>ENA-OSET01000279-OSET01000279.1-sediment-metagenome-genome-assembly--contig:-NODE-279-length-57996-cov-5.717640_pt1 | contig 57996 bp, 34 predicted proteins | sample MGYA00237882_ERZ534229 | MGnify/ENA primary metagenome ERZ534229 (study PRJEB26408, sample SAMN06266212) | sediment metagenome | isolation source: Hudson Canyon methane seep mesocosm | place: USA:Hudson...
GAGCGGTAGTTCAGCTGGTTAGAATGCTGGCCTGTCACGCCGGAGGTCGCGGGTTCGAGTCCCGTCCGCTCCGCCATACATTAAGAAGGCGCATTTCAGAATGCGCTTTTTTTTTGCCTTTTTGACAAGGCTCAAATAGTACATAATATTAAATAGGTTTTCATCTATGTTGCATTTTATTCGTGAACGCGCCCATGGGTGGGTTGCTTGGTTTATCGTTGGCTTAATTACTATCCCATTTGCTTTATGGGGCGTTAACTCATATATAACCGGACCATCAGATATTGTCGTTGCAACGGTAAACGGACAACCTATTCAACAGGCTGAATATCAACAAGCGGTAAAGCAATATCGCGATAGAATGCGTACTGCGCTTAAAGATAAATTCGATCCTACTGTATTTGATTCTGTAGAAATAAAACGCAATGTATTAGATAGCTTGATTGATAAAAAGTTACTGGTCTCTGTAGGTCAAGGTTCCGGCCAAAGAGTCAGTGACATGACACTGTTAAGCATTATCCATGCGACAGCAGCATTTCAAAAAGATGGGACGTTTGACTCTGAGCGTTATGCTTTAATGCTTGCACGTGTAGGCCTGACACCTGAACAGTATGAGTCTGAATTACGTATTGATTCAATCGTTCAAGAGTTTACTGCTAATGTTCAGGGAGCAACTCTTGCTGCAACGTATGCGAGTGGTAATTTGCTTCGATTAGAAAAACAAACTAGAGAAATTGCTTACGGCGTTATACCAGCGCTATCAGTACTAGATAAAGTGGTAATCACTGACGAACAAGTTCAAGCTTATTACGCCATAAATGCTTCTAATTATTCAGCACCTGAACGTTTGGATGTGAATTATATTAAACTATCGCTTGATTCATTAATGAGTGATATTAGTATTTCAGAAGCTGAGATAAAAAGTTATTATTTTAATAATAAAGATCAATTCGTTGGCCCTGAACAGCTTAAAATAAGCCATATTTTAATTGAAGGTGATGATTCTGACGCGACTGCAACCATAGAAAATATTCAAACTAGACTGCAACAAGGCCAAACATTCTCTGCACTTGCAACCGAATTATCTCAAGATGTCGGGTCAGCAAAACAAGGCGGAGATTTAGGGTTCGTCCAACGAGGTGTAATGGATGCTGCTTTTGAAGATGCTGCTTATGCATTACAGTCGGTGGGTGACATCAGCGATATTGTTACAACTGAGTTTGGTCAACACTTGATTATGCTGACTGCAATTAAAAAACCTGAAGGAAAGTCTTTTGAAGAAGCAAAAACTGATGTGGAGTCATTTTTAATACGTCAAAAAGCAGAAACTTTATTTTATGAAAAAGCAGAATTATTAGCTGATTTAAGCTATGAGAATCCCGATAACTTAGAGATTGCTGCCGAAGACCTTAATCTAGAAATTAAAACGTCAGTGGAATTTCAGCGTGAAAGGAATACTGTTGGCATTGCAACAAATCCTAAGGTGGTCGCGGCTGCATTCAGTGAAGATGTTTTAATGAATGATCTCAATAGTGCCGTTATTGAATTGACTAAATCTGATTTACTAGTCTTACATAAAAATAAACACACCGAAGCAAGTCAACTAGGCTTTGACTCTGTTGCGCCGGCTATTAAAGAACAATTAAGATTTGAAAATGCTGCGCGGATAGCAAAAAATCAAGGTGAAAAACTGTTGGGTAAATTGAAGTCTGGGGAAGAGCCAAATAATTTATTTAGTGACAGTAACTGGCACTCAGCTCAGATATATGGCCGTTCAGATAGGGTTATTAGTCAGCAGATCTTACAATATGCATTTTCTACCGCTAAGCCTGAAACCAGCACACAGCCTGAATTTGTTGGTTTTACAGCACAAAATGGTAACTTTGTCGTCTTAAAAGTAACAGACGTAACTGAAGGTGATTTATCAACTATTTCTGCTGAAGAGTATGAGGGGCTGCAATCACATCTAAATAGATCGTATGGTGACAGTGAGTTGCAGGCGTTTATTAACGAATTAAAAGCTGGAGCAGATATTAAGGTATTCACTAACTATCTGTAAGTTATAGCTATATTTTGACAATATGACAATAAAAAAGGCGCCATTAGGCGCCTTTTTTATTTGTATCAACGGTATTACTAACCTGTAATACCGACAATATTGAAGCCACTATCAACATAGGTGATTTCACCTGTAACACCTGATGCTAAATCAGAACACATAAAGGCTGATACATTTCCTACCTCATCAATAGTCACATTGCGACGCAGTGGCGAAGCTTGTGCCCCTTGGGCTAGCTTCTTGCTGAAATCAGCAATACCAGCAGAGGCTAATGTTTTTATTGGACCAGCAGATATAGCATTGACACGTGTCCCTTCAGGGCCTAATGAATGAGCCATATAGCGGACATTAGCTTCTAAGCTAGCCTTCGCTATACCCATTATATTGTAGTTCTCTATAGCGCGTTCTGCACCAAGGTAACTTAAAGTAAGCAGTGAACCATTTCGACCAGCCATCATGTTGCGGCCTGCTTTTGCCAATGCTGCAAAACTATATGAGCTAATGTCATGAGCAATCAAAAAGCCTTCACGTGTCACGCTATCAATATAGCTGCCTTGTAATTGTTCACGAGGTGCAAATGCAACAGCATGAACGATAGTGTCAAGGCCGTCCCAATGTTGAGATAATTGTTCAAAGACATTATCAATCTGCTCATCACTAGCAACATCACAAGGGAATAATAATGCGGGATCTGAACCGCACTCTAGAGCGATTTTTTCGACACGCGATTTTAGTTTTTCAGTTTGGTAGGTAAATGCAAGTTCAGCACCTTCACGCGCCATCGCAAGTGCAATGCCTGATGCAATAGAACGAGCACTAGCAACCCCAACGATTAAAACACGTTTACCTTGTAAAAATCCCATCCGTTGTCTCCTAAATATTATCGAATAAACAGACTAAAGTACCTGAAATAGACAGTTTCTGATAGAGGCAGATCTTTAGCTAAGGCGTTATAATAAGTTATTGAAGATTTAAGGTAATACAGGTAGCTCATGAGATATTGGTCGTATTTTTTAATAATTACTCTGTTTTTTCTATCTGCTTGTGAGTCATCGCTTTTAAATTCGCCTTATAGCGCTGAGTTTAATGATTCGACTTTATATTCTTCATTTTCCCTGCGACCTAAGCATCTAGATCCGGCTCGATCATACAGTAGTAATGAAACCATTATTACAGGCCAAATTTACGAACCTCCATTTCAATATCACTATTTGAAACGTCCCTACACACTCATACCACTTACAGCTGAAAAATTACCTTCTGTACGTTATTTTAATAGCAATGATATTGAGGTATCTGCTGATGGTATCAATGTTGCGTATAGCGTCTACGAAATAACGATTAAAAAAGGTATTAAGTTTCAACCACACCCAGCCTTTGTGAGGAGTGAAGATGGAGGCTATCTATATCATCGACTTTCACTAGGTGAATTAAAGAAAATAAAAACCCTGTCAGATTTTAATTTACAAGCGACACGCGAACTCACCGCAGATGACTATGTTTATCAAATTAAACGTCTAGCTCAGCCAACTATTCATTCGCCTATTTTAGGTCTAATGACAGATTACATCGTTGGGCTTAGTGACTATGTAAAAAAATTACAGCAGATTAAGCAATCAGGCGAATTAATTAATTTACGAAAAAATGCTATTGAGGGCGTGAAAGTACTCGATAGATATCGCTACCAGATCAAGGTGATTGGTAAATATCCACAATTTCGCTACTGGCTAGCCATGCCATTTTTTGCACCGATGCCATGGGAGGCAGATGACTTTTATTCACAACAAGGATTAATCAAAAAGAACATAACACTAGACTGGTTTCCTGTCGGTACTGGACCGTACTACTTAACGGAGAATAATCCAAACTTACGAATGGTATTAGAAAAGAACCCTAATTATCATGATGAGTATTACCCTATAGAGGGCGAGAAGACTGACCTGAACACTGGACTAATGGCTGATAGTGGTCAGCGACTTCCGTTTATTGACACTATAATATTTACTCTTGAGAAAGAAACAATTTCATATTGGAATAAATTTATTCAAGGTTATTATGATATTAGTGGAGTTAGTTCAGATAGTTTCGAACAAGCGATTCAAGTGGCTGATTCTGGTGAATTTGGTCTAAGTGATGCAATGAAGGTCAAAGGTATTGAATTGAAAACAACTGTGGAAACATCGATTTTCTACATGGGGTTTAATATGAGTGATCCTATTGTCGGAAGTTATAGTGAACAAGCAAAAGCATTACGACAGGCAATTTCGATTGCGATAGACCAAGAAGAATATATTTCTATTTTTTCAAATGGCCGGGGTATTGCTGCTCAAGGACCCATTCCCCCAGGTATTTTTGGATACGGCGATGGAGAAGCTACTATTAACCCATATGTATATGACTGGCATGAAGGTGAACGACGTCCTAAGCGGAAGTCAATTACAGAAGCGCGTCAATTACTTACTAAAGCAGGTTATCCAGGTGGCCGTAATGCACAAACGGAAGCGCCTCTTACCTTATATTTTGATGCCACAGGCAGTGGACCTGGATCTAAAGCTCGGTTTGATTGGATTAGAAAACAGTTTAAAAAACTTGGTATTCAGCTAGTGATTAGAGAAACGGATTACAATCGTTTCCAAGATAAGATTCAAACGGGCCAAGCTCAGATCTTTCAGTGGGGGTGGAATGCAGATTATCCTGACCCAGAAAATTTTTTATTTTTACTTTACGGTCCAAATGGCAAGCTGGAATCTGGTGGCCCTAACGCCATTAATTATAAAAATGAACACTATGATCAGCTTTTTGAATCAATGAAAGTGATGCCTGACAATACAAAACGGCTAGAGATTATTAATGAAATGCTTGGTATTTTGAGAGAGGATGCACCGTGGGTCTGGGGGTTTCATCCAAAGAGTTTCTCTCTATATCATGTATGGAACGCTAATGTTAAACCCAATCTAATGGCTAATAATACAATTAAGTATCGACGAATTGACCAGCAACTGCGCCAAAAACTACAGCAACAGTGGAATCAGCCGATACTATGGCCATTACTAGTAATATTTTTAGCCATAATAGTTGCTTTATTGCCTGCGTGGTTTATGTATCGACGAAGAAAACAACAGAAATTTAGCTAATGCTTGTACTTAACAGCAGATTTTTTAGCTCGATGTGGGTAGAATTAGGGGATTATGCATAAAAATAATCATATACAATTGCTTCTTGAGGAGATGGGTTAGTGGATTTAGCTACGTTAATTGGCCTTTTGGTCGCATGGAGCTTGATAATAGGAACTATTGCTCTAGGCTCTGGAGCTTTAGTATTTATCAATGCGCCATCAATGATGATCGTATTAGGTGGCACGATTGCAGTCGTTATGATGCGTTTCACGTTGGCTCAATTTATTGGAGCAATAAAAACGGCGATGAAAGCCTTTTTATATAAAGCTGAATCGCCTGGCGATTTGATTACCAACGTTGTAGAGTTAGCAACGATTGCCAGAAAGGAAGGCTTATTAGCTTTAGAAGGACAAGAAATTACTAACCCAGTATTGGCTACGGGAGTTCGTATGCTAGTAGACGGTCATGAAACCGCCGTGATAAAAAAAGCATTAAGTACCGAAACGAATGAAACAGTTGCGCGACACAAAATCGGCCAGGCTATTTTCAAACAAATCGGTGATGCTGGTCCCGCTATGGGCATGATTGGAACATTAGTTGGTCTTGTGCAAATGTTATCAAATATGTCAGATCCAAAATCTATTGGTCCCGCAATGGCTGTAGCTCTGTTAACAACATTATACGGTGCTATGTTGGCTAATATGTTTGCACTGCCAATTTCAGATAAATTGGCATTACGTAGCGCTGAAGAACAGATGAATAAAAATATTATTCTTGAAAGCGTGATAGGCATACAAGAAGGGCAGAATCCGAAAGTACTCGATGAGTTATTGAGAAACTATCTACCTGCATCTCAACGCGATAGCGAAGATGCTAGTGCTGATGCTAGTGCTGATGCTAGTGCTGAATAGTTCATTTCTTAATGCTTTGAAGGAATAAATATCGATGAGTGAAGAAGCAGAAGAAGAAGAACATGACTGTGATTGTCCTCCCGAAGGCTTACCTGCCTATATGGGGACATTTGCAGATCTGATGTCACTATTAATGTGTTTCTTTGTATTGTTACTCTCTTTTGCAGAAATGGATGCACTCAAATTTAAGATGGTTGTTGATTCAATGGATAATGCTTTCGGTGTGCAACGTGAAGTCACTGCTAATGAAATACCAAAAGGGACCAGTATTATCGCCCAAGATTTTAGTCCCGGTGAACCCCGCCCAACGCCATTAAAGGAAGTTCGCCAAGATACTATGGACGACACACGTGAAATGTTGAAAGTGAAAATGGATGCGGAAGATGTCTCTAAGGCTCAAGAAAAGGCTCAAGCAAAAGCTCAAGCAAAGGCTCAAGCAAAGGCTCAAGCAAAGGAAATAGCTGAAGAAGCAGAGAAGTTTAAAGAGGCGTTAGACGGCGAAATTACAAAAGGCTTGATTGATGTTGAGACAGAGCTAAACAGAATTGTTATTCGCATTCGTGAAAAAGGCTCATTTCAATCAGGTAATGCTAGACTTAATAGAGAGTTTTTGCCAATTATTGGCAAAATCCGTGATGTTTTAGTGAAAACAGGTGGCAAAATTGCGGTGGCTGGTCACACAGATGATATTCCGATTAGTACACCAAGATATCGCTCTAACTGGGAGTTATCTACCTCAAGGGCGACTTCAGTTGTTCATGAGTTATTACGAAATAGCCAAATCTTACCGGAACGCTTTATTTTGGAGGGTTATGCTGATACTCAGCCATTAGTTCCTAACAATACAAGAGCAGATAGGGCACGAAACAGAAGAGTAGAAATTGTAGTACTTAAAATCAACAATGACTGAAGATTCGAGATCGTCATTACAAAAATCGGATAAAGTTGAAGATACTGTGAATGGGAAGGTCCTTCCAGCAAATGATAATCAAAGGATTTATTATGAATTTAACTAAATTAATCAATATGGCCGCCCTGGTCTGTCTTTCTACAACTAGTTTTGCGAGTGAGTGGGCAGTTGACAATGCTCACTCTGAGTTAAGCTTTATCTCGACTAAAAAAGGTAATGTAGCTGAAACTCATCAGTTTACTAATCTTAATGGCACATTAGATGTGCAAGGCAACTTCACATTATCAATTGATCTAGCCAGCGTGGATACCAACAATATAATCCGTGATGAACGAATGAAAAACTTTTTGTTTGAAGTTGATAAGTTTGCTACTGGAACTCTAAAGGCATATATTGCACCATCAGATCTCGATGCTATAGCTGAAGGCGCAAGCCAGAGATTATCTGTTGATACTACTTTAAGCCTTCACGGAATGGATAAAAAGCTACCTATTGATATTGTTGTAACACGGTTAGTCGGGGCTAAGTTTTCAGTTGCGAGTGTGAAACCAGTACTTTTGAGAGCAGAGGACTTTTCCTTAGTAGCAGGTGTAGAAAAATTACGAGAACTCGCTAATTTACCTAGCATTAGCCACACTGTTCCAGTGAGTTTCTATCTGATATTAAACTTGAAAAAACAAAGAAATTAAGAGCACTATATGCAAGCATTCTCGCTAGAAAAAGGCATTGTTATCCCACTAGATAGACCTAATGTCGATACAGATGCCATTATTCCAAAACAATTTTTAAAGTCAATTCAGCGAACTGGTTTCGGTGTTAATTTATTTGATGAGTGGCGTTACCTTGACCTAGGCGAGCCGGGTAAAAGTTGTGAAGGACGTCCTTTAAACCTAGCTTTCGAGTTAAATCAAGAACGCTATCAAGGTGGTTCGATTTTATTAGCAAGAGAAAACTTTGGTTGTGGTTCAAGTCGAGAGCATGCTGTTTGGGCTTTAGATGACTTCGGTATTCGTGTCATTATTGCGCCGAGTTTTGCAGATATATTTTTCAGTAACACCAGTAAAAATGGTATTTTAGCGATTAAATTAGACGAAACCATTGTGGATGATTTATTTGATCAAGTAGACAGTCATCCTGGTTATCAATTAATGGTTGATTTAGAAAAGCAACTTATAACTTATCCTAATGGCAATACGGTGACGTTCGATATTGATGCTTTTAAAAAGCACTGTCTCCTTAATGGTTTGGATGATATCGGCTTAACGTTAGAACGTAAAACAGAAATTGAAACGTATGAGCAACGTCGTAAACAAGAAACACCTTGGTTATTTTCTTAATATATAATCCTTGGTTAATTAATTTAAATTCTAGTGTGTGAAATAAACAAATGACAAAAAAAATAGCAGTATTAGCCGGCGATGGCATCGGTCCAGAAATCGTCAAGGAAGCCATCAAAGTATTAAATGCATTAGCAAAAGATGGCTTAGATATCGACCTTGAATATGGCTTAATCGGAGGTGCAGCTTATGATGAAACAGGCACGCCACTACCTGAGAAAACGATTAAAATTGCTAAAGAGGCCAACGCTATTTTATTAGGCGCTGTAGGCGGCTATAAATGGGAATCTCTCGACATCAGTGTGCGTCCAGAAAAAGGCCTACTGGGTATTCGCAGTGAATTAAATCTGTTTGCTAATTTACGGCCTGCTATTTTATACCCACAACTAGCAGACGCATCAACCTTAAAACCTGAAGTGGTTGCTGGTTTAGACTTAATGATCGTTCGTGAGTTAACAGGAGGCATTTATTTTGGTCAGCCTCGTGGAGTTCGCACATTAGAAAATGGTGAAAAAGAAGGCTTTAATACACTGGTTTATCGAGAAAGTGAAATTAATCGTATTGGTAAAGTGGCGTTTGATATTGCCCAGAAACGCCAAGGACGTCTCTGTTCAGTCGATAAAGCTAATGTGCTTGAAAGCACTGAACTATGGCGTGAAACAATGACAACATTGTCTGCAGAGTACAGTGATGTGGAATTAAGCCATATGTACGTTGATAATGCAGCAATGCAACTGGTGCGAGCGCCAAAACAGTTTGACGTCATGGTAACCACGAATATGTTCGGTGATATTTTGTCTGATTGTGCCTCTATGCTGACAGGCTCTATTGGCATGCTTCCATCAGCTTCATTAGATGAAGATGGTAAAGGCATGTATGAGCCAATTCATGGTTCAGCTCCCGATATTGCGGGACAAAATATTGCTAACCCACTTGCGACAATTCTCTCTGCATCAATGATGCTGCGTTACACATTAGATGAGCCAGAAATAGCCGATAGAATTGAGAAGGCAGTAAGCTTTGTTCTTGAGCAAGGACTTCGTACTGCAGATATCTACTCTGAAGGAACGACTAAAGTAGGTACTACTGAAATGGGTGATGCAGTTGTAGCTGCACTTTAAGTGCAGTTCCAAATATAGATAGAATTTTAGATAAGGCGAAAGTGTGAGTAAGAAAATTGATGTTGCAGTAGTAGGTGCCACTGGTGCAGTGGGTGAAACAATATTGGAGATTTTACATCAGCGTAAATTTCCAGTCGGTAATATTTATGCCTTGGCGAGTGAGCGTTCAGCAGGTAGTACGGTCTTATTTGGTAATAAATCAATTATTGTTGAGGATCTTGCCACATTTGATTTCTCAAAAGTACAAGTTGGTTTATTTTCACCTGGAGCAAGTGTTTCAAAGAAATACGCGCCAATAGCAGCAGCTGCAGGGTGTGTAGTAATTGATAATACATCTGAATTTCGTTATGTAGATGATATTCCATTGGTAGTGCCAGAAGTTAACCCTGAAGCCATTGCGGACTATAAAAATCACGGTATTATTGCTAATCCAAACTGCTCTACTATTCAAATGTTAGTTGCAATGAAACCTCTTTATGATGCTGTGGGTATTACACGCGTTAATGTATGTACTTATCAAGCTGTATCAGGAACGGGAAAACCAGCAATGGATGAGCTGGCTAAGCAGACAGCAGCCCTTTTAAATGGCCGAACAGTAGAAAGTAATGTTTATCCAAAACAAATTTCATTTAATGTTGTACCTCATATTGACGTGTTTATGGATAATGGCTACACCAAAGAAGAAATGAAAATGGTATGGGAAACTCAGAAAATAATGGGTGATGACTCTATTTTGGTGAACCCAACTGCAGTACGAGTGCCTGTTTTTTATGGCCACTCCGAAGCACTACATATTGAGACTAGAGATAAAATATCTGCTTCCGATGCTAAGAAACTGCTATCTGACTCAAACGGTATCGTCGTTATTGACGAGCACGAAGATGGTGGTTATCCAACGGCAGTATCTGATGCTTCAGGTACTGATCCTGTGTACGTCGGACGTATTCGCGAAGATATTTCTTGCGAGAATGGCCTGGATTTATGGGTGGTCGCTGATAATGTACGTAAAGGCGCGGCATTAAACAGTGTGCAAATTGCGGAAGTGTTGGTAGAAAAATATCTGTAAGGTATTAGAGGGGCTCGATAAAATGGTTTAAACAAAGAGGTATAGGGATGAAGATCCAAACATTTGCCAGCGTTGCTGTTATGGGCGCTTTAGGGTTTCTAATTCCATTACAGACATCTGCTTTTGGCTTAGGTAAGATCCAGATTTCATCTGCTTTGAATGAGCCATTAAAAGCCGTTGTGCCTGTTACTGCCTTACGTGAGGAATATGATAGTAATTTACGCGTTCAGTTAGCATCTAATGATGAATTCAATAAAGCTGGGTTGAAGCGTAGTTTTTTGCTGACCCAGCTTAAGTTTGAAATTGTTAAAACGTCAGGAATAGCTGAGGTCCATATTACCTCGGAACAACCGGTTAAAGAGCCATTTTTAGATTTTTTAATAATTGCATCAACAGCCAATGGACGTATGGTACGTGAATATATAGTGTTACTTGACCCACCAAAAAGTATGTTTAATAAGCCTACTAAGAAAGTAAAACAAGCTGTAAAACAAGTAAGTCAAAATAAAGCTATGCCTAGTTCAACGGTTAGTGACGCTCAAAATTCTCAGTGGACATCTGATACGTATGACGTCAATATTAACGATGCCTTATCGATAATAGCGAAAAAAACCAGACCTCAAAGTGATATATCAATCAATCAAATGATGATGGCGTTGTTAAACGCCAATCAATCAGCATTTATAGGCCAAAATATTAATCGGTTGAAAGCAAACAGTACACTGAGAATTCCTCAGGCTTCTGAAATTAAACAATTATCGAAAAAACAGGCATTGCTTGCAGTTAATGAACAAAACAAGGCGTGGCGAAACCGTAATATTGTAGCTCCAGCTCTTAAACAAGAAGAAATGATAGCTGGAGATGGCTTAGGCAACACACCTAGTTTGTCTATGCCTGAAGAGACGAACAATAATAACAATGAAGACGATGTTACTTATTTGGAACTAGTCGCACCAAGCACTGAAGCCATTACAGATGTAGGTGAATCATCTTTGTTAGGTGATGAGAAATTAACCAAACTGACCGAACAATTAACACTGGCACAAGAAACAATAGAAAGTCAGGTTCAAGAGAATAATGGCATGAAATTACGAATGGATATGATGGAGGAACAGCTGCAAACATTACATCGCCTGATCTCCTTGAAAGATGCCGATTTAGCAAAAATGCAAAATTATCTGCAAACAGAGCAATTAGAAACGACAGATGATTTTAATGATGTTGCAAGTGAAACTACAACAATAAGTAACCGTTCTGAAGTTGATGATTATTTTTCTCAAATTGGTTCCAGTAGTGATGAAATTGAGTCAGATTCGGCAGCATTAACGTTGACAGTGGATGAATTAAACTCAACTAATGAACTGGACAATACACAAACTACCGAGCAATACGACGCTGTCGTAAAAATGTCTATGCAAATTGTAGAAGAAACTGCAAATAACCTTCTTATTAAGGTTAAAAAGTTTTATGCTTTACATCGAAATGAAAGTTTATTGGCGGGCCTAATCACCCTATTATTACTTATCTGGATAAGCATTAGGGCTCGTCGTGGTGAAAGTGAAAATAATGATGAGCAGGACAATAATCAATATGCATCGTCAACGACCGCTTCCATTGCATCGATAAGCAATAGTGAGCTTATCGATGATGCTGATTCTGAGCATGACAAACGGGAGGAGCGTGCAGTTGTTTTTAAAACAGTAACTGAAAATGTAACTGAAGTAGATAATCTCAGGCCAGAGTCAGATCTGCTTATTACACGCCCTACTGAGGCGGTTAATGAATTATCTACTGAGTTTGATATTATTGAAACGAATGAAATAGAAGAAAGCGATACCAGCCTAGCATTTAATTTAGATGCATTTTCTGTCAATGAAAATAAAGTAGATTTTGAAGCTGACAAAGAAACAGACCCTAAAGCTGAAGAAGATGACATCTCGTTCGATTTAGGTGATTTTGAAGGCATTGATGAAGCTGAAACAAAGCTTGGCCTTGCTGCTGCGTATATGGATATGGGTGATCCAGAAGGTGCTAGGAATATTTTAGAAGAAGTTCTGGCTGAAGGAATTGATACTCAACAATCTCGCGCACAAGATATGCTTAATGAACTTTCATAAGGGCATTGAATGAAAGTAGCCTTAGGTGTTGAATATTCAGGTACAGGTTTCTGTGGCTGGCAAGTGCAACCAGAACAACGAACAGTTCAAGGTTGTCTGGCGCAAGCATTAAAAAAAATAACCGGTGAAAAGTCGAAAATTGTTGCTGCAGGACGAACTGACTCTGGTGTGCATGCACTTCAACAAGTTGCTCATTTTGAAACGGCTGCGAACAGAAGCGAGCGAAACTGGGTCTTAGGTCTAAATAGTAATCTACCTAACGATATGAATATAACATGGGCTAGACAAGTACCTGATGACTTCAGTGCTAGATTCTCAGCTTTAAATCGGAGTTATCGATACTTGATATTAAATCGAGTCAGTCGTTCAGCGGTACATGCAAATAAAATGTGGTGGATATTTAGTCCGCTCGATGTAGATAAAATGCAAGCAGCTGCAGATTTATTGATTGGCCATCATGATTACTCGTCGTTTAGAGCAAAACTATGTCAGGCTCATAGTCCAGTTAAGACTGTTGAAAAAATACAGGTAACTCGTCAAGGTGATTGCATTGCTATTGATGTCAAAGCTCAGTCTTTTTTACATCATATGGTACGAAACCTTGTCGGTGTATTAGTGCCTATTGGCGAAGGCAGAAAACCAGTGGAATGGGCGACTGAGGTATTGGAAGGTCGTGACCGTTCACATGGTGGAATCACATCGCCACCTGATGGTTTGTACTTTATAAATGTGGAATATCCGCAGCAATATAATCTACCAACAGTGTCAGCTTTTCCTGTGGTCTGGTAGACTAGTGCTTTAAATTATTTTCTCAAACTAAATTCATGAGAACACGAGTAAAAATTTGTGGTATTACCAGACGCCAAGATGCTGAATATTCAGTTGAAATGGGCGCTGACGCATTAGGATTGGTATTTTATTCGCCAAGCCCTCGTGCTGTTTCCCTCGCGCAAGCGAAAGAAATAATGGTAGGTTTACCTCCTTTTATTAGTTTGGTTGCATTATTTGTTAATGCCGAGGTAGAGGAAGTCAAAGCATGTTTAGCTGCTTTGCCAATTGCTATATTGCAATTTCATGGTGACGAGTCACCTAGTTATTGTGAACAGTTCAATCATCCTTACATGAAAGCAATCAGAATGCGTGATGATATTGACTTAAAAGCTGAAGTAAATCATTATCAGTCAGCTTCTGCAATATTGCTTGATAGTTACCAGTCTGGAGTGCCAGGGGGAACTGGACAGGTCTTTAATTGGTCGTTAATTAAAGATATTGATAAACCACTAGTCTTAGCCGGTGGATTAGATTCCAGTAATGTTGCAATGGCTATAAAACAAGTAAAACCTTATGCAGTTGATGTCAGTGGTGGCGTCGAGTTTGCAAAAGGAATAAAAGATAAACAAAAAATAAGCGATTTTATGCAAGAGGTTTTAAATGGCTGAGCAAGTAACTAGTAATTATTTCGATACCTACCCAGATGAAAAGGGCCACTTTGGTATTCATGGTGGGCGTTTCGTCGGTGAGACATTGATGGAAGCAGTTTATGCGCTTGAGAAAGCTTATAATCACTATAAAACGGATCCTGAATTTCAAGCTGAAATGGATAAGGATTTAGCAGATTTCGTTGGACGGCCATCGCCGCTTTATCATGCTGAAAACTGGAGTAAACGCCTTGGCGGAGCTCAAATTTATCTCAAGCGTGAAGATCTGAATCATACCGGTGCACATAAAGTAAATAATACCATTGGTCAGGCTTTATTAGCTAAACGTATGGGTAAAACTAGAATTATTGCTGAAACAGGTGCGGGACAGCATGGTGTTGCAACGGCAACAGTCGCTGCACGATTAGGTATGGAATGTGTCGTTTATATGGGCGCAGCAGATGTTGAACGTCAAGCTCAGAATGTATATCGAATGAAGCTGCTTGGTGCAGAAGTTATTCCTGTTGAATCTGGTTCTAAAACATTAAAAGATGCGTTAAATGAGGCATTACGTGATTGGGTTACTAATGTTGATGATACGTTTTATATTATTGGGACTGTTGCCGGGCCGCATCCTTATCCACAAATGGTGCGTGACTTCCAAACTATTATTGGTCGCGAAGCACGAGTACAAATTCTTGAAAAAACCGGCAAGTTGCCTGATGCACTTATTGCATGTATTGGTGGCGGTTCCAATGCAATTGGTTTATTCCATCCATTTATCGAAGATAGCAGTGTTGAACTTTATGGTGTGGAGGGTGCTGGATATGGCATTGAAACGGGTAAGCATTCTGCACCTTTAGCGGCAGGGTCACCGGGCGTATTACATGGTAATAGAACCTATTTAATGCAAGACGAAAATGGTCAAACACTCGATACACACTCCATTTCTGCTGGTCTCGATTATCCTGGGGTGGGGCCTGAACATGCCTTATTAAAGGACTTGGGTCGTGCTAAATATGTATCCGTTACAGATGATGAAGCATTACAAGGATTTCATGATTTGACTCAAATTGAAGGTATTATCCCAGCACTGGAAACAAGTCATGCTTTAGCTTATGTGAGTAAGCTTGCACCTGTTATGGCACCAGATCAAGTATTGATAGTGAACTTATCAGGCCGTGGTGATAAAGATATGCATACAGTTGCCGAAATGGCTGGTTTAAAATTTTAGAGGTTGAGCATGAGTCGTATAAAAGGGTGTTTTGAGAAATTAAAGACTGATGGTCAAACTGCACTGATCACATATATTACAGCGGGTGATCCTGAGCCATGGGTAACCGTACCAATGTTGCATGCATTAGTTGATGCAGGTGCTGATATTGTAGAATTGGGCATTCCATTTTCTGATCCCATGTCAGATGGTCCTGTTATACAAAAAGCATGTGAACGCGCATTAAAAAATGATATGTCAATAGACCGTGTATTAGAGATGGTTGGTCAATTCAGAGAGAATGATAAGGAAACACCAATCGTATTGATGGGTTATGCCAACCCAATTGAAGCAATGGGCTATCAATCTTTTGCTGACAAAGCACAAGAGGTGGGTGTCGATGGAGTATTAACAGTTGATATGCCACCAGAAGAATCAGAAGAATACTTGTCTATTATGTCCTCCAATGACATTGATACTATTTTTCTTGTAGCACCCACAACCTCAGTTGAACGAATGGAAAAAATAGCTAAACACGCACGTGGTTTTATCTATTATGTTTCTATCAAAGGGGTAACGGGTACAGCAGAACTTGATGTTGCTGAAGTTGCTAATAAAATGACATTATTAAGACAATGTACAGATTTACCGTTAGGTGTGGGTTTCGGTATAAGAGACGGTAAGTCAGCTGCAGCTGTATCAGAAGTGGCCGATGCTGTTGTAGTAGGTAGTACATTAGTACGATGCATAGAAGAGCATGCAAATAAGCCGGAAGAGCTACCAGCCGCATTAGCGGCTTTGCTTACTGAAATGCGCTATGCAATTAATGCACGTGATATGTCTGAATAAGAAAAATAGGTAAACACTATGAGCTGGTTAGATAAAATACTTCCTTCAAAAATACGCACTACAGTACGTAACCGTTCAGTACCTGAAGGTGTTTGGTGTAAATGTCCTGCCTGCGATAGTGTGCTGTACAGAGCAGAGTTAGAGCGTAATTTACATGTCTGCCCTAAATGTGACCATCATCAACGAATTAATGCTCGAACACGTTTAGAAAGGTTTTTAGATGAAGGTGAGCGTAATGAAATTGCGGCTGATGTTAAACCTATTGATACGCTGAAGTTCAAAGATAGTAAAAAATATAAAGATCGCATAGTACAAGCTCAAAAAAAGACGGGTGAAAATGACGCCTTACTTGCAATGGAAGGAACAATCAATCAACTACCAGTAATAGCCGTTTCATTTGATTTTAGCTTTATGGGGGGGTCAATGGGGGCGGTAGTGGGCGAAAAATTCGTCCGCGCTGCAAGAGTTGCTTTAGAGAAGAAATTACCGTTGATTTGCTTTTCTGCTAGTGGTGGTGCACGTATGCAAGAGGGTCTATTCTCTTTAATGCAAATGGCCAAAACGAGTACGGTTTTAGCTCAACTTAGTAAAGAAGGCGTGCCATTTATTTCCGTGCTCACAGATCCAACGATGGGTGGCGTATCAGCAAGTTTAGCAATGTTAGGTGATATTAATGTTGCCGAGCCTAAAGCATTAATTGGTTTCGCAGGCCCCCGTGTTATTGAACAAACAGTTCGAGAAACCTTACCAGAAGGTTTCCAACGTAGTGAGTTTTTGGTAGAGCATGGCGCTGTTGATATGATTATAGACCGTCGTGAAATGCGGGATCGTTTAACAAGTATGCTGTCAATATTGCAAAATAAAACAGCAGCTTAATAACAATATAAGCTTATACAGTGCGATTTCAAACCCTATCTGAATGGCTGAGCTGGCAAGAGACCCTTCATTTCACAGAAGTAGATCCCGGTTTAGATAGAATTGCTTGTGTATGGGAATGTTTAGAGGGAAGCGCAACGTTACCTTTTACAGTAATTACTATTGCAGGTACCAATGGCAAAGGCTCGTCTGTTGCTTTGCTTGAATCTATTTTACGCCATGCTGGATATAAAATAGGTACATATACTTCTCCGCATATTTTAAGTTATAACGAGCGTATTTGTATCAATGCTAAACCGGCCTCGGATAAAGAGATCTGTAATGCATTTAATGATATTGATCTCGCTAGAGGAAAGGTGTCACTTACCTACTTTGAATTTGCTACTTTGGCTGCTGTACGCATTTTTGAGCAGCAAGAGGTCGATATAGCTATATTAGAAGTGGGGATGGGAGGGCGCTTAGATGCGGTCAATTTATTTGATACGGATATAGCGTTGATAACGCCTATTAGCTTAGATCATATTAACTGGTTAGGTGACACGCGAGAGAAAATAGGCTTTGAAAAAGCAGGAATTATTACTCAACAAAATCCAGTTGTATGTTCAGAGTCTCCTCCCAGAAGTGTTTTTCAGCATGCTTTAGCATTAGATTCAGATTTGTATCAAGCTGATAAAGACTTTCAGGTTGAACAAAGAGAAGGTGAGTGGGATTGGTCAAATCAGAAAGCTAAGCGATTAAACCTGCCTTATCCTGCTTTAGAGGGGCAATATCAACTACAAAATGCCGCAGGCGTTTTGCAAGTGATTTCATTACTTGAGCCACAAAAATACAGTGTTTCAGATCATGCGATCAGAGAAGGTTTAAAACACGTCGAGCTTACGGGTAGATTTCAACGTATTTTAGGTGATGTTGAGCTTATTCTTGATGTTACACATAATCTGCAAGGGGCGAAAAACTTAGTAGCATTACTTGCTGAAATACCTGCTCAAGGAAAAACTTATGCCGTTGTTGCTATGCTCAACGATAAAGATGTCAGTGGCGTCAGTGCTATTTTATCTAAATCAATTGATAAATGGTTTGTGGCTAGTTTAGAGGGCGATAGAGGAATGTCATCAACTGACTTGGCAGAGCAATTGAAAAAGTCAGTTAATTCAGAAGCTATGCTAATATCTGACGATGTTGAGTCTGCATATAAGCAGGCACTGAACCATGCAGTAACAGGTGATCGTGTTTTAGTCTTTGGCTCATTTCATACTGTTGAAGCAGCTATACGAATTCAGAATAAGGGGAAATAATGAATAAAATACAAGCTCCAATAGCAGCGATTGTCAGCATCATTATGCTACTTATCGGAATGAACTCTTATATCACTGTCAAAGCAGGCCACAATAAAGTCGCAACACTATTTGGTAATGTTAGCTCTGAAGCCTATGGTGAAGGTTTTCATATTGTAAATCCATTATTGTCATTTCACGTGTTTGATCTACGTCAACTGACATACACTTGGGATAAAGTTCAAGTGCCATCTCAAGATAAACTTAAAACGTCAATGGATATTTCGGTAACATTTCGTATCGACGGTACCCGAACACCGAGGATTTTCCAAGAAACGGGTAATTTAGAGGATGTTGTTACTAAGCATATTACGCCAAAAGTTAGATCTTTATTACGCGAGGCAGGTAAGACAGTGTCGCAATCACAAGACTTTTACCTCGATGCTGTACAACAAGAATTACAGCTGTATATGGAAGATGGCTTACGATCCTACCTTGAAAAAAAAGGGGTTATCGTTGAAGCTGTATTATTTCGAGATATTACGCTGCCTCAGGTAGTTACAAGCGCTGTTATTCAAACAAAAGAGCGTCAAGAACAATTAGAACGTGAAAAAGCACAGTTGAAAATTGTTGAACAACAAGCTCAGCAACAAGTTAAGCAAGCTGAGGCAAGAGAGCAAGCAGCTGTATCTGATGCGAATGCAAAACGAACAGAAGCTGATGCCGAAGCCTATCGGATCTTAAAAGAAGCACAAGCTCAAGCGAATGCAAATAAGGTACTTGCCCTGTCAGTTACCGCTGAGTTAATCAACTACAACAGTGTGCAGCGATGGAATGGTAAATATCCACAAACCTTATTTTCAGGTGATGCAGGTGGTGTGATTTTATCCCTACCTGAAATAAAATAAAGATCATTTCACCTACTTATAAAAATAGTTGAGATTCAATATGTCTAAACAAATTCATCAAGTTGCAATTGTTGGCGGTGGCGTGTGTGGTACAGCATTGCTTTATATGCTGGCTGAATATACTGATATTAATGATGTAATATTAATTGAAAAGTATGATGCTGTGGCAAAAGTGAATTCTCATGGAAGAAACAATAGTCAAACACTACATTGTGGTGATATTGAAACTAATTACAGTATAGAAAAAGCCAGTAAGGTTAAATCAGCTGCTGAAATGGTGGTTAACTATACTGAGTCTCTTGAAAGTCGCGATCAGGTTATTTTTAAATATCCCAAAATGGTTATCGGTGTTGGTGAAAACGAATGCGAACAATTACGACAACGGTTTGAACTGTTTCGTAAACGCTTTACATCAATGCAGTTATTAGAAAAAGAGCAGCTTGCTGAGGTTGAACCTAATGTTGTGCTTATTAATGGTGAGTTTCGTCCAGAGCCCTGTATTGCCCTAGCGGTATTAGATGATTACTGTGCCGTTGATTTTAACAAACTAGCGGAATCATTTATCACTCAAGCTCAAAAGTCTGATAGCCCGTCCTTACAAATTAGCCTGAATAGTCATGTCGATGAAATTATCTATAAAGATGGACTTTTTCATATTCAAACTCAAGATAAAATAGTTAAATCTCAAACGGTAGTCGTATCAGCAGGTGGTCATAGTTTATTACTGGCTCAGCAAATGGGCTATGGATTGGAGTTTTCATGTCTTCCTGTGGCTGGAAGCTTCTATTTTACGCCTAAAATGCTTAATGGTAAGGTGTACACAGTTCAGAACGATAAGCTACCTTTTGCTGCCGTACACGGTGATCCTGATGTGTTAGTTGAAGGCAAGACGCGCTTCGGGCCAACAGCCTTATTATTACCATTGTTAGAACGGTACAATATAGGTACTTTTTTTGAGTTTTTACGTGTATTACGTCTAGATACCAGTGTACTAAAAGTTTTTTGGGACTTATTTAAGGTGAGTGATATTCGCACCTATATTTTCAAAAACTTTTTGTTTGAAATCCCAGGGATACGTCGACGCCTCTTTTTGAAAGAAGCAAAAAAAATAGTGCCCTCATTACAACTAAAAGATATTGAATTTGCCAAGGGTTTCGGTGGCGTTAGACCTCAACTTATAGATAAAAAAGAATCAAAATTAATGCTAGGTGAAGCCAAAATAAACCCTGGCAACGGTATTATTTTCAATATGACGCCATCACCAGGTGCAAGTAGTTGTCTGGTAAATGCTGAAACAGATATGCGTCTTATTATCGAACATTTAGATGTGCATATTAATGAAGAAAAACTACAGCGGACATTGCATAAGTAGTCTGGCTCATAAATTGCTCGAATATTACAATCATTCGATAGTGATAGTCTAATATTCTGTTAACTCACTGATGAAGCTTAATTACAGAGGCATTTACGATGGTGTTGAATCATACAATAAATGACAAGAGTGCACAGCAGCGGCAAATTTTCACTTTTTACGTCGATGAGGTAATGTTTGGCCTTAAGGTAGAGAATGTATTAATGGTTGGACAAGGCCTACAAAATATTCAGCAACTTCCAATTGAGGAACGTGGATTTTGCGGCGTCACTAAATTTCAGGGGGTTGTAGTGCCGGTGTTGGACTTTGCTCATCGCATTGATATTCCATCAGGAATTGACAGTAAAACTGACTTACTCGCCTTGTTAGAGCAGCATGAAAATGAATATATTGAGTGGATAGCATCATTAGATCAAGCTATTAAATCAGGTGCACAGTTTACTACTATTCAGAAACCCGATGAGAATCAATTTTCTAAATTATATAAGCAGTTTAAAACATGGGATGAAACATTAAAAGAGCTGTTAGCTGCTTTTGAAGAGCCTCATGCGGCTCTTCATGTTTTAGCTGACGAATTATTAGTTACTGAGAATGATAACCAGACAGTGACAATCAATATTTTAGAACGAGCAGATACTACCTTACGCCAATTGTTGACGGTGTTTTCTCATGTTCGAGAGCAGCTGAACAGCAGTATGCGTCAAGTATTACTGTTTGTTACTGATGACGGTAAAACACCACGCTATGCGCTTATGATCGATAACGTTAATGACGTGATAAGTTATAGCGCTAGTGATTTTCAGGCGAGCAATAATGGACCTTTAAGTACTATACCTAAAATTGAAGGTATTATTGATGGTATTTATACACAAGCTAATCAACAAGACTGCTTATTTTTTAATATCGATAAAATAAGCGATATTAATACATTAATGGCAAAGGCCAACTAAAATAGTCTGGAAGTCTGTCTTTTCATAAGGTGGCCTATCTCAACAATGACATCTTCACCCTATATTACTAAAGCCGGAATGACCCGTCTAAATGATGAGTTAACGGATATTTGGATCAGACGCTGAGATGTGCTTAAAGCACTTTTAGCAGCAGAAGGTGATCGCTCAGAAAATGCAGAAAACGTAAAATAACCCCTAATAATTTACTGCTAATGCTTTAAGCTATAGCTAAGAATAAGTGGACAATAGTATCTATACTATTTTATGTGTTTTCTAAGAATCATGAAATTAGATAGAATTAAGAAATAGCAACATTAGTGAAATTGTTGATGTGACTGAAGGCAGCGTGCTGTTGGCTGGCAAAGACATCCGTGAACTAGACATTGCCACATTACATAAGCAATTCGTGATTGTGTTTCAATAAACCGTATTACTACATGACACAATTGCTAACAATATTCGAGTTGGCAATCCTTCTGCCTTAATCATTGATATTATCAATACTGCAAAAAAAGTCTGTATACCCGACAAAATTATGTCTTTACCTAGACAGTATGAAACGGTTTTCAATGTCTTAGATTACGCTTTGTCAGGTCGGGAAAAACATTGCATTACAATTACACGTGCCATTGGGAAAGGTGCCCGATTATTATACTTGATAAGGCGAACAGTCCGTTGTCAACCAGTAAAACTGGTCTTGATGATTGCACATCGTTTGGGAACAATTGTTGTTGCGGATCATATAATTGCTATGGATAAAGGCAGAGTATCTGGTTTAGCTATACATGTAGAACTGCTCGAAAATAATGATATTTATAGTGAATTATGGGGGATTACAATATCATTTAGCTTCTGATTGGAATATGCAATTAAAATAGAAACAAAGCTCTTCAATTGCAAATCTAAATGATATGCATTATCATTTAGAAAATATTTCAAGCTAAGGTAAAAGAAATGGAATTAATCAAAAAGGCTAATTACACTGTAGACAAAAACCATATCAAACATGAGTGCGGCAGTTGGTATGAAACAGCTCGTATTCAAATAGATGATGAGATCTCGATTTTTTCCGCAGAAGGTCAATTTGTCAAAGACATTACCTTAATAGTGCCTGTTCAGGAACAGTATATTTCTCTGTTCTTTTTATTAGATGGCAGCATCACCTCGTATGATGAGGAGGGTGGCATTCATTCAGCAACCTCAGCGGGTGAAATAAATCTAGTATTCCACCGTGGATTTAATGGCACAACCATCTTACATAAAACAGCTAAATTCGCTGTCTTCTCTATCGTTATGCCAAGTGACTTTATAAGGCGGCTGTTTAAGGGAGATGTACCAATAAAAATAATGCAACTACTGACTTGTCAGCAACGTGAGTCTTATTGTTATCAGCAAGTCATCATGACGCCTCTTATTGAGTCGGTATTACATCAGTTAAAACGGACGCAGATGACGAAAGAACTAAAACCGTATTTTATTGCTAGTAAAGCCTATGAGTTGATTACTTATTGTTTTGAACAATTTACCAAAGAGTCTCAAACAGGTTTGAATTTGACTGAAAATGATGTTGATTGTTTAAATAAAGCGCGACGGATATTATCTGAAAATATAGTCGAACCACCGACTATTATCCAACTTTCTCGGATAGTAGGCATTAACGATTGTAAGTTGAAACGTGGTTTTAAACAGCTATTCAATACAACACCTTTTGCCTATGTGCAGGAACTGCGGATGACGCAAGCGAAACAATCCTTACAGAATGGCAATGTCTCAGTGACGTCTGTTGCTAACCAAGTGGGTTATTCCAATGTAGGCCATTTTTCTGCTGCTTTTCGAAAATATCATGGTGCCACGCCTAGAAATTTTAAAAAGACATTTGTAAACATGTCTGTTAGTGCCTTAAACCTAGAATCAATTAGAACGCGTAGCAGTTGATCATCATCGCTTATATGAATCGGCCTAATGGTTGATGGTGATTTATTAATCTATATATCCATTTGTAAATAGTGATTTTAAGCGCTTACCTTGCCGCTAGAAAAATCGTAGGTCATCAATACGATTCTGTTGATTTTTAACTTTAACTGAATCCAACAAAAAAGACACAAAATAACCGTCTTATTAGGTTTTTTTATGTTGATTTAGCGACAACTCCAATCACGGATACTTTGGCTCCTTAACGGGGCAGATGTCAGCCAGTAACTCGCTATCATTGCAACAAATCTTAAATCAAACGCGCGCATGATAAACACGATGATATTTCCATGTTTGATAAACATTTTGCCTAGGAAGAACACACTACGATGACCAATATAGAGACTACTGCCATAGATGCAGATAATGAACACGATGATGATAAAATTGCCATCATAGGCTTGGCTGGCCGTTTCCCGGGTGCCGAAACAATCAGTGCCTTTTGGGATAATTTAGAACAAGGTCGTGAGGTGAAGCGATCATCAACGTCATCTGGAGAGCGGGTTTTTGCCAGCTTTAGTTTAGATAATAGCCTGTGCTTTGATGCGGAATTTTTCGGACTTTCACCATCAGAAGCGGCGATGATGGATCCTCAACATCGGGTATTCCTCGAAACAGCATGGCAGGCCATGGATGATGCTGGTTATAGTAAAGGCACCGATCCTCAAGTCACCGGTGTGTTTGCCGCTGCGGGCTTTAATGATTATGTGTTAAAGCATATCGGACCATTGTCTTATACTGATAGCTCTGCAGAATATTTTGCAATGATGCTCGGCAATGATAAAGATTTTCTTGCCAGCCGTACCGCTTATTCCTTGGACTTACGAGGGCCTGCTACCGTTGTGCAAAGCGCGTGTTCCAGTGGTTTGTTGGCCGTTCACCAAGGAATACAATCTTTACTTCAAGGCGAAGTCGATATTGCTTTAACGGGTGCTGTTTCTATTTGTCTTGATTTGGAAAACGGTTATTTGGCTGATAAAGGTGGTCCTATGTCACCCACTGGCGTGATTGCCCCTTTTTCGGAACAGTCTAATGGTATAGTTGGCGGTAACGGGGTTGCAGCGCTTGTATTGAAACGTTATTGCGATGCAGTCGATGACCACGATCATATTTATGCAGTGGTTCATGCCAGTGCCGTTAATAATGATGGTGCAGATCGAGCCAGTTTCACCAGTCCCAGTGTAATAGGGCAGAAAAAAGTGCTTGCACAAGCATTGCATTTGTCAGGTTTAACGCCATCAGATATTAGATATATTGAAGCACATGGCACGGGAACGCCTTTAGGTGATCCAATCGAGTTTGATGCGATTAAGCAGATCTACGGTGCAGCGGACAATGATTGCTTTGTCGGATCAGTGAAAGGTAATGTAGGTCATCTTAATACGGTGTCTGGTTTAGCAGGCTTAATTAAAACGATTGGTGTCATGTATCGCCAAGTTATACCACCAATGATGAATTTCAAAAAAAGCAATCCCTTATTAGAAATAGAAAAAACCCGTTTTCACATCAACAATAAAGCAAAAATAATGGCTGCTGGAACAGGCTATGCTGGCCTAAGTTCTTTTGGCTTCGGCGGCACTAATGTTCATCTTATTATTGGCTCTCATGAGGCAGGAAAAATAAAAAAACCTGATGTAAGTGAAGATGAAAAAGGCTCGTTACAACCACAACTATGTTTGCTGTCAGCAAAAACAACGCCGGCATTACAGCGTATGAAACAGGCCTTATCTCAGATTGATTCGACCGTTGATATTGTTGATTATGCCGCTACCTTATTGCACGGGCGTGCAAGCTTTAATCAACGCTGTGCTCTTATAGCTAGCAATGTTAAACAGGCTTCACATTGCCTTAGTCAAAATAAGCTAATCGATAATAAAAACCTGCCTGATAAAGCTGAATTAGCACCAATATTTTTATTTTCTGGCCAAGGTAATCAATATGCGGGTATGGGATCTTGGCTTTATCAGCATCGTGATGCCTATCGTCAAATTGTTGACCACTGTTCTGATATCTTACAACCATTGATTAATGAGGACCTTAGAACGCGATTGTTTTCTGAATCTAATGATGCATTATTGCCAACGCGTTATACTCAACTCGCTTTATTTATAACTGAATATGCCAGTGCGCGTCTGTTGATCGATGTCGGCATAAAACCAGCTTTATTACTGGGTCATAGTATTGGGGAATACGTTGCTGCCTGCATAGCAGGCGTATTTTCCTTAGAAGATGCCTTAAACCTTGTCAATGAAAGAGGGCGTTTAATAGAACAATTGCCTTCGTCAGCAATGCTGCTAGTGTCGTTGTCAGTGGATCACTTAGCCCCTTACATTAATCATACTGATTTATCACTAGCTGTCATTAACCCTTGTGATCGTTGCGTTGTGTCTGGCGATCATGATGCAATTAATCGTTTGACGCAACAGTTGGAAGCAGTAGACATAAGCTGCCATCCCTTATCTGTTTCTCATGGTTTTCATTCTCATCTGTTAGAGCCAATGCTAGATGAGTTTAACCAAGCCTGTCAAAAAATAAGTTATGGCGAAGCACAATATCCTATTTTGAGTAATAGCAGCGGTTCATTGGCCGATCCCGAGCAAATAATGACAGCTGACTATTGGGTGAAACATTTACGCCAAACCGTTAGATTTGATGACAACATCCAGTATTTATCAGAACACTGGTCAGGTCATCTCTGCCTGGATCTGAGTCCCGGTAATAGTATGAAATCAATGCTATCGCAGTATGAATCACTTAAAGTCTTACCTTTAATGAGCAGCCTAAATTATCAAGCAAGCGATTTTCTATCATTATTAGGCAACTTATGGGTGGCTGGGCATACAGAGATAGAACCTCTGGTGATAGCTGAACAGTTATGGCAGCGCATACCTTTGCCAACCTACCCATTTGAGCGACAAATACATGTGTTACCAACATACCAGGAGCAGCCAGCCCCCGTTAATGTAGCCTTATCTCAAAATGAGACGGAGCAATCAGATAAGCCCGATCTGAAACATATTAGTTATATCCCTAGCTGGTATCCACGTGCAATTAATAATGAGAAAACAACGTTAGCACCACTGCACCGTATTTATTTCATTAATGATAATCAGGAGATAACACCAGAACCGGGACTTACTATAGTTAGGTGTGCGCAACAATTCTCGACTCATAATGATGGCAGTATCAGCCTTAACCCGACCTCTACTGATGACTTTAACCAGTTACTAAGCTTTTTAAAAGCGATTGATATAGAGCAGATACATTGTGACTATGCCTGGTGTGTTGATGGAGATGATTCTGATTTTAGCGTTAAACAACGAGGCTATGATGGCTTATGTCGTTTAAGTCAAACCTTGATTAATGCTCAAGTGGTAACAAGTTTGACATTGATGACGCAAAACCTTTGCCTAATACAGGGTGATGAACAAGGGGATAATGAGCAAGCTTTAGCGGTCGGTTTGTTGCGTACATTACCTCTGGAATATGGCGAGATTAAGCTCACTTGGTTGGATACCGATCAGCTGCCAACTTGCAAAAAACAGTGTGAGATTAAGCAGATAAGAGATCATTCAACACAACGCTTAGCCCTGATTCTAGGCTTGCGTCAAAATAATGTGTTAGAGCGCGGCCTATCTGAATTTTCTTTAGCTGCATCAACGGGTAGTGATGTTGAAGATCAAGCTAGCCTACAAGAGAAAAATATAAAACAGGGAGGCAGCTATCTTCTTGTCGGTGGCATGGGCCGTTTGGGCTTAATACTGGCCAAAGCCTTATCAAAGCAGAAGTGCCAACTCATTATTATGGGTAGGAATATTACCCCTGAACTTCAAACGACGCCGCAGAGCCATCCTGATCTAGCTTACTGTATAGAGCAAGGTACGCAAATTAATCTGCTAATCCAATCAGCAGATAATCATGATGATATGGCCGCTTTTGTTGCTCATTGTCAACAAGACGGAACAGTTGTTGATGGTGTCTTTAATCTGGCAGGTCGTTATACCAAACAGCTAATACAGGATATTTCACTTCAAGAAAGTGATACTAACTATAGGGCAAAAGTAAAAACAACTCAGGCATTACATCAGCTATTGTCACCATTAAAGCCAGAGTTTTTAGTCAACTTTTCATCATTAGCTGCTGAATTGCCAGGTTATGGTAATTGCGATTACATGGCGGCTAATTTTTATCAAAACATGGTGGCACAAAAAACACCTACCACATTTCCAGTGATTACGATTGCTTGGGATAACTGGCAAGGTTTTGGACAGGTAAATAATAATAAAACGGATCAGGACTTATTTACACATCAAGGTACCGAGACATTGAATGATGAGCAAGGTATTGAGATGCTCTGGCGAATTATGTCTAGTGATCATCGTCATGTAATTGTTAGCCTTAAACCACCCGCCTATTATCAACAACAGATTGAATCGTCGATCGCTAGCAGTGCAGAAGACTTTATTGATTTGATGACTGAAACACCGCCTACAAGTGCTAGCAGTTCAGAAAAAATCAACAAAAATACACAACAAACTCCGACTCAAGCGGTTTGTATGACGTTATTTCAGGAGATGCTGGGGGTGGATAATTTAGATCTGGATGATGATTTTCTAGAGCGGGGCGGTGATTCAATTATGGCAATACGTTTAGTGTCACGACTAGAAAAAATATTTCAGACTGAAATAAGTTTGCCAGATTTTATTGGTAATCAGACAGTTAGGCTGTTCGCAGACTACCTAGCTGAGGTGGAAGATAATACCCGTACTGCTGAGGCGTATTTACATCTCCAGCGCCTTTCTTTAAACAACGGCAATAATTAGCGGTTGTAACACTCTCTTAATTACTTAGGTATTTAAATGACATCTTCAATGATTAAAGATGAAACTATCGACATAGAACCAGCCTTATTAGAGCGACTGCGTGAAGCAGAGTTTAGTATAGAACAGGCTCTACCTACTGTTACTGTCGATAATGATCAATTTGCCGTATTTCCATTGACCGATATCCAACGTGGTTATTTCATGGGGAGAAACCCTGAATTAACACTGGGCGGCTCGTCATGCCAGTTTTATTATGAGGTAGATTGTACTGAACTGGATATCGCGAAATATCAAACAGCTTGGCAACAAATAATACAACGCCACTCCATGTTGCGTGCAATTATACTAAATGCATCAGAGCAAAAAATACTTAAAGAGGTACCTGAATTAATCTTGCCTGTGCATGATTTAAGAAATCAAAAACAGCCAGAAGATGCAATTGATGCCATCAGAGAACGGATTATCCAGACAACGCGTCCCAGTGATCAATGGCCATTATTTGATGTCGAAGTCAGTCGAATGGCCAATGGGCATGTTCGTATTCATTTAGGCTTTGATTTATTAATCGCAGATCAATACAGTATTTTGATCTTGATGCAAGAAGTCGCGATACGCTACCGTGAACCAAAACAGGCATTACCATCACTTGCTTACACTTTTCGAGACTATGTAACTGATAGTGCACATTCACAACAGGCTTATCGCCAACGTGCTAAAAAATATTGGGTGAATCGTTTATCAGAAATACCGGAGAGTCCAACGTTACCCCTGATGTCACCGCTCCACCAAATTTCTAAGCCGATGTATCAACGTATCTCGCGTCAGATAGATAAATCCTCCTGGCAACGGGTGAAGGACTTAGCTATCGATATTGGCGTGACGCCATCGTGCATATTATTAGCGCTGTATAGTGAGGTACTTAGCCACAGGGTCGAAGGTGACGCTGATTCAAAGCATTTTAGCTTGAATGTACCTTTATTTAATCGACAATCACTACATACTGATGTTAATAAGATTGTTGGTGAATTTACCAGTAATTTTTTATTTAGCGTCGATTTGCGACAAAAATTAACGCGTCGCGAATTATTTACAAAAGTGCAGGCTGATCTTTGGCAAGGTATACAGCACTCATCGTTTAGTGCGATTGAAGTGATGTCAGAAATGGCACGCAATGCAGGTCATTTAGATCAGCCGCTGATGCCTGTTATTTTCACGTGTACCTTATCCCAAGCAGATACTGCATTATTTAATAGTGCAAACACGCAACTCGGTACGCCTATTTTTGATGCAGGGCAAACGCCCCAAGCTATTTTAGATAATATATTAGTTGAATGGGAAGGGCAGTTACAAATTAACTGGGATGTTACGACCAATGCCTTAGATATTGATCTGGCACATCAATTGTTGAAACACTATGCCGATTTAATTACGCAAATAGGCGCCACAAAACAAGCGCTAGATACCACGGTAGGTGATTTAGTCAACCCTACAGAAAGTATGGTACTTCCTGTTGCAAAAAAATTATCAGAATATAGTCGATTAAGTGATATTTGGTTAGAAAACTTACCTCAATGTTTAACAAGGCCAGCATTAAAAACAGGCTCTATAACTTTCACCCATCAAGACTTGGCTGAACAGGTCAGTGGGCTATGTCAAAGCCTTTGTAAAGCGGGAATAGTCAAGGATGATATTGTTTGCATTACCCTTGATAAATCAGCAGAACAAATTGTAAGTTGCCTCGCTGTCTCCATATTGGGTGCAGTCTATGTTCCTATCGATAATGAACAACCAAAGGCGCGGATCGAAAAAATTATCTCAGAGCTGCAGCCACGTTTAATCATTAGCAAACAAGATAGTTTTAGTAATACCTCAGAGAATGATGCCATTGCTCAACTCAATTTAACTGGCTTGCCTTTAGGTAATTTGAGTGAGTTATATGATTATCCTAAAGCCACTGAAGATGCATTGGCATATATTATTTACACCTCAGGTTCAACTGGTATGCCAAAAGGCGTGTGCGTTAATCATCGTGCCTCAATTAATACCTGTTTGGATATTAATCAACGTTTTGGTCTAAGTCAAGATGACTGTGTATTAGGTTTGTCAGCATTACATTTTGATTTATCAGTATTTGATATTTTTGGTGTATTAGGCGTTGGTGGTTCTATTGCAATACCCGATAAGTTAGAGATACAAAATCCTAGTCACTGGCTAGAAATTTGCCAACAGCAGGGGGTTACCGTTTGGAATTCAGTCCCCGCGTTATGGTCACTCTTTATTGGCTATTTAAAACTAAATCCGGATAAAAATTTACCCAAAATAACGACAACGATGCTCAGTGGTGATTGGATCCCTTTAACGTTGGTGCCTGATACTAGAGACATATTCTCACAATTGAACTTTTACAGCTTGGGTGGTGCAACTGAGGCCGCAATATGGTCAATTTATTATCCGATAGATGAGCTTGACCCAACATGGAACAGTATCCCTTATGGAAAAGCGCTGGGTGGACAACAAGTTTTTGTGCTCAATAAAGAGTTACAAATGACACTGCCGGGTCAAAGTGGTGACATTTATATTGCTGGCGTTGGATTGGCAACAGGCTATTACAATGATCCTGAAAAAACAGAGCAACACTTTTTTAAACATCCACAAACAGGCTTAGATTTGTATCGAACGGGTGATATAGGGAATTATTTGCCCGATGGAAATATTGAATTTAAAGGGCGTCTAGATAATCAATTAAAAATTAATGGCTACCGTGTAGAGCTAGGTGAAATATCTCGAACAATATTAGTCTTTGATGATGTCAATGAAGCAATTGTTTTGCCTGTTGAGTCTACGAAACAATTGACGGCTTTTATAACAGTAGCTAATCAATCTGCCACATCTATTCATCAAGTAACTCACAATCAAACTAGCCAAATAAGTCAAACAATAAAATTACTTAATTGGAGTGGCTTGGATGAGTTGAAGCAATATCTAGCATCACAATTGCCTACTTATATGTTACCGGTGCAATGGTGTGTGATAAGTAACTGGCCTTTGACCGAGAATGGCAAAGTGGATATGGCCGCTCTGAAATCGTTGGGGTCTGAGATGACCGTGATACCACCGGTAATAAAGGCAGTTGAGAATAATGTAAACCCAGCGGTGATATCGGATGACTTAAGCAAGCAAGTGTTAACCATAGTTGCTGATGTGTTGAAGATTGAGCATGTGGGTCTGGACGATAACTTGGTTTCACTTGGCGCATCGTCAGTGGAACTGATTGAATTGGCAAGTCGAGTCGAAAAACTGACAAGTCAGCGTCCACCTTTGCCGGAGCTAGCTAGGGCAGTGCAATTATCGGATCTTGTTGCTTTAGTCAGTGGTCTATTTTCAGCAGAAAATTATGCCACACCTTTATTTCCACAGGAGAATACTTTTCGTCATTTTTTGGAAAATACAGCAGCTATCACTGACGCCAATTCACGCAAACTATTCAAATCAAATCAGCAGCAACCTATTTTTTCTGGCGAAAAAGTTTCATTGAAAAATGAAAAGGAAAGGACACACTCCAGAAACAGTTGGCATAATTTTTCATCTTCTCCTAGCACACTTGAGCAAATTGCTGATTTATTAAGTCCATTACGCCAATACTATACTGATGGTCAGAAAAAACGTCATTATTCCTCGGCGGGAGGGCTTTATCCTATTGAGATTTATTTGATCCATGACGGTGAAAAGGTGCAGGGCTTACCGTCAGGGAGTTATTTTTATGATGCCGACAATCATGCCTTACAAAACTGCTATTCACCTCAGTCTACACCAACACTTTCCACGTTAAGCAGTAGAAATAGCGATTGGCTTGATAATGCCCATTTTGTAATGTGTTTGGTGATGCGAATGGATGTTTGCGTACCACTTTATGAGGCTGCCAGCCTGCCTTTTGGATTGATCGAATGTGGTGCTATTTGCCAGCTACTTGAACAAGAATCAATGTCTGGAGACATTGGGCTTTGTCAAGTGGGAGATATGTCATTAAGCCGTTTATCTGAACGACTAGGTTTATCTGATGATCGTGTTTGCTTACACGTGGTTGCGGGGGGAGCGATTGATTCAGAACAATGGCAACAGCAAGAGGCTGATTATTCGCAAGCCATCATCGAAGGTGAGTTATGACTTTAACAATGCTGCTAGATAACTTAGAGAAAAACAATATTCAACTTTGGATGGATAGCGGTAAATTACGCTATAAATCACCTGAAGGCGCGATGACTGAGAACCTTAAGGCCAAAATCATTGACTTTAAAAGTGATATTGTTGAGCGTTTACAACAGTTAGATCCTGCTGATGAAAAGCAACAAGATAATCAACCTTTTGCACAAACACCTATACAGCAGGCATATATTGTTGGTCGCTCAGACGCATTGAATTTGGGTGGGGTAGCAGCTAATAGCTATTTAGAGTTTGAGCGTGGCTCTGTTGATTTTGAATTAGCACAACGTCACCTAAACACAGTGATAAAACGCCATGGCATGTTACGAACCATTTTATTGCCTGATGATCAACAAAGAGTACTAGAAACAGTACCCGATTATCAGATCCCTATACTGGACATATCTTTATTATCCACAGAAAAACAAGAAGCTGAAACAGCACATATCAGAATAGAAATGGGTGAGAAAGTACGTGACCCTTATGTCTGGCCCTTATTTGATATGCAATGGCTTGTTTTATCGGATCGCGTGCGTCTACATTCTTGCATCGACTTGATTGGTCTTGATGCGTGGAGTTGCCAGTTATTGTTTAGAGAGTGGTTTGATTTAATCGAAGGTAAGGATATTGAAAATATCCCAGCCATTAGTTTTCAGCAATGTATCAGGGAGCTTAAAAAAAATGAAGATCAGCGAGCAGCAGTAGACTGGGAATATTGGGAACAAGTCCTACCGACATTACCTTTAGCGCCTGATTTACCTAAAACATCATTGTTGACTTCATCAAAACAGTTTAAGCGAATGCAGGCCCATATAGAGCCAGAGTATTGGCAGCAATTCAAACAACGTTGTCAGCAATTAAAAGTGACGCCAACGGCAGCGTTATCTACCTTATTTGCTAACGTATTATCTATCTGGAGCCGCAATGAGGATTTGACACTCAACTTCACCTTGTTTAATCGGCCACCAATACATGATGATATTCATCGTGTTTTAGGCGAGTTTACCAACAATACTTTAGTGGCATACTCGGCAATGGATAGTAGCTTCATTTCACAAGTTAACAAGACCCAAGATCTACTATTAACAACTTTAGAGCACAGCAGTGTTCCAGGTATTGAATTGTTACGCCGTCTTGCTAGGCAACGTCAAGATTACAGCGGCGCCATTATGCCTGTTGTCATTACCAGCTTGTTGATGACGGATGATCTCGATCTCTATGATGGGCTTAATTGGGATCAAGTATATGGCATTAGCCAAACGCCACAAGTGGCACTCGATCATCAGTTATATCAAGAAAAAGGTGGCTTAAGCTTTAATTGGGATCTTGCCGAGTCTGCCCTAGATCTGACTGTAATGGCTAATGCATTCGATTTTTATAAGCACTGGATTATACGCCTTTCAACAGAGCCAGCGTTGTGGCAACAAGCTCTTGACAGACAACAGTTGCAGCCTACTGTTGTCCAACAAGCCGCTGATCAATATCAATACCTTGCCTTATCGGACACTACCGATATCAGCCAAGGATTTTGGTCACAGTTAACAGTTACTCCTGATAACCAGGCCCTTATTTGGTCACAGGGTGATATGTCTTATGCCGAACTGGCTAGCAGAGTGAAGCAGTGTGCAAATCAGTTAGTGTCAATGGATGTTGTGCCAGGTGACAGAGTAGTGGTGCAACTACAAAAAGGGCCATTACAAATTATTGCAGTACTCGCTGTGCTTTATGTAGGTGCTGTTTATGTACCTGTTTCAGCAGATTTACCCACTGCACGTATCGCTAATATTTGCCAACAAACCCAGCCTATAGCTAGGATTATCTCTCATGATGAAACATTGGCTAATAAACATGATGTAGCCACAATGAACAGCCTTGAGATAAAGACTATTGCGATTGATTTACAAGGTAATACAACAATAGAAGACTTAGGGCTACCCCCTATTTTTGCGGCTAAAGAAGCTGCTGCTTATATTATTTTCACCTCTGGTTCTACGGGAGATCCAAAGGGCGTTACCCTATCTCATGGTGCTGTACAAAATACCTTGGATGACATGATTCAGCGATTTGGTATGACCGACACGGATCGTGTTTTTGCATTATCAGCATTAAATTTTGATTTATCTGTCTATGACATTTTTGCACCACTTTCTCGTGGAGCAGCAATTGTATTACCAGATGAAGGGCAGGAACGTAATCCAGAACACTGGCATGACTTGTTACAGAAAACGAAAGTGACTATCTGGAACTCAGTGCCGACATTATTGCAAATGCTACTCATCTGGTGTGAAACGACTCAAAAGCGACTACCAGATTCAATGCGCTTGTCTCTGGTGAGTGGCGACTGGGTACCACTGGATTTATTGGACGCACTGGAACAATTCAGCAGCAATACAGAATTGATTGCATTGGGTGGGGCGACAGAAGCTGCTATCTGGTCAAACTGGCAAGCTGTTGCTAAGCGTCAGCCCGAATGGAAATCTGTGCCATATGGTGTGCCATTAACTAATCAATACTATCGCGTATTGGATAAATACGGTGTTGATCGACCGGCACAAGTACCAGGCGAACTGTATATCGGTGGTGAAGGTGTTGCCCTTGGCTATTGGGCTGATGATCAAAAGACCAATCAATCGTTTATATCAATTTCAAAGAGCTATGTTTCAAAAACCAATGAACGTTTATATAAAACAGGTGATCTTGGCTGCTTCTGGCAGGACGGCACCTTAGAGTTTTTAGGGCGAACAGATAGCCAAATTAAACTAGCAGGACATCGTATTGAACTGGGTGAAATTACGGCGATTATTGAAAAACATCCTCATATTAATCGGGCAGTCAGCCTAGTTAATACCCGTAATGGTGGAATGACATTGGTTGCCTATGTCGTTAAAAAGCTAGATGGGAAGACAACAGAATCTGAAATAAAAGCCCATTGCAGCGACTATTTACCTCGCTATATGGTACCAGGCAAGGTTATGTTTATTGATAACATGCCATTATCAGCTAATGGCAAAATTGATCAATCTGCATTACCCAATATCGAAGAGTTAACGTCCGTTCAAGAACCTACTGCTGAAACTGAAATGGAAGACAGTCTGTTGACAACCATATTGCAGAATATTCTGGGCAAAAACCCCATAGATAAACAGACCAATTTTTTTGAACTAGGGGCAACGTCTTTGCAGCTTATTACAGCCCATGGTGAATTAGTGGCAGCGACATCGGTTGATATTCCTGTTATTGATTTTTTCACTTACACCACAATTTATCAATTAGAAAAACGTCTTGAGCCTTTATTACAAGCATTTTCTAGTGAGGAAATACAGTGAATAACTATAACAGTATGGCTAATAAGCGATTCACATTCTCATCGTATTTATCTAAATTTCACTCAGGTTGGCAGCAGAACTGGGATAAAGATAGCCTGTTATTTTCATCTCCAGATAAAACGCTAGTCGGATCAGGCATTGCTTTATCAATGGAAGTGAATGCGAATGACAACGACACCATTTCAGAGCAGGTAGACTATTTATTGCAACAGGCAAAAAAACAGGGATTAAAGCCCATTGTCATAGGTGCATTAGCCTTTGATGGACAGAGCCGTTCCCGATTTATCGTGCCCAAAATAATAGAGATATTGCCATCAAGAGGTTTACGTGAGGTGCTAGTAGCACCCGTAGGCGTACAGAATTCTCTTAATCACCTGCTTTTTCACCCTGAGCCTGAGATTTATATGGCAGGAGTAGAACAAGCGATAACACAGATTAAGCGGGGATCACTAGAGAAAGTAGTACTGGCACGTATGCTTGAGTTGAGGATGAATAAAAATATTAATATCAGTTCAATATTGGATCAACTGATGTGTCAAACAAAATCAAACTATGTATTTTCACTACCTCCCTTACCTGAAAACGGTCAAGAAAACAGCGTCTTTTTAGGTGCCAGTCCTGAATTACTAGTGAAAAAACAGGCGGGTAAAGTGTGTTCAAACCCACTGGCTGGCTCTATTGCCAGTGCGGCTACTCGTAAGCAAAATGCCCTTAACAAACAGCGATTATTACAGTCTAAAAAAGATCGTTGTGAACATGAATTTGCGCGCCGATCAGTCGCGGAGATATTACATCGTTTTTGCCATAATCTTGAAATTCCCGCGACGCCAGATGTGATCTCTGCTGGGGCTGTGATGCATTTATCGACTCGCATTAAGGGCACATTAAAAATGGCAGACACTGATTCTCTAACATTGGCACAGCATTTACATCCAACACCTGCCGTCTGTGGCACGCCTACAGCAATGGCAAAACAAGCCATTAATGAAATAGAGCAATTCAACCGAGGTCTGTACTCAGGCATGGTCGGCTGGTGTGATGATAAAGGTGATGGTGAATGGGCAGTGACGCTACGATGTGCCGAAGTCAACGGTGATAAAGCGCGTTTATTTTCAGGCGCTGGCATTGTTGAAGCCTCATCTCCAAAAGCAGAATTACAGGAGACTAATACCAAGCTAAAGACGATGTTAAATGTATTGGGTATTAATGATTTATCGAATGTAGAAACAAAGGTGGCTTCATGAGTACAGCGAAAAACGCCTTTGAGATACTGCAACAAAACTGCCCTAAAATAGATGAGTCATTGGCTGAAAAATACCGTGATTTAGGTTATTGGCAATACGAAACCTTCAATGATGCTTTAGTTGAAACCTGTCAGTATTTTAATAATAACACTGCCATTATTGATGGTGAATTAACAGTCACTTTTGCCGAAATAGCTAAACGGGTTGACTGTATTACCGCCAATTTACATCAGATCGGTCTGAAAGCGGGTGATTGCGTTATTGTCCAGTTACTTAATGGTATAGAGTTTATTGAGATCCTGTCAGCTTTGGTTAAATTAGGGGTAATACCTGTGTTGGCATTACCGACGCACCGTTATCTAGAAATCAGTAATTTCTGTGCATTTACGCAGGCAAAAGCCTATTTTATCCAAGATAAAGATAGCTCTGGCCATGCTTATGATTACCGCACTTTAGCTAGGGACTTACAATCTGAATATACTCACCTGTCACATGTACTGGTCAAAGGCGAGCCACAGGAGTTTTATGCGATTGATGACTTATATCAAACCAATGCGAGTAGCGATAAATCAAAATCATCACTAGCTGTTGAGCAAGCAGTTGTACAAGCAGAAGGCGTTGTTTGCTTTCAGATTTCGGGGGGTACAACAGGAATACCAAAACTGATTCCTCGTCGACATAATGAATATCTTTATAATATGCGTACCAGTGCAGCTAAGAGTGCTATTACACAACAGACGGTTTATTTATGTGTGCTACCGATTGCCCATAATTTTGCTTTTGCTTGCCCAGGTATTATGGGCACGCTGTTATCGGGTGGTACTGTCGTGTTAAGTCGTGATTCGAGTTCTGAACACTGTTTCTCACTGATCGCACGACACCAAGTTACATTAACATCACTTGTTCCCCCCCTGGCTATTCTCTGGCAACAGGCCAAACTACACTCCAAACAACAAGATGAACAACTTAGCAGTTTATCAGTATTACAAGTAGGCGGTGCCAAATTGAGTTATGAGGTTGCCAAACATATTGAAGCAGATTTGGGATGCCGCTTACAACAGGTTTTTGGTATGGCAGAGGGACTTATTTGCTATACCGAACTTGATGACCGTGATGAGCTAGTGTATTCGACCCAAGGTAAGCCAATGTCAGCTGCTGATGAAGTGCGCGTAGTGGATGATAATGATAGGGATGTTGCCTTCGGTGAAGTGGGGCAATTACTAACACGAGGTCCGTACACTATTGCAGGCTATTATAATATGCCGGAACATAACCAAAAAGCGTTTACTGCTCAAGGGTTTTATCGTACAGGTGATCTAGTGAAACAGACAGCGGATGGTTACTTGACCGTTGTGGGTCGAGCCAAAGAGATAATTAATCGTGGCGGTGAAAAGCTCATGCCTGAAGAAGTCGAAAATATTTTGTTATCACATGACAATATTGTTGATGTAGCAGTAGTAGGTTTACCCGATGAACTATACGGTGAAAGTATCCATGCATTTATTATCACTAAAGAAGGCAAACTTAAAAAACCACAGATTATCCGTTTTTTACACAGCAAAGGACTTGCTGCATTCAAAGTACCTGATCGCATCCATTTTGTTGATGTCTTTCCTGCAACAGGTGTAGGAAAAGTCAATAAAAAACAATTACGGCAAGATATTCGATTGGCTTATCAAAAACAGCAGTCTGAAACGGCTGAAAAAGAACAAATTACTAGAGAAGTGATCGCGAAAAATTAAACATTAAATTTAGAGGACTTTTATTGTGAATACCACAAAGAAACCAAATGATTGTGAGTCATTACAAGACATTCGCCAAGGTATTGATCATATTGATCAACAGATTATTGAGCTCTTAGCACAGCGTATGGATTATGTATTGAATGCGGCTAAGTTTAAGCCTGATCTGGCAAGCATACCCGCACCAGACAGAGTCGAAAAAATGCTGGTTCAAAGAAAGCAATGGGCAGAAAAAGTGAGTTTAGATCCAAAGTTCATTGTGCCTTTATACAATCAAATTATTCAGTGGTTTATTCAGCAACAAACTGAGTTTTGGCAAACAAAAAATAAAAGCTAACGCATTTGATTCAATGTGATTGCAGATTCATCTGGAGTTAAATTTTGTTATGAATAACCCTAACACTGCTAAAAACGAACACCAACCGATCGCTTTGATAGCAAACGAAAATAATCATGATCGTCAGGGAAAATGGTCGCTAAATGTATTACATGATTATGTTGCTACTGTACTTGAAGAGCCCAAAGAAGAAATAGATTTAACGGATAACCTACTAGAATGGGGCTTGAACTCACTTGCTTTAATGAAGTTGGTCACTGTATTAAAGCAAGATCATTTTGATATTAGTTTAGAAGAATTATTAGCAACACCAAACCTAGCTCATTGGTATCAATTATTGCAGCAAAAACAAAGTGCAAATATAACTTATACGAATGAAGAGATAGCACCTGTGGAGGATCTTTATGCCCCTTTTCCATTAACAGACGTCCAGTTAGCGTATTGGCTAGGACGAAATAGATTTTTTGAATTAGGAGGGGTTGGTGCCCATGGCTATATCGAAGTGAAAGCCAAAGACATTTGTCCAAAACGGCTAGAAAAAGCACTGAATCAAGTAATAGCTGAGAATCCGATGTTGAGAGCGATTGTCAACAACAACGGTGAGCAATTGATTTTGCCACAAGTGCCAGAATACAAACTACTTATCGAAGATGCACAAGGTGATAATGCAGCTAAGATCGACGTCATTCGTGAGGCAATGGAACATGAGGTGATTTCAGCCGACAACTGGCCATTGTTTAATATTTGCTTAAGTCAACATGATAAGACGTCTTATCTTATTCATATCAGCTTTGATATCTTAATTTTTGACTTAAAATCATTGGAATTATGGGTATCGAAATGGTGGGCGTTTTATGACAATCCAGCTATAAGAACTCTACCCAGTCGTTATAGCTTTGTTGATTACGTGGCACAACAGTCTCAACTTTCAGCCAATGCAGAGCACTCTCGTCAATATTGGCAAGCACGGATCCCCAGCCTACCTCTAGGTCCTATTATTCCACTGGCAAAATCAACCGAAAATCTGATACCTAAATTTACCCGGGTGCAAACCGTTATTCCCCAAGACATATGGGCGCGGCTACAAAATAAGATACAAAAATCAGGAGCGATGCCGTCCAGTTTATTATTAGCCGCGTATGCAAAAATATTGGCAACGTGGGGAGAGTCGCAACATTTTTGCTTAACGATGACATTGTTTAATCGTGATATGACCGGCTTACCTTTAGAACAAGTGATTGGCGACTTTACACACTTGTTTGTATTAGAAGCCGATGTCAGAGAACAGCAAGGCTTTATTCAGTTTGTTAAAAAATTACAACAACAGCTACTGCAAGATCTGAATCATAAAGTCGTTAGTGGTATCGAAGTGTTAGGCAAAATGGCAGAACACCATAAAACCCCGAACAAAGCCATGTTACCGTTTGTGTTTACCAGTACATTAGGATCAGGAAGAAGTTATCTGGATGCGTTTAGCTGCTTCGGGGAAATCACTCGGGCGGCGGTACAAACGCCTCAAGTACTGATTGATCATCAAACCTTAGAACACAATGGTAACCTTGTACTGAACTGGGATTATGTCGAAGAAGCTTTCCCTAAAGGCATGGTTGACGCTATGGCCAGCAGTCATCATCGTTTATTAATGATGTTAGCAGAACAGGCTGAAGCATGGGAGGATCCTCATCTTTGCTTATTACCGCCTGAGCAGCAGTCGGCGCGCAGAAAATTTCATGATACCGAGGCCGAATTTACCAATCCCGCTACACGATTACACGAATCTTTTTTACATGAAGCTCAACGACAACCCGAACGTACTGCCGTCGTTAATGGTGATCGCGAAATTAGTTATGGCGAGCTAGATCAAGCCTCGAATATTATTGCACAAGCTTTATTAACAGAAGGGGTGAAGCCCGGTGAGCTAGTAGCTGTTGTTATGGAAAAAGGCTGGCAGCAGATTATTGCTATTATGGCCATCTTAAAATCCGGTGCAGCCTATATCCCTATTGACGCATCACACCCGTTAAAGCGTGTTCAAACTTTGCTCAAAGTGAGTGAGGCTAACATTGCTTTGCTGGCCAATAAAAAAATGGGTCAGCACATTACACAACAACAATTCTTTATTGATAACGCATTATTAGAGCAGACATTCACTGGCAGTTGTGAATTGATGAACCAGGCACAAGCTAGCGATCTTGCCTATGTTATTTTTACTTCTGGCTCAACGGGTAAGCCCAAGGGGGCAATGTTAAGCCACGGTGCTGCATTAAATACATTACTGGATATCAACCAACGTTATCAAATCTCATCGGAGAGCACGTGTTTAATGGTGTCTTCCTTAAGCTTTGATCTCTCTGTCTATGATGTCTTTGGCATTCTAGCTGCAGGTGGGAAAGTGGTGATACCCAACGTTAGTCCCTTACCTGATCCAGTCGATTGGTTGGCACTGGTTGAAAACCATGGTGTGAATTTATGGAACAGTGTACCTGCCTTATTTCATATTTTTTACGATTACTTAAAAGACGTAAAAGCAACGCCTGTACTCAAGCAACTAAACCATATCTTACAAAGTGGTGATTGGCTCAATGTAAATACCTGTGCTGAAATACGTGAATTTTTGCCTGACACATGCTTAATTTCAGTGGGAGGGCCGACAGAAACCGCAATATGGTCTGGCACCTATGAGATGAAAACAGTGGATCGTCAATGGCCCAGCATTCCGTTTGGTCATGCGATGGCAAATCAACAACTCTACCTATTTAACCAGCAGCTTCAGCAAGTCCCCGATTGGGTACGTGGTGAAATGTATATAGGTGGTAAGGGCTTGGGGCAAGGCTACTGGGGCGATAAGGCTAAAACTGACGCAGCATTCATCATACATCCTCAAACAGGACAACGTTTATACCGTTCAGGTGATGAAGCTAGAATGCTGCCGAATGGCCTGCTTGAGATGCTGGGACGGAAAGATAATCAGGTCAAAATCAATGGTATCAGAATTGAGTTAGGAGAGATAGAAGCGTGCTTATCAAGCTTAGAAAGTGTTGAACAAGCGACCGTTGTGGCACGGCGAAATCAAGAACTCGGTGATCAGCTTTACGCTTTTATTACCTGTGACACAAACGCTGATGCTGACTACAGCAATATGGATATTGGAAACATAGAAAAACAATTGGCAGAACTATTACCACAGCAACTATTACCGAAGATGATCAAACCGTTACGACAAATGCCGCTGACCCCTAACGGCAAGATCGATCGCGGTGCTTTAGTCACTCAAGCCCAAGCTGTTACCAAAATCACTACGCAAACACCCACCTTAGCTGCATCCGAGATAGAGCAAGCTCTATTAGTGATTTGGAGTGATTTGCTCTCACAAAATGTATACGATATTTCGGCAAATTTCTTTGCCTTAGGAGGTACTTCACTATTAGCAAGCAAGTTAGCACTAAAGATCAACGCTAAGTTTGATAGCAGTATCGCGGTGATAAAAGTGTTTGAGCATTCTGATATTCGTGCACAAGCGGAATTAATTGAGTCTGAATTAATTCCATTGAAGGAAATCACAAATCAGAAACCTGCAGTTCGTGGCCGAAGAAATAAATCTCAACGTAATAGAAGGAAGGCTACACGAGTAAAAATATAGAGCATGAATATCTTATGAAAGAGTGATTTTTGGTTCAAGAAACAACATTTAAATAATTGGAAGGAAAGATGATGAGTCTAGTTTTATCAAAAAAGAAAATTTGGCATTACGTGCCAGTAATATTGATGTTTATAGGATTAATAGTTTCTACAAACATAAAATCAAATCCTATAATTTCTCCTTATGAACTCGGTAAGGAGCCTTTTGACTTCGACAAAGGTAACGCAGGATATGAGGTCGTTGTGCCAGTAGTAACGCCTATTCTTTTGGAACATGTGTCTACATACGCCGGCGATGCTTCGTTAATTTTGAGATCAGTAGTAGTCATGATGAATGCATGGTACGACGCAACTGCACCTTATCATGCTACTGCTGTTGGCGTATATTCACATCTTGGCCGCAGACCGGTTTCTGAATCAGAAACTAATAAAAATATTAACATCGCCTTAATATATTCTTCATATCGCTTATTTAATAAAATGTTTCCAGAATACAAGCAAAAATGGCGTGATATGTTGATTGGTGCTGGTCTAGAACCAGATGATGATAGTACTGACTTAAGCTCACCGATAGGCTTAGGTAATTTAGCCGGTAATGCCGTTGCTGAAGGACGTGAAAATGATGGAATGAATCAAGTTGGCAACATGTCAAATCGTCAGTTCAATCCAAGACCTTTCATGGATTATACAGGTTACAAACCGGTCAATACCGCTTATGAATTGCGCGATCCTTCAAAATGGCAACCTGATATACAAAAAAAAGGGTTTGGACTTTATAAAATACAGCAATTTGTTACACCACAATATGCACTAGTGGAACCCTACTCTTATAATGATCCAAGAAAGTTCAGTGTGCCTGCTCCTGATATGAGTGACTATAACAATTTGGATGAATATAAAAAACAGGCTGACGAGGTATTGCAAGCATCAGCTGCCTTGACTGATTTACAAAAACTAAAGGCACAATTTTTTGATCATAAGATCCTTGCTTTTGGGTCATCTTTACAAGTTGTTACTTATGCACAAAAGCTCTCATTATTAGAGTTTATTCAGCTACAATTTCTAACAAATATGGCGACATTTGATTCTGGCATTTTTATTTGGCAAGAAAAACGAAAATATGACGCAGTCAGACCATTTAGTGCAATAAGACACTTGTATGGAAATGATAAGGTCACGGCTTGGGCCGGTGTTGGAAAGGGGACCATGGAAATACCAGCAAACCACTGGGCTAGTTATCTTCCAGTAGCTGACCACCCTGAGTATCCATCAGCCACAGCTTGTTTTTGTGCAGCGCATGTACAGTCTGCCAAACGGTTTTTAGGTAATAATTCACTCGGGTTATCTTATATCGTTCCTGCAAAATCAGCGCGAATAGAGACGGGGCTTTCGCCTGCTGAAGACACGCTAATTGAATTTGCTACTTGGTCTGACTTTAACAAAGATTGTGGACAAAGTCGGCTATGGGCAGGAGTTCATTTTCAAGCGTCAATTGATGCAAGTATGGAGGCATGTCCAGCTTTTGGTGATACAGCCTATGTGTATATGAAGTCCTTGATTGCAGGCACTGCAAAATTGAGAGTGCCAAGCAAAGGAAGACATTTTGAAAAATAAATTAACATTGATGAGGAAACCTTAATCTAGAAACCTCAATTGGACGCGAAAAAGCTGTGCATGATATTGATGTGACTGGGATATTTGAAAAATACACGGCCACATTTTTGGCGATAATATTTTAATTTTTTATATTTATATCAATGTCTTGCACAGACTTTAATGAGCAAGAATGAGGTTTTAGGTTTAATGTCAGAGTGACTCAAAATACGCACTCTAAAAAATCACGGTATATACCAAGACGACCTTATTTCCCAACAATCCATAATAACCATTGGGGGATGAAACTGCTCCCAATATGAGTTGTTTTCATCTGGAGCATCCTATTAAATAGTCGTTTTTATAAACGACATGTACTCAATATTAGTAATGAAAACCTTATCGTTTTTAAGCTAAAAATTGGAGTATGAATGTGCAGCTTTTTATTAAGGATAAATAGATGAAAATCGATGCCCAAACGCTTGGAAATTCAAATTTCCAGGCATTTTTTTCAACCAAGTACTCCTACTATGCTGGCTCGATGTATAAAGGTATTTCTTCTAAAGAAATGGTCATTGCATTATCAAAATCGGGCTTGCTTGGCTTTTTAGGGACAGGAGGAATGGGCTTAAAGGAAATAGAAGAGGACTTAAAAACTATTTCAACTGAGCTAGATGAATATTCACCATATGGTGCAAATATTTTACAGTCACATAATGATGCTGAATTGGAAGACAAATTAGTGTCATTGTTCCTTAAATATAATGTTCGGACAGTCGAAGCTTCTTCATATATGAGTCTGTCGCCAGCGTTAGTACGTTTTTGTTGTACTGGTCTTAAGAGTGGATTAGACGGAGGTGTTTTTCGGACAAATCGCATTATTGCAAAAGTATCGAGGCCAGAAGTTGCACATATTTTTATGTCACCGCCGCCCAAAGAAGTATTGTCTCGTTTAGTAGAACTAAATCAAATTAGTATCGAAGAAGCAGAACTAGCCGCTCAAATTCCCATTGCATCAGCGATTTGCATTGAGTCAGACTCTGCTGGCCATACCGATAGTGGAATATCATTTGCTCAATTTCCAACGATCAAGGCACTTAGAGATGCCATTACAGCAGAAAAACAATATTTACAGCCTATACTAATAGGTATGGCAGGTGGCATTGGCACCCCTGATGCGGTATCGGCTGCCTTCATTATGGGTGCCGATTTTGTTGCTACGGGATCCATTAATCAATGTTCAGTTGAAGCTGCCATTAGTGATGATGTGAAAAATATACTGCAATCTATTGATATCAATGATACGGCCTATGCACCTTCAGGTGAATTGTTTGAAATGGGATCAAAAGTTCAAGTGGTTAAAAAATCGAGTCTATTTTCGATTAGGGCAAATAAGCTTTATCAGTTGTATCAACAATATAGCAGTTTAGAAGACATAGATCCCAGCACAATTAAGGAGTTGGAAACAAAATACTTTCTTAGAACAATAGATCAGGTGTGGTGTGAAACTCGAGATCATTATTTAAAGATAGCTCCCAGCGTTATTGAGAGAGCTGAAAAAAGACCAAAATCGAAAATGGCATTAATTTTTAAATGGTATTTCATTCATACAACCAGAGCAGCCTTAAAAGGCAGCGACGAATATAATGGAGATCTTCAAATACACTGTGGGCCTGCATTGGGTGCATTTAACCAAATTGTTAAGGGTGGTCCAATCGCTCAATGGCAAAACCGCCGCGTTGTTGATATTGCTTCTTTTCTAATGAATGAAGCATCAGACAACCTAAATCAATTTTGGGCGAAACATCAATATTTAGAATCAACATAAAACAACATAATCATTAGTTAAAAGGTAAACATATGTCACATATTGACTCGGCAATTAGTCAAATCGAAGCACTGATTGATCGCAAATTAGATGCCTCTGATTGGCTAACAGTTACTCAGGAAATGATCGATAAATTTGCTGAAACAACGTTAGATAATTATTGGATCCATGTCGATCAGGCGCGGGCAAAAAAGGAATCACAATTTGGAGGTACGATTGCCCATGGCTTACTAGTGCTTAGTTTGATAAGTCATTTCAGAGAACAATGTTTTGCTGATTTTCCTGGCGGCGCTACCGGCATGGTTTATGGTTTTGATAACTTAAGGTTTATTTCTCCCGTTCCGGTTAATAGTCAGTTACGAGCTGTTTTTACTGTCAAGAACGTGTTAAAGAAAAGTAATAATGAAATGTTCACCGAGTCACAATTTATTATCGAAGTAGAAAGTAATGACATCGAGCGTAATAAAGTACCTGCTCTAAGAGGTGACTTGCTGGGTTATGTTGAGTTTGACAGTGAATAGAACCATAAAAGGATAAAACCGTTCCCAATATGAGTTGTTGTTATATTGGATCCGTTTTATGATTTTCGGGTACATCACTTTACGTTTTTTTTAATCAAATTTGGATTTTTAATCATACAATGAGCACTCATACTCCCATTGGCATTATTGGCTTATCATGTCGGTTTCCAGATGCGCCTAATATCGAAGCATTTAGAGAGAACCTAATCTTTAATCATGATGCAATCAATGAACTTTCATTAGAAGATATTGAAAGAGAGGGCATTAATCCATCACTGTATGACGAAGATAATTTTATTAATGCCGGTACATTAATAAAAGACGCTGCTAACTTTGACTATGCTTTTTTTGGGCTGTCACCAAAAGAAGCTGAGTTAATGGATCCACAACACCGTTTATTTTTAGAAGAATGCCGTAAATTATTAGATACCACTAACCTAACGCGTGGCGAACAAAATATAGGTGTTTTTGCCGGTTGTCGTCAAAGCACCTATCAATTCTTACTAGAAAAAATAAAACCTGAAAACATTACTAATACTGAAACTTTTCAACAGTTATTAGGTAATGATAAAGATTATCTGGCCACGAAAGTAGCCTATCATTTAAATTTAAATGGACCGGCCATGAGTTTACAAACGGCTTGTTCAACCTCTTTGGTTGCCATTCATCAAGCATGTCAGTCCTTACGCAATAGAGAATGTGAAAGTGCACTTGCCGGTGGTGCAGCTATTTCATTTCCGCAAGGAGTAGGCTACCGAGTATCTGATGGGATGATATTTTCTAATGATGGAAAATGTCGGCCCTTTAGCGCAGAAGGTACTGGGATTGTCGCTGGGAATGGTTTAGGTGTTATTGCCTTAAAAAGGCTAGATGATGCCATTAGGGATAATGATCAAATACATGCAGTCATCAGGGGATCAGGTTTATCCAACGATGGTAAGGCTAAGTTAGGCTTTACAGCGCCTGGTAAATTTGGTCAACAAAAAGCAATTCAAAGCGCCTTAGAAAATAGTGGTGTCGATCCTAAGGATATTGGCTTGCTTGAAGCGCATGGCACTGGTACGCCAATGGGCGATCCGATCGAGGTTCAAGCGATTTCGGAAATCTATCAAAATCTGGGTGTATCTAACCAAAACTGTGCTATTGGATCAGTGAAAGGCAATGTCGGTCATTTAGATACCGCAGCCGGCGTGGCTAGCCTAATTAAATCTGTGCTGGCGGTAAGAGATGGTTTGATATTTCCGACCGTGCATTGTCGACCCGAAAATCCGATTATCGGGTTTGGCTCCACACCCTTTTATTTGGCTGATGAGTGCGAAGTTTGGCCAAAACGATTTAAATCTCGCATTGCCGCTGTCAGTTCCTTCGGTATTGGGGGAACCAATTGTCATATGCTGGTTGAACAACCACCCGAGCAAAAAATACCTACCTCTACTAAAAAGAACAATGTCGAAATAGTAGCGATAAGCAATCATCATGAAGATAATGTATTAAAACAGGCAGAAAATTATATTGCTGCCATAGAACCAAATAAAATTCAGGCTCAATGCAAGACGGTTGCCCTAAAACGGCAACATTATTCATCACGAATTGCACTTTATGGGAAAAATAAACAAGAAATAAAACAACAGCTTGCATCAGTTCGTGTGCGTACTATTAAAGCTAATCCCAAAATTGCGTGGGTGTTTTCTGGTCAAGGCAGCCAAAAATCGGGTATGGGGGAAGCATTATATCAAGCTCATCCAGTTTTTAAGGAAGCAATAGATGAGTGCGTTACCTTGTTTTCTGAACAGGGTATTTCAAATATCAAAGAAGTGATGTTTGATAACAAGCAGAAAAAAGAACTAAACAAGACCTTATATACCCAGCCGGTTCTATTCTCCTGGCAGTATGCCATGGCAATGCTGTTAAAGCATTGGGGTATCGAACCTAATATGGTTGCAGGCCATTCGATTGGCGAGTTTGCTGCGAGCGTTATCGCAAATCATTTGTCGATTAATACCGTGATTCGCCTGGTCGCTTACAGGGCGCAATTAATGCAGGAAAAGTCTGCCGCTGGCGGTATGTTGGCACTTCAAATGTCTCAAGAGCAATTAGATAAGTTACTAGAAGAGCATAAATCCATCTCTTTAGCGTCTATAAATGGAAAGCAACGATTTACACTCAGTGGCCGTAATGAAAGTATAAAAGCATTAAAAAATGAGTTAGATAAATCAAATATCACCTATAAGCTACTTGACGTAAATCGTGCCTTCCATTCAACTACTATGGAAGCCATTAAGTCTGACTTTTATGATTTTTCTTTTTTGGAAGAAAAACAGCCTAATCCAAGTAAATCAACGTCGATGTATTCATCGTTAACAGCAAAAAAAGTTGAAAAGGGTGATCTAAATATTGATTATTGGTTTCAGCAGTTACGTCAACCGGTCCAGTTTTATCAAACAATACAATCAATAGCGTCAGAAGAGCCTGATCTTGTTATTGAAATTGGCCCTGATGGTAGCTTTTTGTCATTGCTAAAGCATTCAAACTTATTTGATCAAAACTGTGAAATGAGCACTGCATCTCATGCCAGTCTTCCTGCCCTTATCTCAGAGTTATATTGTTTAGGCTATGAAGCGGCTTTAGAAGAACATTACACTAAGAGCGCTCAACCCTTTGTAGAAATGCCGCCATTAGTTTATTCAGATTATAAATGTTGGCCAGCACCCAGAGATGACGAGAATGATTATACTCACGCTAACACATCAAATAAGGCAACCGGCGAGCAGATAGAATTCTGGAAATGGCAGTGGGAAAAACTCGCCACTGTTTATCAGCAAAATTTACATCAATCCAATCATGTTAATACCCAACACTGTTGCATTATCGGCAATAATTCATTTTCGACTGAATTACAAAAACATATTATCTCTTTGGGACATGAATGCGATCTTATTGAAGTTCCTCCCGTTGGAAAATATGACCGGCTGATTGATACGCGATTATTAACAAGCAAATGGGCACTTAAGGAATCTATCAATGACCTGATGACAGCAAAAGATAATTTGCTAGCATTATCAGAATATGCAGAAAGTTATCCTGACTGTCATCTAATTACGCTAATTTCAAATACACCATCCCATGTTGACGAGGCATCGCTTAACGCTAATCCACATGAATCGTCATGGCCTTATATCAATATTTGTAGAAACTTAGTCAATGAAAAACCTCATTTACAACTTTGTTGTCTGGATATTAATGACAATAAGATAGACCGGGATACCGCCGTATTATTATCTCAACTTAATGAATTAAACACGGTTCTTCGCTGGCAAGATAATTATTTATATTCGTTGAATATAGTGACGCAAGAGGTCAAAAAACCTAAAACAGTCATTGATTGGAAGAGCGAGCATTTCACCCTAATTGCTGGTTTAGGTTCAGTCGGTATCGGCTTGGCTAAATGGTTAGCGGAACAAAGCTGTGACAAATTAGTTTTTCTCATTCGTCGAACGGCCAATGAGCAACAACAAAGCCTGATTCACGCATTAACAGCACAAGGCGTGACAATACATGTATTGCAAGCCAGTTTGCTCGAAGAGCAAGAGCTAGAAGCGGGATTTAACACACTTGATATTACAATCAATAACGTTTTTCACACAGCGCATGCAGGCACATACAAATTACATCCCCTGAATGATAATGACGCGTTTATGAGTTCACTGCCAGTGAAGATAGCGGGCAGTATGAACCTGTATCAAAACGTGAAAAATCAGCCTCTAAATATGTTTTGCATGTTCAGCTCCTTAAGCAGCATGATGTCAATTTCAGGCACAAGTGGTTATGCCATCGCCAATGCATGGCAAGATGCTTATGCTGAGTATTTACGACTGCAAGATATACCGGCATTAACGATTTCTTGGAGTCAACTACAACTGTCAAGAGGGGAAGAATACGTCTCTAGTGTCGATGATACCGGCATTAAACCCTTATCTGCACAGCAAGCATTTACTGCTATGGAACAGTTAATCAGCAATGATCAATCAGCAATAACGCCTATCATCTACGATTCTGCCGTTTTAGGCCGTGTCATTGACAGGCTGCCTGCGACGTCAATTTATTTTAAAACCATCTTTGATGTAGACAAAAAAGTGAACGCAGAGAAGACTAATAAAAACAATGACGTTGTTATTAATCTGAAAAATCTCGACGATGAACAAAAAGAACGTGCCGTTTCGGATTTTATTCGTGTGTTAATTTGTGAACGCCTAAAGTACGACCATGATCAACTAAGTCTACAGACACCGTTGACCGAACAAGGCGTTGATTCTTTAGTTTTTCTGGATTTGGTGCAAACCATTAATCAAAAATTAAAACTTGATTTGGAAGTCACCGTTGCCTATGAATATAACACGGTCGACGCCTTATCATCCCATATAAGCGATTTGATAGGTCAAGAATATAGCAATGAAATAACATCGCCTGAGGTTAATGCTGAGCAACAGCTAAGCATAACGTCAAGCAGTGTTGAAAATAATAATAAACCCTTTCCTTTAACCAGTTTGCAGCAAGCCTATTGGATCGGCAGAAGTGAAGGTTTGGATTTAGGTAGTGTTTCTTGTCATGAATATATAGAACTTGAGTTTGAAGACTTAGATTATAAAAAGCTCGAAACAGCCTGGAACCGTCTGATACAGAGACATGAAATGATGCGTTGTATCATTTTACCTAATGGAGAAAACCAAATATTAGAAGATGTCGATTATTATCAAGTTCAATATCTTGATTTAGCCACATTAACTTCAGCGGAGCGAGAACAAAAATTACACAGCATTCGAGAAAGAATGAGTTATCAAGTTTTCAACCCACAGCAATGGCCTTCATTTGAACTGTCTGTCAGTCAAGTTTCAGAACGAACTAGCCGTGTTCACCTTGATCTGGATTTTATATTTTTTGATGTTCAAAGTATGCGGACCATTTATTCTGAACTTGCAATCCTGCTTGAAGATGATAGCCAGCAACTAGAACCATTAGGCTACTCATTTAAAGATTATGTCTTAGAGAAAGTCGAATTTGAAAAAACCGATAAATGGAATCAAGCGAGACAATATTGGTTGAATCAACTAGAAAGTATTCCCAATGCCCCTGACTTGCCTGTCATTCAAGCTGAAAATAAGGAAACCAGTGCTCAATATACTATTTTAAAGCATCGATTACCGCCATCTCTTTGGAGTAAGTTTTCTAAACATGCTAATAAATTTGGTTTTACTCCGACCAGTGCATTACTAACCGCCTATAGCCAAGCACTTAATTTATATAGCAACTCATCTGAATTCACCATAAACCTGACTTATTTTAATCGAAAAAGAAGTCATGAACAGATCATGAGTATTTGTGGTGATTTTTCATCATTAATATTGTTGCCCATTAAAAATCAAGCCACCGAATCATTTTTGGATAAAACAAAGCGTATCCAAGATAAATTATGGGAATCAATAAAATACGCCGATTATGATGGTGTGAAGGTTATGCGAGAGCTAGGGCGCATAAGAAATGTTGGTGCCCATGAAGTCCAAATGCCCGTTGTTTTTACGAGTATGTTAGGTATGAATTTTGATGAACAGTCATCAATATTTAGTAAGCAAGTATTTGAAATTAATTTAACACCACAAGTATGGATAGATTACCAAGTTTCTGAATACGAAGGGGCGTTGCTGTCAAGATGGTTTGTGGCAGAGAACCTTTTCGAAAGCCACATTATTAAAGGTATTTTCTCAGCATTTACAGCCATTATAGAATCTCTGGCAAAAGATGAATCTTTATGGAAACATAAAGACGCATACCTTGATTTAATATACCAAAACAATAATCAAACAGACTTAAAGCCAAAAGATCCTGACGCCAGCATGATCCTTCCAGCGTTAGAGTCACTATCTTCATATGGCCGAATCACCGATATGTGGTTAGAAAAACTACCACAGGTATTAACAAAACCTGCGTTAAAAACACAATCATCAGTGATTACTCACCAGCAACTGGCTGAACGAGTCAGTGGTCTTTGTGCGAAGCTTAAAGAGGCAGGGGTTAACCATGACGATACCGTGTGCATTGCCATCCCCAAATCTATAGAGCAAGTGGTTTCTTGTTTAGCTATTTCTATAATAGGCGCTACCTATGTGCCGATCGATATTGAGCAGTCTAATGAGCGTATAGGAAAAATTATAACTGAGCTTCAACCTAGCCTTATCTTATTCGACAATTATGATTTTGATGAAAAATTTAACGCGATACCTCAAATTAGAGTAGCTGAGGTAGCACCCCAAGATTTTGAACACGTGCTTAATTACCCAAAAGCAGAAAAAGATAGCCTTGCTTACATTATTTATACATCAGGCTCTACCGGTATTCCAAAAGGCGTATGTATCAATCATCGCGCTGCAATTAATACTTGCTTAGATATAAATCAACGCTTTTCTGTCACTGAAAACGACTGTGTATTAGCACTATCGGCCTTGCATTTTGATCTATCTGTCTATGATATTTTTGGTGTGTTAGGTCAAGGAGGCTCAATCGCTTTACCTAGCTATGAAGAGGTGTATAACCCCATTCATTGGTATGACTTATGTGATAAATACAACGTGACTGTCTGGAATTCAGTGCCAGCACTTTGGTCACTGTTGATCGAGACTATAAAATCGAGTGAAAAATCATTACCGATCAGGCTTACCATGTTAAGTGGTGATTGGATCCCCTTAAATTTAGCATCAGAGACAAAAGGTCTATTTCCTGAATTAGATTTTTATAGCCTGGGAGGGGCAACAGAAGCCTCTATTTGGTCAATTTATTACCCAATCAATGACATTAACTCATCTTGGAAAAGTATTCCTTATGGAAAAGCACTCAGTGGTCAACAAGTGCTTGTGCTCGACAGCAATTTAAAAACGGTTTTATCGGGTCAGATCGGCGATATTTATATAGCCGGAATTGGGCTTTCGACCGGTTATTACAATGATCCAGATAAAACTCAACAACACTTTTTCAAACATCCGAGAACAGGAATCGATCTCTATAAAACAGGCGATCTTGGCAGCTATTTCCCTGATGGAAATATCGAGTTTAAGGGCCGATCTGATAATCAGGTGAAGATTAATGGTTATCGTGTAGAACTAGGGGAGATTGAAACCGTATTAAATCAACACCCCGAAATTCAAGAAACATGCATTATCTATGCTGGCCAACCAAAGAAACAACTACAGAGTTTTATCACTAAATCAGCCCATCATTCTCAACCTGTTAAAAACACTAGTTGGTTAGAGGTTAATAAAGTTGCTGATAAGACGAGTAAAAAATTACCCGAGGGGTTTGATGTTGAACAATATGCTGCACGCTTAGAAAAAATAGAACAACTCAGTACATGGGTGATGCTAGCAACAATTCAATCTGTAAATTTACTGGTATTACCACAACAGAGCACCACAGTAAGTGAAATAACGGCAGCATTAAATGTAAGCCCTAATTTTCAGAAAATCCTTTTAAGTTGGATAAATGTACTTATCGATGATGGTTTTATTAGTATTGATGACAACGAGCAGCTTTGTGCTACAAAGAAAGTTGTTGAGATACAGAAATCGCCATTACTTCGAGAACAAATAAGCTTAGAGGTAGAACAAAACGGAATCTCAGCGGAACAACGATTATGGTCCTTTTATAGCCGCTGTATTGATAAAGTCGATCAACTGCTGACAGGCGAATTTAACCCTCTCTCCCTAATGTTTGAAGACGGTAAAACTGATTTTGCGGAAAGCCATTATCGAGAGAATATTTTTTCCCAACATTTCAACAATATCGCAGGCAAAACAGCCAAGGTTATCTTACAAGGGAAAAGTCAATCCACCAAGATTAAAATTCTGGAATTTGGAGCAGGGATAGGAAGTGTCACCCACGATATTCTCAAAAATATACCTAATAAAAATTTCAGTTATGACTTCACCGATATTTCACCTTACTTTCTCGATAACGCCAAAGAAATGTTCAGTGATTGGCCACAAATTCGCTATCGCCATTTTAATATCAATCACGAGCCTGGCCTGCAACAATTTGAGTTGGGTTCCTACGACGTAATTATTGGTGCTAATGTATTACATGATGCTATCAACGTACATGCTAGCATTGCTTATCTTCGTAGCCTGTTAAAACCTGATGGTTACCTAATGTTAGTAGAAGGAACCACCAACCCAAGATTTCAAATGGTCAGTTTAGGCTTTGTCGAAGGTTTAACTCATTATCAAGATGAACGTGTAGAAACTTCATTACCAATGATCAGCGCACCATTATGGAAGCAGCATCTGATAAAGGCTGGTTTTGGTGAATCAGCTGCATTCCCACCAGAAACCCGCTGGAGTGAGACATTAAGACAACACGTTATAGTTGCTCAAAATAATGGCGAGAACACCTATCTAGACACACTCGAACTAGCCTCATGGCTTAAAAATCATTTGCCTGAATATATGATCCCTTTAACTTGGAACCATATTACGAAAATCCCACTAACATCCAATGGCAAAATAAATCGTACTGTTATGGAAGAAGTCACGATCAATAACGTCATCGATTATCAACAATCAACAAAAACACTTCAGTCAGAAAATGCGAAATTGTTGGCAAAAATATGGGAGAAAGTACTCAATACTCAAGTTACTTCTGAGGATGCCAACTTTTTCTCCGTGGGTGGAGATTCACTGTTAATGACGCGATTGAGTACAGAAATTCAGCAATGCTTCCAAGTCAATATCGACCTTGTTTCACTATTACGTCAGCCGGTTTTGATTGAACAACTTGATCTAATTGAATCCTCTATATATGAAAATGACCCTAATATGAAAGTAAAACCAGAAGAAAAAATAATATTCGAAGAATTTGAAGAAGGGGTGATTTAATGAAAACAAGCTTAATTGAGTTAAAAAATATTATCGAACAACGCCATATAACGTTGGAGATGAAACAGGGAAAATTGAGCTATAGTTCACCCAAAAATGCGATGACTGTAGCGATCAAGCAAGCAATTTCACACTATAAAGATAACTTTATACAAGAATTAGCAAGCAAATCTGAAAGTACAAAAGGGAGCACAATAAATAATATCGCTAATATCTCAGATTACAACGCCAAAGAAAATGCAGGCCTTGATTTATTTTGTCTCCATTATTCTGGCGGCAGTAGCACTATATTTAGAGAATGGAACACCTTCTTTCCCGACTGGATTACAATACGACCTATTGAACTTCCTGGGCGAGGAATCGGTCTGGCTGATCCCTTAATTAGCGATCCTGAAGAGGCCATTGAAACATTAACTCAAACAATCGTAAATTCGGTTGAAAGACCCTGGGCACTATTTGGACACAGTCTTGGGGCTGCATTAGGCTATCGTGTTTGTATGAGGTTGCAAGAGACAGATATAGCGCCTTTAGCTTTTTTCCCTGCAGGAGGCTACCCACCAACGATAGACGATCCAGCACCTCGACGTGCTCATTTGACAGATAAACAATTAATCGAAGAGATACGTAGTTTAGGTGGAACACCAGAAGAAGTATTGGAAAACAATGAGTTAATGCAACTTCTTATTCCAATGATTAGGTCTGATTTTCTGTTAAACGACTCTATAAAGAAACTTAAATCAAATTCAAAAATAACATGTCCAGTACAAGTATTTGCTGCGACTGAAGATAAAGAAGTCCCTCTTGTTACGGTAAATCAGTGGCAAGATGCCTGCGAAAAAGAAATCGATATTAATATCATCGAAGGAAATCACTTTTTCGTACATGATGAAAGGGCCGTTTTAATCATGCGCGACAAAATATGTGCACTATTAAGTGCTTTAGCCAACATACAACAATTGCCTATTAAATCGTTAAGTTATTAAACCGTTTAAGTCAACAGAGGATGAAATAAATTGCAAACAACTATTATAGAGCCGTCATTAAACAGCATTCCTGAAACAATGCTCTGGACCTTGTATAACAGAGCCAGTGAAGCATCAAATAAATCTGACCTAATCAGTGATCCAAAAGCGGTTGAAATATATCAGTCTCTTACCTATGACTTTAGCCAGAAATTTGGTAAATCCGACGCCTCTCACGCCGTTAGATCACTCTTTTTTGATCAGCATTTAAATGAATTTATTAAGTCTAATCCGTACGGCACAGTGGTGAATTTAGGGGAGGGGCTAGAAACCCAACGTTTTAGAATAGATAATCAACAAACGCTATGGTTAAGTATTGATGTTTCCGAGGCCATTCGAATAAGAGAACAGTTCATACAGCCAGATGACCAACACAAACATATTGCTTTGTCAGCACTGGATCGCCAGTGGTTTGATCTTGTTCCTAAGGAGCAGCCTGTTTTTATAACGGCTCAAGGCTTATTCATGTATTTTAATGAAGACGAAGTAAAGTCATTAATCCAAGATATTGCCAACACATTTAAATCAGGTTATCTGATGTTTGATACTATCCCAACCTGGTTCTCAAACAAAACATGTTCGGGCGAGGGCTGGAAGAAAACGGCTTACTATACTGTTCCTCCGATGCCATGGGGCGTGAATCGCAATGATATCGAAGAGCTTGTTGAACAGTGGTTACCGACTATAAAAGAAATTGAAACAACAACATTCCCTAATTTTTATACAGGTATAAAAAAACAGCTGATATCGCTGCTATTATCGATTCCAAAAATTAAAAATTTATACCCAACGATTGTTAAAATATCCTTGTGAGCGTTGGCGATTAATCAATATTGACTTTTTCATGGCTGGGCGCAAGACATTGTTCTTGTTCAGCTTGGACTATTGTTAGCGAAAGTGGCCACAATCTTACTGGAAGCAGCAGCATCAGGCATTGGTAACCGAGAGGTCAGATAAATAATAAGCAATATAGAAGGTGTTATTTCCATTAACCACCTCCATTTTTGATCAATGATACATGAGCTACCGATGGTAACATTTGAGGTTTGACTGGCAAAGGAAACAAACGCTGAAATTGCCAAAACAGACATTAAAAAACTATTGGCAAGTCATTTTGGCATAACGCATTCAATGGTTGAACTTATTCAGTAAGCTAGTCGATGTAAATTTTTTTCTAATATCAATTTCTCAAAACTAACGTCTTTAATAATTGCTATTCAATATTAAATTAAATAAGGCCAATGTAGATTCAAGCAACCATTGCAACACTCTTTTCAATCATGTGTGATGGTGTCTTAAATTTCAATGTTTTTCTGGGGCGTTCATTTAATTGAG
>ENA-OSET01000280-OSET01000280.1-sediment-metagenome-genome-assembly--contig:-NODE-280-length-57949-cov-6.530723_pt1 | contig 57949 bp, 65 predicted proteins | sample MGYA00237882_ERZ534229 | MGnify/ENA primary metagenome ERZ534229 (study PRJEB26408, sample SAMN06266212) | sediment metagenome | isolation source: Hudson Canyon methane seep mesocosm | place: USA:Hudson...
ACCGACCAACACGAGCTGATGGAAATTCAAGCTGGTGAAATGGATGTTTTACTTCCAGGCGCTGATGAGTGGATTACTATCACTGGCGGTCAGTCGTTTGAAGTGCCTGCGAACAGCTCATTCAAGCTACAAGTTAAATCAGTAATCGATTACTGCTGTTCTTACTCTTAATAAACTATTGCCGACTTAGCCATACATCAAGGCCTTGGGTACAGATTCCGAGGTCGTCTTCAAAAAGTGTCATTTGTAGGGTTTTCTCTAGAGAGACATCGTGCTCGGCGGCGCAATGTAATAAGTAGCGTCCTAGTGATTTTTTGATGACTTCAAAACGATTTTTTGAGCCCTTGTGCTTAAGTGCAATTGCGGCAAAACTATCAATGCCATTTTTAAGTTTCTGTGCATTGTCTTCACTGAAAGGCATGCGTGAAAAGTGAGTTAAGTAAGCACATTCTGGTTGTAGTTTTAGAAGTTTGTCAATTGTGTTGTGCCAAGCACTAGGATCGAATTGAACGGGCGTTGTTGGAGGAAAAATAAGTTCGCCTTTTGCTGTGTCAAACTCTCGATAGCTTGCGCCAAGCGTGTCACCGCTAAAAATTCCTTTTGAAGCCTCGTCCCAGACACAGTAATGATGCCTTGCATGGCCTGGCGTATCAATAAATGTGAGTGTTCGGTTGCCGAGTTTAATACTCTCACCGTCCTCCGGGATTTTAATTCGATCTTCTGGAGTTGGGATCAAATCACCCAGAGTTTGCTTAAAAAACACTTCACCGTATACAGCCAATACGCCCGCTTTAAGCCTTGTTGGATCGATCATATGTCTGGCGCCACGTTGATGCACATAAGCTATTGCATTTGGCAGGTATTTGATGAGCTCGCCTAGGCCGCCGGCATGGTCGAGGTGAATGTGAGTCGTGAGGATGTAGGACACATTCTCTCGTTTAACACCCTTATCTTCAAGGGTTTGTAATAATATGGGCACTGATAGATGACAACCGGTATCAACAAAAGCTGCATATTCACCATCTTGTATTAGGTAGGCGGCCACAGCGTTGGGTCGTAAATGTTGCGTGTCAATACAGGTGATTTGATGACCTAAATCATGAGTCATCAGTCTCGTCAGAATCCTTTAATTCATTGTTGTTAAACACAATACTGGTTAGACTGATAACGCCTACGACTTTTCCATCGTCAATAACGGGGCAACGAGAGAGATTAAACCTTGTCAGAAGTCGAGCACAATATCGAATATGCATTTTCGAATGCACTGAAATGGCGGGCTTGTTCATGATTTCATAGACGTTGACGCGATCTAAGGCTTTGTTTTTAGCGATGACCTTCCCTGCAATGTCGCCCATCAATACCACTCCGTATTCGTCATGCTCGTGAGCTTTATCGATAATCAGCATTTTGGTTTTTTTGTGCTGCATGGTGTTGAGCGCTTCTTGCACAGTCATTCTACGATCAATGACATCCACTTGGGGCCACATTACATCTTCCACCAGTATGTCGGTTTTCATAACTCCTCCTTCAAGGTTCTATTAAGTATATCAACTTGATGCATGACACCGACGGCATCTTCAACATCGATTTGAAAAGCGATACCTTCGTGCGATTTTTTGTCGAAAGCACCGACTTTGTTGATGGTTTCTAAAATTTCCCTAGCGTTGTTTTCCTCTACTAACATTAACAGAGCATCTCTGGGCGACTCAACATGTAAACCTAGAAAAGTCCTTTGGTCTTGCGAGCCCTCACCCCTGGCTTGGGAAATAACGGTTGACCCAGTCGCACCTTTTTCGCGTGCTGCAACTAGAATCTTATCGGTTTTATCGCAATCTACAAACGCGATAATCAGTTTAAAGTGCATAGCACCCTCCTCACTTGTTAATCAAGTGCTTAAGTTGAACATAAACTAAAACGCTCATAATCGCAAATAGGCTTGCAAAAGCAATCAGCCCAAATCCGTCTATCAGCGGATTTCTTCCTTCAATCGTGCTAGCAAGACCAAGGCCAAGTGCAGCCACTAAAGGAACGGTGACAGTTGAGGTTGTAACCCCACCCGTGTCATACGCCAAAGCAATGATTTGTTTTGGCGCAAAATAAGTTTGAACAATGACAATCAGATACCCTGTAAGAATGAAGTAATGTAGTGGTATGCCGACAACGATTCGATAGCTGCCCAATGCAATTCCCATCGCTACCCCAAGCGCCACAGCGATTCTCAGAGGCCAAGGTTTTACCGAGCCACCAGAAACTTGATTGGCTTTTATTGCAACGGCCAGTAATGACGGTTCTGCAATCGTGGTGGCGAAGCCAATGCAGGCTGCAAATATATACACCCAATAATAGTCAAACCAGAAAAGCTCTTCTTTGCCAAGAAAGTCGAGAGAAGTGAGTTGCTCAGCCATAAGCCTTCCTAATGGAAATAATGCTTTTTCGAGCCCCAACATGAAAAATGTTAGCCCAACCCACACCATTAGCAGGCCGAACAACACCTGTTTGATATTGGGTATTTTCTTCTTAAGAATCAGTAATTGAAAAGCAAAGATTGTTGCAATAATTGGCGCAATATCGCCAAACATACTGATGAATGGATTAATGTAGCTCATAACATGATGCCAAAAATCATCACTGCGATAATTGGCGATAATGAACAAATGGCTATCATGCCAAAGCCATCGGTAAGAGGGTTGCGACCCCGAATACTGCTGGCGAGCCCCACCCCCAATGCGGTGACCAAAGGCACAGTGATGGTTGAGGTGGTAACACCGCCAGCATCGTAAGCAATGCCAATAATCCACTCAGGGGCTATCAGTGTTGTCAGAAGCACCAGTAGATAGCCACCAATGATAAGCCATTGAATTGACCAGCCTTTGAGTATTCTAAAGACGCCCAAAACAACTGAGAGCCCAACTGCAATTGCCACTGCAATTCTAAGTGTGGAGGCGTAATTATCAATTGCGGATTGGTCGTGTGAAATAATTCCACCAACTGCAGCAACATCTGCGGATTCATTCGCAATAGCAATAAGGGCCGGCTCTGCGATTGTGGCACCAAAGCCAAGGGTAAAGGCAAATACCAGTAGCCACAATAATGAGCCTCTTTCGACAAAGGCATGGGCAATGCTTTCGCCTATTGGAAAAAGACCGGTTCGAAGGCCAGAAATAAACAATGTTAGGCCAATTAGGATATAGAGAGTGCCCAGTGCGATAGAGCTAAAATCAGGTATTGGACGCTGAAGGACAGCGATTTGGAAAAAAGCGATAACAACAACAATAGGAAGTAAGTCTTTGCCGCTTTCAAGCAGGTTATTTACAAGCCTCCTAAGTGCCTCATTCATTGGTGTTTTACTTCCTCCATTCTTTCTCGTATTATAAACCTGCTATCGATGGTTAAAATGACTTGTACTTTGTTTATAATGCATTTAGATTGTCAATTTTTTACTTACAATGAACCCAATCGTTCTTATTAATGGCGCCAAGCAATCCAAGACTACTGTCTTTAACCGCAACACGCAATTTGGTGACGGTTTGTTTGAAACGTGTATTGTTGAAAGCAAGAACATTCTCTTTTGGCCTGATCACTTGGCGCGATTGAATAAGGGCTGTGAAAAGCTTGGTATTGGTAAAGTTGACGAGTCATTTTGGTTGAGTGATATTAGAAAAGCGCTGTCTTTTTCGCGTCTAAGTAACTGTGTTGTCAAAATAATCCTATCCAGGGGTGAATCGCTCCGAGGTTATGGTTTTGTGGGTGATATCAAGCCAGTTCGGATTGTTATTGTTTCTGAAATGTCCAAGGCCGCACCGCGTCAAGACCTCACTCTGGATTTTTGTGAAAGTGGCTATGCATCGAACCCAAAACTCGCTGGCATTAAGCATTGCAACCGATTAGAGCAGATACTTGCCCGGGCTGATTTGAAGTGTGACGAAGGCGTGATGTTGGATGAAGGCGGTAATGTCATCTCTGTTACACAAGGTAATATTTTCTCTATTTATGCCAATACGCTGCACACGCCACGCCTTGATAAATGCGGCATCGAAGGCACACGCCGTGCCATTATTCTTGAGATTGCAAGTGAACTCGGCATGCAAATCAATGTTGGTCCGCTTAGTGTGAATAAACTCATGGAATCTGACGAGGTGTTTATTTCTAATAGTGTGATGGAGATTCAATCAATCACTCAAATTGGTGATATGAGCTTTGCGAGCAATGGTGTGACAGAATCTATTAGGTCGGCGTTTGAAGAAAAGAAGCGGGCAAACAATGCTTGGCTTTCGGTAAAAAAAAATAAAACCTTTGCAAGGTTGACTAAAGTCGTCTTGATCTTGGCTTTGGGCATGTGGGTTTGGACTTCAAAAGATATGCTTGTAGAGGATGCACAAATATATCATTTGCAAAAAGGCGCGACTATTGACGTTGTTGCCCTAGATTTGCATAATAAGGAGTTGATTAATTCCGAGTGGTATTTCAAACTTAGCGCGATGGCTGTGGATGCAAGCACAAAACTGCAAACCGGCTACTACCAACTTAAGCCAAAGATGAGCGTTTTGAGCTTTCTAGATAAGGTGACGAGTGGTGATGTGGTTAGACAGAATGTCACCCTGATTGAGGGCGTCACCATTGACAGTTACTATTTGCAATTAAGTCAAAATCCAGCGGTGAAAGGCAAAGATACGTTTGAAGGTGTTATGAAATCCCTAAATATTGAAGCACCTTTTGAGGGTTGGATATTCCCTGAGACTTACCAAGTTACATACGGCGATAGCATTCAAAGTGTTTTCGCAAGGGCGCACGATTCAATGAGGATGCAACTCGATGATTTATGGCAATCAAGGGCAGACGCTCTGCCGTATAACTCTCCATACGAGGCGATTATTTTGGCCTCTCTCATTGAGAAGGAAACTGCGCATCACCAAGAGAAGTCAATGATTGCCGGAGTGTTCATGCGTAGACTCGCAGAAGGTATGAGATTGCAAACCGATCCAAGCGTTATTTATGCGTTGGGAGATGCCTATACAGGTTCGTTGTCCAGGAACGACTTAAGAATTAAAAGTCCGTACAACACCTATCGACACGAAGGCTTGCCGCCGGGCGCAATTGGCTCAGTTGGCTATGAGTCTTTGTATGCGGCTTTTCATCCAGATGACGGCCATAGCCTTTATTTTGTCTCGAAAAAAGACGGCAGTCATGCATTTGCCGAAACCTATCAAGGGCACAAGGACAATATCCAGCGTTACTTAAGTAATTAAGCAGAGTTCTTTGTACAAATCATTTTAAAATTACCATTATGAAACAAGGCAAGTTTATAACTCTAGATGGCGTAGAAGGTGCAGGTAAAAGCACGCAAATTGATTTTATTTGCGCTTATCTTCAAGAAAAAGGCATTGAAGTCGTAAGAACTCGTGAACCAGGCGGCACTGAACTTGGAGAAAAAATTCGAACACTGCTGCTTGGTGTGGAAACAGGTGCTATGCACAGCGATACGGAATTGTTATTAATGTTCAGTGCGCGGAATGAGCACATCCACAGCAAAATACAGCCCGCTTTAGCGCAGGGTAAGTGGGTTGTCAGTGATCGTTTTACTGACGCTTCTTTTGCCTATCAGGGCGGCGGCAGATCGTTAGATTTATCTAGAATTGAAGCACTTGAAGCTTGGGTTCAGGGTGAATTCAGGCCTGATTTAACGCTGCTTTTAGATCTTAGTGTTGATATTGGCATGACAAGAATTGAAGCTCGTTCAGCCAAGGATCGTATTGAGCAAGAGGAGCGAGCCTTTTTTGAGCGAGTCAGAAAAGTGTTTATTGACCGTTCACAACAATATCCTCAACGTATTAAATTGGTCGATGCCTCTGTCGGAATAAGTGAAGTCAGTCATCAAATTCATACTTATTTAGAGCAGTTATGATTCTACCTTGGCATCAAAATGCTTTTGCAAAGCTCACTCAAATGCTAGAGCAAAGACATCTGCCGCAAGCGCTACTGATTACCGGTTCTGAAAAAATTGGAAAATTTGAACTTGCACAGCGTTTTATTCAAACACTTTTGTGTGAGAATGACTCTTGTGGTGAATGCCGACACTGTCGTCAACTTGCCAAAGATAATCCAAGAGAGATGCTGGATCAGAGCGTACTGGTTAGAAGGTCGTATTATCCTAATATGGTTTTTTGTCGCACAGAGTTAAGAGAGTCTGGCAAGGAATCAAAGGAGATTCGAGTGGACCAGATTCGGGCTTTTTGTGACATTCTCAACAAAACTGCGGATGAACTGCAAATTGGCGTTATCTTTTATGCCGATCAGATGAACGTCAGTGCTGCCAATAGCTTACTTAAGACTCTTGAAGAGCCTCGAGAAAATACTCTGATTATTTTACTGGCGCACAATGCCAGTGCATTGCCGGCAACCATTCTTTCTCGCTGTCAAAGTGTGCATATTAGTCCAGCTTTTGATTCGGAGAGTGTGGAGTGGCTGTCCAATCATATTGACCGTGAAAAGCGCAGTGATTTTGATGCTTCTCAGTTACTTGAAAGTGCTCACGGCATTCCATTTAAGGCAGTAGAAGAATTGCAGGGGGATTATTTTCTTCAGTTTCAAAGTTGGCAAAACCATTTGCTGGAAATGGCAATGAACCCTGCCAAAACTATTGAGACGGAGATTTTTGAGGGCCATGAGCTAGAAACTCTGGTCTGTTTACAGCAACTTATCACCGAAGGCATTCGCCTAAAATTACTTAAAACGCAGGGCGCATTATTGGAGCTAAACAAGGTTGTTAGCAAGGCGTCTTCGGATAATTTATTCCGCCTATTGGACGATATTTCACGGGCGATTTCGCTGTCACAAAACCCTGTAAATATGATCTTATTATTGGATAATGTGCTCATTGTTTGGTCGCATATTACCCACCTCAAACAATATCCAATTATTACCATTCCTCAGGAGACCTTATGAGTCAGTCGTCAACGTTTTTTAATGAAGCCAAAAACTATATTCCTGGCGGTGTCAATTCGCCTGTGAGAGCGTTTAATGGTGTTGGTGGTGATCCTATCTATTTTGAGCGCGGTGCCGGCGCTTACCTTGTTGATGTTGATGGCAAAGAATACGTAGACTACGTTGGCTCCTGGGGTCCGATGATTTTGGGTCACTCAAATCCAGTAGTTCTTGATGCTGTCAGAGAGACTTTGGATAAAGGGTTGGGTTTTGGTGCGCCGACCGAAATTGAAACTCGACTGGCCAAAAAAGTGTGTCAGCTGGTGCCGTCAATTGAACTGGTGAGAATGGTAAGTTCGGGTACAGAGGCAACGATGAGCGCTATTCGTTTGGCCCGTGGATACACTAACCGAGACAAAATTGTTAAGTTTGAAGGCTGTTATCACGGTCATTCTGATTCTCTATTGGTTAAGGCAGGCTCAGGTGCGCTAACTTTAGGTGTACCCACTTCGCCGGGCGTACCAGAAGATTTGGCGCAACATACCTTGACTTTGGAGTACAACAACTTAGGATCGGTTCAGTCATTGTTTTCTGAGATGGGCGAGCAAGTGGCTTGTATTATTGTTGAACCAGTGGCGGGTAATATGAATTGTATTCCACCGAGCGAAGGATTTTTGCAAGGCCTCAGAGACGTCTGTGACGCACATGGTACCGTACTTATTTTTGACGAAGTGATGACCGGTTTTCGAGTGGCGCTCGGTGGCGCGCAAGCGTACTACCAGGTAAAGCCCGACCTAACCACCCTGGGCAAGGTAATTGGCGGTGGTCTACCAGTTGCAGCTTTTGGTGGTAAGCGTGAAATTATGAGTGGCATCGCCCCTTTGGGTCCTGTGTATCAAGCAGGCACACTGTCGGGCAACCCATTATCCATGGCTGCCGGTTTGGCCATGTTAAACGTCTTGGAAAATGATGTGAATTTCTACCGAAACCTCAGTGAAAGCACTGAGTATTTGACCTCAGGTATTGTTAATGCTGCAAAGGCGTGCGATATTCCAATGACTGCAAATACTGTCGGTGGTATGTTTGGACTGTTCTTTAGTGATGAAGAAAAAGTTAGTAATTTTGCCCAGGCGTCGAATTGTAATATCGAGCGCTTTAAGGCCTTTTATCAGCTGATGCTAGGTGAGGGCGTGTATTTGGCGCCATCGGCCTATGAAGCTGGATTTTTGTCGGGCGCTCATGGCAAAAACGAACTCGATAAAACCATTGAAGCTGCAAGCAAGGCATTCTCTCAACTGTGAATATCGTTGATGTAGGGATTGAAATGGCTGAGGCGCAGAAGCTTTTGGCGGCCTATCAAAATAACATTACTGTATTTGGTTCGGCAAGAGTAAAGCGCACAGATCCACTGTTTCAAGAGGCGTATCAATTAGCAAAAGAGCTATCAGACGATGGCTATAACATTCTCACTGGCGCTGGACCTGGCATTATGAAAGCTGCTAATAAGGGTGCTTATGAGGGAAAATCAAAAAGCATAGGGCTTAATATTGAACTGCCCCACGAACAAAGTGCTAACCCTTATTTGGATGAATGCCTAACCTTTGAGCACTTTTTTTCTCGCAAGGTGATGCTAGTTAAGCATGCACAAGCTTGTGTTTACTTCCCGGGCGGTTACGGTACAGCTGACGAGTTGATGGAGGTCTTGACCTTGGTACAAACGGAGAAAATGCGCCCCATCCCTTTGATTTTGTATGGATTTGAGTATTGGAAGCCACTGTTATTTTGGTTTACGAAATTAGCAGAAGGCGGCTATATTTCCAAACAAGACTTGGCTTTAATGCGTGTTGTCGACTCAACCGATGAAATTATTCAAATTATTAAGGAAAACGTATGCCACTAGCAATTTTTGATATGGACAATACACTTATTAGTGGCGATTCTGATTACCTATGGGGTGAATTCCTCTGTGAAATTGGCGCAGTTGATGTAGAGACTCACCGAGAAAAAAATGAGCACTATTTTCAACAGTACAATCTTGGCACACTTGATATTCATGAATATTCAGAATTTGCCATTGAGCCATTATCTCGCTTTAGTATGGACGAACTGGCGTTGATGCACGAGCAATTCATCACCGAGAAAATAAAGCCTATTATTCTTGATAAGGCGCAGCAACTAATTGACAAGCATAAAAGCCAAGGCGACACGGTATTAGTGATTACTGCAACCAGTCGATTCGTGACCGAGGCGATTGCAAACTTATACGGCATTGAGGATATATTGGCAATTGAAGCCGAGATAGTGGGTGGTCGTTATACCGGAAAGATAGTTGGCATTCCAACTTACGGCTCGGGGAAAGTGGAAAATTTAATGCTGTGGCTTACAGAGTTTGATGAAACTCTAGAGGGTTCAAGTTTTTATTCCGATTCACATAACGATATCCCATTACTTGACGTGGTTGATAACCCGGTTGCAGTTAACCCTAATGACGCGCTAAGAGTGTACGCCGAAGGTAGAGACTGGCCTATTCTGGACTTGCGTTAGCACACCTCTTTCTAGATAAACAAGTCATGGTTAGAGCCTTGGGCGATGTCAAGGTAAGTTGCCGCACCTGCATATTCGATACCGTCGATAAAGTCTTCTCGTGAATAACCAAACATACCAATCGTCATCTCGCAGGCAATGAGTTTGACGCCCATTTCTAGGCAAATGTCTCTGAGCTCTTCAATGGTGGCAATGTTATTTTTTTTCATTGTTTTTTTCATCATGCTGGTTGCAAACAGCTCCATTCCTGGGATGTTCCACATGATGTTGGGGATTTTTGGCGCAAAATCAATGTTTTGAAGCCACTTCGGTCCAAAAGGCATCTTCATTGGCATTGCCGGATTTCCTTGGGGGGAAACGCGTAGACTAGAGAGGTCTTTTAAGAGTAAACCAAGACCGTAAAAAGTAAAAAATATTGTTACCTCTTTTCCCATAGCAGCAGCTGTTGAGCCAACAATAAACGGCGGAAAAGCCCAATCTAGAGTGCCTTTTGAGGCAATTATTGTCATTCCGTTGTTTTCAGACATTTACGCGCTCTTCTCAATATTAAAAATAAATTGATTGCCTTCGGTATCGTGTGAAAGTAGTGTGTTGCCAGTTTGATGGCAAAAAGCAATAAAGTCCTTGGTTGAGCCTTTATCAGTGCAGGTTACTTTTAGAGTGTCATGCGCCTCCATTTTAGCTAGAGCCTGCTTGGCTTTTAAAATGGGCATTGGGCAGTTGAGCTCAGTTGCATCCAGAACATGTTGTGTCATAAAGGTCTCAGAAAAATGAAATTAATTGGCTGTAAGGATTATTTTAGGCTTGAGCTGAAAGACTGTCAATAACAAGCCGCTTGACTATAGATTAATCGTTTTGACACCCTGTTGAGTGCCAAGCAGTAGAACATCTGCACTACGATTGGCGAACAAGCCATTGGTAACGACGCCAACAATATTGTTTAGCTCAGTTTCCAGTGCTTTTGGATTGGTAATATTCAGGCCTGTGACATCAAGGATAAGGTTGCCGTTATCGGTGGTAAACCCTTCTCGTAGTACAGGGGTGCCCTCAATGTTGTTGGTGATTTCACGCTTAACATAATTTGCTGACATTGGTATAACTTCAACCGGTAAAGGGAACTCGCCCATAACGTCAACCAATTTGGATTCGTCCGCAATACAAACAAACTGCTGTGCAACTGCAGCGACTATTTTCTCGCGAGTGAGAGCGCCGCCACCCCCTTTGATAAGATTTAGTTCGCCGTCCGATTCATCTGCGCCATCAATATAGACCGACATGGATTCAACATCATTAAGATCGAAGACAGGTATGCCGTGACTTTCTAGGCGCTCTTGTGTGGCCATCGAACTCGCTACTGCACCTACAATTTGATCTTTCATTGTGGCTAAGGCGTCAATGAAAAAATTGGCTGTAGAGCCTGTACCGACACCAATAATCGTGTTTGGAACGACGTACTTAAGGGCGGCTTTTGCCACGTCATTTTTCATTTCATCTTGCGTCATCGTACATTTCGATTGCTATTGATGGGCGATTATACCTCAGATATAATTTCCCTTATATTATGCGCCTCTATATTCCATGAAAAAACTCATGCTTGCCACCGGAAATTCAGGAAAAGTGCGCGAACTGAATGCGATTCTGGCTGGTGTTTGTGAGGTTATCTCGCAAAAAGAACTGGGCGTGAATGAAGTGCCAGAAACAGGGCTTAGTTTTGTTGAAAATGCTTTAATTAAGGCGCGCAACGCCTCCCGGCAAACTGGCCTGCCCGCGCTCGCTGACGATTCCGGCCTTGTAGTCGATGCACTGAACGGTGCGCCGGGCATATATTCTGCTCGTTATGCAGGGGAAGGTGCTACCGATGAGGAGAATTTACAGAAATTATTGTCCGATCTTAAGCGCAACAATAATGACAATCGACAAGCCCGTTTTTGGTGCGCGCTAGCTTTCGTCTTGCACGGCGATGACCCGACCCCAGTGATTATCCAAAGGGGCTGGGAGGGTAAAATTATTGATGAGGTTCGGGGTGAGGGTGGTTTTGGCTACGACCCTATCTTTTATCTATCTACACACAATTGCACTTCTGCAGAGCTGAGCTCCGAAGAAAAAAACAAAATTTCACATAGGGGTCAAGCTTTACAAGCTTTTCTCAAGCAACTTAAAGACTGATTGACTTGTTACAGTTGCCGCCAATTTCGCTCTACATCCACTACCCTTGGTGTGTAAAAAAATGCCCTTATTGTGACTTTAATTCACATGAGGGTGTGCCAGATAGTGATTATGTGGGGGCTTTGCTTACAGATTTAGAGCAAGATTTGCCGTATTTACAAGGTCGATCAATCCACTCCATTTTTATGGGTGGTGGCACACCTAGCTTGCTCGGTGTCGATGAACTTGAACGCTTGATGCAAGGGCTTTATCAAAACCTAAGTATTGATAAAGATGTAGAAATTACTCTAGAGGCCAACCCAGGCACATTTGAGATTGATAAATTTGCACGCTTTAGAGGCGCGGGCGTTAATCGGCTGTCTATTGGTGTGCAGTCATTTCATGATCAGCACTTGCGCCAATTAGGTAGGATTCACTCGAGTGATGAGGCTATTCATGCCATTGAAAAAGCCAAAGAAGTGGGTTTTGATAATTTTAATATTGATTTAATGCATGGGCTTGAAGGGCAAACGATGAAGCAATGCCTGAGCGATATCGAGATTGCCCTATCATTTAAATCAACTCATATTTCCTATTATCAACTCACTGTGGAGCCGAATACGTTATTTGCCAAATTCCCACCCAAATTGCCAGACGACGAGAACATTTGGGCAATGAGTGCCAAAGGGGCTGCTCTAATAGAGAGTCACGGGCATCCACAATATGAAATTTCAGCGTATGGCAAAATCCCATCGAAGCACAATATGAATTATTGGCAATTTGGCGATTATTTGGGTATTGGTGCAGGCGCCCATGGAAAAATAACCGACAATAAAACGCAAACAATATTCCGCACTTTAAAGCCAAAGTCGCCAAAGGATTACATGGTTAAATTCCAGGGGAAAGATTTTGGTTCGGCTACTAAAGTCATCGAAAATACAACCTTTGAATTTATGCTCAACGCTTTGAGATTGAAACAGGGCTTTGATTTGGAATTATTCGAATCTAGAACTGGAAAATCGCGAGATATTATTGGTGACATAATGAATAATGCTGTTGATTTGGGTTTGTTGAGTACTGAAGGTAATCGACTAAGGCCAACTACTAAGGGCTTTGACTTTGTAAATGACCTGCAGGAAATGTTTTTATGAAATTGCTGGGTATTTTTTTGTTGTTACTGCTTTCTGCTTGCAGTAGTAATGATTCTGAAAATGCGGATGTTTCCACTGGCAAGGCCGTATTTGAGGCTAACTGTGTTGTTTGTCATGGTAAAGAGGCGGGCGGGCTTGTCAGTAATTGGAAGGAAAAAGATGTTGACGGAAAATTCCCGGCACCCCCGCTGGATGGTTCAGCGCATACCTGGCATCATTCGCCGATGCAATTATTGAAAACGATTAATGGGGGTGGCATTAAGATGGGTGGACAAATGCCTGCTTTCGAGGCGATATTAACGAAAGACGAGAAGCAAGCGGTGCTTGACTATATTATGAGCCTTTGGCCGAGTGAATTAAAAACTAAATATGACGAGAGGTTTAGATAATGGATAGTGGATTTTGGTCTTGCAAACACACGTGGAAGCGTAGCGCTAACAACACTAAGTGGTGCTTAATTGGCTGTGCAATTGGTGACTTTGGTACGATTGCTCTTATGCAAGATAGCGGTTATTCAACGATGTTTATTTTTGCGCTTGCAATGTTTAACGGAATTTTAACCAGTATTATTCTTGAGACCATTCTACTCATGCGCCAATCAATGGCGCTGAAATTAGCCTTTAAAACAGCCGTTGGCATGAGCCTTATTTCAATGGTTTCAATGGAATTGGCCATGAATTTGGTTGACTATTTGATTACCGGTGGCGCTGTGTTTATGTGGTGGGTGTTGCCAATTGCGCTATTTTTTGGTTTTATCACACCTTGGCCATATAACTATTGGCGCCTTAAGAAATTTGGTAAGGCCTGTCATTAACTGACTTAACGCTCGAAATGACCTTGGGGTAAAATACTCGCTAGTTTTTCTTTAACGAATTTAATCATGCAAACACATAATATTGCCAGCGTCCTTGCGGAGTCCTTGCCCTATATTCAAAAATTTCGGGGTAAAACAATTGTTATTAAATATGGCGGTAATGCCATGGTTGATGAGGATTTGAAGTCAAGTTTTGCTCGTGATATCGTCTTAATGAAATCGGTGGGCATGAATCCAATTGTTGTTCATGGCGGTGGCCCTCAGATTGGCGATACACTGAAGAAGATCGGCAAAGAAAGTGAGTTTATAGGTGGTATGCGCGTTACTGACTCTGAGACCATGGACGTGGTAGAGATGGTTCTAGGTGGCTTGGTTAACAAAGAAATTGTTAACCTTATTCACCAGCACGGAGGTCATTCTATTGGTCTAACAGGCAAAGATGGCCAGCTTATTACTGCTAAGAAATTGCGTAGCAAGGTTGAGCCTACTTCTGAGATCATTGACTTGGGTCATGTGGGTGAAGTGGACGTGGTTGACACTTCTGTGATTGACTTGCTTCTTAAGGGTGATTTTATTCCTGTGATTGCGCCAATCGGTGTTGGCAAAGACGGTTTTTCTTACAACATTAATGCAGACATAGTTGCAGGTGCAGTTGCGGAAGCACTGAATGCTGAAAAACTGATTTTATTGACAAACACAGTTGGCCTATTGGACGCAGAGAGCGAATTGTTGACTGGCTTAAACGCTGCAAAGGTGCATGAGTTGATTGATGATGGTACCATTCACGGTGGCATGCTGCCAAAAATTGGTTGCGCACTATCAGCAGTTGAGTCTGGCGTGAGTAGTACGACTATTATTGATGGTCGAGTGCCCCATGCGGTACTGCTTGAAGTCTTTACTGACACCGGTGTGGGTACCCTGATTACCGCCGATGAGTAAGTTAACTCGTGGCACAATTGGTGTTTATGACTGTCAAGTTTTAGCGCACTACAAATTCGAAGGCGGGCAATACATTATCACCCTGTCTTCTGCTGAAATTGCTAGCGAAACAAAGCCAGGACAATTTGTGCACATCAGTGTTTCTGATGCACTGCCGATGCGCAGACCAATTTCAATTATGTCGGTCGATGTTGAAAATGAAACATTTGATCTTCTGTACAAAAATGTGGGTGAAGGTACTCGTCAATTAGCTCAGCGCAAAATTGGTGAGCTTGTGTCGGTCATTGGGCCAATTGGTGTTGGCTTTGAGCTGACTGATAATAAAAGACCGCTACTTATCGGTGGTGGTGTCGGCATGCCGCCAATGATTGCCATTGCTCAGCAATTGCAAGACGATTCAGGTTACACGCCTTTCACCATCCTAGGCTCAGAAGTGCCATTTCCTTTTGCTGAAAAAGCGGCTGATAACAGCGTTAATTACGGCGGTGCAACGCACACAATGCCATTGCTGGAGGATTGGGGTATCGAGTGTCGACTCGCCAGTTTGCAAAACTATGAAGGCGTCTATCAGGGCTATGTCACTGATTTAGCTAGAGAATATTTGAGAACTCTATCTGCAGATGAGCTAGCACAAATCGAAATTTATTCTTGCGGCCCTCACCCGATGTTAGAGGCTGTTGCTCAGTTGGCTGCAGAATTTAACTTGCCTTGCCAGGTGTCATTAGAAGAGTTTATGGCTTGTGCGGTAGGTGGTTGTGCGGGTTGCACTGTGTTGGTGCAAACGGAAAATGGCCCAGCAATGAAGCGCGTTTGTGTCGATGGACCAGTGTTTGAGGCAAGTGCTGTCTTCTAATGATCGCACATAACTTAGATAAAGTTAATGCGAGAATTCATTCTGTTGGCCACGATCAAGCTGTTCAGCTCATTGCCGTTAGTAAAACTCGCACCTCTGCCGAGCTCCAATTGGCGGTTGACGCTGGTCAAAACCATTTTGGTGAAAACTACCTTCAGGAGGCGCTCGACAAAATAGACAGTCTTAAAGGTCAGAATCTTGTTTGGCATTTTATCGGCCCAATTCAGTCTAACAAATCATCAAAAATAGCCGAGAATTTTCATTGGGTTCATAGTGTCGACCGTATCAAAGTAGCAAAAAGGCTTAACGATCAAAGACCTGATGCAATGGGAAAATTAAATATCTTACTACAAGTCAATATCGATCAAGAGCTGACAAAGTCAGGATTTTTGTTAGATGAAATAGCTTCCGTAGTGCCTCAAATCGAAAATTTGCCAAATATTGTCTTGAAAGGGTTTATGTGCATACCTTCTCAAGCAAATCCAGCCGAGAGTTTTGCTAAAATGGCTGAATTATTAGCAAAATACCCAGCAATGGATACTTTGTCGATGGGTATGAGTCAAGATTTGGAGTTAGCGGTTGAAAATGGCGCAACTTTTGTGCGAATCGGTACCGATATCTTTGGGGCAAGAGCTGCTAAATAGCCGTTTTCATTTTTTTCGAAATTATTAAATACTTTTTTTTCAGATTCTTTGATTCTCGAGAAAGGGTTTCAGCTTTTGACTTGAATTCAAAGATACAGTTTGCGCTTTCGAAAAGCGTACAATGTTTTTTTCGATTTCTATTCTGTCTATGTTTAATGGCGCCTTAAAAATACAAGTACTAGCATTGGCCGCGATGATGTTATTTTCAGTTTCGTCAATTGCTGATACCGAGGGAGATAGACTGCTGGGTTTTTGGTTCACCGAAGACGATACAGCCACTGTACAGGTGTATCTTGAAGGGGATGAGTACTTTGGCAGGATTGTCGCCTTGAAAGAGCCTTTGTACCCAGCAGGGCATGAGAGTGGCCTCGAAGGCCAGCCAAAGGTTGATCGTAATAATCCAGAATCAGGAAAACAGGCTCAATCTATTGTTGGACTTAACATGCTAAGAAACTTTGCTTATGTTGGCAATAACAAATGGAAGAAAGGCAAAATCTATGACCCTTCTAACGGTAAGGATTATGATTGCAAGATAACACTCAAAGTTGATGGCACATTATCAGTTAGGGGTTATATTGGCCTCTCATTGTTTGGACGAACAACAATATGGCGCCGCACCACTGCACCCAATGACAGTTAGTGATAGAGTTAAATAATAAAACGGTATTTATCACCGGCGGTAGTCGAGGGATTGGCAAGGCAATCGCACTGAGTTTTGCTGCAAATGGCGCTAACGTGGCGATCAACTACCAAACCAATAGCGATGCAGCCAAAGCGGTTGTAACTGAGATCAAATCGATGGGGCGCAAAGCGATTGCTCTAAAAGGCGATATCGCTAATAAAGAAAGTGTTTTGCAGATGCGCGATCAGGTGCTGGCGAGATTCGAAACGGTTGACATTTTGGTAAATAATGCTGGAATCAACCTGGACAATACACTACTTGAGATGGAAGAGGAGCAGTGGGACCGAGTGTTGGATGTTAATCTCAAAGGGCCTTTTCTTTGCTCTCAAGTGTTCGCAAAATTAATGGTCGAGAATAGAAGCGGTAAAATAGTTAATATCTCAGCAATTACTGGCGCTAAAGCGAGATTGAATGCGCCGAATTATTGCTCATCAAAGGCGGGATTGAATATGCTTACCAAATGCATGGCGCTGGAATTGGCGCCTAATGTGCAGGTCAATGGTATTGGTGTGGGTTTTATAGAATCAAAATTGGTGCGAGAAATCTATTCGCAAGCACAAATTGACGCTGCTAATGCAGTGACGCCGCTTAATCGAATGGGCACCAAAGATGAAATTGCACAAATGGCATTATACTTGGCCTCTTCAGGCTCGGATTTTATGACGGGACAAACCATCGCGCTTGATGGTGGAAAAATAATAGGCTGATAAAATGAATATAAAGTTACTGATTACCGGCGGCACCATTGACAAGGTTTACAACCAATCGAGTGGCAGCGTGGAGTTTGAGCAATCACATTTTCCTGAGATGTTGAAAAGGGCTCGAGTGGAAGTTGAGATTAACTCAGAAGTGTTAATGCTTAAAGATAGCCTGGATATGGGCGACGCTGATCGTCAATTATTACTTAATAGTTGCCTTACATGTAAGGAGGATAAAATTTTAATTACCCATGGCACGGATACGATGTGCGAAACGGCAAAGCTACTGGGTGAGAAGGTTGATAATAAAACCATCGTTTTGTTTGGTGCAATGATTCCGTATACGGTTGGTAATTCTGACGCTTTGTTTAATTTGGGCTGTGCACTCGGATCAGTTCACCTGCTTGCCCCCGGTGTTTATGTAGCGATGAATGGCAGAGTGTTACCTTGGAGTGACGTGCAAAAAAATAGGGACTTGGGTGTATTTCAACCGTTAAGCCCCTAGTTGGTTTATTGGTGCTAGGCTCTACTTACTGCTATCCATCATGTATTGAACAACAGATCTAAGTTCATTGTCTGAACAATCAGAACAACCGCCTTTTGGTGGCATCGCCCCTCTACCAGCAATAGCAACCTGAAGAACATCATCAATGCCACGCTCAATTCTCGGCGCCCAATCGGCTAGAGAGCCAAGCTTTGGTGCACCCATGGCGCCCGTACCATGACAGCCCTGACATCTTGCGTAAAGCTCTTCGCCTGAGCGTTCAGTGCCACCTGTTGATGCAACAGCGCTTTCCACGCTAACTTCGCCCACTGGCTGAATGCGCTCAAGTGTTGCGCTATCGGTGGAAATTTCGACAGAATCATCACTTGAACCACCAAAGAACATCGCTGCAATAAACACCATTGCAGCTAACCAAGCTATTATCATTAGCTTACTTGTACCTTTTGCACCTTGACTCATTTTTCTTCCTTCATAATCAGATTAAATTCCGGCATATTATACATTTGGTTATAATGACTTGCACTCGAATCCACGATAAATATGCTTAACATAAGTCTCCACCGCAGCTTCAACCTTCTTAAGATGAGTACTTGGTTTACCGCCATTGCATCGCTGCTATTATTGAGTGTTGTAGCCTTCTTTGTGCTCTTTCCACAATCCATAAAAGGACCTCTTGAGCAGAGGCTTTCCAGTGCCACGGGTTTGGATGTTAGTATTGAGCGACTCGCATTAGAATTTATTGACAACGAATTGTTATTGGCTGCTCACGGTTTGGAGGTTGGCGCAAAAGATCTAAGTCCCATTGTGTCGATGGATGTGCTTCGTTGGGATGTTAATCTTTCTGCACTTATTGACGGTATTGAAATACCTGGACATATTGATATTGGCAAGCTAACTGTTGACGCAACGTTAATTGAATCTTATATGGCATTTATTGACACCGATGCTGTTTTCTCCAATACTGGACTTTCCAGTCTACTGGCACTGGAGACCTTGTCCATCAACAAGACCATTATTCGTGGCGAAAGCTCACACCAGCTCGCGCCGATTGAGCTAAAAAGAAACAAACAAAAGATTACTTTTTCGATGGAAAATCAAGCACTAGTGACAAGTGTTCAAGCCCCAAAAATTGGTAATACTGTGGATATAAAAACCAGTGTTGATGTCACCAGGGCGAAAGAGGACAGAATGGCTGTTTTTCCTTTCACTATTAAAAATGCTGATTTTAGCCTTTCCGCTCAGCTTAAAATATTCTCAGAGAAAGGGCAAATGTTTCTTGAATTTGAAAGCTATGTTGATCAAATTGATGTTGCTAAAATTCAGCAAAATATACCCGAGGCATTGGCAAACACGCAAAGTGCTGTTTGGCTAAGCCAATCGCTAAACTCGGGCATGATAAAAAATGCAATGTTTACCACGCGTTTTAATTTATCCGCTAAACAGGCTGCGCCAATAACAAAATTTAGTGCAGATCTTGAGGATGCTCAATTGACAATGGACCCAGAATGGGCGCCAATTACTGAGCTCAATGCCAGAGTATCCTTTACCAATAACTACGTGCAAATTACGGGTAAAGACGCTAAGGTGGGCGATATTGATATCAGTTATTTAAATATTTCAGCGCATAATTTTGGTCAGGACGACGCCAAAATAATTGCCCATGGTCGCGTTAATTCGACCAGTGAGAGGGTTGCAGCATTTATTAAAAAATCGCCCGCTTCGGAGACTACTAAATATTTTATTGATCAGTTTGAACTCAGCGGAGATATTTGGGGTGATGTTATTATTGAGGCGCCTTTTGATGAAAATCAAGGGAAAAAGGTTGTACTGGATTGTGATATGTTCGTCACGGACAATCGACTGAGTCTACAAGAAGGAAGAATAAAAATCGATCATTACACCTCTCAAATTTCTTACCACGATGGCACTCTTCAAACTAATGGCAAGGGTGACATAGGTGGCGTACCGTTTGACTTGTCAATTAATCCTGGCGAATGGATAGATGACAACGATTCAACATTTAAGGTGGCGATGAAGCAGAGAGACAGCGACCTTGAGGTATTTATCAGTAAAGAGGGTGGTAGTGAGTGGCATGCGCAGATTAACTCAGAAGATGTTGAGGTGGGCGTTTATCTTTATCCGCATCCTAAAGGGCCTGCATTTGTTGAATTGCACGATCTAAGAATGGCCGATATTGACGAGATCAAAAGCCCTTGGAATTTTTTACCGGGTGACTTCCCAAGCTTTCACTTAATCTCAAAGAATGCTGAAGTGAATGGCAGTGCGATTCCAAATTTTGAAGCCGATCTCATTAGCAAAGAGCAAGTGATGCAAATTCAGAGCTTGAGATTTGAAGACATTGGTGTCAGCGACAAGGAATTAGTTTTTAATGGCGACTGGATGGATGGAAAAACCATTCTTAGGGCTCAAGCTTCGCACCAAAACCTATCCGACTTCCTTGAAAGGTTTGGCATTGAGGAGCCTGTGAGTGGTGGTAAATTTACCACTGATATACGTCTTTATTGCGATTGTGCGCCGTGGGAAGTATCGACCACTAAAGTAAGTGGCTTTATCAAGGTGGATATTGAAAAAGGTGTGTTTACTGAGCAAGATCCAAGTTTCTTTAAATTATTGTCTTTTGTAAGTTTGGACTCGATTGCCAGTCGAATGAAGCTCGATAAGAGCGAACTACAAGAGCAAGGTTTTGCTTACGACAGAATTAATGTGAAATTACTATTTGGCGATGCAAAGGCCAGTATTTATGACTTTCAAATTGAGAGCGAAGACAGTGAAATCGAATTATCAGGCTACGCCGATTTAATTAATCGCGATTACAATTTAGCGGCAACTGTCAGACCTGCCATCGCTGATAGCGTACCCCTAGCCACTTATATTGCTGGTGGTGGCCTCACTGGATTGGGTATCTGGGCAGCTGATAAGCTGCTGTTTGGTGGTGAGGTTATTGGCCAGATGTTTAATGATGTGCTGGAATTCAACTACACAATTATCGGTCCTTGGTCTAACCCGGTGATCGAATCCAAAGGTGCCGACTCATGATTCAGCAGTTACTTGATGATCACAGCATTAATGAAGAGAGTGTTTTTGATTTATTAAACTCCCTTTCTGAAACTGGTGCTGATTATGCCGATTTATACTTTCAGCATTCAGAAGCCGAGTCTTGGGTGCTCGATGAAGGTATTGTGAAGGATGGTTCGTATCATATTAGCCATGGCGTTGGTGCGCGCAGCGTAGTAGGCGACAAAACAGGCTTCTCTTATTCGGACGATCTTAACATAAAAGCCATCCAGGGTGCGATTGACTTTGCCAAAGGTATTTCAGACACAAAGCGCCTACATCAGCCAAAAGACTTACACGAGTCACCTTCTCGAGCAAAATATCCAGCCCTTAGCCCGTTGGGTAGCTTGACCCCAGAGGAGAAAGTTGACGTGCTGCGCCAGATTAACGTTATTGCCAGAAAAGAGAAAACAGTCAAACAAGTCAGCGCCTCACTTTCAGGGGCTTATAGCGAAATTTTAATCGCCTCGACCGACGGTGTTTATCAAATGGATTGCCGTCCAATGGTTCGAATAAGCATCAGTGTTGTTGTTGAAAAAAACGGCCGAGTTGAGCAGGCCTCAAGTGGCGGCGGTGGTCGCTACGATTACCGTTATTTTGTTGATAATGGCTTTATAGAGATTTACACCAAAGAAGCCATTCGCATGGCTCTGGTTGCACTTGAATCGGAAGATGCGCCAGCTGGGAAAATGCCGGTGATTCTTGGCTCTGGTTGGCCGGGCGTATTATTGCATGAGGCAATAGGGCACGGCCTTGAAGGAGACTTTAACCGTAAAAAAACGTCGGTTTTTAGCGGCAAGATTGGCCAGCAAGTTGCCAATAGAAAATGCACTATTGTTGATAATGGCACAATTGCTAACCGTAGAGGTAGTCTAACCATTGATGACGAGGGTACTCCAACTCAGGAAACCGTTCTAATTAAAGGTGGTGTTTTGAAGGGTTATATGTTCGACAAGCTCAATGCTAGACTCATGGGCGAGTCAAGCACAGGAAACGCCAGACGTGAATCTTATGCGCATATCCCCATGCCGAGAATGACTAACACCTATATGCTTAGTGGTGATGACAGCTTTGAAGATATGATCACCTCGGTTGACAACGGCATTTATGCCAAGAACTTTGATGGCGGCCAAGTGGATATCACCAATGGCAAGTTTGTCTTTTCTGCCAATGAGGCCTATCTTATCAAAAATGGCAAAATTACCAAGCCGATTAAAGGAGCGACATTGATCGGTGCGGGCGATGAAGTATTGCACCAAATATCCATGGTTGGAAACGACTTAAGGCTTGACCCGGGTATAGGTGTTTGCGGTAAAGAGGGGCAAAGTGTTCCGGTCGGTGTCGGTCAACCAAGCTTGAAGCTGGATTCTCTCACTGTCGGCGGCACGCAACTCAATACTTAAGACCACTTTTTCGGATTTTCTCTGTGTTTTCAGCACCATCTTTCTCGCTGTTTTACGATTAAGTTGTTATAATATTCGCACCCCTAATCCGAGCAAGAAAAAGTGTTAGAAAATTATTTACCGATTGCAGTATTTATATTCCTAGGCATCGCATTTGGCGTTGGCTTAACCCTTGTTGGTTATCTTCTTGGCCCAAGCAAGCCAGACGAAGAAAAAAATTCACAATTTGAGTGTGGTTTTCCCGCATTTGAAGATTCCAGAATGCATTTCAATGTTCGCTACTATTTGGTGGCAATCCTGTTTATTCTTTTTGATCTGGAAGTTGCATTCTTTATCCCTTGGGCTGTTGTACAGGCCAAGCTTGGTTGGTTTGGTTTTATTGGTATGTCTATCTTCTTATTGCTGCTCGTGGTTGGTTTTGTTTTCGAGTGGAAGAAGGGTGCATTAGAGTGGGAATAATAAGAATTAATTATGGCTATTGAAGGTTTAATGAAAGAGGGGTTTGTTACCGCCTCACTCGACAAAGTAATTAATTGGGCGCGTACTGGTTCTCTTTGGCCAATGACGTTTGGCTTGGCGTGTTGCGCAGTTGAAATGATGGAGGCGGGCTCATCTCGTTACGATCTTGATCGTTTTGGCATTGTTTTTAGGCCAACACCTCGACAATCCGATTTAATGATTGTTGCTGGCACTCTAACCAACAAAATGGCGCCAGCGTTGCGCAAAGTTTACGACCAAATGCCAGAGCCAAGATACGTGATATCCATGGGCTCTTGTGCTAACGGCGGCGGTTATTACCATTACTCTTATGCGGTGGTTCGTGGCTGCGATCGAATCGTACCGGTTGACGTTTATGTGCCGGGTTGCCCACCAACGGCTGAAGCCCTACTTTACGGCATTTTGCAGTTGCAAGATAAAATCCGTCGAACCAACACCATAGCCCGCACTTAATTATGAGCGACTTAAAACAGCAATTAAATGACGTTTTTGGCGCTGAGGGCATTACTGAGGCATACGGCGAACTCACATTAACCATTGATAGTGGTGCTATTATCGAAACGTGCACCAAATTAAGAGACGATTTCAATTTTGAGATTTTGGTCGATCTTAGTGGTATTGATTATCTCACTTATGGTGAATCGGATTGGGATGGCAATGCCAGCTCATCGGGCTATGGCCGTGGCCGTACAGCCCAACAATCCGAGAAGACACAAAGCCATCGATTTGGTGTTGTTTATCACATGCTCTCTGTTTCTGACAATAAGCGACTGCGCGTCAAAGCACTTTTAGCGGGTGACAACCTCATTATTGAGTCTGTGACCGGTATCTGGAATTCAGCGGATTGGTACGAAAGAGAGGCTTTTGATTTATTTGGTATTTTGTTCGAAAACCACGCAGATTTACGCAGAATTTTGACCGATTATGGTTTTGTTGGCCACCCTCTGAGAAAAGACTTCCCAATGATTGGCGAAGTAGAAATGCGCTACGATGAAGAATTAGGCAGAGTTGTTTACGAGCCTGTAAGTATTGAGCCTAATGTCAATGTTCCAAGGGTGGTAAGGAAATAATTATGTCTGAAATGCGCAATTACACCCTTAACTTTGGGCCGCAACATCCTGCAGCACACGGCGTACTTCGTCTTATTCTTGAAATGGACGGGGAAGTTGTAGAGCGCGCCGATCCGCATATTGGATTACTCCATCGTGGTACAGAAAAACTAGCAGAATCAAAACCATATAATCAATCGATTGGCTACATGGACAGACTTGATTACGTCTCCATGATGTGCAACGAGCACGCCTATGTAATGGCGATTGAAACAATGCTTGAGCTTGAGATTCCAGAGCGTGCAAAATACATTCGAGTAATGTTTGATGAAATTACTCGCATTCTCAATCACCTTATGTGGCTAGGCACCCATGCACTAGATGTTGGTGCAATGAGTGTTTTCTTGTACGCCTTTAGAGAGCGTGAAAAATTGATTGATTGTTATGAAGCGGTCAGTGGTTCGCGTATGCACGCAACGTATTATCGCCCGGGCGGTGTGTACCGTGATTTGCCAGAAAAAATGCCGCAATATTTGGAATCAAAGTTGCGCAAGGCCAAAGAACTTGAAGAAATGAATGCCAATCGACAAGGCTCATTACTTGATTTTATTGCCGATTTTGCTGCTAATTTCCCGGACAGTATTGACCAATACTCAAACCTTTTGACGGACAACAGAATTTGGAAGCAACGCCTAGTCAATATCGGTATTGTTACCCCAGAGCGCGCAATGCAACTTGGCTTTACAGGCCCAATGCTTCGTGGCTCGGGTGTTGAGTGGGATATTCGTAAAAATGAACCTTACTCGGTTTATGACAAGATGGAGTTTGATGTCCCTGTTGGTGTTACCGGCGATAGCTATGATCGCTATTTGGTGCGTATGGAAGAAATGCGTCAGTCGAATCGTATTATTGAGCAGTGCGTTACTTGGCTTCGTGCTAATCCAGGTCCTGTAATGTCGGATGACCACAAAGTGGCCCCGCCTAAACGCAGCGATATGAAGGACGACATGGAGTCGCTCATTCATCACTTTAAATTATTTACAGAAGGCTATTGCCTGCCTGAGGGCGAAGTCTATTCTGCCATTGAGCACCCAAAGGGTGAATTCGGCGTTTACTTGGTTTCTGACGGCGCCAACAAGCCGTATCGTATCAAGATGCGTGCACCAGGTTTTGCGCATCTGGCGGCAATGGATGAGATGGCCAAAGGGCACATGCTATCCGATGTGGTCACGATTATTGGAACACAAGATATTGTATTTGGTGAGATAGATAGATAAATGATTTCAGAACAAGCAAAACAACAAATTGACACTTGGGTGGCCAAGTATCCCGCTGGCTATCAAAGCTCAGCGGTGATGGAGGCATTGAAAATTGTCCAAGCTGAAAACGACGGCAGTCTAACCAGTGAGCTAATTCAAGCAGTTGCTGATTACTTGGAAATGCCTGTCATTAGCGCACACGAAGTGGCCACTTTTTATGAGAACTACAATCACAAACCCGTAGGCAAGCACGTTATTCGTTTTTGCCATAATATTTCATGCATGCTCAATGGTGCGGATGATTTGATCTCGTATTTAGAAACAAAAACAGGTGTGAAAACAGGCGAAGTGAGTGAAGACGGCTTGGTTAGTGTTAAGAAAGTAGAGTGTTTAGGCGCATGTGTTGGCGCACCAATGTTTCAAATTGGTGATCAATATTATGAAAACCTAACACCGCAAAAAATTGATGAGATTTTGGATGGTTTGCAGTGAACGAAGTCTGTTTCAAAAATATAGATAAAGAAAACCCATCAAGTTTAGCGACTTACGAAGCGACGGGTGGTTATAGCGTTTGGCGCAAAATTCTTCATGGTGAGTTATCGCCAGAGGCGATTTTGGGTGAACTAAAAACTTCCGGCCTAAGAGGGCGCGGTGGTGCTGGCTTCCCGACAGGCCTTAAGTGGAGCTTTATGCCTCGCAACCAGGATGGACAAAAGTACGTTGTTTGTAATTCTGACGAAGGCGAGCCAGGCACTTGTAAAGACAGAGATATTCTAAGATTCAATCCGCATTCGGTGATTGAGGGCATGGCGATTGCCGGTTATGTGATGGGCGCTACCGTGGGTTACAATTACATTCGTGGCGAATTCATGGAGCCTTACTATCGCTTTGAAGAGGCTTTAAAAGAAGCTTACGATGCCGGCCTTTTAGGGGGTGACATTGGCGATAGCGAAGTTAATTTTGACTTGCATACCCACTTGGGTGCTGGCGCTTATATTTGTGGTGAAGAAACAGCATTACTGGAGTCGCTCGAAGGCAAAAAAGGTCAACCAAGATTTAAGCCGCCGTTTCCAGCTAATGTTGGACTGTATGGTATGCCAACAACAATTAACAACACTGAAAGCTTTGCTTCTGTGCCAGATATTTTGGCGCGTGGCGGTCAATGGTTTGCCGATCTAGGTGTGCCAAACTCTGGTGGCTGTAAATTATTCTCGGTGACGGGTCATGTAACTAAGCCTGCAAATTTCGAGATTCCAATGGGTACTCCATTTTCTGAATTATTGAAAATGGCGGGCGGCCTTAGAGAGGGCAGAACATTAAAAGCAGTGATTCCGGGTGGTTCTTCAACGCCAGTGCTTCCAGCAGATGATGCGATGAAAATGACAATGGATTATGACTCCATTGAGCAAGTTGGGTCTATGTTGGGCGCGGGCTCGGTGATTGTTATGGACGACACAACATGCATGGTGGCAGCATTAACGCGTTTAGCGCATTTTTATTACGATGAATCGTGCGGTCAATGCACGCCATGTAGAGAGGGTACCGGCTGGATGTATCGCGTCTTAAAACGCATTATGGATGGCCAAGGAAAAATACAAGACTTGGACTTATTAATGAGTGTTCAAGACAAGATTATGGGCAATACGATTTGCGCATTAGGCGATGCAGCAGCGATGCCTGTAGAGAGTTTTATTAGACATTTTAGACACGAGTTTGAGTATTACATCAAACACGGTAAGAGTATGGTGGAAAACGATGGTTGATATTGAAATCGAAATTGACGGCAATGTCGTTCATGGCCACTCTGGTGAGTCGATTATTTCGATTGCCGACAGAGAAGGTATTGATATTCCTCGTTTTTGTTACCACAAGAAATTATCGGTAGCGGCTAATTGCCGTATGTGCCTTGTTGATGTTGAAGGTAATCCGAAGCCACAACCGGCTTGCTCAACGCCAGCATCGGCGGGTATGAGAGTTCATACAAATAATGAAAAAGCCAAGGCGTCACAAAAAGCAGTGATGGAGTTTTTGCTCATTAACCACCCATTGGATTGCCCAATTTGCGATCAAGGTGGCGAGTGCGAATTGCAAGATGTTGCGATGGAATACGGCTCAGACGTTTCCAAATTTAATGAAGGCAAGCGTATTGTTGCCGACAAAGGTATTGGTGCATTAATTCAAACCGATATGACTCGCTGTATCCACTGTACACGTTGTGTGCGTTTTGGTGCAGAAGTGGCGGGCATTGTTGAAATGGGCGCAACTGGGCGTGGTGAAGAACTGAAAATTGAGCCTTTCTTAAGCGAAGGTATTCAATCCGAACTTTCGGGCAATATGATTGATGTTTGTCCAGTGGGCGCGTTGACTTCAAAGCCATTCCGTTATGAAGTTCGCTCTTGGCAAATGAGCTCTGTACAGAGTGTTGCGCGTCATGATTTAGTTGGCTCCAACGTCTTCACCCAAACACACAAAGGCAAAGTCAAGCGTGTCGTTGCAAGGGATAACGAGAGCGTTAATGAGACTTGGATTTCAGATAGAGACCGCTTTTCATACGAGGGCCTTGCAAATGAAAATCGCGCTTTAACACCTAAGATTAAGGTAAAGGGCGAATGGCAAGAGGTCTCTTGGGAGACTGCACTTGAAGCGGCAATAAGTGGTATTAAAAAGAATTCAGCTGAGGCGTTTGGCGCTTTGGCTTCAAAGAATGCAACCTTGGAAGAATTGTATTTATTGCAAAAACTAACGCGTGAACTAGGCTCTGAAAACTTAGACACTCGTTTAGATGTTGCCAATCCTAGCAGTGCAAGCGCATTAGAGACCACTATCTCTTTAACGGGATTAGAGGCTGTCGACCATGCGTTGATTATTAACTCTTACTTGCGTTTAGAGCAGCCGATGATTAATCATCGAATTAGGAAAGCCACCCTTCAGGGCGCTAAAGTTTCTACTGTCAATGCTAAGGCTTTCGATTTTAATTATCGAGTTGCGAGCAGTGTGTTAAGCGCGCCGCAAAATACGGTTGTTACACTCTCGGGCGTATTGAAAGTCCTGTTAGAGTCCAATTCTCAGGCGTTGCCAGATTACTTAAAAGGTACGAAAGTTAATCAAGCGCAGATTGATATTGCCAATGCTTTGTCAGCTGCAGAAAATGGCGTTGTGGTATTGGGCGAGCAGGTTAGCAGTAATCCTTGTGCAGACCAAGTGGCCAAGCTTGTGGAGCAAATTGCTAAAGCATCAAACGCCAAAACGCTTAACGCAAGCGCTACAGGCAATACGCTTTCTGCAGAAAAAGTAAGTTTTAAGCCAAACGGCGGTTTGAATGCAAAGCAAATGTTTGATGCAGATTTAAATGCTTTTGTTTTGTTGGATGTTTACCCTGCATTTGATTGTGTGGATTCAGCTGCTGCGATTGAAAATTTAAGCCGTGACGATGCTTTTGTTGTGGCGCTTAATAGTTTTGAAGATGCGTCAGTATTGAGTTTCGCCGATGTTATTTTGCCGCTTGCAAGTTTCTATGAGACTTCCGGAACGCACATCAATATTGAGAATGTAGCGCAATCTTATAGTGCTTCAGTAAAGGCTGCGGGCGATTCTAAGCCGGGTTGGAAAGTACTTAAAGTATTGGCTGACTTATTGGAGCTGCCAGGTTTTGACTATACGGATTCGTCACAAGTAGCTGATGACGCACTGTCACTAAGCCCAAGTTTGGCGGCCACTGAAGTTGATATTATTGCCATGGAAGTGCCAAATATAGCTACCGTTTGGCAGTATACGCCTTATGCGTCCGACGTATTAACAAGGCATTCACAGTCCTTGCAGCAAACGCAAATCGGTCAAGTAAGCGAGGCAACTGTGAGTGAGGCGACGGCGAAAATACTTGAATTATCACAGGGCGATTGTTATAAAGGCGTTCCTGTCAATATTAACGAAACCGTTGCTGAGGGCTGTGTGTTTGTTCACACAAACCAAGCAAGACAGCGATAGGGGCGAGACTTTATTATGTGGCAAGCATTTGTAGATCTTATTCATCAGCTAATACCGTGGTTTGACGGCGGCTTGGCCGATGTTGTTATTATTCTTATTAAGGGTGTTGCCTTAATTCTGCCGCTCATTATTATGATGGCTTACATGACTTATGCTGAGCGTAAAGTTATTGGCTATATGCAGCTTCGCATCGGCCCAAATCGTGTTGGCCCGCTTGGCTTATTGCAGCCATTTGCCGACGTTTTCAAAATGATGTTTAAGGAAATTATTTTTCCTTCTAAAGCCAACATCTATTTATTTCTGCTTGCACCAATCTTGGCATTTGTTCCGGCAGTGGCTATTTGGGCGGTTATCCCAATGGGCGAAGGCTTTTATATTACTGACCTTGATGTTAGCTTACTTTATGTCTTGGCTATTGGCTCGGTCGGTGTTTATGGCATTATCCTGGCAGGTTGGGCATCGAATTCAAAATACCCGCTTCTAGGCGCACTTCGTAGTGCTTCAATGTTGGTGTCGTATGAAATTGTTATTGGCTTTGTTGTTGTCACCGTGGTGATGATTGCAGGCTCTGTTAACTTGAACACCATTGTTTCCGATCAATCGGGCGGCATTTGGAATTGGTATTGGATTCCGTTATTCCCAATGATGATTGTATTCTGGATTTCGGCACTTGCTGAGACTAACCGTGCACCATTTGACGTGGTTGAGGGTGAGTCCGAAATTGTTGGCGGCACCCACGTTGAATATTCAGGCATGTGCTTTGCCTTATTCTTTATGGCTGAATACATCAACATGATCATGATGGCAGCCCTTGCCGTACTGATGTTTTTCGGTGGTTGGCATTCACCGTTTGAAGGTGTGCCTTATTTAGAGGCTTGGTTTGCTTTTGTGCCCGATATTATGTGGTTACTGGCAAAAATGAGCTTCTTCCTATTTCTGTACCTGTGGATTAGGGCAACATTCCCAAGATACCGTTACGACCAAATTATGCGTTTATGTTGGAAAGTGTTTTTACCACTAACCATTATTTGGATTTTTGCTGTGGCTTTAATGACCCAGCTTGAAATTGGCCCTTGGTTCTAAGAGGAAATTTAATGATTAAAAAAGTAAAAAAACTCGTTAAAGACTTTGGATTAAGCGAGATCCGTGCAGGCATGAAAATTACTGCTAAGCAGCTTGTTACTGACAAAATTACGGTGCAGTTCCCGGAAGAGCGAACGCCGATTTCACCAAGATTTAGAGGCCTCCATGCTTTGCGTCGCTACCCAAACGGTGAAGAGCGCTGCATTGCTTGTAAGCTTTGTGAAGCGGTTTGTCCGGCCAATGCAATTACCATCGAATCCGAAATGAGAGACGATGGCACCCGCCGCACAACACAATACGACATCGACCTATTCAAGTGCATTTTCTGCGGTTTTTGTGAAGAAGCGTGCCCCGTTGATGCGATTGTAGAAACGCATATTTTTGACTACGCATTCGAATCTAGAGAGGGCAGTATTATTGACAAAGAAGGCTTGTTGGCGATTGGCGACGAAAACGAAAAGGCAATCGGTCAGGCTCGCGCCGAAGATTCGAAATACAGGTAATTTTGATTATGGAATTTACATCAGTACTATTTTATGTGTTCGGCTTTTGCTTCGTGGTAAGTGCTGCGTTAATGGTGACGGCGAGAAACACAATGAAAGCGGCAATGCTATTAATATTGTCGTTTTTCAGTGCAGCCAGTATTTGGTTGCTACTAGAGGCTGAATTCTTAGCGGTGACGTTGATTCTGGTCTACGTTGGCGCAGTGATGGTGCTGTTCTTATTTGTTATCAAGATGCTTGATGTCGATCAGTCCACTTTGCGCGCCAAATTCACTAAATATTTACCACTCGGCATTGTCGTTGCTGCGATCGTTATTGCACAAATGGCGTTGGTCCTAAGTGCTGGACAGTTTGGGCTTGACGTTGTTGCCGAGCCAGCTAGACATGCTGCAGATTACAGCAATATCACAGAACTTGCGAATGTGCTGTATACCGCTTACGTGTATCCATTCGAGCTGGCTGCAGTGTTGCTGTTGATTGCGATTATTGCCGCAATTACACTGGTTCATCGCAAAGGCTCTAGAAGTAAAAAACAAGATGTTTCGGAGCAAGTGAACGTGCAAGCAAAAGACAGAATGCGCATTGTCTCTATTCCCTCTGGCAAACGTAAGGAGTCAAAATGATTGCTCTATCGGACTACCTCATTTTAAGTGCCATCGTTTTTTGTATTGGCTTAGCGGGAATCTTTATCAACAGAACCAACATCATCATGTTGTTGATGTGCGTTGAATTAATTTTGGCAGCGGTTAATACTAATTTCATCGCTTTCTCTTATTACAGTGGCGATGTTGCGGGGCAAATTTTTGTCTTCTTTATTCTGACAGTTGCGGCAGCAGAAGTTGCTATCGGCCTCGCGATTCTTACGCTAATGTATAGAAATCGTGGTTCGATTGATGTTGACGTCACCAACAGCTTGAAGGGTTAATGATGGAAAATATTTACTTAACACTTGCCTTAGCACCACTTGTTGGTTCACTCATTGTCGGCCTTGCTGGCAATCGCTTGGGTCGCACACTGTCGCACACCATTACCATTTTGGGCGTTGCTATTTCGACTGTTTTAGCGCTGTATGTTTTCAACCACCACGTGCTTGAAGGCGGCGATGTCTTTAACGAAAACCTCTACACCTGGATGCAAATTGGTGGACTAAACATCAGTGTTGGATTCTTGGTTGATAATTTAACCTCGGTGATGCTGGTTATTGTCTCATTCGTCTCTTTAATGGTGCACATCTACACCATCGGCTATATGCATGACGATGATGGCTATACTAAGTTTTTCAGCTATATTTCGCTGTTTACTTTTGCGATGTTCATACTGGTTATGTCAAATAACTTCATGCAGTTGTTCTTCGGCTGGGAAGCGGTAGGCCTTGTATCTTATTTATTGATCGGCTTCTGGCATGGCAAAGAGTCTGCAGTTGAAGCCAATCTAAAAGCTTTCTTAGTTAACCGCGTCGGTGACTTTGGTTTCTTATTGGGTATTGCGGTGTTGTTGATGTTTTTTGACACGCTGGATTACGCCGAGACATTCGCTCTGGCTGATCAAGTGAACGGCCAAACAATCTTTGGCGATATGTCCGTTATTACCGTTATTTGCTTATTATTATTCGTAGGTGCTATGGGTAAATCAGCGCAAGTGCCACTCCACGTATGGCTACCGGGTTCTATGGAAGGCCCTACGCCGATTTCAGCGTTGATTCACGCGGCAACGATGGTAACGGCCGGTATTTTTATGGTGTCTCGCATGTCGCCTATTTTCGAGCTCAGTGATGTCGCTCTTACGGTTGTAATGTGTATCGGTGCGATTACTGCTTTATTTATGGGCTTGCTTGGTATTGTTCAGAACGACATTAAGCGCGTTGTTGCTTATTCCACGCTTTCTCAACTGGGCTATATGACTGTCGCTCTCGGCGTTAGCGCATACTCGGTGGCTATTTTTCACCTAATGACACACGCTTTCTTTAAGGCGTTATTGTTCCTCGCAGCAGGCTCGGTGATTGTTGCCATGCACCACGAGCAAGATATTCGCAAGATGGGTAATTTACGCAAGAAAATGCCGATTACTTACATCACTTCATTGGTGGGCACATTGGCACTGATTGGCTTCCCTGGCTTTGCCGGTTTCTTCTCTAAAGACATGATTATCGAAGCGGTCCATTTCTCTAATCTACCGTTTGCAGAATGGGTTTATTACGCGGTTGTTGCTGGTGTATTTATTACCGCTTTGTATTCTTTCCGTATGTTCTTTTTGGTTTTCCACGGCAAGTCGCGTGTTGACCATCACACCGAAGAGCATCTGCACGAAACTGCACCATCTATTACTGCGCCGCTTATTATGCTTGCCATTCCATCGGCCGTTATTGGTTACTTTACGATTGAGCCGATGCTGTTTACCGGCTGGTTAGACAATGCCATTACGATTAACTTGGAAGCGCATGGCTCTGTTGCAGCGTTGAAAGAACATTTCCACTCAGCAATGGGCCTGATTACTCATTCTGTAATGACACTGCCATTCTGGATGATGGTTGGTGGTATTGCTACCGCTTGGCTGTTCTCGCTTTATCGCACGCAGTGGGCGGACGCTATCCAAAAACGCTTCCGTCGTACAAATTACGTCTTAGAGTCACTTTACGGTTTTGATCGTTTTAACGAGGTTGTTTTTGTTCGCGGCTCAAAAAAGTTGGGCGATATTTTGTGGCGTATTTCAGACATGGCAATCATCGACCAATTTGTGGTTAATGGCTCCGCCAGATTTGCACGCTTTGTTGGCTCGGTTATCCGACCAGTACAAACGGGCTATTTATACCATTACGCCTTCTTTATGATTATTGGCTTAATGCTTGTTTTAACTTGGGTGCTGGTTTCAGGCAACACCCCACTTATTGACTTGGGATCGTAGTATGGAATCGTTACTCAGTATATTGATTTGGCTACCAGTATTAGGCGGTGGCTTGGTTCTAGCGATTGGTAACAATCGTAGTGAGAGTGCGAAGTGGGCGGCTGTTGCAATTTCTGTTGTTGTTTTTGCACTATCGCTGATGCTCTGGACAGGCTTTGACACCTCAACGTCTGCCATGCAATTTGTTGAAAATATCCCTTGGATTGCACAATTTAATATCAATTATCACCTAGGTATTGACGGCATCTCGATGCCTTTGATTATCCTTACGACATTCTCAACCATTTTGGTGATTGTTGCTGGTTGGGAAGTAATTCAGAATAGACCTGCCGACTACATGGCAGCTTTCCTAATGATGGAGGGTGTCATTATTGGCGTGTTCTCATCAATGGATGCGATTCTGTTCTACGTATTCTGGGAGGCTTCACTCATTCCAATGCTGCTTATTGTGGGTATTTGGGGTGGCCAAAATCGCGTTTATGCGGCAGTTAAGTTCTTCCTCTATACATTCCTTGGTTCGGTATTCCTGCTGGTGTCTTTGATCTACATGTACACCATCCAAGGCGATGGCGCCTCATTCTCGCTTGCAGCGCTGAACGATTTACCATTGACGCTCATTGAGCAAAGTTGGATTTTCTGGGCATTCTTCTTAGCCTTTGCGGTTAAAGTACCAATGTTCCCAGTACACACTTGGTTGCCCGACGCACACGTACAAGCACCTACAGGCGGCTCGGTTATTCTAGCGGCCATCATGTTGAAGATGGGTGGCTACGGTTTCTTCCGTTTTTCATTGCCAATCACACCAGACGCATCGTCAGAGTTTGCAACCGTTGTAATCGCACTTTCCCTTATTGCCATTGTCTACATTGGCTTTGTTGCCCTTGTGCAAAAAGACATGAAGAAGCTCATTGCTTATTCATCAATTTCCCACATGGGTTTTGTTACTTTGGGTGTGTTCGCTTTATTCTCAATCGTTGAGATGGGTACAGATGGCAATATTATTGGCAGCCTTGAAGGTGTCTACCTTGGTCTAGAAGGCGCAATGATTCAAATGATTTCGCATGGCTTTATTTCTGCCGCGATGTTCTTGGTGGTTGGTGTGCTTTACGACCGCCTGCACTCAAGAGATATTTCAACTTATGGCGGTGTCATTAACTCCATGCCTAAGTTCACAGGTTTTGCCGTGCTCTTCGCCATGGCAAATGCCGGTCTGCCAGGCACTTCAGGTTTTGTTGGTGAGTTTATGGTTATCCTTAGTGCGCTTCAGGCAAACTTCTGGTACGCCTTCCTTGCAGCAACAACGCTTATTATTGGTGCAGCTTACACGCTGTGGATGGTGAAGCGTGTATTCTGGGGCCCAGTGACGAATTCAGCTGTCAGCACGTTGAGTGACATTAACAACAGAGAATTCTTTATCCTGGCAACACTTGCTGTGGCGGTTCTTGTTATGGGTATCTACCCTCAACCTGTGATTGAAGTGATGCATGCATCCGTTGTTAACCTTCTTGAACAAGCGCTTACAACCAAACTACCGGTGACATTATGATCGATTATCAATTCAATATTGCCGACTTGTGTTTCGCTCTGCCAGAGATTTTTATGTTGGCCGCTATCGTAGTAATCCTGTTGCTTGATTTATACACTGCTAAGCGCTTTCAAAATCTGACTTACTATTTAACGCAAATCACCTTGTTTGTTACTGGCTATTTAGCCTTTACTTTAATCGGTGAATCGCAAGTGATTTTCGACGGTACTTTTGTGCTTGATGCGATGGGTTCAACCTTTAAGGTCTTTACCATGGGCTTTGCTATGGTGGCGCTTGTCTATACTCGCCACTACCTTAAAGTGCACAATCTGTTTAGAGGTGAGTACTTTGTTCTTGCCTTGCTCAGCGTGCTCGGCATGATGGTGATGATTTCGGCTCACAGTCTTTTGACAATCTATCTTGGTCTTGAAATCATGTCGTTGTCTTTGTACACACTGATTGCCATTGCCAGAGACCGTGCTACAGCTGTTGAGGCGGCGCTTAAATATTTCGTGCTGGGTGCAATAGCATCGGGTTTATTGCTCTATGGTATGTCGATGATTTACGGTATCACTGGTGCGCTAGATATTGCCCAAGTTGCGGCGTTTGCAACGAGCGCAACCCTTGCCTCAGAGCAGGTACTTATTCTTAATTTTGGCTTAGTGTTCTTGGTTATTGGTATTGCTTTCAAGTTGGGTGCAGTTCCATTCCACATGTGGGTGCCGGATGTTTATCAAGGTGCGCCGACTTCGGTGACCATGTTTTTATCAACCGTGCCAAAAATTGCTGCTGCAGCAATGTTAGTGCGTTTAATGATTGACGGCCTTGGTGCGATGCAGGCGTATTGGTCAGATCTATTCATGGTGCTTGCAATTCTCTCCATTGCGCTTGGCTCATTGGTTGCTTTAATGCAATCTAATATTAAGCGCCTATTGGCTTACTCGACGATTTCACATATTGGTTTTATTTTGCTTGGTTTTGCTACTGGGGTTATTGAGGGCTACGGTGCTGCTGCATTCTATGTATTGGTCTATATCTTGATGAGTTTGGCTGCGTTCGGCTCAATCATTGCTCTTAACAAGCAAGGCTTTGAGGCTGAGCAAGTTGCAGACTTTAGAGGTCTTAGCAAGCACTCACCTTGGTTCGCTTTAATCATGCTTGTCGTCATGCTTTCAATGGCTGGCGTGCCGCCGTTTATCGGCTTCTTCTCAAAGCTATTCATTCTTCAGCAAGTTGTTTCAGCGGGTTATGTTTATCTTGCCATCATCGCTGTTGTTTTTGCTGTGATCAGTGCTTACTACTATTTGCAAATCATCAAAACCATGTACTTTGATGACGCCGAAGGTGAGATTGCAGTCACCGCACCAATAGACATGAAAGTCGTTTTGTCTATTAACGGTATTCTTATTTTAGTGATTGGCCTTATGCCAAGTTACTGGATGGAATTGGCGATTTCATTGTTCTAAATTCTCATATCAATAATTTCTGAAATTATTGATACTCAATCTTTTTGACACCGGTTTAGAGCTTAAAAGCTCAATAAGCCGGGGTTTTTCGTTCAAATGTCACAATAATTCGGTCTTTTTACGGGTTTTTGTAGCCCACTTAAATAATTTCCGAATTTTTTATGATGTAGGTATTACACTAAGCAACTGAATCGGCACTTAAATAAGGAGAAAGTATGGAGTTTATAGAAATAGCAACAGAACAGACAACCGCGGTGACAGACGCAATTATGGCAATTATGTCAATTGTTGCAGCGCTTCAATTAAGAAAAATTGGCGCATCAAATCGATGGAAATCTAATCTCTGGGTTTGTGCGTTTGCCTTATTGACTACGGCGGGCGTATTGGGCGCCATAGCACATGGGTTTAAAATATCAGACGACTTGCGCTCTTTTCTTTGGCAGCCACTTTATTTATCGTTGGGTTTATTAGTTTCGCTTTTTACTGTTGCAGCTGCTTACGATATTTTTGGTAAAAATGCCGCCAGCCGACTATTACCGATAATGATTGTTGTTGGCGTAGGATTCTTTGGTGTCACTTTAGTGCTGCCTGATAGTTTCTTGGTATTTATTGCTTATGAAGTCTCTGCGATGCTTTTTGCACTGTTTGGGTATGTGGTTGTGGCGTCCCGTGGAAAGCTTGAGGGTGCATGGTTAATGGTTCTTGGTGTGCTTGTTACAGTTATTGCGGCGGGTGTTCAGGCCACCAAAGCTCTATCATTTACCTTTATTTGGTCGTTTGACCATAATGGTGTTTATCACTTAATTCAAATGGCTGGCATTGTGTTGCTTGTGGCTGGATTAAGGAAGGCGTTTCCTTCTCGGAATTAAAACTTATTTGTATTTTCTTGTTCACTAAGCCCTATAATGCAGGCTTAGTAGATACTGATTTAATCTGAATGAAAATTGGCATTGTAGGTGGGGGTATTAATGGCCTTTGCGTGGCCTCAGAGGCTTTGAAAAAAGGCCATGAAGTCGCCCTATTTGAGCGCGGATCCTTGATGAGTGAGACAAGTGCAAACTCTTCCAAGCTGTTGCATGGTGGGCTGCGATATTTAGAGCATGCCGAATTTCGTTTGGTGCGAGAGTCCCTTAAAGAGCGGGAGTATTGGCTCAAAAAATCCAGCGAGCTAACTCGACCTTTGCGCTTTTATCTTCCTGTTTACAAAACAAACAGACGCCCAGCTTGGATGGTAAGAATCGGCCTCTACCTGTACGATGTTTTGGCAGGCAAACACACGATTCAAAAGCATCGTAAAGAAGATATCGATCAATTTTCTAAGCAGTTTCCTCAGTTTAATAAAGCCAGTTTGTCCGTCATTTACAGCTATTCGGATGGCCAGATGGACGATCAACAATTAGGGCTTATGTTGGCTGACGAGTTGCGTTCAGAAGGTTGCAGGGTGCTTGAAAATAGTCCTGTGGATAAGCTTGACAAAGTTGGCTCAATACAGCTGAAATCGGGAGAACGCTATCAATTCGACAAAGTCATCAATGTTGCAGGCCCTTGGGCTGAGATCTTGTTACAGCGCTCTAATATAGATTGTGAAACACATCTTGATTTAATTCGGGGCTCGCACATAATTATTGATCGGCCTTTAGATAAAGGTTTTATTTTGGAAGTGCCCAATGAAGACCGTGTCTTTTTTGTGTTACCCCATCATGGCAAAACACTTGTCGGTACAACCGAAGTTCGTCAATCGATTGACGAACCGATTAAAGCGTCGAGCGAAGAGATCAACTACTTGCTGGCCGCCTATCAATATTACTTTAAGAATGGCGTAACTGAGTCAGACATTATTGGTAATTATGCTGGTGTTAGGCCGTTGTTGATCTCACACAAAAATCCTAATAAGGCATCACGAGAATATGTGATTGAAAAAAATGGCGAAATTATTACCGTTTTTGGCGGCAAGTGGACCACATCAAGAGCGCTCGGTGAAAGGCTTGCGAGAATGTATTTATGATGATTGTTGCCCATAGGGGTGCTTCTGGCGCTGCGCCAGAAAACACCTTAGCCTCCTTTAAGCTTGCATGGCAACAGGATGCCGATGCGATTGAGGGTGATTTTCGGTTGACGAAAGATGGGGTTATTGTTTGCATTCACGATGAAGATACTGAGCGTCTTGGCGATAAGAAGTTAACGATTGCTGAATCCACCTTGGAGGAGCTAAAAATTGTCGATATTGGCAGTTACCGAGGCATTCAGTTTGCCGATGAAAGAATTCCTACTTTGGATAAAGTGATAGCCACCATTCCAGAAGGTAAAAGGATATTGATAGAAATTAAGTGCGGCACCGAAATCGTACCGATACTTATGAATCAACTGCAGAGCTCAGAGTTAAGTGCTGAGCAAGTTGTTATTATTGCGTTTGATTCAAGCGTTATTAAGGCGTGTAAGGATTTGGCACCTCAATATGAGGCGAATTGGCTGAATGACTTTGAGCAAGATTTTGATATTGAAAAAATAATACCGATACTGATCGAAATAGGGGCGGAAGGGCTTAGCTCTAACAATGAATCTACAAAAGATTTAGCCGATGCAGTTCTTGGGTTGGGCCTCGCATATCATGCTGGCTGGACAATGGATGATATTGATCTTGTTCAAAAAATGATTGACTGGGGGGCATCGTCTATCACCACTAATAACCCTTACCAACTCAGGCAAAACCTCAATAAATAGGCGCTCATATTTGAGTAAAGATAAAGCTTGACGCTACGTATTTTTGAGTTATAAAATGCAGGCTTTCTATGTGGTCTTATCTTTGTTGCTATGAAAGCGTTACTCTCTACAAATATTCTGTCAGCTATCGTTTCGGCGCTTTTCTTTTCGTTTGCCGCTTCCGTAGCGCCGTTGTATTATGCTGCCGGAGGTGGTGTCTTTCTTTTGCTGTGCATTCGTTATACTACAACACTACTACTCTCAAGCGCTTTAGACAAACCCAGCAAAAAGAAAAAGACAAAATCGCTATATATTAGACTTATTACGATTAGCATTTTGCAGGCGGTATTTGTGGGCTGCTACATGTATTCTCTCAAATTAATTCCACTCAGTTTGGCGGTTGTAGTGATTTACACCTTTCCTTTATTCACTTTTTTTGCTAATTCTGTCATTAAAAGTCGCTCCATTGATTTAATATCAGCTGCAGCTTTATTCATATCGCTTGCTGGCATTTGGTTGATGGTGCAGGGTGATGCTACAGACTGGAATGGTTGGGGGGTTTTTTGGGGTACGGTTGCCTCAATTGCCCAGACAGGGGTTAATATACTTTCCCGACACGATGATGTTGAACCGGGCTGGGGTTTAATCAAATACTTGATGGTTTTGCCAACAGCTATATTTGCGCTTATTTATTTTATTATTACCCCAGAGCCGATCGCATCAGTTAGTTATGAGATGATTCAGTGGAGTCTCATGTCAGCGGCTGGCATGATTGGTGGTTTTTATTTCTTTTTCTATTCGATTGCAAAAATTGGGCCAGTGCGTACATCGAATGTAATGTTCTTTGAGCCTGTATTTACCATAATGATTGGTATTTTAATCTTTCAAAACAACCTTGCTTTAATGCAATGGTTGGGGATATTGGTTATCATTGTCGCAACAAGCAGCCTTGAAATTTGGGGTAAAAAGTATTCATAATTTTTTTTGCCTCTCATTTGTGATCTAAAAACCTTATTGAGTTGAATATCTTTTTATGAAAATTGTTATTGCACCCGATTCCTTCAAAGGTAGTCTATCCGCCAAGGAGGCAGCGGCATCGATAGCTCAAGGTTTTATTGATGTTTTACCCGAAGTTGAAATTGTGCAGCTACCCATTGCTGATGGTGGTGAAGGTACAACCGAAACATTGGTCGCAGCCACATCGGGCAAACTCAACTCGACAACGGTTGCTGGCCCATTGGGTGATATAGTAAATGCCCAATGGGGGCTTCTTGGAAATCTAGAAACGGGCGTTGTCGAAGTGGCATCCGCTTGCGGTTTGGACATGCTTGAGCCAAAGGAGAGAAATCCAATGTTGACAAGCAGTTACGGTTTGGGAGAGTTAATCCTTGCTGGACTCAACCAAGGCGTTCGTCATTTTATTGTTGGTTTGGGTGGCAGTGCTTGCAATGATGGTGGTGCTGGCATGCTTCAAGCGCTGGGAATTCGCTTGTTAGACGAGGCGGGTGAAGAGCTTGCAAGAGGGGGCGGCAGCCTTCATTCACTCAACAATATAGATATCAGCACGCTGGATTTCCGATTAAAAGATGTGCGCTTTGAGGTGGCTTGTGATGTGGATAATCCACTACTTGGTGAGCTGGGTGCATCGGCTGTTTTCGGGCCGCAGAAGGGCGCTGATGCTCAAATGGTTGCTGAGCTTGATGCCAATCTTGAGCACTATGCAAAGATTATTCGTAAAACAACTGGCAAAGACATTGCATTAACTGCTGGTGCGGGCGCTGCAGGAGGTTTGGGCGCGGCTTTTCTTGCTTTTTTCAACGCAGAATTGAAAAGTGGTATCGATATTGTCCTTGATGCACTCAATCTAGAGAAACATCTTGAGAATGCTGATTTGCTTATAACTGGCGAGGGGCGTATTGATTCTCAGAGTTTGCACGGAAAGGCGCCTATTGGTATTTCCAAGAGGGCCAAGTGTTATCAATGCCCTGTTATTGTTATTGCCGGATCGGTTGAGGGTGATGTGAAGTTAATCCAAGAGCAAGGAATTGATGCTGTTTACGTTGTTGTCTCGGGAAAACTTTCACTTGCTGGGGCCCTGGCAGAGCCATCAAAAAACCTCACACTTGTATCGCGCCAGGTTGCTAAGAGCTGGCTGCAAAAGCTAAATAGTTAGCAAAGTTTTTGGTTGCTGAGATGCTCAATGGCTTGCACCAAAGCCGAGTGGTCACTATCTGCTAGTTCTAGCGATTCACAAACGTTCATCATTTGCTGGCAATTGGCGGTATTGGGCAACGCAACATTGAGCGCTTTGGCGCCGGATAACGCTAAACCCAAATCTTTTTGATGAAGTTTGATGCGAAAACCGGGATCAAAAGTTCGCTTAATCATTCGCTCACCATGTACTTCTAATATTTTCGACGAGGCAAATCCACCCATTAGCGCTTCACGCACCTTGGCAGGGTCTGCGCCGGCACTCTTGGCAAAAACCAATGCTTCGGATACCGCTTGAATATTAAGCGCAACAATGATTTGGTTAGCTACTTTGCAAGTTTGGCCATCACCAGACCCACCAACAAGTGTGATATTCTTTCCCATCAATTCAAATAGCGGTTTAACTTTCTCAAAAACTGCTTCTTTGCCACCGCACATAATGGTGAGCGAGGCATTTTTAGCACCGACCTCTCCACCAGAAACGGGCGCATCAACATACTCGCAGCCAAGCGCTTCGATTTGCTTGGCAAAAGCTTTTGTTTCGATTGGTGATATCGAGCTCATGTCGATAACAATCTTTCCCTTAGATAGGCCTTCGGCGATGCCATCTGAGCCAAATAGAACTGTCTCCACTTGTGGCGTATCAGGCAACATAGTTATAATAATATCTGCTTCTGCTGCAGCCTGAGATAAACTGGCAACCGCCTTAATGCCTTTGGCTTCGATCTTGGCGGGTAATGGGCTGTTATGAGTTTTGGTGATAATTTGATAACCCGCATCAGCAAGATGTGTCGCCATAGGCCCACCCATGGTGCCGAGCCCGATAAAAGCAATTGTTTTCATGTATTTTCCTATTGAGTCTAATAGCCTAAATTCGGCCTGACTAGGTTATTAAGGGTTTCACCAGCAAGATAGCGCTGTATATTTATAAAGACCAAGTCGAGTGTCAGTGGGATATAACTATCACCATCATCAGCTGAAATATGTGGCATCACCAGCAAATTAGGCGCCGCCCAAAGAGGTGAGTCTGCTGGCAAAGGCTCAGGGTCAAATACGTCGATAATTGCGCCGCCAATGTGGCCAGAATGAAGATTGTCTTGCAAAGCATCGTAATCCATCGTTGCAGCTCTGCCAACATTGATAATGCCAACACCAGGTTTCATTAGTGCTTGGCGTTCTCGATTTAACAGATTATTGGTTTCAACAGTGTTTGGTGTTGACATAAAAATGTAGTCAGCTTTAGGTAGTACATCGTCAAGGTGTTCAGTAGTGACCATTTCGTCAACACCTTCCAATACCTTACCATGGCGACTAACACCAATCACATGCATTCCCACCATCTTGCAATGCTTGGCTGCAGAGTGGCCGATATTACCGGTGCCAATCACAAGCAAGGTTTTGCCTGCAATCGGTGTCGAATATAACGATTCCCAGTGATTGTTGCGTTGATTGGCAATCACCTGGGGTATGTGAGTGTGTAGCATTAGAATACTCATTAGGCCAAATTCGCCCGCCTTAGCGGCATGTGCACCTCGGTTATTAACAACTGTTACATTTTCTGGCACCCAGTTCATTGGGCATAGGTGTTCAACGCCTGCACCAATAATGTGAATCCAGCGAAGGTTTGGTGCAATCTCTGTCAAGTTTTCGGTTGGAAAGTCCCAACAAACAAGCACTTCTGCTGTTTTCATTGATTCGTAGAAGTTGTCAAGATCCCAGTCAAATACTGGATCAATTTTTCCTTTTAAATTAGGATGCCCCTCTAAGGCATCGTTGTAGCGCTCTTCGGTTAGAGCAAAGACAGCCTCGCCCTCAATTGTTGGTGGAAATGAGTCAGGGTTGGCATGGTTACTTTTAAAGTGAACTCGAATTTTTTGATCCATGGGATTCTCTATTAAATTATTTTGAGGAGTTGTAGTGTGATTGCATTTCTTTTAATTTATCAGTGACGATATTAATTCTTTCATTTTCCGATATACCATCAACTGCGAACTGAATTTCGACAAATTCATGGGCAATCTTGCTCAACAATGATAATTCATCATCTTCAGTTTTGCGTGGAATATTAAGAACGGTGTCACCACCGTAGGTAGGAATTGACGCAGTGTCAGTTGAACTAACATGCATTAGCTCATTTCCAGCCTTAAGGGCGCGGATTTGTGCGCGGATTTGTCGGCGCATCAGGGCAACGCCGATATCGCTAGTTGTTAAATTCTCATTACTGTGAATAGTAATAGGACCCATACCTTCACAGGCTTCAACGTCAGCCGGGAACTTTTGCTTTTGTTCGTATGGTCGATCAAAAACCTCACCTTGTTCAATTAGTTCCGGCCCTTCAGGGGTGTTGTACTCTTGAGGGTCGCCTCGTTCACCAAAGTTTGCCCAGGCGTAACATATAGTGGTTTCGTCATCGATAGGCACTACCCAGCGGGTAAATGAACTGCGACCATAAAAGATCTCCTTGGTGCCATCAGCTGCGAATGCAGATCCCGCTTGGGTAAAGTTTGGCAGGATGACTTCGTTAATTCTAAGCCATACATTGTCGCCAACACGACGGGTATTGCAGCCAAGAATCCAAGAGTCACGCTCAAAAAAGTCCATTTGACCCACTTCTCCAAATCCCTCGGAAAACTGCACACGACTTACGTTGGAATGCAAGAAGGCGGTGTGAAGCGGATCAACAATGGCATCGAGAACTTGTAGCCAATTACAATTAAAAGGTGCTTTGTATGGAACCATTTCCATATCTTTAAAATTAAAGCTGTCGTAAACAGGAAATTCTGGAATTGATTCTATCGGCCCCATGTAGGCAAATATAAGTCCTTTAAATTCATGCGTTGGGTATGCGCCAAGTCGAACTCGCTCTTTAATCATATTGATCGCTTTCTCTGGTTGGCCCGGCACTTCTAGAATGCGTCCATCGGCAGCAAAATGCCAGCCGTGGTAGCAGCACTGTATACCGCTCTCAGTACACATCCCAAATTCAAGGGATGCTTGCCTGTGAGGGCAGTGTTTATGAACAAGACCGATCTTCCCATTTTTGGTTCTGAAAATTACCAGCTCTTCACCAAGTATTTTTATTGCAACTGGTTGCTCACCTAAATCTTGCGTTAGAAAAACCGGATGCCAATAACGTCGTAGATACTCGCCCGCCGGGGTTGTTGGGCCGACACGGGTTATTTCGTCATCAGTCTCATTGGTAAGCGCTAAACCATGACCAGCAAAATTTTTAAAGTTTGTTTTAATTTCTTCTACTGTATTTCCCATTGGTGGCGCCTCCTAATACCCATATTGTATATTCTCTTAAATAATACAGAAATTTATTGCATATTAATTAATTATTATGTAAAAAGATGTGTATATTGACAAAATTAAGTAGTTAAGTTACATTTAATGTAAATATATAGTTATCATGATCTGGCCAGTGTTGGCTTGCTGATCCAAGGGTATTGTGAGTAAAAATATGATTGACTTGTCTTCGTTCTATGAGCAAGGCTCACTTAAGAGTGGCTTGCCCGCAACAGCGTACAATGACGAGCAGTTCTTTCAAGCCGAATGCGATACACTGTTTTCAGATAATTGGGTATTTGTGGGCTTCGTTCACGAACTCGCTGAGCCTGGCGATACACAACCGGTGACAGTTGCCGGCAAACCAGTCCTTCTAATCAAGAATACGCAGGGTGATATAGGGGCGTTTCATAACGCTTGTTCGCACCGATGCTTAAAACTAGTTGATGAGCCAACAAATGTCGGCTCAATGCTGTGCTGTCCTTATCATGCGTGGACCTACAATTTAGACGGCGATCTGTGCGCTACACCATTTTTTGGAGGTAAAGAGCACCAGCCGGAAGGTTTTGATATGTCTAAACATGGCCTTAAGTCTATTAGACTGGCTATCTGGCACGATTGGATTTTTATAAATTTAAGTGGTGATGCGCCAGAATTTGTAGAGTATGCGAAGCCATTGATTAAGCACTTGGATGGCATAAACTTTAATCAAGTTACACCAGTAGCAGCCCTAAATTTTGGCGAGGTGTCATGTAATTGGAAATTCTTAATGGAGAACTTCATCGAGCCTTATCACGTTCAATTTGTTCATCGAACCACAACCAATCAGCCCCTAGAAGATCATTATACAATTGTTGATGACGTGTGCCTTGGAAGTGCTGTAGATTTGAATGACAGTGAGCAAGTTAAGGGTTCATTATCGGTAAGTTCTCGCTACTTAACGCTCTTTCCAAATTTTATTATTGGACGTTACTTCCCAGATCAACTCGGGGTGTATTTAAGTGTGCCAGTGGATTCTGGACACACAGCACAGAAAAGAGTGATTTATACCACTGAAAGTCAATCATTGTCTGAACCAGAGGTGGAAGATCTAAAAAAATTATGGTGGGATGTGCACAAAGAAGATCACGCGATTTGCGAACGAATGCAACTCGGTAGAGCGTCACCAGTTGCGGCGTCGGGCGGCCTTTTATCTCCCCATTGGGAGGATAGTGTTCACGCCTTTCAAGCTATGATTGCAACAGCGGTAATACAAAAAAACAAACAAAACTAGGAGGTTAACAATGTCAAACGAAAATAAAAAACCAAATTATAGGTTGGCACACACCATGATTAGAGTATTGGATTTAGATAAGTCTATCCACTTTTATTGCGATATTTTGGGGATGCGAGTACTGCGAAAAACCGATTACCCGGGTGGCCGCTATACCAATACTTTTATTGGCTATGGTCCAGAGGCGGAGTTTCCAACCTTGGAGTTAACTCACAATTGGGATCAAGAAGATCACTACGATAAGGGTAATGGCTGGGGCCATCTTTGCATTGAAACACCTGACGTTCATCAGGCCTTCAACGACTTAACTGCGCAGGGTGCAGAAGTTGTAGCAGCCCCGGCTCCGATGAGCCATGGAACAAGAATTTTAGCCTTTTTGAGGGACCCAGATGGCTATGTTGTTGAATTAAATGAAACCATTAACTTAAGTTAATTAGGAGAGAGCGATGAGTGATAAAACACCAAAATTATATAAATTTAGTGATATTGAGAACCGCCTTCACACGTTGGAGCCAGGCAAGTCCTATATCAAGCCTTTTGTCACTAGTAACGTTAGTGATACAATGTGTGGCGGACTTAATTTCTTGAATCAAGTGTCGGTCCCGTGGGATCTTACTTGTGATGAGATTATTTACTGTATGGAGGGTGAGTTCAGATTGACTTGTGATGGTGAGTCCTATACTTGTTCACCAGGAGATGTCCTCTACATTCCGAAAGATAACCATATCGCTTACGAGTGTGATGAAAAATGCGTGATTTTTTATGCGGCCTATCCTCATGATTGGAAGCAGCAGGCCGGTATCACTTTTGTGCCGGGCATTGATCCTGAAGATATGCCGCAGAATTAAAGTCTATAGATGACCAATCAAAGCAACCCCCCAACAACCTTGAACCACGTGTCTGAGATGAATGATGGAGATCAATTGTTGCGCATCCCGACACGAGACACCTTAGATGACAAGTTAAATCAGCAAATTATTGGCATGCTAGAGGTCGATGGTCGTCTGCCTTTCAAGGAAATTGCAAAAAAATTGGATGTTTCAGAAGGCACAGTAAGAAATCGTGTGAACCGAATGAAAGATTCTGGCGTCTTGCAAATAAAAGCCTTGGTTGACCGTTCAGCTATTAATTATGCGACGGATTCGATGCTTGGCATTAAGGTTGCACCTACTTCAAGCCCAACCGAAGTTGCTGAGCGACTTCAAAATTGCAATGAAATTGTTTTTATTATCTGGATCACAGGGCGGTTCGACCTGTTGGTGGAAATTGTCTCTGATGGAGATGATACTTTGTGTCGTTTTTTGGATACACATTGTTTTAATAAAGACGATATTAGTAATGTTGAAGTAATGAAGGGGCTGGCAACTTTTAAGAATCAGTTCTTATTAAAGTCACAAGAATTACTTTAATTTTATGTAAACACAAGTAAACAGGAGAAAATATGACAGATATATACCCAACATCAATGGCAGATGCCCTGCCATCAAAGGCTCGCGTTAACGAGGCCAAAGAGAGACTTGAGAAGGCAGGTGTTAAATACATTTTGTCTTGTTGGATTGATTTGCTTGGGATACCAAAAACAAAGCCTGTACCAATGTGTGAGTTTGAAGCATTGTGCGCTGGCAAAGGGCCGCAATTTGCGGTTCATTCGATATCTTTCGTTCCCGAATTGGGGCCGGCCGACTCTGATCAAATTCCCCTCCCTGATTTGGATAGTCTGGTGATTTGCCCTTGGGACAAGACTTGCGCCTGGGTTTTTGCTGATTTGTGGTGGCAAGACAAGCCGTACAATCTTTGCCCGAGGCAGACACTTAAGCGTGCAGTTAAGGGAGCTGAGGATGCTGGTTATAAGGCTTTCTGTGGCATTGAGCCAGAATTTATAGCAATGCGCTGGGAAGATGGTAAACCTGTAAAAGCCATTGATGACGACCCCTTGCCAGGCAAAGGTCTGCGTCCACGTCGTCAGGCATTTGGTTACGATGCTGAATATAGCATTGAGTCAATGGGCTTTCTAGGTGAAATGATCGACATTCTGAACGGCCTTGGATGGGGTGTCAAAGATGTTGTTGCTGAAGGTGCTTATTCACAATTTGAATTGGACTTTACCTACACCAATGTTCTTGAAATGGCTGACCGGCTAGTTTTTTTACGCGTCTTATTAAAAGAGATTGCAAAAAACCACGGTATGTTTGTTACATTTATGCCAAAGCCTACAATTGGTGACTGGCGCTCTGGCGCCCATATTAACTTTAGTTTGACTGAAACAAATGGTGCTATCAATATCCTCGAAGGTAAGGATGGCGAGTTTTCAGAGGAGGCCTACTATGCGATTGGCGGCATATTAAAACACGGTCATGCGATTACAGCAGTCGCATGCTCAACGGTTAATTCTTATAATGGCTTGGTGCCTAAAGTGGGTGGATTTGAAGGGGGTACAGTCACTTGGGCGCCAACCCACATGGCTTATGGAGATAACAACCGTTCATGCATGGTTCGTTTGCCTCAAAACCGATTTTGCATTGAGAATCGTGCTGCGGATATGTGCATGAATCCATATTTGTCACTTGCGCTAACAACGGCAGCAACGATAGATGGTATCCAAAATAAAATTGACCCAGGAAAACCTTTGAATTTGGATTTGTACTCTTTAAGTCAAAAGGAGATCAAAGAAGCTGACATTGCTTCACTGCCACGTAATCTTTTAGAGGCGCTGGAGGAGCTTCAGCAGAGTGACTTTGCTCGTGAAGTTTTAGGTGACTCTATGATGCAGCAATTTTTTGCTTACAAAATGGATGAATGGGATCGATACCATCAAGCGGTAACTGAGTGGGAGGTTGAAGAGTACCTCAGGCTGTACTAAAGTTTACTAGTCAGTTATTTTCTTTGAAATTTAATTATAAAGGAGTATGTGATGTCGATCAATCTTTCACAAGTGGCCGCTGAACGCGGAATTGAGTATTTTTTGATTAGTTTTGTTGACTTGTTTGGTCATCTACGCTCGAAGCTTGTTCCCGCAAGAGCGATCGACGGTATGCAGAAAGATGGCGCAGGCTTTGCAGGCTTTGCGGCTTGGCTGGATATGACGCCTGCACACCCTGATATGTTTGCTATTCCCGACCCAGAAAGCCTTATTCAGTTACCATGGAAACCGGAAGTTGCTTGGTTGGCTTCTGATTTGTATATGGACGGCAAACCTGTTGAAGCGTCACCCAGGGTGGCTTTAAAGCACCAACTTGATAAGGCGAAAGCTTTAGGCTTTCGAATGAAAACAGGTGTTGAGTGTGAGTATCATTTAATCAACGAAGATGGTTCGAATATTGCAGATAGCAAAGATCAACAAAATAAACCTTGCTATGATCAACAATCACTAATGCGACAATACCCTGTGATTAAGCAGATCTGTGACGCAATGATCGACCTGGGGTGGAGCCCCTATCAAAACGATCATGAAGATGCCAACGGTCAATTTGAAATGAACTGGGATTTTGATGACGCATTGAAAACGGCAGATCGTCATGTTTTTTTTAAGTTTATGGTAAAGTCTATTGCCGAAATACACGGTATGAGGGCAACATTCATGCCCAAACCATTTAGCCACCTAACCGGCAATGGTTGTCATGCTCATATTTCAGTATGGGATTTATCAGGCAAGGAAAACCTATTTAGTGGCGATGATGGTAAGTACGGCTTGGGGTTGTCCTCTCTCGCTTACCAGTTCTTGGGCGGCATTATGCAAAGTGCCGACCAACTTACAGCAATTTTTAATCCAACTGTAAACAGTTTCAAGAGAATTAATGCCCCCCGCACACTTTCAGGCGCCACTTGGTCGCCTGACTCTATAACTTATGGCGGTAATAACAGGACCCATATGATTCGGATACCCGATGCTGGTAGGTTTGAGTTACGTCTTATGGATGGGGCTGCTAACCCATATTTGATGCAGGCTGGAATATTGGCTTGCGGTCTTGAGGGCGTTGCTGCTAATAGGGATCCTGGTGCACCTCTAGATATTAACATGTACGAACAAACTGAAAAGTTGGAGGGTTATAAACGACTACCAAACAACTTATTGGACGCGCTGAGACTACTTGATTCAAGTCAGACACTTAGAGAGTGTTTGGGCGATGATTTAATCAATGCTTATGTTAAATTAAAGAAAAAAAATTGGGATGATTACACTTACCACTTATCGCAATGGGAGCGTGATAACACCTTAGATTGCTAAAGAGTGGTCGATAAAACGTATTTGGTATGCTGGATTTTGAAACGTACAAATTAGAAAATGTGACATTGCTTTCGGGCGAAATACTTCTCGATGCGCATTTAGCTTTCAAAACTTATGGAAAACTAAACAGCAACAAAGATAACGCTGTGATTTTGCCAACTTTTTATACCGGTTCTCATCAAAGGAATGAAGGATTTTTTGGCGAAGGAAGGGCGATCGACCCAAACAAGCATTTTGTTATATCAGTAAATTTATTTGGCAATGGCTTGTCGTCTTCGCCGAGCAATACTCCGGCACCGCAAGATGGTTCTCGCTTTCCTAAAATAAGTCTTTGGGACAATGTCGCTTGTCAGTATCGATTATTAACCGAACATCTAGAGGTTGAGAGTATAGCGCTTGTTACTGGGTGGTCTATGGCTGGATGCCAAGCCTATCAGTGGGCGGCGCAATATCCAGATTTTGTCAATGCCATTTTGCCATTTTGTGCATCTGCAAAAACCTCGATCCATAACTATGTGTTTTTAGAGGGTGTGAAAGCCGCACTGTGCGCAGACTCACACTGGAATAATGGTAACTACCAAACACAACCGATTGTTGGCCTTAAAGCTTTTGCAAGAGTATATGCGGGCTGGGCGTTTTCGCAAACATTTTATCGAGACGAGTTGTTTAAAGAGATCGGTTATGAGTCAGCTGAAGCATTACTTCTTGATTGGGAGAAAGACCATGCTGATAACTGGGACGCCAACAATTTGTTGGCAAAGTTAGACACTTGGCAAGCAGGCGACATAAGTGTTGGGCCACTGTATAGCGGTGATTATCATCAAGCGCTCGGATCCATTAAAGCAAAGACAATTATCATGCCTTGCACTCAGGATTTGTACTTTCCGCCGGCAGACAATCAAATTGAAGCTGAACTCATACCGAATGCGGAGCTTAGGGTCTATAACTCCCCTTGGGGACATTGTGCCGCTAACCCGGGAAATGATTCTGGCTTCACAGCCGCACTTGAGAGATCAATCAGGGACTTGCTTGTTTAAGATAAGAGGTAGAATAACCGGCCCATCTTTGTTGTTTTGTAACTAATTATGCTGAAAAGGATTGAAACAAAAATTCCACCACCTATGCTGGCAGCATCTTTTGTTTTTTGTATGTGGGTCGCCGATCAGTATTTTCCAAGATCTGTCCTTGGTGAAACTGTGCGAATATCAGTGGCAACAGGTTTCATCCTTTTTGGGGCATTATCTGTAGTATTGGCTGTCGTATCTTTTGCTAAGGCCAAAACAACGGTTAACCCTCTTCAGCCTGAAAAAGCTGGAACGCTTGTGACAACGGGAATTTATCAATACACCCGTAACCCAATGTATTTAGGAATGCTGTGCGCGCTATTGGCATGGGGTGTGTTTTTAGCTAATGGTTTTTCACTGGCATTGGCCATATTGTTTGTTCCTGTGACGAATTTACTGCAAATCCTTCCGGAAGAGAGGGCAATGGAGCTTAATTTTAGAGAGCACTATATAGCTTACAAGGCAAAAGTTCGTCGGTGGTTTTAATTTGGGGCGTGTATGACAGAAATTAGCTGGTCAGATTTTGAAAAAGTAGAGATTAGGGTCGGTACAGTAGTCATTGCGCAAGATTTTCCAAAAGCAAGAAATCCCTCCTACATCTTAACTGTTGATTTTGGAGATGAAATTGGGGTGAAAAAATCTAGTGCGCAAATAACAGACCTATATTCAAAGGAGGGACTTGTCGGCAGGCAAGTGCTGGGAGTTGTTAACTTTCCACCTAAACAAGTGGGCCCAATTATGAGTGAGTGTTTAGTTCTTGGTTTTTATCGTAAGGACAATTTTGTTGTTTTGGCAATGCCTGATGGTGAAATCGAGAATGGAGCAAGGTTGCTGTGAGTAAAATAAGCACAAATTAAATACACCTAATACCATTCAGCATTATGAATCCAATTATCATCATTGATAGTTTAAGTAAAACTTATGAAACAGGTTTTAAGGCTTTAAAGAGCGTCTCTTTAGAGATTAGAGAGGGTGAAATTCTCGCTCTGTTGGGGCCAAATGGGGCGGGTAAGACAACGCTTATTTCTACGATTTGCGGTATTGTTTCTCCGAGTGCTGGTACCGTTACTGTCGCTGGTAAAGATATTATTAAAGACTTTCGTCAGACAAGAGAGATTATTGGATTGGTGCCACAAGAGTTAACGATTGGCGCATTCGAGACGGTTTGGGGCACTGTTAATTTTAGTCGTGGACTGTTTGGTTGTAAGAAGGATGAGGCTTATCTAGAACAGTTATTGAAAGATTTATCTCTTTTTGATAAAAAAAATGACGAATTAAGGGCGCTCTCTGGCGGCATGAAGCGTCGAGTATTGATTGCTAAAGCATTATCGCATGAGCCAAAAATATTATTCCTAGATGAACCGACAGCAGGTGTTGATGTTGAGTTAAGAAAAGACATGTGGGCGATTGTTCGTAAACTTCGCGCTTCAGGTGTGACCATTATTCTTACCACACACTATATTGAGGAAGCTGAAGAGATTGCTGATAGGGTTGGCGTCATTAACAACGGTGAGTTGCTATTGGTTGAGGAGAAAGACCAACTGATGGTGAACTTTGGTAAAAAACAACTTCTTTTGGAATTGAGTGAACCTGTTGAGTCTATCCCTGAATCTCTATCGTTGTTTGATCTTGACGTGTCGGAAGATGGCTATTCAGTCACCTATACTTACGATCCCACAGGGGATGGTGCAGAAATCGCCGACGTCTTGCAAGCAATTAGCAAAGCGGGCTTAGCATTTAAAGATCTGAAAATTTCGCAAAGCTCGCTTGAAGATATTTTTGTTGATTTGGTAAGGGGGTGACATGAATTTCCGTGCAATCAAGGTGATTTACGTCAATGAAATGACGCGTTTTTGGCAGACTTTGTTTCAGAGTATTGCTTCTCCAGTAATTTCAACGGCACTGTACTTTATTGTTTTTGGTGCGGCAATTGGCGCTAGTATTGATAAGATAGAGGGCGTCTCTTACGGCCTCTTTATTGTGCCAGGCCTGACTATGCTCTCCATTCTGACACAAAGCATTTCTAATGCTTCCTTCGGTATTTTCTTTCCAAAATTTACCGGCACAATTTATGAGCTTCTCTCGGCGCCTATTTCGTTTTATGAGGCGTTGATTGGCTTTGTAGGTGCAGCTGCAACCAAATCACTCATTTTGGCTGTTATCATCTTAATCACAGCCAGTTTCTTTGTCGAGCTGCAAATTGCCCACCCTATATGGATGATATCTTTTCTTGTGCTTACTTGCATCACCTTTAGTTTGTTTGGATTTATCATTGGTCTTTGGGCGGGTAATTTCGAAAAGCTGCAAGTGGTTCCACTGTTAATCGTTACCCCTCTGGTTTTTTTGGGCGGCAGCTTTTATTCGATTAGCATGCTGCCGGAGTTTTGGCAAAAAGTCACCCTGTTTAATCCAGTGCTGTATTTGGTTAGTGGTTTTCGCTGGAGTTTCTTTGAGGTTTCTGACGTCAGTGTTGGCACTAGTTTAATGATGATTTTGATTTTTCTGAGTGCCTGCCTTGCGGTTGTCGCTTGGATGTTTAAAACAGGCTATCGACTCAAGCAGTAGAATTCATTTATCTCTTGGAGATTTTGTTAAGTTCTATTACAATGTAGACTTTTGAGTGGATTGATGCGAAATGGGAAAAAAACTAATAAATCAGCCGATTGCATTTCCAAAAACCTTGCCAGAGGGGTATCAGTATTTGGCTGATGAGCCGACTTATGATTCAGATATACATTTGGCATTAGAATATCCAACAGAGTCACTGTCTTTACGAGATTTAGGTTACAGTGATTCTGAGGTTTCCGAATGCCCTACAGACTACGGAATTTCTGGAATTGCTAGACTACTTTCAGAAGCAGGTGTGGCGGCCTTAATGGATGTTGTTCAGCAGTTAAGGCAATACACAGTGACAGGTGGCGTGAGAATTCAATACATGTTGCGTGGAGGTGTGTATCGATCCCGATTTTTACGAGACTTGTGTTTATGTCCAAAAGTTTCAAAATTTCTTTCAGATATATTCGGCATTGCAGTTGCACCACATAGTGTTCCTCTGCATCTGGGTCATTGTAATTACGCCCCAGATGACCTAGATCGAGCGGTGGATAAATGGCATAGTGACACCTTGGGCTTGGATTATGTCCTAATGGTTTCAGATCCCAGAGAGCAGGTGGGTGGCGAGTTTCAATATTTTTTTGGAACAAAGGCTGAGATGGAGGAAATTAAGAGTAGTGGTCAATCGATCCCTGAAGACCGAATCGTTAGCCCGTATTTTCCTGGCCCTGGTTATATGGTAGTTATGCAAGGTGGAATGGTTGTCCATCGTGGTGCGAAATTAAAGGAAGTATATGATCGCATAACAATGGTAAATGGTTACGTGACACTTGATACAGTTTCACATGACCCCTCTCGTTTTTCCGATATTAAAGCTGTCGATCCTCACGATGTTTTGTTCCCTGAATGGGCGCGACATAAGGCGTGGTTGGCTCGTGGTCGACTTGACCGTTTGATCGATGAACTGCCATTTACTAGAGATAGAAATTACATTATTAGCGAACTCAAAAATGCCATTCATGAGGTTGAGGTTGCCATCCAAGATCTTGAAGATGAGGCGCCTGGTTTTTCAACTAATTATGGTGATTTGTGATTTGCCACACAATCATGGGTGCTGACAGCTTAAGTCTAAGTGATTGCAGTGTCAATTGATATGTGAGCCAGTTTATTTTTTTATGTAAATATACGTCAAATTATATGCAATGGTTAAAACTAGTTTGATCAGTATTAGGCAGTTATTTATTTATCCGGTTAAATCCCTTTCGGGTATTTCACTTCAGAAGGCTAAAATTTGTTCAAATGGCTTTCAGTATGATAGAGAGTGGATGATTACCGATAGTGATTATCAATTTGTTACTCAGCGTCAAATTGAATCTATGGCAACAATTAGAGTGGAGATTGATTCTACTAAGCTCACTCTGTATTACCCAGATTCGAAGCCCCTGGTTATGTCGTTGAATTTTTCTCACAAAAAATTGGTGAAAGCCACAGTATGGCAAGACCGTTGTGAGGCGTATGATGAAGGAGAGGAGGCGTCTATTTGGCTTACTCGTCATCTAGGTGAATACAAGGGGTCAAGTTTAAGGTTGGTTAGGTTTTCTCCAAATGAGAGGCGAGAAGTTCCAGATGAGTATTTGCATTCTGAGCAAGCACAAAGCGCCTTTTCGGATCAGTTTCCGTATTTAATTACCTCGAATGCAAGTCTTGATTGTCTGAATACGAGCCTCATACTAGATGGTGCATCGGTCGTAACGATGGATCGATTTCGCTCAAATGTTGTTGTTGATGGGCTTGATTGTTTAGAAAAAAAAACTTCATATTTTCTTGATGAGGTGAATGATCGTTATAGGTTCGCTATGAAAAAGCCTTGTACTCGCTGCAAAATTGTAACAATCCAGCAAGATACCGGTGTTGTGAGGAATTCGAAGGAGCCACTTGCAACATTAATTAAATTGAATATGAGTGGTGATGAGAAAAGTGCAATTTTTGGACAGAATGCAATTATTTCTAGAGTCGCTAGTCAAATGACCTTGGTTGAAGTGGGTGATCAGTTGTTTTTAAATGTATAAGTTTGGTGTAGAATGGGTTAATCATGTTATGGGGGTTGGTATGGAAAAGTTGGCTTATGTACTCTTAGGTGTCGCTGTAATTTCTTGGGTTCTGACGGCTTTGGAAATTGTTCAGATTGGCGGCTTGGAATTATCTGCACTTACTGGCGTTATTGGTATTGCTTTATTGATTATTAAGGTTATTGTTGAGCGCCTCAAAAATAAAGAAGATGGTCATTATTCAAGAGTAGTTAAAAAATAAAAGGAGCGTTAAAATGCTGGTTACAACACAAGACACATTTTCAGATTACAAAGTTATCGAGACGCTTGGCCTTGCAAAGGGTAATACTATTCGTGCGAGGCATGTCGGCAAAGATATTCTTGCGGGTTTACGCACTTTGATTGGCGGAGAAATTACTGAATATACAAAAATGATAGCTGAGTCTAGGGAGCAATCGATCGATAGAATGATTGCTGACGCAAAATCCATGGGTGCTGATGGCATTGTTTGTGTCAGATTTACAACATCAACAGTGCTACAAGGCTCGGCAGAATTGTTTGCCTGCGGAACCGCGGTTAAATTAGAGAAAAGCTAGTTAAATTAACTATCGAGTGCGATAGAGCCAAGGGAATTTTCACTTTTCCAAGCGTGCCCATAGATAACTTCGTATGTTGCGGGCAGCTTTCCCTCATTGCGAAAGCTTTCGTACATCTCAATCATCTTTTTGAACTTCGTTTTCCCAGTTAGGGATTTCGAGCGATTGTGCACAGTTTGTGCACCAATACCTTTTAAGTCACGCATCAAGTCGACGGCTTTATCATAAGTAAGTGTTAGGGTTTCCATCTCCATAATTGGGCTATTAAAGCCTGATTGTAGCATCTGATCGCCCACATCATGCATATCGGTAAATGAATTAACATGAGGCTCAGAATCAACAACTGACCAACTGCGCTTTAACTCTTTTAATGTGTCTGGCCCAAATGTAGAGAAAAGCATCAACCCACCTGGTTTCAGTACTCGGTGACATTCCTCAAATAAACCCTTTAAATCCGTACACCACTGCATCATCAGGCTTGAGGCAATGAAATCAACACTTTTGTCGGCGAAGGGTAATTGGTACGCATTTGCACAGACATTGTGGTTGTTAGTATTGGCTCTTAAAGATTGTTGGGCAAAATCAACGCAAATCAGATGTGATTTTGGACACTTTTTGGATAATTTTTCACTTAAGAGGCCTGTGCCAGCGCCTAAATCTATCATTACTATAGGGTCTATAGAAATGACGTTAAGCTTCTCCGAAAGGCGGAAAGCCACCTCTTCTTGTAAGGCTGCGTGGGCGTTGTATTGCGATGCTGCTTTGTTGAAGTTTGGTCTTATTGAAGGCATTGTGCAAGTTGTGACGTAAGATTATTCATTAGTTTGAAATATTGGTTAGAGCCACTTTCTAATTCATTGCCTAGGACACTAATCTCTTCGCGTTTAATAGGCATGTCTTCAGTTAGAATCTTGGTTTTTTTGACGCTAACTTGGTTGGTGTGTAGTAGGCATTTTGTTTGTTGCTGCCTCATTAATTTTTTGGCATTTAATACAGCGCGAATACTTAGCCTTGAGCCGTGAAAAGGGGTGATAACAATGGGCTGACTCAGGTTGTGAGATTTTTCAAAATATTGCAGTGTGTCTGAATAATTGGCAAAATTTACTACACCAACACTTGCCAACTTTAGGTTTATGTCTTTTTCTAATTTTAGTAGTTTGGCATTAAGCACCTGTAGATTACTGGTGTAGGTTGATTCATTGATTGTATCGAGCTTGATTAAGCGTTGTGCCACTTGCTCAGCAATCAATTTAGCATTGTTAATATCCAGCCAAAGATGGTAATCATACTCCTGGTTATGATCGTCGTGATCGTCGTGATCGTCGTGATCGTCGTGATCGTCGTGATCG
>ENA-OSET01000281-OSET01000281.1-sediment-metagenome-genome-assembly--contig:-NODE-281-length-57869-cov-18.346017_pt1 | contig 57869 bp, 46 predicted proteins | sample MGYA00237882_ERZ534229 | MGnify/ENA primary metagenome ERZ534229 (study PRJEB26408, sample SAMN06266212) | sediment metagenome | isolation source: Hudson Canyon methane seep mesocosm | place...
GATACCGCCGGCTTACGCGAAAGTGATAATGCCGTCGAACAAGAAGGTGTACGTCGAGCACATGCTGAAATATTGAAGGCCGATAAAATTTTATTATTAATTGATGCTAATGACCCCGAACCAGATACACTATTAAAAACCTTACCCAATAATATCAGCATCACCAAAATCTATAACAAAATTGATTTACTAAAAATCCAACCTGAAATTATTGAAGGTGAGCTCGGTACGCAAATTTATCTATCGGTAAAACAAGACATCGGAATGGATCTGTTAACACAACACTTAAAACAAAGCGTCGGTTTTGATGGCGCAACCGACAATGTATTCATCTCCCGCCGCCGCCATATAGAAGCCTTAACAAAAGGCGAGCAATTCGTACAAAATGCCCTAGAACAATTACAAAACAATCTCGCTAGCGAACTAGTGGCCGAAGACCTAAGGCAAGCACAAAATCACCTTTCAGAAATCACTGGTGAGTTTAGCTCTGACGACCTACTTGGGAAGATTTTTAGTTCTTTTTGTATTGGGAAGTAAGCTGTAATTATTATTTTGCCTCTTTACCAGCGACAACAAAAAATAATATGTCACCAGCAACAGTTACTATTCTAAATAAGATGGCAATTAAAACACCCTGCCCACCAGGGAAAATTTTATCTAAAGACACGACTAATATCGTTTCGCGAATGCCAATACCTGAGGGTGCGCCTGGGGTAATAAATCCCGCCAGCCATGAGACAGCAAAAGTAGCGATTAATGCCGCTATGTTATATAGACTCAATTCATTATGAAATTGATAAACTAAACCGACAAGAATGGCTCCAGCCATAACAAAAAATAACAAATACTCTAGGTACGCGCGTAGAAAAGCCCAATGTAAACGTGGATTACATAGAAAGTCACGGCTTGCTGGAATAAATTTTAAGCCCATGTAGCGCATAACAGGCAGCAGCAATAGAGAAATAGCAACCACCGCCAAACCATAATAAAGCTGCGTTTGATTTATATAGCTCCCCCATAAACCAAACACCGTACTACCCGCTAGTGCAACCGAACAAGAAGCAGACAACAAACCAATAATCTCCACTAAACTGGCAATAGCAAGTGGCTTATGCGCCACGCCCAAGCGGCGAATCATGACATGCCGCCCCGCTAACTGCATGACATTTCCCGGAATATATTTAGCGATTTGGCTACGCGCATAAATAGCACGTAACGTTTTTACCGAAAAGCTCTGCGTACAAAGTGCACTAAGTATTTGATACCATGCCGAAGCAAGCAAAAGGCACGCACAGCCATAGCCAATAGCCCCCAACAATAAAATACTCACTGACTCAAAAGTAAAAGAGTAATCGCCTACTTTATGCCAATTATCAAACAGCTGCTGACCAACAAAACCCAAAGAAACCAACGCAACAATTGAACCAAGTAAGCTAAGTAATTTTTTTTGCAAAATATTAACTAGCTTTATGCAGTTTTGACTTCACCAACAATACTGTCCATGGCAGTGGCGCTTTAACGCTAACAACTTCAAATTGCTGCTCAACAAACTGAATAAACGCTTTTTGCGACCAATGCTGAATATGCCCTGGACTATTACCCAGATCTTTAACATAAGCCCCGCGTATAAAATTCAAGCTCCGCCAAATAGGCTCGCGGGGTACGCTAATAATAGCGTAAGGTGCGGCTTTTTCAGCAAGTCGTAATAAACCTATTTCTGGATCTTCTAAATGTTCTAACACTTCGCAACAAACAACCAGATCAGCGCTATTTTTCTCAGCTAAATCGTAAATATTGAATTGTGAAAATTCGACACGCGGTGAATCTATCGCCTTTTTAGCGATATCCACAATCGTCTGAGAAATATCCATTGCCTGAATGGTTGCAGCGGAATTTTCCAATAAAATATTAGTCACATGTCCCTCGCCACAACCAACTTCCAACACAGTGTTTGGTTGCGCGATGCTCACTAATTCAGCAATACTACTATCAAATTGACGCAATAAATATTGTGAAATCGGATTTTTACTTTCGTATTTATCTGAACCAGTGCCGACCACTAGACCATCTTCAATAATAGGCATTTTTGCCATTAGTTACAGCCTCGCTTATCGGCAATCGCACTTTCAGTAGGCGCAGAATCGCTATGTCGGGTAATCAGCTCCGCTAATACCCCAATAGAAATCATTTGTATAGACAGAATCGTCATTAAGATACCCACAAAAAACAATGGGCGCGTACCAATAGGGCTGTCATCAACAAACCAGAGTATGCCTAGATAACTCAGAATAACAGCACCAATTAAACCGGCAAATACCCCTAAACCACCAAATAAATGTCCAGGTTTTTTTAAGTATCGAGTAGTCGCAAGCACCGTCAGCAAATCAACCAGTCCACGCGCATAACGCTCCCAACCATATTTAGATACACCAAACTCACGCTTATTATGTTTAACGCTGACTTCAGTGCTGATAAACCCAAGTTCATGCGCTAACACCGGAATATAACGGTGCAATTCGCCATAAATTTTAATGCCATCTAGCACTTCTTTTTTATAAGCTTTAAAACCACAATTAAAGTCATGTAATGAAATACCAGTCAATTTGGCAGTCATTTTATTAAATAATTTAGACGGTAAGGTTTTCGATAAAGGGTCCTGACGGTTACTTTTCCAACCCGAAACGACATCATAACCCTCAGCCATTTTATCTAGAAATTTAGGAATTTCAGTTGGGTCATCTTGTAAATCAGCATCCATGGTAAAAACAATATCGCCTTGGCACTCTTGAAAACCACTGGATAAGGCAAAAGCTTTACCAAAATTACGGCGTAACTTAATCGCTTTAATAATACCTAAATGTTGCTCTGCCAAGCGTGACATTTCTGCCCAGGAATTATCTGTGCTGCCATCATCAATAAAAATAACTTCAAAACGGCTATTGCTGTCCATTTTGATAATGCTATCACTAATACCTTGGTATAAGGTCGCTAAGGTTTCAGCTTCATCTTTAACAGGAATGACAAAGCTTAAGAATAAGGGGTTGCTATCTGTTGACTTCATGAGCGAATTATATTTTGTGATAATAAGGAAGCTGACCGCCTATTTGATAGCGTCCGTCCAATTGAAGCCAGCGCCCTATCGAAGTCAGCATAAAAACTTTAATCATTTTATCATGGTTATGAACCTTTCCATATCCTTGCCAACCAGTATCATCAGATAATACTCGTGATATGGCTTTAGGGATATCCGCTCGTTTCAGCCCATAATGAGCAACACCTCGAACGATATTATTATGGTTAGTCACAGCCAAACAAATAGGTTTAGCACCATTATTATAAGCCCAGCCTTTAACTTCAATAACGAAACCATTACGTCGTACCATTTGATCAAAAGAGCCAAAAAATTTCTGCGTATCAATTATAGCTGACTCAGTAATACTCTCGCCCACTTTGGGGCAACCTTCAAACACACCATTAAAAGGAATATGCTGATTCGCCTCTAATAACTGCGTTAGACGCTCCATTTGCAGCTCAGAATTTCCTGGCAAAACTGTCTTCTGAATTAATTCTAAATCATACGCATGTGAATAAATTGACGCTAGTGCAAGTGACTTGTGCTCCACACGCTCTAATAAAATCTTAGCGGACAGTAATCCAATGCGATAAGTATTAAAAACAATAACACTACTAACACTCAACAAAATAAATAAGGACAACTTACGATAATTCAACCTTTGTTGCAGACAAACTGTACTCGCAATCATAACCCAGGCCAACCAGAACAAAGCAGGCAAAGCACTATACCGTGAAGAAAATGCCTGCTCAACTCCAAAACCTGAACGAGCGAGTGATGCCATTGCAGCATTGCCACAGACATAAAGCTGAATACAAATCCACGGAATAATCACAGGCCAGAATGTTCTTTTCCGGTAGGTATAAACACTCATGGCGAGTGAGCTAATAAGACCAAAAGTACCACTAAAAAGTGCAGCCTCCAACTTAAGGTTAAATAAAGCCCCTATAAAAGCGACAAAATAAGTTAGGAAAGCACTGAATGAATTTTGTATATCAGGATGGTTTGTAGGCTTGCTATAACTTAACAAATACAGACTAACCATCACAACACTAAAAACTGCTATTACAACTTGGTCTTGACGCTTTAACTTTAATAATAATACGGCAATAATCAACGTTGGAAATAATGCCAAACTAGTACTATAAGTTGCTATTGCACATAAACTTAAAGCAAATGTTGCCCAATAGTAACTTAGCTTGGCTGTGCTTGCATAATATTGCAGGGCAAGAATAGCGCCTAAAGAGAAAAAATTGGCAGAAATCCAGGCGGTACCACTCATCCCAAGAATCCAATTATGAGCCTGTCTCGGGCTAAAAAGAAAAATAGCCACAACCAATAATAAAACAACAAACAAAGCCGGGTGCTGTTTATGTTTAACAGGAATCACATGATAGAGCATCAACACTTGCAATAATGCCATAAACCAAGTAAATAGACTTAAACCGACATTACTGCCTCCAGTAATCACAATATTAAGCGCATAAACCAGTTTCGTTAATAACACATAATGTTCGTTATTACGTTTAACCCAGTCACTAATATTACTTGAGAAACCACCGTGCTCTGTAAGAATGTCAGAAATCGAGGTCCAATAATCATTATCAGGAAGAGCGCCTGCATTCAAAGCATAATAAAATATTAACGATGCCGGAATAGCAACAATAATAAATTGTAAAATAAGAAAACTAGTTTTTCTGAACATAATTGATAAATTGAAATATTGAGAATGACTAACGCCTAGCTAGAGGTTAGATTAATTTTATCAATACTACTACACTATTTATATATCTGCACCAGCTCAGCCTCTGACCAAATGAACCTCACTAAAAAGCGATTATTTAAACAAATAAATGAAGCGTATTATTGGCCCAGTGCACCTAATAATTCAGTAAAACAGGCGTTTTAATTATAAAAAGTAGTAAAGTGATATGCCTAGCTTTATTTTGCCCCTAGCCAAGTATGTTTTAAGAGATTATTGGCGCTCGTTTTATAGCTGGGACGTTGCCCTTCAATAAGCCAAATACGTATAGCTTTAATAGTCCTGTTGAATTATAGGCAGGTTGGCCTGCAATTGTATTTTCTTGTGTATGAGTATACTTCAATGATTTCAAATTCAGTGTGTCAACATATCTGTCTATTGCTCGAACTGTGTATTTTATCACTCACATAGCCGTCAAGGCTATTGAGGTAACCTTAACGTAGCGCCTTGGGGGCGTAGTTGAAGCGTACGCAGAGCCTTACTCGCGCTTATATAATTCGCTCCGTATGTGAATGAATATTGGGCGACAGGAGCCCCAAGTATTTCATAGGGCAGGATGGCGCGCCAAGTAGATACCTATGCTTTAAGGAGGGTCGATTAGCTAACTATCAGGCGTATTTAGGCCATTACTTAAATAGCAAAGTAGGCTAAAATAGCCTTAACCACTATGGATTGGAAGTCCATAGCTTGTTTTACGGAACGACTGAAAGCGCATAGCTTTAAACTAGCGTTCTGAAACCAATAAAACTCGATTACTTCAAAGTAAGCTAGCAAAATAGCAACAGCCTAATATTAGTACACATTATATGAGCGAAAATAAATATAAATTCACCCTTGATACTACCCAAATGAATGATTCTCATATGGGCCTATCCTCACGTATCAAGCCACAACAACGAATTTTAGAACTGGGCTGTTCAAGCGGTTATTTATCTAAATTTTTAAAAGAGGATCTCGCCTGTCATGTGGTAGGTGTAGATATAGACCCTAATGCCGCACAAGAAGCCGAGCCTTTTTGCGATCAAGTGATTGTCGCTGACCTTGATAATGATTTGTGGCTTGCTGAAATTGAAAATCAGCAGTTTGATGTCGTTTTGTGTGCCGACGTTTTAGAACATTTAAAAGATCCCGTTGCTTTGCTTCGTAAGCTACAGCCTTTTTTACATGCAGATAGTTTACTTTTAGCTTCTGTGCCTAATATTGCACACGCATCAATTCGTTTAGAATTGTTGCAGGGTCATTTTGATTATGAATCATTGGGCTTACTAGATAATACCCACTTACATTTTTATACGCGGGATGGTTTAATTGCTATGCTCATGCAAGCTGGGTATATCTGTTGTGATATCGCCTATAGCATACAAGATATGGCAGATGAGGCCATTGACCAGCATTTAGCCAATGTCGGTTTACAAGCTTCTGCTACTGCGCGTAATTTCCTACATGCTCCTGATGCTGTAGCTTATCAGTTTATTATTGAAGCACGCCCAGCAAAAACTGAATTAGTCCAAAATCTACCATTACCATTAACGCCTAAGCCTTTAGTGAGTTCTGACGTTTTTTATTCCGAAAAACAAGAAAAAATTGTTACTTTAGAGCAGCAAATTAAATATTTACAAGAAAGCTTTATTGCGGCTGAGCAGCAGCGTGATACTGAGCGCGAGCATAATATTAGCCATCAACAAAATATTGCTCAACTAGAGGAGAAGGGAAGCATTATTGAACAACAGCGCGATGCTGAGCGTGAGCATAATATAAATCATCAACAAAATATTGCTCAATTAGATAATAAAATTAACATTATTGAACAGCAGCGCGATGCTGAGCGTGAGCATAATATACATCATCAACAAAATATTGCTCAGCTAGAGAATAAAATTAACATTATTGAACAACAACGCGATGCTGAGCGTGAGCATAATATAAATCATCAACAAAATATTGCTCAACTAGAGAATAAAATTAACATTATTGAGCAGCAACTCAATGCAGAATCTGCCCATAACCAAAACCATTTAAAAACAATTCAAACGTGGAAAGAAACAACTTCAGTACTAGATAATGCATTGTTCGATTTAACCGAGCAATTGCAAGAGCAAAATAAATTCCACCAACATATTGCACATTTAGAAGGGCAAGTCGCTCACTTTCAGAATGAAGCCCAACACCTAGCTCAGGTCTTACAGCACGTACATAATAAAGCCAGCTATCGCATGGTACGCTTTATTAAAGATAGCCCTAAGAGAGTTAGCGGCTTACTCCATTCGTCCACACAAAAGCCAGAACACTCCACAGATAACAGCACTGAAAATCCAGCTATTTCAGCTAGTGGAAATGACTATAATGCTTGGTTAGCTGAATTTGGTAATTTAACCAAACAAGAAAAAGCACTTATTACTGCAGATATTTCCAGCTGGCAAAGCGCTCCGAAAATTGCCGTGTTAATGCCGGTCTATAATCCAGACGAAACCTGCTTAGTGAATGCGATTGAATCTATTTTACAGCAGTTATATGGCAATTTTGAACTATGTATCGCGGACGATGCCTCAACAAAAAGCCACGTACGCAGAGTTCTTGAGAGTTACAGCCGAAAGGACTCACGCATTAAAGTGGTTTTCCGCGACCAAAATGGACATATTTCAGCCGCTTCAAATAGCGCGTTAAGTTTAGTAGAGGCCGACTATGTGGCCTTAATGGACCATGATGATTTATTAACTCCTGATGCTTTGTATTGGATTGCAAAAACGATCCAAGACGACCCAGCCGTACAATTGATTTATTCTGATGAAGATAAAATGAATTTACAAGGGCAACGTTATGCACCTTACTTTAAGCCAGATTGGAACCCAGAATTATTGTTATCACATAATTTTATCTGTCATTTAGGAGTCTATAAAACAGACCGCGTTAAGGATTTAGGTGGTTTCGATTCCAATTTTGATGGTGCACAAGATTACGACTTAGTGCTCCGTTATATCGAAAACTTAAAGCCCGAACAAATCGTGCATATCCCAAGAATCTTATATCACTGGCGCGCTGTTATCGGTAGCACTGCTAATGGCGTGCACGAAAAACCTTATGCGGAAGCATTAATCGCAAAAGCAGTCAGTGTTGCCTTAGAACGCAGACAACGCCCTGCCGAAGTGCTTGCGCATAGTCAATTACCAGGGGCTTTGCGTGTGCGTTATTTATTACCAGAGGTATTACCACTAGTTAGTATTGTTATCCCTACGCGCAATGGTTTTAATTTATTACGCCGCTGTGTAGAAAGTATTTTTGCTAAAACAAGTTATCCAAACTTTGAGCTGCTTATTATTGATAATGGCAGTGATGAATTAGCTGCTTTACGTTATTTACAAAGACTACAGGAGGACTCGCGAGTTACCGTTATTCGAGATGATAGTCCTTTTAATTATTCAGCCCTGAATAATAAAGCAGTTGCACAAGCCAACGGCGACATTATCGCCTTATTAAATAATGATTTGGAAGTAATTAATGGTGACTGGCTAACGGAAATGGTTGGTCATGCCATGCACCCTGAAGTAGGCGCAGTAGGAGCTAAGCTATATTATCCAGACGATACGATTCAGCATGCTGGCGTTATTGTAGGCTTAGGAGGTGTTGCTGGACATTCGCATAAACATTTTCCACGAGACAACCCCGGCATTTGTGGCCGCTTATTATTAACTCAAAACTTATCTGCAGTAACTGCAGCATGTTTAGTACTCAGAAAAGAAGTATTTGATGCCGTCGGAGGCTTAGACGAAAAGAATTTATCTGTCGCTTTTAATGACGTGGACTTTTGTTTACGCATACAAGAGATGGGTTATTACAATGTCTGGACGCCTTATGCAGAGCTCTATCATTACGAATCCGCCACACGTGGCTATGAAGATACGCCAGAAAAGCAAGCGCGATTCACTCAAGAAGTTGATTATATGAAAAATCGCTGGGGCGAGAGTTTATTGGAAGATCCGGCCTATAGTCCAAACTTAACCTTGGATCGTGAAGATTTTTCTTTTGCTTGGCCGCCTAGAGTATCCTGAAGTAAGCAATGACACGAGCGCACTGCCAGAGACCTCCCCTGACAGTGCACGTGGCTAGATTGAGTCGTTTATTTTTTCTTTTGATGCTTGCTTTATAGTAATAATAAGCTGTGCATAATATACAAACCTTCGGAATTAACACTTTAATGCATAAGTACCCGAGGCATAATTACAAAACGCTTTTTGTAGGTTCGAGCTTATTCATACCTTGTGCTTTTTCGGTACAAATAAATTCGAACCTATGGGCATACAGTGGTTACTAAAATATTCATTTAATTTTACGTGAGTACTGGCTTCTATACCCTCAGTCTCTTAGCAGTAAAAAAGCAATTAAAAACGCATGTCAGTCTTAAACAGTTAGTTTTTTTGACTTTCAGAAATTAGGTTATAATTCACCCACCATTTCTCATCTAAACGGCTTTATGCATACCATCCCCTTCAATCAATTCGCTCTAACTGGCAATGAAATCAACTACATACAACAAGCCTTACACTCAGAAAAAATCTCTGGAGATGGCCAATTCAGCCTGCGTTGCCAAGCCCTATTAGAGCAACAACTACATGCTAAAAAAGTTTTACTAACTAGCTCAGGCACAGCTGCCTTAGAAATGGCCGCAATCCTCTCAGACATCAAACCTGGGGATGAAGTCATTATGCCTAGCTATACGTTTGTTTCTACCGCTAATGCTTTTGTAACGCGCGGCGCGACTTGCGTCTTTGTGGATATACGCCCCGATACGCAAAATATCAATGAGCACTTAATCGAGCAAGCTATTAACGCCAAAACTGTAGCGATTGTTCCTGTTCATTATGCAGGTATTAGCTGTGCAATGGACACCATCCTTGATCTCGCTACAAAATATAATTTATTAGTCATTGAGGATGCTGCACATGGCCTATACGCCACTTATAAAGGCCAAGCGCTAGGTACAATTGGCGATATAGGTTGCTTTAGCTTTCACGAAACAAAAAATTACAGTTGTGGTGAAGGTGGCGCGATTGTGATTAACAACTCGAAATTTAGCGAACGTGCCGAAATCATTCGCGAAAAAGGCACTGATCGCAGCAAATTCTTCCGTGGTGAAGTTGACAAATATACGTGGCAAGATCTTGGTTCTAGCTATTTGATGAGTGACTTACAGGCTGCTTTTTTATTAGCTAACCTAGAAAAGGCAGAAACCATTAATACGCAGCGTTGTGCTATTTGGAATTATTACTATCAACAACTCCAGGATCTTCAAGCGCACGGACATTTACAACTTCCGTGCGTTGCGAAAGACTGCGAACATAATGGCCACTTGTTTTATATTAAAATTCCATCGACTAGCCTTAGGGAACAACTAATTGAATTTTTGAAAGACAAAAAAATACAAACAGTTTTCCATTATTTACCATTGCACGACACGCCTATGGGTCGTAAACACGGCCGCTTTGTTGGCGATGACTATGTCACATTAAAAACCAGTGAACAACTTTTAAGGTTACCTTTGTTTTATTCATTGAGTATCGAATCAGCTCATTATGTTACTGAAGCAATTCATGCCTTTTTTGGAGACTAACTTCTGCAACGCACCATTGCTAAAAAAGCGGGCTTGAAGTCCGCCCTACAGTTACCGCGTTAAACTATTTATCCTCCTTATGCGAACAAATAGCTTAATGCCACTTCATTAAAAGAATAAACAGATAGCACAATAAGAAGCAACGCACTAGCAAGCACAACAGCTCTCTCTGATCGCGTCCAGAACTGCCCCATGACCCAAAAGTACACTAAAATAATAGGAATAATAGGAAAAATATAACGGCCTTGTGGCTGAAAATCATACAGCCAAGAAAATAGCATTCCCATAAACACACCACCCGCAAGCGCAATGCCTGTTAACACAGAAAACAATTGATAACGCCATTCAGCCACTAGTATTGTATGGCGCATAGCCACTAAAAATAGCATGATGTACACGATAAGCACATACATATAATACCAACGTGGCGAATATTCCGCGTAATACCCATAAAACCCTGAAAAACTTTTAAAGGTCATTTTGTGCCAGTCCCACTGAGGCTCGAATAGCTCAGGCAAAGAAACACCTTTATCTTTTAAACGTAATCCTGGGTACGATTTAGCCGTTGTCGCAATAGAAGGTTTAAACTGTTCTCCTGCATACTGCTCTGCATAAGCAACTCTCTGGCTAAATTTATCCGTCCCATTTATAGCAACATCCAAGCCGAAGCGGGTCACAAAAACCAGTAAAGCGGCACAAATAAGCAACAAACATTTATAAATAAAAACTTTCTTGGCTGGTATAAAAAACAAGGCTCGCCATAACAAGAAGGCAAAAACAAATAAAATAAACAAATAATAATTCGTTTGCTCGATGCTGAGGAGACCTAATAGTCCAGCAGGTATAAGTAGATAACGCCACCCCTGAAAAACATTCGAACTTTGTAAGAATATATTTAGTGAGCTTTTGTCATTGACCAATTGCCAAGCTAACAACAAACTAATAAATAAGGCAAAAGCATCACGATTTGCATAGCTATATAAGTACCAGATTTGTGGCGTACATAATAAGGGTGCCATAAATAGCACTAAGCGCTTTTGCCGACTTAAAGTAAAGATTAAAATAAACAACAGAGCGTTAAAAGCACGTGCTGTAAAGGTAGTGTCAGCAAAAAATAACTTCACTAGCCTTTCAAATTTACCTGCAAAGAAATAGCTAATCCCCAAATCATCTAAGCGAGAAATAGCCCAAGGTTTTTGATAGGTATCAATCGACCTTACATCACCAACAGTGGGCGGCTCCCAATAATGACTATAGTAATGAATGGACTCAATATGCGCGTTCTCATCGGGATGAATATTATAATCTGCTTGCCAACTTAAACTGATAATAAGAAAAGCAACGATAAAAAAGCAGAAATAAATTAGCGTATATAAAGTATAAGAAGAATTCCTTTTATTCTCTATTTTATTAAAAAATATGGCTAAGACGATATAAACGATTAAAAACCCAATAAGCGGGGCTATTAAACTAGAAAATTTTTGCTGTTTGTCAATAATGGTTTCTGCACCTAACCTTCCAATATCAAAACCAGGCTCGATAATATCAATTCGCTCAAATTGGCTCAGTAAGTCTTCCTTATTAGGCTGCAAATAAAGAACTTCAATATTACTGACATTACCAATCGGAACCACATATTCTGATTGATCAGATGCAATATTAATCACCCTTGATCGAGTATAAGAGTTAGCCTGACCCGCATCACGCCAAAATACTTTCACTTGCCCGCTGACGGGGTTAGCTGTTTGCAAAACAAGGCTTGTTGTATTTAGGCTTAGCAATGCATACAAGGCAACAAAGCCCGCCATAAATACAATGGCTCGATTTACATAGGTATATTTAAATAAAATAAAGGCTATTACTAATATCGACAATAAAAAAAACCAGGAATTCTTAACTTGTGCTGGCCTTAATTCAATTTGTGGATCACTGGCAGTAATATTTATATCAACGGCATTACTTATAGATACATTACCATCAGCAATAACAATATCATTTATCTTAGCCGGATCACTTAGCAAATTAAAATCAATCGAATAATGAAATAAAGAATACAGCTTAATAGCTTCTATTTGTAAGTGAGCGGGGGCTGTAACAGGGTCAATTCTAAATCGAGTAGATTTGTTAAAGTCATTAACCCAAAACAAATACGAATTTCTTCCTGTTGAAACGGGTTGTTTTTGCGATTTTTCTTCCGAAAAGGCAGATGCCTCATCAGACCAATAGACTTGTATTTCACTCGCTATATCAGAGGACATTTCGACCTTGAGCAAAGAAAATGTCGAAAGATAGCCTATTGATGCCAATATAAAAAACACGAACAAACCACTAACAGCACGTATTACAATAGGCCACATCATATAAAAACGTGATGTATTAGATAAAAACAACCTGATGAAACGCATGAAGCACAAATCAAAATGGCGAACCATTAGCAATTCCTTGGACGTATATTAAACGTAAATATTCAACTTTTCTCTTCCCTGCTAGAGAACAGGCATAAAAAAGCTAAACTCAATTTAAACTGAGCGGCTAGTGATAATGATACCTATAACAATAAAAACCATACCAAGAACTTTATTCAGTGATATTGGTTCCTTAAAAAGCCAAGCCGACAAAACTAGCACAAGAACAAATGCAGCACTCATAAATGGGTAAGCATAACTAATGTCAAACTTAGTCATCGCAGCAATCCAAAAAATAGCCGCAATAATCGTGGAAGCAAAACCTGATAGTAGAAATGGATCGAGAAATAATTTAGCCAAAAAATAAACTTTATCCCAGGTTTCTAACGGGAGCTCTCCATAGTGACTAATACGCCATTTTAAAATTAGCTGACCATAAACGGTAAATAAAATTGTGCCAAAAATATAAAAATAACCAATCATGATATTTGAATGCCCGTATCCGCATGGCGACCCACACGCTTAGAAGGGTTACCATGATACTGGCATGCCTCCTCAGTACTTCTGACAATCACTGTACCAGCAACAAGGTAACTTTCATTTGCTATAGTAAGATTATTGACCATCACCGCAGCATTCCCTACAAAGCATGCATCACCAATATTACAGTTTCCGCCTAAGCCACAGTTTCCAGAGACATAGTTATGACTTCCAACAACTAAGTTATGCCCTAAAATAGAGCCCGTCCAAAAAACATTATTGTCTCCAATCGTTACAAATAGGTCGATATCAACACTGGACTGAATAACATTATTTTCCCCCAGAACTAGATCATCACGAATAATGGCATGTGGGCTAATAAAATTAACCAAGGAATATCCTTTTGCTTTTGCCTTATTAAAAAGTAAGGCACGATTACGCATACGACTAAAACCAATCGCAACAAACATTTTATACTCACTAATAGAATATACATTTTCTATATTGTCAAAAGCGACAACGGGAAGACCACAGAATGTATCATCTGTCATATATTCTTGATCTACACAAAACCCTACAACGGTATAGTCACTATATTTAGTGAAATTATGATACATCATTTCAGAAAATGCGCTTAATCCATAAATAACAATTTTTTCTGACATATTAAGTCCAAGTAAGTAAAATAAAAAGTATGATTATATTTTTTTAACGTTCAAAACATTCGAGTAAACAAGGTCAATAACTTTATTACTAGCAAAATTAGATAATTTAATGGCCGGCCTATCTATGTATAGCGTAATTAAATATCCAAAAAATATAATAATAAATAACCCAGATAATAATACGAATAAAAAGGCAGCGGCATACCCTATTTCTACATAGAGTTTCAAGAATAGCCAAGACGACAATGATCCGATTACCAGTATATGCACACCATATACGCCATAAGAAATCTCACCAAGAAATTTAAATACTTTTAAATTCAAAAATGACTTAACCTCGTCATTTAGACAGATAAAACAAAACAATAAGAACGCGGCCAACATAGGATAGCCCCCCTCAAAACCTGTATCACTTGGCAAAAAGGCATAGATCGTATGACTTACAATATATTCTACACTGGCGTAATGTGGGTAAGACGATAAATAAAAGAATAAAATAAATAAAACAAATTCAAGCGATTTTTTTACTTTGGTAGACAATTTTAATGGTTTATTTTTAAGAAAATCCGCAATAAGCATTCCTAAGAAAAAACCCTGATAAAAGCTACCTATAAAAAAAACAATAAAAAAAACAAATATAAAAATCCTATATTTAAAATTACTGGCTAAGAATAAAACTAGAAAAACCAATATAGATCCATATAACTCAACTTGTATAGTCCACATAGATTTATTATAAATTTCTGCACGACCAAACAATGAGCTACTTATATTAACCAAAAAAGCATTAAGGTCAAAATCACCATTCCATAAATCACTAAACCAAGGCTTTGATGTACTTAAATCGGCAACGGCATCATTATAATAAAGGCCGGCATACCATAAAACTCCCCCGATAATTACCGTAAATAAAACCACTCCTCCCAGTCTAATGGGGCGTTTTAAAATAGCATTGAATAATCTTTTAGTATTTCGAGGCTCGCCTAAATAACTATAACTGAGAACATAACCGCTAAGTATAAAAAACAGACAAACAGCGAAGTGCCCAGCAACGACTAACCCAAAGGGCGGATAAAAAAATAGACTTTCAACTGGAAGTTTTTGCTGATAAGAGCCTTGATTAGCAAATGCAGAGTAAGGTAAAAAAGCGCCTATATAATGAGTAAAAACAACGATAAGTGCGGCTATACCGCGCAAGGAATCTAAATGAGCCTGATGGTAAGGTTGTTTGTGCTTATTGCCAGTAGGTTCAAGCTGTGAAATCTTTTTTTCCATAAAAAACATTAACGACTAAAGGTGCAACAATCCATATAAGAAATTTTCCTACGCACTTAAAACGAGACATATGACAGGAGTGACACGCTTCAACTACTGCACTCTCGCATGATAAGCTACCTTAGCTTGCCCTGCCTTAAATGCTTAGCCGAAATGTTTTATTATAAGTCCTGATTGCCCTGCCCCACATAGATTTTGTTAATAATCACTCGTGGGCGCTGTTTGATTTCTGTCACAATTGGCGCAAGATACAAACCAAGCAACCCTATGCAACTCATTAAACTTCCGATAGTAAACCCAGTTGCCAGCGTAATCGCTGTAACAGTAGAAATACTGGTATTTAATAGAACTGTTTCTAAAAAATAATAAGCCAATGCGCCCACTGATAACAAAAAAATAAAACCACCTAGAGTAAAAATATATTCTAATGGTTTTGTTGAAAAAGAAGTGATGCAGGTAAGAAACAGTTTTAATCGTTTAGCAAAGGTATATGAACTGCCTGGCTTAGATTTTTTAGCTACCACCAAAGTTTGTTGATTAAATCCAGCGTGCGCCATAATTCCCGCAACAAACAAATTCCTCTCTTGATATTGGGTAAGGGCATCAACATAATGCTTCTTCATTAATCGAACTGTTAATGCATTAGTGGCTATTTTTATATTACTGAGCTTATTAAAAATAATGTAAAAAAGATAACCAGAGAACTGCTCAAACCAGCCGCCTTTACGCTGCTCCTGAACACCATAAATAACATCAGCACCAGAATTACCACCCAATTCGCGCCAGAAATCTAACAATAACTCAGGGCTCTCTTCAAGATCGGAATCAATCAAAAATACAAACTCGCCCCGAGCTTGTTCAAGACCTGCCATGCCAGCCTCATGATGTCCAAAATTCCGGGATAAATCGACAATTTTCAGGTGCGCATTCTGCTTCTGAGCAATGAGTGCCTTTTGCAATGAATCATCAGGCGAGCCATCATTCACAAGAATAATTTCGTATTCCTGAGTTATCTGTTGCGCGCTTATGCTAACTCTTCTAATAAATTCATCAATATAAGGAGATGACTGATACAAAGTACTTACTATAGAAAGTTTCATTACTATTCACTAACAAATTGTCAAAGGCAATCAAAAAAAATGGCTATTCACTTGAGTAATATAGCATTTAGCCCATCAATACTGCACACCGCCTTAAGTACCTGTGTAAACACATCTAACATTTCTGTAGGATGGGTAGAATGGAGTGCCTGCTTTTTAGGCGCGTAATGAAACCCATCAGCCCCATGCAGAATGATGGGTTTCGCAAAAAGACGCTCTACCCACCCTACGCGAAACTTCAAACAAAGGTGTTAAGATAATTTTAAGCAAGTACTTAGAGCGTAGCCAAACCTCACACCGAACTCATTACAATAACATGCCTTTATTACAAGAAGGTTAATGTATATTACCCCTTTAAGCACTGGAATATTAAAGCGCTCAAAATGCTGACTTAGCGCCTAATAAAGTGCTATTATTCAGTCGTTAAACCTAGGCAAAAAACTTATTTCTATTAATTTGCGCCCCATGTTAAGTGAGCAGCCTAAATCTAGTGTTTCAAATATATTGCTTAACACCTCGACTACGACTCACCACACAAAATTAAGGACAATGAAGCAACTTAAGCTATTAATACTCGGCGCTAGCCTCACACAGCTGCCTATCATCAAAAAAGCAGTTGAATTAGGATATTATGTTATCACTCTAGATAACATCCCAAACAACATAGGCCACACGTTTTCTCACAAAAGCATAAATTGTAGCACTGCCGACCAAATTGGCGTATTAAAACTTGCCCAACAACTCAACATCAACGGCATTACTACCTTCGCCTCAGATATAGCAACGCCAACTGTTGCGCTTGTGGCCGAATCTTTAAATTTACCTAGTTGCTCATTAAGCACAACTAAAATCCTAGCAAATAAAGCAAATTTCCGTGTCTTCCAAGAAAAAAATAATTTACCCCACCCCAGTTTTTTTATCAGTAAAAATGTATCTGATATAGACAAAATCCCTACTCATCTGACAACACCACTGATATTCAAACCCATTGATACATCAGGCTCGCGAGGCATTACTAAAGTTGAAGAATTTAACTTAAATCATTATCACGATGCGTTTAGGCATGCCCAACAATACTCGCGCTCAAAAACCGTCAGCATAGAAAAACTTATTATAGGAACTGATGTTAGTGGCGATGGTTTTTTAATCAATGGCAAGTTGTACGCTTTTATCACTCAAAAATATAAAAATAACTTTATCCCTATTGGTCATAGCCTGCCTAATAATATAAGCACTGAAAATGAGCAGCGCATCCTTAATACTGTTGAACAGACATGCCATGCAGCTGAATACTTTAATGGACCCATTGATTTTGATGCCAATATTTCAGAACAGCATACAATTATTATAGAGATGAGTCCGCGCTTAGGAGGCAATGGCATTCCTGAATTAATACACTATCATACAGGTATTGATTTAATTGAAATGAGTATTGAATATGCTTTAGGTAAGCCCCTCAAAACACCCCTTGAGCCAATACCAACAGCTTCTTGTGGTTCATATATTTTTGGCAGCGAAGAAGTAGGCCAACTGGAATATATAGCATCAAAGGAAGAAATACTTGAACATATACCTATTTTGCTTAAATACCAATTAAACTACACACAGGGTGATACTATCCCCACATTTGACCATAGCGGCAATAGCCTTGGCTATGCTCTTTTTGCTTATTCCCCAGAAGAAAGCTATGCGCAAATTGTTAGCCGTTTACAAGCTGCTTTGCAACTCCGTATTACCACTCAACAACCGACAGCCTAAGTATTCCGCCACATAATGAATTTATCCTGGAAAAAATTAAGTAATCTAGCGGACTCTTATGGGGACTCTTTTTATATTCTTAACCTTGAACAATTTAAAAGGAACTACCAAAATTTTTTAAATGCATTCCAAACAATATATCCTAATAGTCAGATTGCATACTCTTATAAAACCAACTACACCCCCCGCTTATGTCAGCTTGCAGAACAAATGAAGGGATACGCCGAAGTTGTATCTGGCATGGAATATGACTTAGCACTCAAAATCGGAGTTGCTCCTGAACGCATTATATTTAATGGGCCGTATAAAAAAACAGATGATTTTAAGCGTGCGCTACTAAATAACTCTATTGTAAACATTGATTCAGCTTATGAAGTTAAGCTTATCTGCGCACTAGCCAGTCAATTTCCACAACAAACTATACGCGTCGGTATTCGGTGTAATTTTGTCATTGGCACAGAGTCCCCGTCACGATTTGGTTTTGATATCAATAATGAAAATTTCCAAAAAACCATCGAAACACTCCGAAATTTGCCAAACTGCCAAATTGCAGGTATCCACTGCCACTTCTTGCCACATGAACGAAGCACAGACTCATACAAAAAAATTGCGCGGCAAATGATCAATCTTGCCTCAACCGAGTTTGCTCAAGATAATCTTGAATTTATAGACTTGGGAGGTGGTTTTTTTAGCTCCATGCCACAGGAACTACAACAACAATTTTCTCACCCTATCCCAACATTTGCAGAATATGGATATGCAATTGCTACTGAGTTCAAAACTGCATTTCCTAATAATGGCCCAGAGTTGATTTTGGAGCCAGGCATTGCATTGACTGCAGATACGATGAAGTTTATAACAAAAATTATCGACTTAAAAGCACAGGGAGAGCATCAAATTGCTTTAGTAACTGCAAGTCGCTACGACATCAAGCCAACCTTAAGTGATCGCAATCTCCCCATATCTGTTTTCCATGCCCCCGACAACAACTCACGCCAAGATACCTTTAACATTGTCGGTTCAACATGTATGGAAAACGACTGCTTACATCATAAATACACCGGTAAACTAGGAGTAAATGACTATATTGTATTCGACAATGTGGGTGCCTATACCAACGTCTTACGCCCTCCCTTCATTAACTTTGCGCCACCCATTATATCGATAGATACTCAAGAAAAAGTGGAGATTATTCGCCACCGCGAGACATTAAACGATATTTTTTCTACTTATACCTTTTAACAAAGTAATATAGCACAGCGCTTTAGCACCCACATATAAGGCTCGATAAATACCCCTAATCAAATTGAAAAAATATCACACAATTAATCACCAGTTTGAGCTAAACTTTCCCGTTTCATTTTCTGAATATTTTTTAAGTTCTCTTTATACACAGATGTAACTTGCTTAATCCCTGATGCAGTTAGCCCGCCTTCATTTCCAGCGGCAGTATAAGTCGCATACACACCTGAAGCCGACATTAATGCAGCATTAACTGCTTGACTATCCTTACCTTCTGCAGTCATTTCATTTGCCAATGCAATAAAACGCTCAGATAACTCATAATATTCAACCATTGATTTTTCAGCCACTTTATACTCCTATATCGCTAGTAAATCTTTACACTTTAAACTGATAAAAAATTAATTAACTTTCTTAGTAACAAAACTATTCTAAACTGTAATGTCCAATTTTGTGGACGCCTCATCACAGCAATTGTATCTCCCCAAGCATCACTATCATCAACGGTATACCCCTTATCACCCCATTGTGTTTCAACATGTAATAACTCTAGACCTGCGTATCTTGCTAAGGCTCGAAAAGCATCAGGATAAAAGCGCCAACAATCAACTGGGTAACGATGCTCATAGCCACGCGAGGGCGCAATAATACAAATCAAACCACCCGGTTTCAAAACCCTAGCCATTTCATCTATTAACACCCAAAAAAACTCCACATGCTCAAAAGCCTGCCCAGAAATCACAACATCCTGAGATTGTGACTTTATTTCTTTCCAGGCATAAGGATTCTGCAAAACAATATCAACATTTTTCCCAGCCTCCATATCCATACCTTGATATTGCCATACGGGATCATCAAAAAAATCACGGTAGCTACCATTAACATCATAACTGCCTAAATCAAGAATCGACTTGTTAAGGCCTCTAAAATCCGTCAAATATTCCTTAACGAACCAAGCCATTTTATCCAGAGAACTCTTATGCATTAAACTACCTCTTTGTCCAAAAAGCGAAAAGCCACGGCCACATCCACCACTGATCAGGGTACTGCTGAATTTTTGCTTCAATAGGCTGTAATAACAAATTAACAATTTCTTCGCTTTGCAGGTTTTTAGTTTCGATCGCAGGCAGAAATTCTCCACTCAAATAACCTTGATGCTCCATAGTAAAATACGGAACTAAAAGGGCATCCAGTTTATTGGCTAACTTCACTATTCCTTTCGGAAATTTAGCAACACCATCTAAAAAATCAACCTCATAATAAGCTTGTCCCGGTACCGGTGGAACATCAACCAAAACAATTAAAGTCTCCCCATTAGATAAGACCTTATATAAAGAGCGCATCGATTCATCAGTATGTATAAAAGTCCCTTTCATCGCTGAATGCATAACCTTAAGTTTCTTCTGCAAGTACCATATCTCACTACTCGTACCTTGCAAAGGCGCCGTCAGCGGTGAGGTTTCATAACCCAGCAGACCTAAAGCAATCAAGGGCATAATTAAACGACCAAAATGAGCCGTATATAAAATCACTGGACGGCCTGTTCGTTTTGCCTCAACATAATATTCTAAGCCAACAAACTTAATATAACTCTCGACATTATTCTGGTTCATCCTTGGAATCAAATAAACGTCCAGTTTTTCTCGTGCTAGCATGCGCAATTGAGCTTCCGCAACAGCGCTATTATTCCCAGGATCACCTACAAAATATTGATTTACACCCACCACACAGTTAGCTAAAGTTTTTTTACAAAAGCGCCCCGCTAACATACCTTTAAAAGAAGCAACTTTATAAGCTAAAGTTCGTGGCAAAAAAGCAACAAGTGGGTAGAAAACGCGATACTCAATAAATGTGACTAAACGTCTTGTCCTTGCCTCAGAAAAACCAAGCATATTAACTTTCCCACTCGTGCAGCAACTTAGCAATACCAACTTCTTTAGATTTATTTTTCACCACAAAATGAGAGCATTGCTCCCTATGGTCATAGACATGAATACCCTCTTTATCCAGCAAGTAAACACATAGATAATAGCTACCTGACAATAACTGTAAAGGTTCAAACTTTAATGACACGCGAAAAATATCATCATGATCATGTAATAAGCCGACTTTATCCATATGAGTACTGACGCCATAGCAATGAATATCATCATTACGCATAATCACAATACCCACATGAACGTCTTTATCGGTCACTGTTTTTAATTCCACTTTCACTTCAACCTTTAAAACGCCTCCGGTCATAAAGGTGTCCTGACGAATAGCCCCCGATAAATTCACTTCAATCAGTCGATTATCACTAATACAAGCTTCCACCTTCTCAGGCGTAACACCAGGCGCACTAATATTTTCCGCCCTCACAGCATCTTGGTAATTATCGACCACCTCAGATGCGTCACCAAACTGTACCAGTTTGCCATTTTTAAGCCAAATAGCCTTATTACATAACTCTTTGACCTGATAAAGATTATGCGAACAAAAGACAATGGTTTTTCCTGCATCTCTAAAGGCCTGCATTCTATCCAGGCTTTTCTTCTGAAAATGCTGATCACCGACTGACAAAGCCTCGTCAATAATAAGCACCTCGGGGTCAACCGTAGTCACAACAGAAAAAGCCAAACGCACGTACATACCACTGGAATAGGTTTTGACTGACTTATAAAAAAAATCACCCAACTCGGAAAAGGCTTTAATCTCAGGTAAAGCTAGCTCAATTTCCTTAGGTGATAAACCCAGTAAAGCACAACCCATCCGCGCATTTTCTAACCCTGAAAAATCAGGGTGAAAACCCGACCCTAATTCCAAAATAGCAGACAAACGGCCGTGACAATCCCTGCGCCCTTCACTTGGCGCAACAGTCCCTGCCAAAAGCTTTAATAAAGTTGACTTACCGGCACCATTATCACCAACTATCCCTAAAGTCTCACCTTTATTAAGCTCAAAATTAATACCTTCAATGGCAACAATTTTTTCATGTCGCTCACGCCCAAAGAGAAACTCCAACAAACTATCACTGGGCTTACTATAGATCTTATAGCTTTTCCCTAAATTAACGGCTTTAATTGCAATCACAAATCACCCTAATCAAAAATAACCTCAATTTGCAGAGGACATGACTTTAGCCCGCCAACCTACAGTAATGATGCTAAAGGTAGGCTAAAGCAATGCTCTAACTTAAATATTTTTACAGGCTTCGCGCCTAAAGAAAATCTTTGGCTCTGGGCATTAACGCCTTAAATACGCAGTAACCCAACACGTTAAAGACAAATAATACAACAAAGCTTAAGAGCATAGATGTTGCTGGCCAGGTCGCCTGCAAAATAACAGCTCGATAGGCATTAACAATATAAAACAAAGGATTAAACTGCTGTACAAACTGAAAAAATTCTGGGGCTTGCTCGGGAACATACAAAATTGGTGTTAAAAACATCCAGGCAGGTAATATAGCATTTAGAACTTGGCGTAAATCAGGGATAAAAACACTTAATATTGATATCCACCACGCAAGAGCAAGAGAAAACATAAATCGCAGTAAGACCAACAAAGGCAAGCATAACCACATGAGTTGCCCTTGCCTTTGCTCATAGTAAGCAAGGCACAGCACCATAATAAGCGTAACAAACTCACTGACTAAACTTAAGAATACCGTATTAACCGGTAACAGAGCGGCCGGAAAAACCGACTTAATCAACAAGTCCTTTTTCTGTTGCAAGCAATTAGCGGCTGCAGGAAGTACTTCAGAAATAGCTAAAAAAGGGATGATTCCGGCCAATAAAAACACCGCATAACTATAATGCTCATCATAACCTTGACCACGTATTTTTAAAATAACTGAAAATACAAAGCTATATAAGAGCACTACGAATAAGGGGTTTAAAATAACCCATGCCAAACCCAACATATTATTAATGTACAGTGACTTAAAGTCCCTGACAAACATTATCCAGAGTAAACCAACCCGCCCTTTTACAGCCTGCATCATAATCAAAGAAACTCAAAAACATTAATAAATCTGAAAAAATAGGCGGACTAAAGTCCGCCCTACAGTCCACCCTAAGATATAAGTACATATGCATAATTATTTTAACATTTATATATTACGTGTTTACGTAGGATGGGTAGAGCATCTTTTTGCGAAACCCATCATTCTGCATAAGGCTGATGGGTTTCATTACATGCCTAAAAAGCAGGCATTCCACTCTACCCATCCTACAGAAATGTTAAAATATTTATTAGATACTTAGGTTGCACTCCTTAATCGCCACGCCCTGGAGTCACTAAAGACTGAATAGCTTCACGGTTAATTTCAATATTTTTACTGTCTAATAGTTCTGCCTTAAAGCGTTCATTGATTTTAACCACTTCTTTCTTTTTAAGATCTGCTACTAATTTTTTCTGTACTTGTTCAAAAGGAATAAAACCACTGTCTTTTATCGCTTCTAAGCGAATAATATGCAAGCCAAAATCTGTTTCAACAACGGGGCTAATATCGCCGGTCTCTTTTAAAGCAAAGGCCGCTTCGCTAAAAGACTTGACCATTTTTTCCTTACTAAAAAATCCTAAGCGCCCTTGGTTATTAACCACGCTCGGATCATTTGAATACTGTTTTGCTAAGGTCACAAAATCTTCGCCATCGACTAACTGCTGCCTTACTTTTTCTGCCAAGGCTTGTGCTTCTTCTTTAGACCGGGTTTTATAATCAATTAAGATATGCGAGGCATCGACTTCAGGCGCTGTTTTATACTGCTCTTTATTACCCTTATAATAATCTTCAGCTAAGCCTATGAATTTTTTCTTGGCCAACTCTTTTTCTAGATAAGTTTGATACATATCTTGTAATACCACATCACCAACAGCTTTTTCAATTAACGCCTGCATCTTTGGTGTTTCATATAAGCCGGATTGTTTCGCTTTAGCGAGTGCAACCTTGGTTATATAGTAATTTTTAACCGCTTTAAACACTCTATTTTCTTTACTTAAAAACTGCTTACGTTTTTTTTCATCCATGCGCTCCAGTGCCCCAAGAAACTGCGCTTTGAATACCTGAGTTTGCTCTCCCTTGACTAGTACTTCCTCCGTCGCTGAAGCTGCATTAACAGATAAACACACGGCTGCGACTAAAAATAAAACCTTCTTCACTGACAATCTCCTAAACAAAAAAAAGGGTGGAGCAAGCTCCACCCTTCCTTAAAAACTAAGTTAAACTCAGTTTTATTTTGAGCTATGCGGTAATGCAAATGTAAAGTTACCTTCAAAGCCTTCAGCACCAACCACTAAACCTTCAACAACAAAGCCTACTGCAGGTAAACCATCAACAGTAACAATAGCTTCTGCTCCAGAAACACCCACTTCAGAGTCCATAGATGCTGTCGTTGTATCAAATGCCATTTCAAACCAACCAGACTGGAAGCCTGCAGGGAAATCAATGTTAAATGAGTTTGTGCCCGTTGCAGCGTTAGCAACCGTTGCATCTAAGCCGTTAGCAATACGTGAAGTCAATAAATCACCATCATTTAATGTCAATACGTTTGACTCATGACAAATAAAGTTTTTGCTAGCATCAACATTAATTGCAGGAGACGGTACTAAACCTGAAGAAGTAACATTTGGTTTCGCTTCTTCTCGATTAAATAACTGACCGTTAGAAGCATCACCTAATACATCAGCTTCATTGATAGAGAATCTATCACAAGCTTGATCTCTTTCACCGCTGTCAGTTGAACTAACAAATTGATTAGCAAATGGAGCAAGTACTAACGCATCCATAGTTGCATCAGTAACAGTCGCGTCAGCATCGTCTATAACGGTACCTGTTGCACTGTCAAAAAGTCCATTATCACTGAAATACCATTTTGTTGGAAAAGAAACAACAATATCAGTTCTGAAATCAATACCCGCTGCTGCATCATTTTCAAGTACATACTCATTCATGATGCTAGTTTTAGCTAAAACAGCTGAAACAGGGCGTGCGTTTGCACAGACCTCAGCAGCTGCTGTACTAGCTACACCATTAAAACCACCACAGTTATTTGCAGCTGTTAAATCATCTTCTGCTGCGAATAAAACATTCGCCGCACCCGCTGTTATACCAGAAGAGACTAGCTCATTCTCAGACCATTCCGCATGAACTGCCGTTACTGTAGGTGTATCAGCATCAAAAACATCACTCACTTGAGGATAAGCCATTGCCAAGTTAGGGTAAGTTTGAACAGACCTTGCATTGGCTGTCGCCGCATCTAAATCTTTAAAGCTGTGTAGATCATCAAAGGCACGAGCAGTAGTAGTTGCAGGTAAAGAACCAGCAGTAGTACTATTCCAAGTCTCTTCGTCAGCCGCTACAGCTGCTGGGTCAGCGCTAGGAACAACATCATAAAAATGTTTCAACGCAGTTGCATTGTATGCAGCAACAGTACCTGCTGATGCTTGTACGATCAATGCACTACCTGATAAACCACCAGTAGGCTGTGTAACACCTATGTGTGTTGTATCTAATGAACCACCATTGCTACCAATCGCCCATGTACCACCTGTTAAAGCAGTATGTTGCAATGCAACACAACCAGCAGGGACACCAGCACCCACATCCATAACACCACCTGGGATATCATTAACGTGAAGAATTGCATCACCTAATGTTTTAATGCTTCCGTAAGCAGCAACAGGAGCAGTCCCAGCTACTAAAATATCAGTAGCTGCAGCAATTACACCCATCTCAATAACTTCGATATAACCTTCGTTAGTACGAAGCTCATTCTGGTTACCACCATCATTATTGCTGGTTTGTGTATAAGCTAAAGTACTGAATGAATTTGTTTGGCTCATGATTTGCGAAGGAATAGTACAGCTATTATCATTTGTTGATAACTGCGCTACACCTGAAGCATTACGAGAAACCGCGCCCGTCCATACATCATCTGGAGATAGGTACAAGTTAAAATCTAGTGCATCACGAGAGTTATGCGCTTCATGAAAACGTACTTTAACTGCTTTATAATCAGCAGTTGTATTAGTAATAGTGAACAATGTAGTACGTGGAGCACCTTCAGGGCCTTGCACTGTATAGAATGGGTAGATTAATACTTCACCCGTTCCATCATCAGACATTACTACAGCTTGTGACGGCATCGAGATTGCTGCACCTGCAACAAGCCCAGCCGCAACTAGCGCTTTATTAAGTTTTTTAAGCTTCATATTGCTTCCTTAGTTAAGTTAAGAGAAAAAAATAAAATTTCCATAAATAAAGACACTCTTTTGAGTATCCCAAACTTGATTGCTGGGCTACCGGCAACCAACCTCATGGCAGAAAACCACCAATTCAGCACCCACTACTTTCCTTGAGGGGGTAAATAATACCAATCACTACTATCATACATCCACGTTTCTTTGACGATTTCCGTCGCGTTCATTCCGCGAGGAATCCCAAACATAGGAGGAACATGATATTTCGATTCAACATTCACCTTGCATACTTGCTCTTCGCAACGTGTTCTTATTATATCAAAATCATCCCATACTATCCTAGGATTAACGCTTTTCATATAATCTTCTTGGGATGTCATTTCACGATAGTTAGGTGTCAAATAACTATAAGCCTTTACATTATCGCGCTTTACCAGAGCATCCCATCGCCCTGCTACGCGAACTTCTACCGCTTTTGAGTCTAAGAAATCTTGGTAATCATGGTTTACTGCGCATGCTGATAAACACATAACAGGAATTGTCATCAGCACTTTTATTGTTCTTTTCAACTACAACCCCCTAACATTCAGATTAAACTTAGCAACTAATTAACTTTTGGCTGGTAAATATAACAGAGCTAGTCTCACCCTGTCAAACTAAAATCATACCCTTTTAAGAATACTTGAATAACATTTTAGTTTGTTTTTTCTTTTTTGCAAGCTATTTTAGTCACCTACAGCAATTCCCTTATATTTTAGCTGAACCCCATAGCACGTCATTAGCCTAACATTTCATTGATAGCCGATTATCAATCTAACCTTGATATAAGGCTAAATTTCACCCCGCTTACAGCTTCTATAGTTATCCAAGCGGGCAATTAATACTTGCGCCCACCCAGAAGGCTCTACAATATATACTCAGTATTTTTCTTTTTCAAGGGCTTTTATTGTATTTTGCTAAGCTCATCACATTGCCTTAATTTTAAGACCTCTAGTCACTCACCTGTCATCTTCATTTGCTATACGTACTACACTCAAAGTCATTGCTTATGAAGAGCCCCCTGGCTCTCGACATCTTTCATCACGCCTTAAGAAGCTGCTTGGTTAATGTATATAATCAAGGTTTTTTTGGTGTCCAACGTGATTACTTGTTCCCAAGCTCCAGCTTGGGAATACATGAGGCAGCAGCCCCCGCGGTGACTATCAGTAAGCAGAGCTTACTTTGCATGCACTCCCAAATAGAATTTGGGAGCGAGAATAAAGCCCTGTGAGGCCTCACTTATTACTTGTTCCCAAGCTCCAGCTTGGGAATACATGAGGCAACAGCCCCCGCGGTGACTATCGGTAAGCAGAGCTTACTTTGCATGCACTCCCAAATAGAATTTGGGAGTGAGAATAAAGCCTTGTGAGGCCTCACTTATTGAATAAATTAGTAGCCCCCTCTTTGATTATTCTTTACTCTCCCAAAGATTCGGCTTATTAACTATATAAACACTTGTTTTATAAGAAAGGGAATGGCAGGATATACCCTACGAAATCGGAAACTTGGCCGCGTGCCATAGGCTCGCTCATTTTATTATTACTTGTTCCCAAGCTCCAGCTTGGGAATACATGAGACAACAGCTCCGGCTGTGACTATCAGTAAGCAGAGCTTAATGCATGCATTCCCAAATAGAATTTGGGAACGAGAATAATAAGTCTACATTCGTGGCTAGAAGCCACTCCTACAGGTGGTGGGATTCGCTTATTATTTACCTTTATCGCTTGCTGCTTCTCCTTCATTAACAAGCTCTCTTATAACACTCACTTCACCTTAATCATGTTTGACACCATTATAATAGGCGCTGGTTTTGCCGGCTCTGTCTTGGCAGAACGCTTAGCAACGAAAAAAAACCAGCGAGTGCTGGTTATTGATAAACGCCAGCATATAGGCGGTAACTGTTATGACCGCTTTGACGATCATGGGGTATTGATTCATCAGTATGGCCCGCATTTGTTTCATACAGATAATAAGCAAGTTTTTGATTACCTTAGCGAATTCACCCAATGGCAGCCTTATCAACATGAAGTTTTAGCGTTTATTGACGGGCAGCAAGTACCTGTACCGTTTAATCTAAATAGTCTGCATGCCTTATTGCCCGAGTCGCTTGCTCAGTCATTAGAGCTGAAATTGATTGAGCGTTTCGGCTACGGTAAAAAAGTTCCTATTTTAGAGCTACGTGAAATTGATGATGCGGAGCTTAAATTTTTGGCTGATTTTATTTATGAGAAGATTTTTGTTAATTATACCGCCAAGCAGTGGGGCAAAAAACCTGAAGACATTAGCCCCGAAGTAACTGGGCGTGTGCCCGTATTTGTTTCACGTGATAATCGTTATTTTCAGGATAAGTATCAGGCTGTTCCTGCTCATGGCTATACCCGTATCTTTGAGAATATGCTGAATCACTCAAATATTAGTGTCATGCTTAATACTGATTTTAAAGATGTGTTTAATCTTGATTTAGAGTCTGGCGCCATGCAATTATTGGGCAGTGAGTTTAAAGGCGAGCTGATCTTTACCGGCTTAATTGATGAGTTATTCGAGGGACGTTTTGGCGAGCTGCCTTATCGCTCGCTAGCTTTTCAATTTGAACATTTATCCTGCGATCAGTATCAAGCAAAAACGACTATCAACTATCCAAATGATTATGACTTTACTCGAATCACTGAGTTTAAGCATATTAGTCAGCAGGCTATTTCCGGTACATCTATAGTTAAAGAGTTCCCGCAGAATTTTGAACGCAATAACCCACAAAAGAATGTGCCTTATTATCCTGTTTTTACTGAAGAAAATAAGGCTATTCTGGGTCGTTATCTCGATTTTTCTGAAAAATTTGACCGCGTCACCTTGGTGGGGCGTCTAGCGGAGAATCGCTATTATGATATGGATGATATTGTTGCGCGAGCTTTAAATGTGTTTGCAGATAAGTTTGCTTAGAAATATGCATTCTTTGCTTGATTACTCCCTGTCACTATTTCATCAAATACAGAGCGATTTTAAGGATTTATTATGAAACGCCACTTTCCTTCTAAACTTTTCTTCCTTACATTGCTTGTATTTTTTAACTTAGCGCAGGGAAGCTCGAACCAAATATCGGCACGCATTATAGGAGGTACTACCTCTCAAGCAGATAAGTGGCCATGGATGGCAGGCTTAGTGTCTAAAAATGCTTTAGCTGCAAGTGTATTTTGCGGGGCAAGCTTAATTGCTAAAGATTGGGTACTAACCGCTGGCCATTGCGTTAGTGGTCAGCCTGCTTTTTCCTTAGATGTAATTATCAATCACGCTCAGCTAGATGCAACTAATGGTGAACGCATTGCCGTCGAACGTATTGTGATTCACCCTCTATATAATCCTCTCACTCTGGATAATGATTTAGCCTTAGTCAAATTAAAATCTTCTGCACAAACTGCCCCTGTTCAGTTACTAGCACCCTATTCCACTCAAGATTCCCCTAGCAAACCAGCTTTTGCCCTTGGCTGGGGCGCTGTCGTTGCTTCTGGAGATTTGTTTCCATGGGATTTGCGTCAGGTTACGTTACCTCTAGTAAGCAATAGTACTTGCTCATTCAGTATGGGAGAGGGTATTAGTGACGATATGCTGTGCGCTGGAGATGGATCGGGATTAAGAGACACCTGCTCTGGAGATAGTGGCGGGCCGCTAATTGTTTTTGATACTGAGAGCCGTACTTGGCGACAAGCTGGTATCACTAGCTGGGGCGCTGGCTGCGCGAGAGCTGGTTCATATGGTGTTTATACGCGGGTCAAAAACTATGCCGCATTTATTTCCAGTCAAATCTGTAGCTCTCAAGAAGTACCGGTAGCCACATCGCTAAAACTCGATATTAATGCTAATATAATCAGCGCTCAGTGGGATTTAGACTCTAACGTTGATGGCTATCGTTTAAATTATGCTCCTTATCCAGATGCACAGGCTATTTACAGCTTGGATATGAACTTATTGACTGACTTTAGTGCCGAATTAGCTTTTGGTAGTGCCTATTATGTTGCTATTACTAGCTATAAAAATAATTGCTTGAGCAGTTATTCAAATATTGAGCACTTTATTTTGCCCTAAAATTGGACTGCGAATTTAAGGTGCGACAACTAAAATGGTAGGGCGGACTTTAGTCCGTCACTGCTAAAAAAGCAGACTAAAGTCCGCCCTACTCTATATTAATGTTCCGTGTTAAGTTCGTCACCTTTATCTCTATTTTAAATAAACAACCCCAAATTTAACCGTAGCGGCTATTTCAGCCATTAATCATCACTTTATTAAACGTTTCGTTGATTGCATGAACTCTCCTATTAAATTAAGTATAGTTTTTCTTAACTTTAACAAGTTAGCGGAAACTCAATTTACTTGCCTTGCACTTCAAGAGTTGTGTGCTGAACGCACAGATATTGAGCTAATAGCTGTGGATAATGGCTCTATAGATGGCACCAATGAGTATTTACAAGCACAAGTGAATATAATTAGCATTTCTTTGCCAGATAATACCGGCATTGCCGGCTATAGCGCTGGCTTTAACCGCGCATCTGGTCAATATGTCTTGGTACTTGATGATGATTCTTGCCCTGTTAGTCTTGCCGGCATTGATCATGCTCTATCCCTATTAGACCAACGAGAAGACATTGGCATTATTGCTGCGCATATCGAAATGCCCGATGGCAACCCACAATGGAGCTGGCATTTACCGAAAGAGCCCACCTTTTCGCGTTCCCCATTTTTTATTGGCTGCGGCTTTATCATCCGGCGCGATTTATTTGCCAAAATCGGCTGGTATCCCAAAGATTTTTTTCTGTATCAAAATGAAATTGATGTCAGCTTTCAGGTGCGCTTACATGGGTACGAGATTTTTTATGACCCGGACTTTGTGATTGTCCATCGCGGCACTCCGAGCCAACGACCGGGTTGGCGGCGAATATTTTTTCCGACACGTAATACTTTGTGGTTGATTCGTCGTTATTATCCGCAGCCTTTAGCTAGCTATATGATTAGCTCTCGCATTATCATTGGCTTAGTGCGCGCCATTTCTTTTCATGAAGTAACAGCCTATTGCAAAGCTGTACGTGAAGGCTTATCTCAGCCGGTCACAAAAAACATTCTCCCCGCGAAGTTACGTACTTCTTTCATGCCCTTTTGGAAACAAAACAGCCTTATTCACCAATTATTAAGACGCACATGAAACCAACAGCCAATATTCTGATCATTATTGTCACCTGGAATAAAAAAGATTACGTCATTGACCTCTTAACTTCCTTGTCATCAATGACATTCCCAAGAAAGCAACTGGATATTTTAGTCATTGATAATGCCAGTGATGATGGCACAGTTGCCGCATTAGAAGCGCAATTTAAAGATATTCAGATTATTCGCAATAGCGAAAATATCGGCGGCACGGGGGGATTTAATACCGGCTTAGCTTGGGCGTTTGAGCAAGATGACTCACGATATGATTATTTATGGCTGTTAGATAATGATGTCGTGGTGCATAAAAATGCACTCAGCGAATTAGTGGCAGTCCTTGATGAAAATCCAGATGTTGCCATAGCAGGCTCCACCATGATGCAACTGGATTACCCTTGGCGTATCAACGAAATGGGCGCGTTTGTCGACAAAGGCTGTGGACGCTTAATTTTTAACCGACATCTTGAGGACATTGATAGCTGGCAGGGCACGCCCGTTAATGATTTGCTCAATCGTGACATTGATTTAAGCCAGCAGCTAAGTGACTGTCAGCCAAGCATGGATGTTGACTATGTAGCCGCTGCATCCTTGCTTATCCGCGCGCCCGTTGCGCGGCAAGCTGGCTTATGGATGGACTTTTTTATTCATTTTGATGATGTCGAATGGTGTTTACGCATTGCCAATGCAGGACACCGCATCGTTGTCTCTGCAAAATCACTGATCTGGCATCTATCCGCAGTTGCCAAAGTGCCGTCTTGGATACTTTATTACGATAACCGTAATATTCATTATTTGCTGGAAAAGCACAGCGATAAAGGTGCAGTTAAAAATTCGCTACGCTGGACGCTTAAAAAAGCATTGTATTACAACTTATTGGGCAAGCATGATTTAGCCGCATTGCATGTGCAAGCGATTGAAGATTATCAACAGGGTATTACCGGTAAAAAAGACATCCGTCTTCCCTATAAAAGTGAAGCGATTGCCAATATCAGCGCTATTTTGGCCAACCCGACCATTAAAAAAGTTTTGATCCCGTGGACAGTCAAACTGCAATCAACCAATGCACAGACGATTATCGTTAAGGCGATGAAACAGCGCCCTGAGTTACAAGTCTTTTATATAACGCCCCCACCTTTTATAGAAAAAGCTTTGGTTTGCCAAATTCCAGGGGCTATCCCGTTAGCCGTACCTAAATCTTCCTTATTGCGCTATTTGCACTACTTTAAACTACGTAATCAATTTGATTTAGTATTTCAGTCCGACTATCAGCCGATCTTACCGTTATCTTGGTTGGCGGATAAAATTTTATTTATCAATAATGAGAACTACTGCTTGCGGCCTAAGCCGGATTTGCGAAAAACTATGAAGGGCTTGCCTGATTTGATTAGGAAATGGAATTAACAAGACAGGGTATGTCATACATACCCTGCTACTTGACTATCTTATAATTTATCAAGCTTGATAATAAATTCCTGCTCTGGAATCTCCGCTTTCACATCCAGTAAGGTAGCTTCCTTAATATTATAACCCGCTGCTGAAATGGTTATTTGATACCGATTAGGCAAGTAATGATCCAACAACACCACCCCATCTGCACCGGCCACTCGCTGCTCATTCCAGCGTTGCGGACAAACAAACTCAGCACCTGCGATAGGTTGACCGGTTTCACTATCCACGATTTTAATAAGTATTTTAATTTGCTCGTTACTAGTCATTAACGAGGGTGTGCTGTTCCCGGTCAGTTTTCGCCATATTTTTTTAACTAATAATTGCGAAACATCATCTACTGACGGACTAACGCGTACTGAGTGAGAATTTAATTTACGCAATATACTAATACCAAAACCATCACGTGTTTGCATCTCAATTAAATCTAAATTTTTCGGAACATTCCCTGATTTTTTCAGCGCATCGATCAACACTCTCGGACCATTTACACCACACATGGATGGAAAAATATCATGCAAGATTAAATAACCACCTACTCGAACATCATCATAGTAAGTATTAAAATCTTCAAAAGCGCCTTTTACAGAATGATCGCCATCAATATATAACAGGTCAATCTGCTGTTCAATATCTTTAGTAAGGTCAGCATAGACCTGCCCTGAATAACCTTTAACATAAGTTATAATATCTTCTAATTGGGACTTTTTTCTATAATGCTCAGCAACTTCTTGCCGATTTTGCTCTCCATTCCCCGCATCAACATCCCAATCAAAAGCATCAATAGAAATAATTTTCCCGAAACCCTGCTCTCTAAGCGCCTGTGCAAAATGCAAAGTAGAAAAACCAATAAAACAACCGATTTCGACCACTAATAATGGGCGTACCATTTTTGTAAACGAATAATACAAGTTAGCGACATCAATATTGACTGATGCAGGATGCGAGCAAGGTAACCGATCAACCTCCTTAATTACTTCACTACGATAGACATTATCAGAATCCAGCATTCACTTCTCCACATTAAGATCATTGAAAATAATTTACTATTCTCTAAAATAGCTCCTAGTATTTTACTAAAAACATTTTAGTACGCAAAAAAATGCCACCATAAAGGTGGCATTTTGCTAAGCTACCGGTAATTTAGAGCTCGCCACAAGCCACTTGATCACAAACATGCACCTCATAGCTATAAATAGGCGTTAAAAAACTACCCAACGGCTGACCTGGTGCATTAACCACGCTATAAATAACATATCTGGCAGGATTTGCAAAAGGCGCAGAGCTTCTAGCTACTGGATATGCAAAATCGACATTATACTCGCCTAATGGAAAACTACCGAGCACCGGTTGAATCGTTGCAAAATCAGAAAAAGGCTGCCAAGTTAAATCTGAAGTCAAATAAGAAAACTGAAATGTTGTACTGACCGGCACTAAATTACCCACCTCATCAAGATGATAAGGACCACCCACCACAACATATAAATCCCCTAAAGAACTCCCCTGAATCCGTGCATGTAATTTCATAGCTTCACCTGCACCATAAAACATCTTATCAGAAGAAACCTCTAACAACTCATCACTTGGCGCTGGCAGTGCATATTCTGCAAAAACCACTTTCGCATCACGTGCATCACCTAGTACCATCAACAACAACTTGCCATTATGCAGTTTCGCACGGCAATTACCCTCTACAGAAAAGGGCAGAATAATTTGTCGTGTAGGTCCCCATGTGGTCCCGTCTGGACTATAACGATACATGGTTGTACCGCCAGCAACTTGTCCAGCAATAGGGCGATTTTCACCATCAATCGGTTTATCTGGTGAGTTATCCCAAATAGCATGAAAACCACCGGCAGCATCTACCAGAAGCTTTGGCCCCATACCTGCTCGGTGCTCTGAAGCGCCTGAAGTTCTGCCTGCTACTGTTTGCATTTCCCAGCTTTGGCCATTAAAGTGGCCAACAATATTAGACGTGCCTTGCTGTATACCTTGCTCATCAGTTGCGTACCGATAGCTGGCAATAAAAGGGGTATGGTCATTATCTAAAATTAAATCTGTCCAGAATTCATTTTCAGAAATATTACCACTAGCATCAATCACTGATGTTTTCCAGGTTGGCGCATCATTCAAAGTACCTTCTGCATTCAACACATTATCAGAAAAGGTGTACCATAATTTATGCCCAGTGCCAGCAGGAAATGGAACAGGAGTACTTTCTAGCGTGACAGGTGGATTTGTTGATGGATAAGTATCTCTCAGCAAACCCGCATCTTGATCACCATAGGTAATATGAAAGCGATTACGTTCAGCTTCGTATAAAAAATTAGCTAAGCGATAGTCCACTGCATTCGGTAAATCTAACAAAAAATTCTGCCAAGTATTTTCCTCACTAACTGATGGTACTGATATTTGTAACCCTTTTGGAAAAGGCCGCTCACGTATTGTTCCCCGCTCAGTCCAGAAAATTTCAATTTCACGTGCAAACATTGCCTTATTATTTTTGCTCAGTTGCATCCTAGTGTGGAAACTCCCCGCAGATACGTTCGTTTTTGCCGATACCACTCCATTATTAACCGTTTGATAAACTAAGCCATGCGCATGAGTAGTACCATTTTGATCGACAAAATCCCTTTCAACAATATAGCTGATATGCGCCACGCCATTTGTATCCAGCATTATCCAAGTAGAAATGGACTCCTTAGAACCAAACTCCTCTAAAACGATCCGCTGACCATCGCTAGGCCAATCGCCACCGACAGGTTTAGTCACATAGATTATCTGACTACGCTCTTCATTTGGCACTGGCTTAGAATATACCGCATGCACAATACCTTGTGGTGTGACATCAAAGTCATACGAGTAGGTTCGGCGGCTAAATGACTCTTCAGAACCGGTAAAGAGCTCTACTTCAAGTAGGGTCAGTTCAGCATTAGCTGAACTTTGAAATAACCCCATGAGCATAATCATAAGAATTAATTTACGCATATTCACTCCTGTTTATTACTACCATAACGTACACTAGAAACTAAAAAATCCCCAAAAAAAACGACAAACACTTTCGTATAGTATAACCATATCTAAAAGAATTTTTTAGCTCTCAATCACATTTATATAGAACTGTTTATCCTGACTGTTTCTATCCAGGTTTTTATTGTAATAAGGGTCGCCCTGGTCTAACCAGTCCTGCCATTGCCTTGCAAATAACTGTTTATCCTGCTCGGGGAAGCATGCAAGTAAGTGCGGCGACTGACTAATAAACTGCACCTGTGGAACACTAACACAGCGCCAATTTATCGCCTGCGCCCTTAGAGCAAGATCTAATAAAGCGTAATAACCACTATACTCAGCATTAAGCCCCTTTAACTGTTGCCATAGCTCACGCCTAATTACTACACAAAATGGATGTGGCGCACTTATATTTCTAACTAGTCGAGTCACTGCCATATATCCAGCTTCGCTAGTCGGATAACCTTGATAAGGAACTAACAATCCCCCATTCTGCTGGTATGTAGCTCCAGTATATTCAATGTTATTATCACCCGTAAGAACGCTACCACTCGCCAAACCGACACCGTCTATTTTTAACCAAGCGGCTAAAGTTGCTATAGCATTGGCTTTTACTGGAGTCAAAGCGTCACTGATCAGTGCGATAAAGGAGGTTTGCGTATCAACATTCTGCATTGCTTGATTAATAAACGCCGTATAGCCATCTATAGGCAAATTCGCATGAATATTAATTACCTGAATACCTTGGCTATCAGGGCATGCCAAATCCAATTGATAATTGCCGCGCCACAAGGACTCTATTTCTGATGCTTCGCCGTTAATACCTCGCCGCTGCAATGCCTGGTTTAATGCTTCAACACCTGCTTTAAATGCGTAATCTTTAGCATTACTATCCAATGCAACTGAGCCTTGATATTGTCGCCAGTGATACAGCACTTTTTGAATATGCCGTACTTGCGGCTGAGTTTCGATAGCCCGTAAAATTAAGTCATAATCTTGCGAACCGTCCAGCTCCGAGCGATAGCCGCCTAGCTGCTTTAATAATTGCCGGCGATAACACATTAAATGAAAAACATAATTGCCCGCCAATAAAGTTTCCGGTGACCATCCAGGTTTGAACAAATGCATATAACGCTTGCCCTCTGGTGAAATCATATCCCGATCAGAATACAGGATATCAACTTCAGGATGCTGACGAATTTCTTCAGCTAATAGATATAAAGCATCAAGTGATAATCGATCATCATGATCCAAAAATACCACATAATCACCTTGAGAGTGCTCAATCGCCAGGTTAGTTGCTGACGAAATCCCTTGGGCTTCAGCGCAATAGTAAACTTTAATACGCGGGTCTTTACATACACCAGATTTTAAGAGTTTGTGCGTTGCTTCACTGGATGAACCATCATCCACTAAAATGAATTGCCAATACGGATAGGCTTGTGCGCGTACTGAAAGAATACACTCGTAAAGCACTTCAGCATGGGTATTATGAACAGGCGTGACGATACTGATTTTCGGCGGATTTTGCCAGTGATGCGACTGTTCTTTTAATACTCTCCAGCCTGCCAGTGAAGACACGCTGTTCTGATCTATCCAAAGCTGATAGTCTGGGTGCTTATTATCCGCCTGATTCCATTCATTAAAACAAGGAGGACTGGGCGTGATCGCCGGATAATAGCGCAGCCATTGCCACGATGATTTTTCAGTTAAGCTTGATGCAGGGATACGATTAAATAACTGCCGTAAAACTCGATGTGCCCAGCGTTTTTTTTCCATACGCTTAATTATTGATAATGACATTACCCGAGCGGGCATGTGTCTCTATGGCTTGAAATTTTGCACCGCTGATTTTATTTTTTTCAACAATATTACCCGTCACTTCAGCCATTAAATGAATGCCGGCGAAATGCTCGCCTAAAATAGTATTTTCAGAGATGCGATTATTACAGCTGGCAAAATCATGTTGATCAATATGCTGGCGTTCAGCCACACCGACTAACACGCCAAAATAATGAAAGCGATCATTCACACCGCGATTATTATTTTCGATTAAATTATTGGCAATGTTGCTGCCATAAGATGCACGCACTAATTTAACGCCATCGCCCCAATTACATTCAATATGATTGTGCTCTATGCGTGTATACGCGGCATTATCCAGACTGATCCCAGGTAATTTCGCTTTAGAACTACCATCATACATTAGCCCCATTTCATTAACAAAATCGATACCTAATTCAACTTCATGCTGCAATCCGCGCCAACCATTATTATAGATATGGCAGTTTTGAATAAGGCAACCCCAAGAGCCGTTATCAATGGTAATACCTTCACAGTCATTATGTGCAATGACACAGTTTTGCACACTTAAATAAGCCACGCCATCGGTGGTAATACCCATTTTACGGTTATGCGAAAACACACAATCAATCATATCAGTACGGTAAGGCGATGGGTCTTCTACCAAAAACGGGCCAAAATTACCAATAACATGGTCGGTATGATGCAATTGTGCAGGAAAATCTAAGGGGGCTATATGTTCAGGTAATTTTAAATCGCTTAGAAACACGCCACCTTGCTGGCAGTACTCAGATATGCAACCTTGCATCAGCGTTTCATTAACATCACGGATAAACATAAAACCAACTAAACCGGCATAATGAACGCGACAGTTAATCAATTTAGATTGAATAACACTATCCGCTAATAAAAACCCAACCGCTCTAGGTGAGATAATTTCTATATTTTCTAAATGCAGCCCAATAGTCTGCGTGGCAAATAAAGCGCTACAGAATTTATGCTCACCTTCGTGATATATTTTAAGATTATGTAAGCTGACCTGTGTTAATGGCTTATCTTCAGTGCCCTGAATATAAATACCATAATCACAGTGCTTAAAAATTAATTCAGTTCTACCTAAGACACCCGTTAAGCAAATTCCTTGTGCTATCTTCAAAGGCTTTTCTAAGATTAAGTGCCCTGATGGTAAGCGAATTTCTCCCCCCAACTCGGCTAAGGATTCAATCACACTGATTAGATGATTTTCAGTAAAGTCTTCCGCGGCTATTTCAACAATCTTTTGTCTGCGTTGTTTATATAGCGCTTGTTGCTGGGAAAAATCAATCTGCTTGGGCTGATTATAGAGCTTATCTGCGTGTTGCATTCGCGCAAATAAAGTCCATTCTGGCTGAACAAATTTAAGCTTAGCATGTTTTTGTTGCCCTAGAGCGTTGGACTTTAGCACTAAGTTTCGGATTTTACGGCGCAACATAATTTTTGTGATTAGTATTTAGAAGGAAGGGCTCTTGAAGAAAATTGAATAATAGGCAAGCGTATCATCTCAACGATAGGAGAGATCTTGGTTTTTGTATTTTCTCGAAAATTCAAGATTCCTCCTAAAGCCTGAATGACACGCTTTTATGAATCATTCTTTTTTCTTAGTGATAAAAATAAGTTATCAATTAACCGATGGAGATACAGGCTGTTTACTAGCCTCCTCTTCCCACGGCTTTAACCTATACTCCAAAGGCTCTGCTCTTTTTTCTTTTGTTTGGACCTCAAGCCCATCATAACCTCTTAATACTTTATCAGCGCTAGGGGTAAATTCATCCTGGTCATAATAAATACCCGTCAGTTTACGTTTAAATTCATCAGTTACTTTTCTAGCATCAAACTCGTTCACGACTACTCTGGGGGTGATAATAACAATTAATTCATTTTTATCTATCGTTTTCCCTTGCGTACCAAATAGCCACCCTAAATAAGGTATATCTTTTAAGAAAGGCACGCCTGTATTGGAAAATGTATGTGTTTCAGAAATAAGCCCCCCTAAAATCACACTTTCACCATCAACAACGGCAACCGTACTTTTTATCTCTCTCTTTAAAATAGCGGGCGAATCAATACCCGAGGCGGTATTTGTTTTTGGCGTATTAACACTCTGCTCTATGTCTAAAATGACCACACCTGTCGCATTAACTCTTGGCTTAATATTTAAAATTACCCCAGTATCAACCATTTGAATCGGACTAGTTTGAATCGGATTAATTCCACCACCATTCGTATTGGTTGATTCAGCCGTTCTAATAGGTATTTGATCCCCTACCTTAATGCTCGCCTCCTGATTATTAAGCACCATTATCGATGGCGCAGATAAAACATTTAACTTGCTATCTTCAGCCAGCGCATTAAACACCATACGAATATCATCTGTGCCACGAGTCAATCCATAGGACAATCCACCAGAGGCTGCTGCTGTAGCCCCCTGTGCAACAGTACCTATAATACCTATCCCCTCTAAACCGTCAGGCCCGCTATTTTTAAATAACCATTTCACGCCATATTCTAAGTTTTCAGTTAAGTTAACAGCAACAATAGTGGCATCCAATAGAACTTGTAAAGGCATAACATCCAAATGCTTAATCACTTTACTCAACATCCGGTATTGCTGCGGTTCCGCCATAATAATTAAAGCATTATTAGGCTCATCTGCAATGACTGTCACTCCTGCTAAAGAAGTATTTCCTTGGCTATTGCTAGTTGTGACTTTGGCTACTTGTCTAGAGCCTGAAATTTTATTAGTAATAGAACCAATTTTTTGGCCAGGCGCAACTGATACCGCTTTACTTTGAGTAGGTGCAATACCGCTGATAACAGAGTTGAGTGTCGTGGCAAGTTCAGCTGCATCAACATGCTGTACTCGATAAACAATCACTCCACCTTCACCAATTACACCATTTTGCTTGTCTAACCTATCAATCCACTTTTCAGCCTCCCTGAGGTATTCCTTTTGCTGAGTCACTACCAAAATAGCATTCAAGTGCTTAATGCTAATAAATCGCAACATGCCAGACAGTGGATTTTTCTCACCTTTATTAAAAATTTTTTCAATATCAGTAACGGTGCTTTCAACTTCTGTATTTTCTAGGGGGTATAACCCAAAAGACATACCAGCAATAAAGTTAACATCAAAGGTGTTTGTCAGGTCAATTATTTTTTCTAATTCACTGCGTGTTCCAGCTACTAGTAGCAAATTACGTGCAGGGTCAACCTTAATAATGGCTTTGTTTGGCATAACCGGAGTAATAATCTCCGCCATATCAACAGCGCCCACATAGCTAAGTGGTATCACTTTTATTTGAAAACCTGAGCCTGTTTTTTTACTGCTTAATGATGCACTATCAGCAACATGAACTGCGACTGCATCAGGCTCAACCCTGTATAAACCATCCCGTTTAATTAACGCAGCACCATTAACACGCAACAGCATTTCGAGTGTTGATAGAAGATCTTGTTTATGTAAAGGTTTAGTCGTTTGCAAAGTGACTGTACCAGTCACCTTGGGACTTAGCATATAATTTTCTTTCAACATATCGCTAAGAATTATTTTACAAACTTCACCTAAATCAGCAGCATCAAAATTAATAGAATACTTTCCCTCTCCTTCAGGTTGAATGGCCGATTTTTTAGGAGCTTGGCCTATAAACTTGCCACTACCAACAAAGGTCGCTTTAGTAAAAGTATGTGTATCTGTTTTAACGTTTTCGCTATTATCTAATTGCGAAAAGGTCACGTCTTTTGCGGCAGAGCTGTCCTTACTGCCTAGTGACTTTGATAAGTCTTGATCCGTTTTTTCTTCAATCGGTATTTTGATGCCTAATTTCGGCCCTAAATGAATTTTATCTAAGGTCTCACAAGCTGTTAAAGAAACGCTACTAATGACTAACAGGCTGAGAAAGTTTATGCGCTTTAAGGGAGAATTCATTCTTACTTTTTAGTTTTTTTATTAAAAGGATTAGATCTGCGTGATTTTCTCTTTTTCGCAGGAGCAGGGGCAGCACGAGGCTTGGATAAAAGAACCACTTTATCTTCGCTGCCCAAAATAATAATAACGCGATCGTTTTGTATTTCTTTGAGCTGCCAGCCGTCAATTTCATCACCTTCAGCAAGCCTCTTAAATTTTTCTTCATGAGATTTGGCTTTAGGGTCTTGAAATAAAGCAAAAACGCCTTCTGGGGTGTTGATAATGCCCACTAAATCTATACTAATGTTCCCCAGTGCCTCACCTTCTTCAACAGATTCTTCCTCAGTATCTCCAATGACAATAGGCTCTCGGCTTTTAAAAAATAAGGGCCGCTCAACTATATCCGTATAATCACCAACCACCTTATAGTTAAATTGATAATTTGGAATACCCTCAACACTAAAACCTGAACTTGGAACATTAAACAGCTCCTCTAGCTTTTGAGTTCGGTAATTTTTTCCCAAATTAATTTGTAGCGCTATTAATAAAAGAAATATAACCGTAAAAATCAAAAATACGACTGTTAACATGTACTCCCATTTTAAGCGCATTATTACATTTCCTTTTTCATATAGCCCACTACATCGAGCTTAATGGTAACTGTGCCGCTGTTTTTAGCGTTTAGCATCCTTTTCCCAAACCTCTTTGAGCTTGGTACTATGCTAATTTGATTAATACTCATCAGAGGTTTTTCAATATCAATTTCATATAAAAGGCTACGTAACATTTCCATATTACCCACAACCTTTACTTTAACTGTAATAGATACCAGACCATTTTCTTCTTTCTGCGGTAAGACTTGAGTGCTGCTTAGTTCGCCTCCCGCTGCAACAACGATTTCTTTTAGTCTTTTTTGCAGTTCAGCAGCGACTAATGAAGGTGTGTCTTGGGTATATAAGTAACCGAGTGAATTAATATCGGTACGCCCTTGTTCAATAGCACTTAAAACCTCACCCCGACTAGATATGATGCGCTCATAGCGTTTAATACGAAACACCAAGCTATCAACATCCTCCATAGTCTTATTAATGGCATCATACCAAGGAATAAAGATAGCAGCCGAGATAAGCATCACAACACTAAATAATAGCCCTATAGCTACCCACCTTTGTTGCTTGTTATTCAGCTGTTGCATGAGTTTGCTCTTTAATAACGTCTATTGAAATTTGAAAACGCTCTAATCCGCTACGCCTATCTTTAGTCACCGGTGATATAAATGTAACACCTTGAAAAATTGGTATTGCCTCTAACGATGCAATAAGGCTTGAAGCACTTCCCGATTGACCAGTAAGGCGCAATGTTTTATTACTATAGCGTAACTGTGACACCCAGGTATCATCACCCAAAATATCGCTAATAGTATTAACTACTTCAATCATAGAGGGTGAGCTATTTTTATGGTCAATGACTTGCTGAGTTGCTTGATAAAGGTAATCTATCGCTTTTTTAGAGTCCTCTATTTCTAGTGCATTATTTTGAGCGTTATGCGCATGCTTTTTTAACTTCTCTAGACCTTCATCGCCCATTTGTAAGGGTAGGACCAATAAGGCAACAAATAAAGAAATGGCAATAAATAAAGAACCCAACATAATAAATAAGGGCTTTCTATCAGCCTTTAGACATAATTCTTTAGGCAATAAATTATAAGTAGAACTTGCTTCCTCTAGGTTTACGCATTGCATATTTGAGTCAGCAAAAGAAGGTTTTAAACCTAAAGTGTGGCATTGCTCATACATCACGTCTAAAGTGGACTTTTTCACTAGAACTAAGCGAACAGGCAGTTGTACTTTATTCTTTCCATTTCCCTGCTTAATATAAGCAAAATATACCTGCTCCTTAGTAAACGGGGTATAGCGGTCTAACTCATAAGCAATTACCTGAGCTAAGTTTGATTCAGCAGCGGCAGGCAAAACAATATCCTGCGTAACTGATAAATGCTCTGGCACACGTAAAACTACTTGAGCATCTCTATAATAATCATTACTTTGAATTAAACTTTGTAGCTCTTCTTTTGCTAAAGCATTACACTCAAACTCCCCAAGCAACTCCTGCTGTTCAGCTGTTTCGTAGCTCACTGTTACTCTGTGTTCATTTACCTTAACAACGAGTAGACCTTTAGCCTGAAAAGCATCACGTAATTTTTTCGGTAATAAAAACTTTAACTCCTGACCCCACCATTTAAAAAACTGCGTAACATCAATTTCACTATCTAATTTAAGCATATTAATTTAAGATCCATTGATCGTTTTCAGGCAAAAATAAAGAGCTCATAGAGTAATCCTTAACCCACTTTAAAATTTGGAAGGGTAAGCCATTTTTTGCTCGACCTTTTCTAATAATCGCCATTGTTGCCGCTGTACTGCCTCTCTCTATCATGGCCTCGGAAATAATCATATAAACACTGCTAGAAGTACTTGCTGCACTATACCAACTAGGTGCCGTAACTTCTTGCATATTGCGCTGGCTTTCAGCTCTTTGCTGCATATACTCATCAACCAAAGCTTCCGTAGCTTCAGGAAGCGTAAGCAATACAGAACGAGATGCAGTTGCCGAGTTAATGTCTGCTTTTTTTGTGTACACGCTGATCATACCTTCTATTTGTTGATATATTTCAGGTGTCATACCCATAACCATTTGTAACTCTTCTGTGCTTTTAAATTCACTATTACGAGGACTATATTTAAACTCTGCCTCGTTATATTGCTGCTCTTCAGCCCCATTAAGCTCCATTAAATCATCTTTATCGCGCCAATCGATAATCGCATCGCTTAAGCTATCAGCCTTAGCTTCTTCTACCTGAGCAAAATTTAATAGATCTAATAATTGCTGTTTATCCGCATAATTAATACTTATTTTTCCCGACTCATTAGCAATCAATATACGAATATTTTTACCCGCATAATTAACCTCATATAAACTATTATTACTCTGCCATTGCTGCTCGGCATCACTATTCAATAGCATGACAGTAGCATAATTTATACCGGCTTCTGCTAGAGCCTGGGCTTCTGCCTTTTCCTTTATGCCAGAAATAATCGCACTTTCTCGCTGTATCGTGAGCGCAAAACTACTCGCCATAATTGTTAATAAGGTAATTACCCACAAAACCACGATTAATGCTAACCCTTTATTCGATTTCATGGGCGTCTAAATTTGTCAGCAAGATTACCGAAAGGGTTACGAGTACTTCCACCAGGGCTTCCACCACCACCCCCAGTAGTAGCAACATCTACTTTTAAATCAACAACAATTTGCGGCCACAACTCACCATTAATAAGCTCGATATCAATACTAATCAATTCAGGGAGGTCAAACTTATCAACCCACTCATTTTGCCAACCTGCTTCACCCTCAGTATCATCAGCATTAAAATAAGCAAAACGGAGGCTTTGAACATTTTTTAAAATAACCACCTGCTCTTCTTGCCAATCCGTCTCATCACTTTCGCCAAAAAATGGCCTAATATCAACCAGTAGCTCATCGCTTTGCTTGTTTTTCCCCCGCGCAAGACTGAGCTTAAATATCTGCAATCCTAAACGTGCCGCACTTGCAGGCATTGCCGCTACGAACTGTAACTGCCGCGCATCTCCACTAAAAGAAAACTGCTTTTCTTCTGCAAAATCAATATCTAAAGGCAGTGCCATCTGTAATTTATTGTACAAAAAAGTTTGCACGGTAGCCGCTTGACTTACTTGTGCGATCTTTTTTTCGCCTGCATTCCAGTTTTGCACGCAAATGCGTAAACTTGCGAACAGCAATAACATCATGACACTCATAATGCTCATACCGATCAATACTTCTAATAAAGTAAAACCTGCACGATTATCCCGACTCATTATTATCATTCTTGCTTAGATAGCTTGAGTGTAATTAATTCAACCTGCCGATCATTATCTCCAGCCATCCACTGTACTCGTGATATTACTTCATAAACTTGAATACCCATGGCTTCCGATGCTGCAGCTACATCATCAGTATTCAGTGGCTGCATAACAAGAGACCAATTAAACTTATCCAATGACTGACCTTGCTTTTGCCCTTCATCCATTGGAAACTCGACACCTGCAGCAGATATTTTTGCTTGTGCAATCGTCACCGCTTTCTGGTACTCTTCAGAAACAATCGTCCGCCTTAAACCGCCAGAAAAAATATTTAATAAAATACCTAAAGATAATGCCAAAATAGAAAAGGCAATTAAAATTTCCAGCAAAGAAAACCCTGCTTGTCGCTGTCGCTTACTGGTCATTAAGTTCCACGTGCCCCGTGAGCCAATTAACGTCTAATTGTCGCTTGTTATCCTCTACCTCTAAAGTAACTCGACCACCGGTTGATGAGCCATCAGGGAAAAAACGGATACTCCCCTGAGTCTCATCAATAATCTGTGATTGAGCTATATCCAAGGTGAGTTCTATTTCTTTAGCTATCCGATATATTTTTGTTTTATCAGTAATCTGGTAAGTATTATCTTGTAAATTGAATAATACGGTACTTTCCTTATGCTGGCTAAGCGCATGGCCACGCGCAAAGCGCAGCGCTGATGAAATATCTCGTGCCGAACTATTCAACTTCGCAGTTTGATTTCCAGAGCCAATATTAGGCGCAACTACTGCAGCACTTATAGCAATAATAACAATTACTAAAAGTAGCTCTATTAAGGTAAATCCTTTTATGCACACGTAAATTAAGTATTATTCCCAGCTATTAATATCTTGATCTTCACCATCGCCACTAGCTGCATTATCAGACCCTAGGGAGTAAAGATCAAAACGACCATGTTCACCTGGAGATACATAATGATAGTCATACATCCAAGGGTCTTGAGGCACATTATTTTTACGCAAATACGGGCCATTCCAGGCACGTGCATTGGCTGGTTTTTCCACTAATGATTGCAACCCTTCTTCAGTACTAGGGTAGCGCCCATTATCCATACGGTACATATCCAGCGCACCAGCTAAGTCTTCAATTTGAATTTTAGCAGCTTTAGTTTTTGAGCTACCTAAATGCTTCATGACTTGCGGGCCAACTAAACCAGCCAGTAATCCAATAATAGCTAATACCACTAATAATTCAATTAAAGTAAAGCCTGGCACTAGTTTTTTAAATTGTTTCATTTTCTCTCTCAGTTTTAAGATTAGTTATTCAGGGGCAAGAACTTAATAATAGCTTACCCCTAATGATTAAAAAGCTAAGTCATTGACACTTAAAATAGCTGATAAAATAGAAATAATAATACCTGCAATGAGTAACCCTAAGGTCACAATTAAAATAGGCTCTAACATTGCCAACATACGTTCAATGGTTATTTTAAGCTGTTTATCATAGGTCTCCGCCGTACGTTCTAGCATTTCTTCCATTTTACCTGTTTCTTCACCCATTTTTATCATTTGGGTAGCCATTTTGGGGAATTGCCCAGAATCAATTAACGCACTCGACATATCCTTACCTTGCTTTAAATTATCTTCAGCTACTACTACAGCCTCAATCAATACTAAATTATTTAAAGTCCCCTTAACAATACCTAATGCCGTCAAAATGGGAACGCCATTAGATAACAACGTTCCTAAAGTGCGTGTAAAATTAGTTGTATTCGTATTACGAATGATCTCCCCAAACAAAGGCAAAGATAAAATAATGCCGTCCCACTGTAGTTTTCTCGGGCCAACACTCAACTCATAACGCATCGTAAAAAAAACACCAGTGCAAACGATTAACAAAATCCACCAATAATTTTGCAGCCATTGCGCCGTCCCAACCACAATCTGAGTGGATATAGGTAATTCCTTCCCCGCACTTTCAAACATTTCCATAAATTGAGGAACAACAAAAGTCAGCAATAAAAATACTGAGCCTAAAGCCATAATCACGAGGATAGCTGGATAAATTAAAGCCGTGCTTACCGTATCTTTTAATTCTTTAGACTTTTCTAAATATTCGGACAATTGCCCTAATACAACATCAACGCTACCACCCGCTTCACCAGCGCGTAGCATATTGATATAAAAACGTGAAAAAGCGCTGGATTCAGACTCTAGAGCATCAGCTAAATTTACCCCACCTTTAACCCGCTCTAATACCTTTTTAATCAAATTATATATATTAGAATCTGGCTCTATTAGGTCCATTAGCACAACTAAAGATCGATCCAAAGGCAAACCAGCTTGCAATAAGGTTGCTAACTCTTTAGTAAATAGATTAATTTCTTTTTGTGACAACCCGTCCTGAGATCGCTTAAAAGAGAAGAAATAAGAAAAACTAGACCCAGTCAAAGATATTTTAAGCGGAATTAAGCCTTCGGACTGTAGGTATGCAATAAGGCAGGCTTCATCTTTTGCCTCTTTAGTGCCTTCTTGAATAGTACCGTCATGCGCTACTGCTTTGTAAACAAATAAAGTCACCTTAAATTTCCGTTGTTACGCGTAAAACCTCTTCTAAAGTCGTCATGCCTTTTGCTACTTTAGCTAATCCATCTTGATAAATACTTAACATACCACCCCTGACTGCTTCTTCTTGAATTAAGCCTGATTCTTTATGCTCCATAACCATCTTTCTTATAGGGTCATTCATAACTAAAAACTCAATAATAGCTAAACGGCCGCTATAACCTATATCACCACACTCTTTACAACCTTTAGCTTGATATAAGGTCAATTGTCCATCTTTCAAGAACCGCGTTAAACCTTTCTCTTTAATTACTTCAGGAAGTGGCTGATAAGGCTCACGACAATTCATACAAAGCTTTCTAACCAGCCTTTGCGCAAGAATGCCATTCACAGTTGAGGTTAGTAAGTAGTCATCCAGCCCCATATCCAATAAACGAGCAAGCCCACCAGCCGCGTCATTGGTATGTAACGTAGACAATACCATATGTCCAGTCAATGCAGACTGTACAGCAATTTTAGCCGTTTCCAAATCTCTCATTTCACCGATCATAATAATATCAGGATCTTGTCGAACAATAGAGCGCAAAGCACTACTAAAAGTTAAACCTATTTTCGGTTTTGCCTGAATCTGATTCACTCCCTGTAGCTGATATTCAACAGGATCTTCAACTGTAATAATTTTTTGACCGGGCGTATTTAAATAACTTAATGCGGTATATAGGGTGGTTGATTTACCACTACCCGTTGGCCCAGTAATTAATATAATGCCATGTGGTTTATTTAAAGCCTGAATAAACTGCTCTTGATTCGCCTCTTCAAACCCTAATGAAGCAAAATCAAACACTATATTTTCTTTATCTAACAACCGAATAACAACGCTCTCGCCATACATTGTCGGTGTGGTCGATACGCGTAAATCAATTTCCTTACCTTGCATTTGTATTTTAATACGCCCATCTTGAGGCAATCGGCGCTCCGCAATATTTAACTTTGCCATCAATTTGATTCTGGAAATAATTGCCGCTGTCGCGCTGACTGAAGGCCCCTCTATTTGCTGTAACACACCATCAATACGCAAGCGAATAATTAAAGCATTTTCAAAGGGCTCAAAATGAATATCTGAGGCTTTACTCTCTAGTGCACGCTGAAACACCAGATTCACCATACGAATTACCGGAGCTTCACTGGCTAAATCTTTTAGGTGCTCAATATCATCTAAGGATTCACTGGCATCTAAATTATCAGTAATTTGCCCCATCTGTGATTTACCACCACCATATTGGCGCTCTACGGCTTTATCTATATCAGATAAAAGACCAATTTCTAGCTCTACAGGCATCTCGCATTTCAAGCTTAATGCTTGTTTAATAAAGCTATTCTCGGGATCTAGAACTGCAATAACAATTTTATGCTCATCCGCTGAAATTCCTACGACATGAAATTCCTTTAAAAAACGTAAAGAAATATCATCCGGCAATGCTGGGCTATCTGGGTAATCAGCTGGAGCCAAAACACTTAATCCAGAAACTTTTGCTAAAGCTTGGGCAACATCTTTTTCAGAACATAAACCTAACTTTATTAAGAGTAAAGGCAGCCCTGTTTCCTGCATTTGCTGCTGAATTTTAGTGACTTTATTCAAGTCACTTTCACGTAATGACTGTTGAGCAATAAGGGTGTCGATAAATGTCTGGTAGCTCATAAGTTTTAGGGCAAATAAAGTGTCTTAAATTTGTCCTTAGACTTTGAGGTATAAGGATTATTTTTAGAGATAGTAATGGTTTTTATGAAATTTGAAGTTAATCAATCATTTTAAATCAATTTTCTAAAGTTTGCCTGTATTTGCCTGCAGACTGATAACAAGCAAAAGGAATTAAACCGTAACATATTTATTTATATGTGATTTTTTTATTTTACGAATCTAAATATAAATTAAAACATGCGTGTTGATTCTCGCCCTAAAATACCCTATGTTTTGCTGGAATATGCTAGTATTTATTCTCAACACTACAAAACAAACTCAGCCGAGCTGCCATTTGCAGTTTTACTAATCACTAACTGTGCATCAATACGCTCTTTTAGCTCATTAACGTGACTGATTACGCCAACTAATCGCCCATCACCACTGAGCGTAGTGAGTATATTAATCGCTTGCTCCTGCGAAGTGCTGTCTAGTGAGCCGAAACCTTCGTCAATAAATAAGGTATCTAACTGCATGCCGCCGACATTATTTTGCACGACTTCACTCAAGCCTAAAGCCAGTGCTAATGAAGCTAAAAAACCTTCACCACCGGAAAAAGTATGTACCGAACGTGTCGTACCTGTATAGGTATCTCTTAACTCTATATCTAAACCGAAGGCAGAACGGTTATTGCTTTGGGTCATTTTTCTATTTAACTGATAACGGCCATCACTCATGATGTCTAAGCGATACGAGGCGACACGCAGAATATCGTCTAATAAGCGGCCTAATAAATATCGACTAAAGCTGAGTTTACTGCCTTGATAACCGGAACCATTAGCAATTTGGGAAAGGTGCTTTTTTTGCTCGTGGTCTTTAATGACAGCTATTAATTTATCTTCTTCCTTGGCAATTTTTTTAATTAAATTATCCAGCATTTTAAAGCGCTCTTGCGCTTGCACTTGTGCTACAAATAATTCATCTTTCAGCTTTTTAGCTTGCTCGTAGTCTGCATTTAAAATTGCTAAATTCGGTTGAATTTTATCTTTTAATTGCGGAATCAAATCATCTAGTTGAGCAGCAATCGTTTGCGTTTTCTGCTGATAGATTGCCACTTGCTCCGTTTTATTGGTAAGGTCGGATTCGTCTAATTTGGCGGTTTTAAGTTCGGCTAAATCACTAAATGAAGAATTATTAATGGCTGTTTCAATCACTTGCTGTTGCACTGTAAAATCATCAACAGCCTTTTTCTGTTGTGTTTGTGCGCTGGCCAAAACGCCACTTACTGTATTGAGTTGCTTCTGTGCTACTTGATCTGCATTAGTTAAAGATAGTAATTGTTGCTCGAACAATTTAATGGCTTGCTCAAGGCTTTTTATTTCAGCATACAAATTATCTTTATTTTGATAATTCTCTGGAATGGCGCTAGTGTGCGTGTTGATTTGTCCTTCCAGCGTATCCAGCTGTTTTTTATGGCTCGCAAGTTCGGGTTGTTTTTTACTTAAACTGTCATCACTCTCTTTGATACTTTGTTTCAGTTCAAGTAGCGTATTCTGTAAGCTTGTTTTTTGCTTAACTTGTTTATTGATAACTTTATATTGCTCGGTAAGCGCATTAATTGTCTCTTCAGCTGAAACAATACTGATGCTGTTACCGGCACTCGCTTTTTGCAATTCTGCTAAGACACTAACAATACCGGCTAAAGCCTGGCTTTGGGTATTTAATGCCTGCTGAGTATCGGTTTGCTTCTGTTGTTCTGTGTTTAATGCTTGTTTTGCCTTATTTATTTGCTGGTCTGACGGAATATGATCAGGTGCTATTGCCGGTGCAGGATGACTATGACTGCCGCAAACTGAACAGGCCTGCTCATTTTCAAGTTTACTCGCTAACAATGAGGCCATATCTTGCCAGCGCGCTTGCTCTAGCGATTGTAAAGCATTATCTAGTGTTAAAACTTGTTCATTATGTTCTGTTAGCTGAGCCTGTAAAGCTTGGTTAATTAACTGATCTTGCTGCAATTCTTGTTGCTTTAGTTCTATCGCTTGCAGCTGTGTTAACTGCTTACGCGCTTGCTCGCCTTCATGCTTTGTTTTTATTAATGCCGCATCACAATCGCTCAGTGCACTTAACTTTAACTCCATACCTTCTAGCTCGGTGCGTTCAGTTTTAAGCCCTTTTTCTACTAAAGTTAAAGCATCATTCGCGATATTAAATGCTTGTCGAGCTTCGTGATAACGTTGTTTATCGCTAGCGAGAGTGAGCAAAGATTTATTGATATGAATTAGATCTAAGCGCTCAGTTATTCTATTTTCATGAGCAGATTTATCTAGCAGCACAGCATCCAATTCTGACTTTTTTTGGATCGCTATCTCAGTACATGCTTGCACATGTTGCTCAGCACTTTGTAATTCAGTATTTGCATTCGTCGTAGCTTTTTCTGCGGCAATATAAAGGCGAAAATCCGGCCATAGCTTTTCTGCTTCGCTGTTACGCTTCAATAGCTTTGCAATATCAGCCATCTTATCTTTTTGTTCAGTCAAAACTTGCTGAGCTGCAATTAAGCTTTGCTGTTGCTGAAACAATTTATCTAAGGTATTGGCTTTATTAAGTTGTGTTTCTGCTAGCCCGCGCTGTACTTCTGCTGCTGTAACCTGCTCAATGGCTTGTTCGCATTGCTGTTCAATAAGCTCTAATTGAGGTTTTAAATGCAAAACATTATCTACATTCTCACTTTTCAGTAGGCCATTAATTTGTGCTTCTAAGTGATCAACTTGCTGCTTACTTTCCGCTGCTAAAGTTTTTAATCGGCTAGCAAATAAGGCGAGAAACTCGGTATCAACTAGCGTTTTTAGTATTTCTTCCCGCTTATCGGAGTCGGCGCTTAATAACTCTCTAAACTTTCCCTGTGCCAACATCATTACTTGACGAAACTGTTTTACATCAAACCCTAATAGCGCTTTAATTTCCTTTTTAGTCGCCGTGATACTTTCCGCAATTAAAGTCGCCTTTTCAGAAGCCTGGCCCACTTCATCTAGTTTATATAAAGCCGAAATGACCGTTTGCTCAGTCTCTCCGTCACCACGCTTTTTAGCCACCTGCTGCTTGGGCGAAAAGCAAGCTCTGAATATGTCGTTCTGCATGGCAAAATCTAAACTGATTTCTGTTTTTATACTAGGCAACGCATGGTGCGAGCGCATTTCTTCCACTTTTCTTTCACCGCCAGACGTTTCACCATATAAAGCGCAACAAATAGCATCAAAAATAGTGGTTTTACCTGCGCCTATATCACCCGTAATTAAAAATAAATTCCGTTCGCCCAATAATTGAAAATCAATTATTTCCGTTCCAGCATATGGACCAAAAGCCTGCATCCTAAGTTTTAATGGTTTCATATCTTATTCCTTTAATTACTGACGTTGGTTAATTGCTCAACGACATCTGCAACTAATTTATGCTGCTCTTCATTCAATTTTTCTGCGCAAATATGCTGGTAAAATTCGGCAAATAATTCGCTTATATCCTGCTTTTGTAACTCCTGAAAACTTGTTTCTGTTTGCGCAGCATTTTGATTGGTTTTTCTCAAATGCTTAATTTCCAGTGCGTTAGGGTACATTTCTTTTAAACGACGCATAGGCTCATGTAAGCCTTCTTTATCTTCCAATTCAGCACGAATAAAATCCTCACGCTGAGTATCTAAATGCGCCTGCTCTAATATCTCTGTCAGCGTTCCTTTAACGATGCGCATATCACGTGTAGGCTTTAAAGGGGTATGTAGACTACTGACAAAACCATTCTCATCAAAAGTCACTTTCGTTATCCCTTTATTATGTTTCACTTCACTAAAACTGTACTTAAGCAAGGAGCCCGAATAGCGAACATGATCATAGCCAGCTCTTTGCGCCTGATGTAAATGCCCCATCGCCACATAATCAAATTGACTAAATATATTGGCTTCAATATGTGACGTGCCGCCTACCGATAACTGCCGTTCTGAATCACTAATTTCTCCACCAATCACAAATTCATGAATAATTAGCACACTGCGTTTATCTTTAGGGTGCTGTTCAATAATACGAGTTACTTGTCGCTGAATGACGTCCTGGTGCGTAAGAATTTCACTGTCTTGATATAGCGATCGTGCGGCAATTGGAGACAAATAAGGCACTGGGTAAAAATACACCTCACCATGTTCATCACTTAAAATAATAGGCTGAACTTCAACACTAGCTTTACCTATAATATGAACCTTAGCTTTTTCCAGTAGCGTAGAAGCAAAGCTCAAGCGCGGCCCACTGTCATGGTTACCACTAATCATAATAATAGGCACAGCTAAATTCCCTCCCACATGATTAATAAAACCCTCCAATAAACGCACAGCACCTTCGGAAGGAATCGCTTTATCATAAATATCACCGGCAATAATTAACGCATCAGGTAGGTCCCTTTCAATTTCTACTTTTAATTGCTCAAGCATATGCTGCTGATCTTCGAGCAAAGAAACATTATGTAAAATACGGCCTAAATGCCAATCGGCAGTGTGAATAATACGCATAGTTTTAGGAACTAGATTTAGTTTGTAAGCAATTTAGCTTAGTTTAATGGTAGATAGCTAACCAAAATAAAGGACATTCTGAAAAAAAACCAGCATTAGTTTATACCCTCTCTAAGTGATGCTAAAATACAGCTATGCATGATTTGACAACTTTAAAATTAATTGAACGTATTAGTACTCTATTGAGGGCTGAGCAGCGTAAAAAATATTCTGCGCTCGGACTACAGCCTGTCCATGTGCAAACACTTGACTATTTAGCCAGCTGCAATCGCTTCAGCGACTCGCCAGCAGCCGTCACAGACTATTTAGGCTTAACTAAAGGCACAGTTTCACAAACTCTACAAGTTTTGGTGCGCAAGGGGTTCATTGAAAAAAAACAAGATGATATTGATAAACGTATCGTTCATCTGAATATATTGCCTGAGGGCAAAGCACTCTTACAAAGCATTACCCCTTTTGATGTATTCACTAAGGCTGAACAAGCCATTGAAAATAAGCAGTTTGATTCTATTAGTGCAGCACTTTATGAGGCGCTGGTTGCCTTACAAAATGTTAATGGCACCAGTAGCTTTGGGCAATGTAAAAACTGTATTACCTTCAGTGAAGAAAACGATCACTATTATTGTTTATTAATGCAACAACCATTGAGCCAAGCGGATATTGAAAAGATTTGCCGTGAATATGTCTCTGTTACCAATTCTGGCTTAGTCTAAGCTAAGCTTTATTTATACACTACTGGAAATCTTTTATGTTTGATCCAAAATCAATTGATGATATTGCTAGTCGCTTAAGCGATGCTATTCCTCCCGGCTTAAATAACTTTAAAGAAGATATGGAGAAAAATTTTCGCGCTATTTTACAAAGTGCTTTAGGTAAAATGGATTTAGTGACTCGTGAAGAGTTTGAAGTGCAAAAAGGTGTCCTAGCTAAAACTCGCTCTAAACTAGAAGACTTAGAAAAACGTGTTGCTGAAATGGAACACCACATTTCAAAATAGTCCCAACATCAAGTCAATAGCTTGAGTTTACACTCTCAAGCTATTTTCTTAATTCTCTCTGCAAGTCCACTAAAACGCTCAACTTTACGTTGAATGGTTTGTAAAAATACCTCTTTATTAGTAAGCATTTTTAGCGTTTTTTTCGCTCGCGTTATTCCCGTATAAATAAGCTCTTTAGTTAATATTGGATTAATCACTTCCGGTAACACCAATAGCACCTCGTCAAACTCTGAGCCCTGACTTTTATGTATAGTCATAGCAAAAACAGTTTCACAATATGGCAAACGCGCTGGCAAATACTTTCTGACCAGACCATCAGCATGTAAGAAAAAAACCATTAATTGTCCGCGATTTTCAGTATCAGCCATACAAATACCTATATCGCCATTATATAACTGCAAAACAGCATCATTTTGCGTAATCATAATAGGTCGACCACTATACCAATCACCCGAACTTTTAATTAACCGCTGCTCTATGAGCGCTTGAGTCACTCGAAAGTTAACATCTTCAACGCTGTATAAGCCCTGCCTCGTAGCACATAGCACTTGAAAAGCACTAAAAGCCGCATAACATTCTGTAAAGTCAGCATTTTCAGAAATTAACTGTAAATAGACGACTTGTTTATTGACGATATAATCAATTAAATCTTCCTTCAAAAAACAAACTTCTGCGTAATTCTTTGTTAATAATTCCCAAGCCAGATCAGCTTCTTGATGATTAACTGCTTCAGCGAAAGTTTTTATATGCCCAGAAAAACGGTAAGAAACTTTCAGCTCCTGCGTATACTTGGGCAAAGCATTCGTTAAATCAGCCAATACCATTCCTGTTTCCACGGATGCTAGCTGATCTTTATCACCTAATAAAATAAGCCGAGCATTTACTTTTAAAGCGTTAACTAATTTAGTCATTAAAGGCAAGTCAATCATCGATACCTCATCGACCACAATAATGTCATAGGCTAGAGGAGAGTCAGCATTATATTTAAAATAGGGCGATGGTGGCCTTGCACCAAGTAAGCGATGAATAGTTACAACTTGTTCAGGAATCATTTCCTTTAACTCCTCAGAACAATCTAAACCATTTTTACTTTGTCCGATAGATTCTTGCAGCCTCATAGCTGCTTTTCCGGTAGGTGCTGCAAGCATGATATTTAAAGGTGTTTCTGAAAATTCCTGTAACAAAGCTAGAATCTTAACCACCGTTGTTGTTTTTCCTGTGCCCGGCCCACCTGTTACGATAGTAAATGGATACTTTATAGCTGCAATAGCCGCTTCTTTTTGCCAATCAATGCTGTCATTAATTGGGAAATATCGATCAACTACCTCAGAAAAACTACTCAGTAAAGAATCTGCGTCTATCAAACTAACTAATTTCTTCGCTAGTTGACACTCATAGCTCCAATAACGCTGTAGATATAGTTGATTATCCTCCAGTACCAAAGGTAACGTGCCAGTTCCATCAGCCATACCCGAGCCCAGTACTACAATTAACTCTTCTTCACTTAACTGAAAGCAACTATGTCCTTGGCTCTGAGCATACGATAACCTAGCCACTATTGCTTCAAACTGTTTGCCTTGCTCATCTTTTAGCCCACTTCGCTGAGTTAAGAAGCGAGCAAAAGCATAATCTAAACGACTGAGAGTTATTTCATTTAGCATGAGCGGCCTATTGATAAGTTAAGAAGGTAATATTTAGACATTTTACCTTTCCTAGCCAAATAAAAGGCAAAAAAAAACCCAACCTATTGCTAGGTTGGGTTTTAATTTAAGAGCTTGGCAATTTCCTACTTTCACATGGATAAATCCACACTATCATCGGCACTAAGCGGTTTCACTTCCGAGTTCGAAATGGGATCGGGTGGTTCACGCTCGCTATGGTCACCAAGCAAACTGGTTTGATTGTCTCCTTTTCTGATCTTGCTTTCGCTTGATTAGGCTGGGTATCAATCGTCTCACCTTTAGGGCTTAAGGCTTTTGGCCTTTTGTCTAAAGGATTGGAAATCTGTTGTGTTTCGAGTGTGTTCGTTCTCTCGCAGTGAAAGCGATTGTTAGCTTCACATAACACCTGCGTTTAAAACGCATTTGGTGTTATATGGTCAAGCCTCACGGGCAATTAGTACAAGTTAGCTTCACACATTACTGCGCGTCCACACCTTGCCTATCAACGTTGTAGTCTCCAACGGCCCTTCAGGGAACTTAAAGTTCCAGTGAGATCTCATCTTG
>ENA-OSET01000282-OSET01000282.1-sediment-metagenome-genome-assembly--contig:-NODE-282-length-57857-cov-12.203929_pt1 | contig 57857 bp, 49 predicted proteins | sample MGYA00237882_ERZ534229 | MGnify/ENA primary metagenome ERZ534229 (study PRJEB26408, sample SAMN06266212) | sediment metagenome | isolation source: Hudson Canyon methane seep mesocosm | place...
TGCGCCTTTGGCAATGGTACGTACCTTCTCCCGTTGAAGGGCTGTTGTTTGCGGTCGCATCGGGGCTTTGTATTCCGGTTTTTGCAGCACTTGGGATCTATCACTCGATTACCCGTTTTATCAGTTATAAGGGCTTATTGATTATCGTCAAGGCATCGGCCTTATTGGTGTTGTCTTGGTTATCGATCATTCATTATTTTTTACCGTTTTATTTTGACGTTAATGTCACCGGCTTCCCCCGCTCGATACCGGTTTATTATTGGCTGGAACTCACCTTACTGATCGCACTAAGCCGCATAGGGGCGAGGTGGTTGATTATGCGTGGGAATGGTGACGGTGAGCGAAAACAAGCAGTAGTGATCTATGGCGCAGGCTCTGCTGGCATGCAATTGGCCGCATCGCTGGCCCAAAATAATGAAACGCAAGTCTTGGGGTTTATTGATGATGATGAACGCTTAAAAAAACACTGGATACAAAATTTTAGAGTGTTAGGAACTCGCTCGGCGATTGTTAAGCTGCGTAAGACACACGGCGGGCTGACGGTTCTACTGGCAATGCCAACGATTAGTCAAGCAGATAAAAAATCAATCTTAACTTATCTAGAAGACAAGGCGGTTAATGTTAGAACCTTACCGTCAATGGATGATTTAGTCTCCGGTCGATTTAAGGTCAGTGATTTACTTGCAGTCGATATTGACGATCTGTTAGGGCGCGAATCCGTAGCCCCTAATGCAGCTTTACTGTCCGCGGCCATTACCGGTAAAAATGTATTGGTTACCGGTGCAGGAGGCTCAATTGGGTCAGAGTTGTGTAGGCAAATACTCGCGTTAAAACCTAAGGTCTTAGTGCTGTTTGATCACTCAGAATACAATCTATATCAGATTGATAAAGAGTTAGAGCGCCATTGCGCGGCCAATGATTGTGGTGTGGATATTAAAGCCATTTTAGGTTCAGTGGTGAATGAGGCGCGGGTTAGGGATGTACTGGTCGCTTTTAACATTCATACCATTTATCACGGCGCGGCCTATAAGCATGTTCCTCTGGTGGAATACAATGTCTGTGAAGGCGTGAATACTAATTTTTTCGGTACTTACTTTGTAGCGAAAGCCGCACAAGAATTTAGCGTTGAGAACTTTGTTTTGGTTTCAACTGATAAGGCCGTACGCCCAACCAATGTGATGGGGGCGAGTAAACGCATGGCAGAGTTGATAGTTCAAGGCTTGGCTCAGCGGGTTGCTGTAGACCAAAAAAATCGCGATCCTAAAACGCATTTTACCATGGTCCGTTTTGGTAATGTTTTAGGGTCTTCCGGGTCGGTGATTCCGTTGTTCCAAAAACAGATTGAATCAGGCGGCCCAGTCACCGTAACGCACCCCGATATTACCCGGTTTTTTATGACCATTCCAGAAGCAGCGCAACTGGTTATTCAGGCTGGTAGCATGGGCCTTGGCGGTGATGTCTTTGTACTGGATATGGGCGAGCCAGTAAAGATAAATGATTTGGCCAAAAAGATGATTCATTTATCAGGCTATGTTGTTGAAGGGGTTGAAATAAATACCAATACCAATACCAATACCAATACCAATACCAATACCAATACCAATACCAATACCAATACCAATACCAATACCATAACGATTGACTATACCGGTTTGCGTGACGGTGAGAAATTGTATGAAGAATTATTAATTGGCGATAATGTTCAAGGCACAGCGCATCCTAAAATCATGACGGCCGATGAAGTCAGTTACCCATGGCCTGAGATGGAGCGCATCCTAAAACAATTTCAAATGGCCTTGGCAGAAAGAAATAGTCATAAGGTTAGAAAATTATTAAAACAATATGTTGTAGGGTTTGCCCCACAATGCGCTAATGAGGATTTAATGATTGATAGAATATTGACTGAACCTAAAGGCCTTAATAGAATAGTCTGATTATTTATGACGATCCTCAAAAAAATCAAGTTCTTTGTCTTATGGTCAACGGGCATTGAGTGATATGGACGAAGCGATGTTGATTTAGTAATAAGTGCTATCTTATTAGTTATATTAATAGAGCAAATATGATTGGTTACTGTTGTGATGTTTTTCTTGCCTAAAGGTTTTCTAGTGTATATTTCAGGTAAAATGATCCTGATAATACGGTTTTATTACACCAAAGTGTAGAGTTATGGGGTAAGTGTAGCCCCCTTGCCCCAATACACCTCAGTTAGGATGATTTGATTGCGCTTTGGACTGAAAAAGGCGTAAAAAAGCTTGTCCGAGGGGGAACAGGTTAGGCGTAGGTGAATGGGCGAGATGAAATATCACTGAAAGAAAGTGTTGAACTAGATACTGGTGAATATATGGAGCGACGTTCTATTTGGTTTATATCGTAAGTTATGTTTTTTAGTATTTGATAGTTGAGGGTGGGGTGAATTTAAGGTGGTATGAAGCCCTATTTAGTGACTTGTTAGTTTTTACGGAAGGGAGACGATGAGTAATATTACAGCGAATTTTGAGGAATCTGTTTGTGTTAAAAGTAGGCTTCTTGCCTCTGGTGAATTAAGTGTTCTTGAAAAGATGGGGGATACTATGAAGGCAGCCATTCAGAAGGGTAATAAACTCATGTTATGTGGCAATGGAGGGTCTGCTGCTGACGCGCAACATTTAGCAGCTGAAATGATGGTCCGTTTGCGGCCAGGTATTAATCGAGCAGGGGTTCCTGCTATTGCATTGGCGCAAGATACGTCGACAATTACGGCGTGTGGAAATGATTTTGGGTACGATTGTCTTTACGAGCGAATGATTCAAACCTTAGGTAAAGAGGGTGATGTTTTAATTGGTATTACAACCTCTGGTAACTCAAAGAATATTATTGAGGCGATGAAGGCTGCCAGCAAAATAGGGATTACAGTATTTGGTTTCTTAGGTACGGATGGGGGGCAAGCGATTGCATTCTGTGAAGAGGCTTTTGTGGTGCCAAGTGACAATACTGCTCGTATTCAGGAGGCGCATATTACGGCTGGGCATGCTCTAATGGAGTACATTGAGGATGGCCTCTTAGAAGCAGGTTATTTGCAATTAAGTAACTAATGGTTTTATTAAAGATAACTAGCTTTTTTTGTGACGTAGTCACGACCTAAAAATATAGTTTAATCTATTTTGAAAAAAAAAATATGTTTTCATGTGTTGATGCATATAGGCTATTATGTATGATAATAGCGTTTTAAATTTATTGTAAGTTGAGGTCAATTGAACACTAATAGAGTATTTAAAACAGACCATTCATTTCTGAAGCAGGATGATCGTATCCCGGTTAAGGACATAATTTATTTCATCGATTTGTCTAATAAATCAATCCTTTCAGATGAAGATAGAGTCATTATTGAAAAGTTATATAGCGAGCTCTTGAAGAGTAAGTTGTTGCCGGAATGGTGGACAGAGCAAGAATCATCATATCTAAAAAATATAAAAGATGCAGACGAGGCGGTAAAATACATTGCATTCCGGTATAAATTTAGAGTCTACCCGATAGACAGGGTAGTTTCAGAATTTCCTCTTTATGTTTTAATTGAGCCCGTGTCAGTTTGCAATTTACGATGCCCGTTTTGCTTTCAGGTTGATGGTGAATTTACACGAAAGCCATATGCGGGTGTAATGAAGCTTGATTTGTTTAAAAGAGTGGTTGATGAGTGCGTGGAGAATGGGACAGGTGCCATTACTATGGCATCTAGAGGTGAGCCGACATTACATCCCAAGTTTTCTGAGATGCTTGAGTATCTTTCGGGTAAATTTTTTGAAGTTAAGATAAATACAAATGGGACTAGGTTAACAGAAAATATTTGTCATGCTATATTTAAAAACGGTGTTAATGATATCGTCTTAAGTATAGACACAGAGAAAAAAGAGTTATTTGAGGTTTTGAGAAAAAATGCACTTTTCGAAGATGTTTTGAGTAATGTTAAAATGTTAAATCGTATAAGAGATGATTTTTATCCAAATAGTCAGACGGTTATTAGGATTTCTGGTGTTAAGTGTATGGATGAGCAAGATAACGAGAGTTATGTTGAATTTTGGGAAGAATGGTGTGATGAAATCACTATACAAGACATTGAAGAAAGATGGGATACCTATAACAATAAAATAAATCCTGATCTAGCAACGCCATGTCAGAATTTATGGGAGCGTTTCTACGTTTGGCATGATGGGGTTTGCAACCCCTGTGATGTGGATTATAAGAGCAAATTAACCGTTGGCTCATTGTTAAGTGGTAATAGTATCAAATCTATTTGGAATTCCAATGAGTTCAAAAAGTTAAGGCTTGACCATTTAAGCGGATTAAGATCTGGTTATATTCCATGTGATCGTTGCGGGGTTTGTTGATAAGTGCAGCATGTAAGTATTTGTTTTATTGGTAATGGATCGCATGCAGAGCGTATAAAGATGATCATTTCCAATATGGAAATTAGTTACGATTTAGTCGAATATGATAGAGCAGTAGATATCGAGCAACAAGCTAACGTACTAAATAGTGATATTATTTTTATTATATCTCCGAATAACACTCATGCTAATTATCTAGAAAATCTTAGTAAGTTTTATAAAGGTTATGTCTTTTGTGAAAAACCACCCATAAATAAATTTGGCGATTTAGAAATTTTTAATATGATTGATCCATGTAGGTTTTTCTTTGGGTTTAATCACAGGTATTCAGAAATACAGGAGTTTATATTTAACGCAGAAGAATTATATGATATGGGAGATATGGTTAATATTAATATTCATATGTCATATCCTTTTTCAGTAAAAGAAGCGTATAAATCTTCATGGAAGTCAAATGTTAGCAACTCTCCTTGTGGAGTTGTTGAAAATTTAGGCATTCATTATATAGATCTTTCTGTCACACTTCTTGGCAGAATAAAACAGGTGTCTCTAAATTCAGTAAACATAAATAAAAGTGGGTCTGCAGCAGATACTGCTACTTTTCACCTTGTGCATGAGGGTGGAGCAACATCACAAATTTTTGTTTCTTATTCAACTCTTGCAAGAGAGAGCATGTATTTTTCCTTTGAGAGAGGTGATGTTAGTTACAATGGTAGTGAGTTTAATACATACTATCCTAGAGAAACATTTGGAAAAAATGGTTTATCTATATGCCCACCAATAGTACTAACTAAGAGTATCGATAGTGAATTGCTTTATTACCAATCATTGCATAATTGTATAAATTATTTTATTAAGATAGCTTTAAGCAATAATTGTTTCAATCCCGATCTAATTGATAAAGCTAGAATTTCAACACTAGCCATGTTTGGAATGGTGCAAGATTAATTTGTTATGAAAATAGATGTTTAAGTATATTAAAGATGTTTTGTTTCTTCTTGGTGATGAGAAGAAGAAACTACCAAAGCTTTTCTTATTTTTTATTGGTATTTCATTAGTTGATTTGCTTAGTCTTGGTCTTATTGGCCCATACATTTCACTAATAGTTGATCCAGACGTCTTCAAAGATTCCCTTTCTGGTGTTATTGATATTACTAATTTGCCAGTCGGCAGAAATGAGCTACTTATTTTTATTGGGTTATTACTTTTACTTGTTTTTGTGATAAAAACCTTTGTTGCAATTTCTGTGAATAAAAGAATAATCCAATTTGGTCAGGACCAACAGGTACGGTTAAGAAGTCTTCTGATGGAAAGTTATCAGTTGCTACCATACGTTGAATACTTAACAAGAAATAGTTCACAATACATATATAGCATTCAACAATTAACCCAGCAGTTTGGGCAGGGTGTGTTGCTTTCATTGTTACGCATTGCTAGTGATGGAATTGTTGGTATTGCAATATTTATTGTCCTTGCTTGGCAAAATATCTATGCTTTGATTTTGTTGTTATTTTTGTTGACCACGATAGTGTTTTTGTACGATAAATTATTCAAGATAAATATTAAAAAATATGGAGAAAAGTCCAATAACTCGTCAACAAGAATGTTACAAGGCGTAAACGAGGGTTTAGAGGGGTTTAAAGAAATTAGGATACTAGGAAAGGAAAAATATTTTCATCAATCGGTATCGGCTGGCGCAAAAGATTTTGCGTATTATAACGTCAAACAACAAGTTCTTACACTTGCTCCGCGCTACCTGTTGGAGTTGTCAATGGTTTTTTTTGTTGTTCTTCTGGTGAGTGTAACTTTGTTGCTTGATGGTGATTTCCAAGCATTAGTGACAACTGTTGCAATGTTTGGTGTTGCTGCGTTAAGGTTATTACCGTCAGTAAATATGTTGTCTGGCGGTATAGTACAACTTAGATATGGTAGAGATGCAGTGACGCGGTTGCATAACGATATTGTATGGCTTAATAGGTTTTCAGTAGTGCCGCAAAATAAGAATATCAGACATAGTGCAACAAGTAGTGATTTTATAAATTTATTATTGGATAGTGTTTCTTTTTCTTATCCAAATACTAATAAGGATATATTGAAAAATATATCCTTAGAAATAAGATCTGGTGAATCTATTGGGTTTGTAGGTTTTTCTGGGTCTGGAAAAACAACTCTAATTGATGTGATGCTTGGGTTGCTTGAACCTAGCGGAGGCTCTATAAAATATAATAATGAATTATTTGAACATTCATTAGATTTGTGGAGGATGCAATTAGCTTACTTGCCACAGCAGGTTTTCTTGATAGATAGCACACTTAAAAATAATATAGCATTGGAATCGAATCCACGCGATATTGATAATGATATGCTTAATATGGCCATTGAAAAAGCAATGCTCTCTTCGCTAGTACATGAGCTTTGTGATGGTGTAGATACTATGATAGGTGAGAGGGGGATGAGGTTGTCCGGAGGACAGAGGCAGCGTATTGCACTTGCTAGGGCTTTTTATCATCAGCGCAACGTGTTAGTTATGGATGAGTCTACTAGTGCTCTGGATAATGAAACTGAAGAAGAGATTGTGAATGAAATGAAAACGTTGAGGGGAAGTAAGACATTGATAGTTATTGCTCATAGATTGACCACGCTTAAATATTGTGACAGGGTTTATAAACTAGAAGGTGGAAAGATTATTAACCTTGGTTCTGGCAGGGAACTGGTTAATTCTAGTGAGTGATATCTATCTTGTTACCACTCCTATTGAAAGGACGTGGCCTAAAGATAAACCTGTTTTGTTTTTAGGAGAGTGGTGTCGTCTATACAATAGAAGATCTTATTGGGGTACGCTGGAGCAACAGGTTGCAGACTACCATTGGAACGACAGAGAGAAATATAAAGAAGATTATCGTTATTTGAGTGATGTTCACGAAGTCCTATTAGAAGAGATAAAAACCCAACTTAATAGCATCCATAATGTCGATTATTCTATTAGATATTGGCGCATTTTAATTGGCCCTTGGTTGATATTTTTTGTTCAATCATTGTATGACCGTTGGAGTATGCTTAATACAGCAATAAATAAGTACAATCCTGATGCTTGTAATATATTAGATCGTAATATAGCAGATTTCATTCCATACAACATGGTTGACTTTGGGGGCAAAGCAACTAAGGATGATTGGAATGAGGCTATATATTCACAATTACTTAAAGTTTTTTTTTCAGATAAGATAAAAATAAAGCATATAGCAATAGAGGAGAATAAGACAGAGCATAATTATTGTGCTGTACACAAGTCATCGCTTAAATCTATCGTTTTTAATACCTTGTTTGGAATTACAAATCATATCTATCATAACAGTGAGTATTTTTTCATAGATTCATTGATGCCAAGAAAATTAGATTTAAAGATTCAGTTTAAATTAAAACAGTTTCCGAAAATATGGCGGCATCCAACGGTACCTTTGGTTAGTCCTGATATGAATAAACGGAATTGGAATTTAAATCTTCCAGATGAAGAGTTTTATAATGTTTTAAGTTATATGATTCCAAGGCATATTCCATTGATTCACATTGAAGGGTATGAGTCATTGTCAAGCCATTTAGATACGATTCATTGGCCTAATAGTCCGAAAGCTATTGTTACCGGCAATACATTTAAACACGAAAGTACTAATATGTGGATAGCTAGAAAAACTGAAGAGGGAGTGCCGCTCATAGTTAGACAGCACGGTGGTGTCTATGGTATTTGTTCATTTTCAGCATTTGAAGATCATGAGATTTCCATCGCCGATTACTGGCTTTCTTGGGGGTGGACAATTGCAAAAAACGACAAGGTTATTCCTTTTGGGGGGTATAAACACTCAGGGGCCTCTAGAATTAATTATGATTCAAGAGGGGGTGTATTAATTGTTGGCGTGTCTACGGTTCGTTATAGTTGTGAAATGTTATCAGTTCCAATAGCAGGGCAATGGTTGTCATATTTTGATAACCAAGTAAAGTTTGTTGATTCTCTTCCGGAAACAATAAGAACACATGTGACAGTTAGATTAATGCGTATCGATCATGGTGTATGTCAAAAGGCTAGATGGATGGATAGTTTTGATGATATATCGATAGATGAAGGGAATGGCCCAATAAAGCCACTTATCGAAAGTAGCAGAATTTATATTTCAACATATAATGCGACCACGTTTCTTGAATCATTATCATGGAATATTCCAACAATTATTTTTTGGGATACTAGGAACAATGAACTAAACAGTAATGCAGATTATGATTTTAATTTGTTAAGGTCGGTCGGCATTTTTCATGATTCGCCTGAGAGTGCAGCAAGGCACCTAACAAGAATTTGGGATAACATTCCTTTGTGGTGGGATGAAAAAAAGGTGCAAGATGTAAGGAGAGATTTTTGTTGGAAGTATAATAGAACTTATAAAGACTCAGTGGGTAGCTTTGTCTCTCAGATAGAAGCATTATTGTGAATCTTGTGTATAATTATTTTTATGTTAAAGACACTCTTTGGAAGTAAGTATGGGCAGGTTAAATGAACATTGATGATATAGAAGCTTTTGTTTTTGATTTTGACGGTGTTTTGACAGATAACTTGGTGTATGTAAACCAGCACGGGGAAGAAATGGTGAGTTGCAGTAGGGCAGACGGATTGGCTTTTGATGTATTACGCAATCTAGAGAAGCCTGCTTATATACTATCAACTGAAAAAAATCTAGTTGTTTCTGCCCGTGCAAAAAAATTAAAAATTAAAGTAATACAAGGAGCGACTAATAAATCTGAGGAACTTAAATACCTTGCCAGTAAAGAGGGTTATAACATAGAGAAGGTTTTGTATGTAGGAAACGACTTGAATGATTACCATGTAATGAAGCTATGTGGGACTAGTGTTTGCCCTGCAGACGGACATAGTGAAATTAAGAAAATATCTGATGTCGTATTGAAAACGCGTGGTGGGAAGGGCGTAGTGAGAGAGTTATTAGAAGATGTTCTATGTCTTGATTTTCTAAAGTGTTTAAATAATTAAAGGGAAAATATGTCAATTTTTATTGTTGCAGAAGTAGGAATAAATCACAATGGTGACATGTCAGTTTGTAAGGAGTTGATTGATGCTGCTGTTGAATCAGGATGTGATGCTGTTAAATTTCAAAAGCGAGCTCTTGATGAAGTATATACTCAAGACTTTTTAGACTCTCCTCGAGAGAGTCCTTGGGGTACAACGCAGCGTGAACAAAAGTCTGGATTAGAGTTTAGTAAGGATGATTACAGGGAGATTGACTGTTATTGTAAAGCGAAATCTATTGAATGGTTTGCTTCTGCGTGGGATTTAAATAGCCAAAGTTTTTTAAAGCAGTTTAATTGTAAATACAATAAAGTGGCTTCTGCGATGGTCGTTTATGAAGACTTACTTAAAGTGATTGCACAAGAAGGAAAGCATACATTTATTTCAACAGGCATGACTACTTATGATGATATCCAGAAAGCGGTCGATATTTTTAATGAGGAAAATTGTTCATTTGAACTGATGCATACAGTGTCTACTTACCCTATGAAGGACGAAGATGCCAATCTTCAAATGATAAATACTCTTAAAGAGAAATTTAAATGCAATGTTGGCTATAGTGGCCATGAGGTAGGGTTAGCCATCTCGAATGCTGCAGCTGCATTGGGTATCACTTCATTAGAAAGACATATAACGCTAGACCGCTCCATGTACGGGTCTGATCAATCTGCATCAGTCGAACCTGCTGGATTCAAACAGTTAGTTGGTGCTGTGCGTAAAATCGAAAGAGCAATGGGCGATGGCGTGAAGAGAGTTTATGAAGCGGAGGCTCCTATTGCTGATAACCTTCGCCAACATCTCAGTTGGAAATAAGTTAATACTGAAATGGTATAGTGAATTTTGGCATTTAACAAGAGATGTTGGAGAGCTGTAGGCGTTTAGTGTGGGTGGCCAAAATCAACTCTGGTGTGGTGATGTGGTCTTGTCTTTAAGGCCGTGGCCAAATTTACTTGTCCAATATAACGTAGATAATAATTTCAGATGAAAAATAAAATAGGTGTAATGCAAGGAAGATTATTACCTAAATATCATGGTAGGTATCAAGCGCATCCGGTTGACTACTGGCAAGAAGAATTTGAAATTGCTAGAAAGTACAAGCTTGATTGTATTGAATTTATTTTTGACTTCAATGATTCAGAAAGGAATCCATTGTTGAAAGATGGTGGAATTGATGAAATTAAATCGGTTTCAAATAAAACTGGGGTTGTAGTAAGAACTATTTGTGCCGATTATTTTATGGAGGCACCCCTGCATTCAAAAAACGCACTAATATCTAAAGAAAGTCAGAGAGTCATGGCGCTACTTTTAGAAAGTGCTAAGCAGCTTGGGATAACTGATATAGTCATTCCTTGTGTTGATCAATCAACACTAAGCAATGATGAGGCTGTGGATAGGTTTATTAAAAAGCTAACGCCCATGTTAAAAACGGCCCAGGAGTACAATATAAATTTTTCTTTAGAAACTGATTTGGATCCTAAATCATTTGCTAATTTGCTAGATCGATTTAATTCTGATTATATTTCAGTTAATTATGATATTGGTAATAGTGCATCATTAGGTTATGACCCAGTTGAGGAACTCGATGCTTACGGAGAAAAGATTACTGATATTCATATTAAAGACCGTAAATATAATGGCGGGTCGGTGGTTTTAGGTGATGGTGATGCTGATTTCGATAGGTTTTTTAATAAGTTAAAAGAGTTTAACTACAATGGTCCTTTTATCATGCAAGCGTACCGAGATGACGATGGTATTGCTGTTTTTAAGGCTCAATTGGATTGGGTTAATAGATATTTTTAAAACACAAGTTTAGACGATGAGTGAGTGCCGTTATGAGTATTAATACAGAATATAAAGCAGTAAAGGCCTTAACCGATTTAAAAGGGGAAGAGTTTAAGAAGTATAGAGAAAGGTGGGGTAAGGTAAACGCGTTTGAATTGGAAACGGATTTTCCAATTTTTTTGCAAATAGAACCTAATTATAAATGTAATTTTAAATGCCCAATGTGCACTCAAGGGGATCCCAAGTTGATGGAGAAATTTGGTTATGAAGGAGGATTATCTACTGAAGATATTGCAAAAATCCTTGATGAAGCCAAAAAATACAATTGTCCTTCGGTTGCAATGTATGGAGATAATGAACCATTCTTGATTAAGGATATCCCTGAATGGTTTGCTATGGCAAGGGATGCGGGTTTTTTAGATATTATGGCAATTTCAAATGGCTCTGTTATGACAGAAGCGCTAGCAGAGAGAATTTTAGATTCTGGCCTTACTCGTCTGCGGTTTAGTCTTGATGCTGTTACTCCTGAAACTTATTCTAAAATTAGAATTGGCGGAACATTCAAAAAAACGATTAGAAATATTGAGATGTTTTTAAAGGCTCGAGCTAGAAGAGGGGCTAAGTTACCTCAGGTTGGTGTAAATTTTGTAAAAATGTCTATTAATCAACATGAATTAGAGCCATTTATTGAGCGATGGGAAAAAGAGGTTGATTTTATTGTTGTTCAGGACTTTATGAGGCCAGATGTAGATGGGGATTATAAAGAGTTAGATGTTTCTAATCGTCCAAAAGTGGAGAATTTCCGCTGTAATCAACCATGGCAAAGATTATATATCCGTGGAAATGGAGATGTTACCGTGTGTTGTGCGCAATTTAATAGTTATTTAGTAATAGGTAATATCCGCAAAGATAGTTTATATGATCTTTGGAACTCAAAGAAATCGAAAGAGTTTCGTGCAATGCATAAGGATGGGAGGTACTATGAAAATCCTATTTGTCTTAAGTGTTCAAAAGACGGTATGTAGATTAATAAAATTAAGTTATTGTAGTTTGCTGGTGAGATTATATTAATGGTCGTAGATGCGATAATATTAGCTCGTGGTGGCTCAAAAGGCATTCCAAAAAAGAATATAGTAGATTTTTGTGGGAGACCCTTAATATACTGGACAATTAAACAATGTATAGATTCAAATTATATTCGTGATATCTGGGTTAGTTCTGATAGCGAAGAGATTTTAAATTATGCGGAGCAGTTTGGTGCCAGAATAATCTCTCGCCCTATTGATCTTTCTGGGGATCAAGCATCTTCAGAGGCTTCTTGGCTACATGCAGTTGATGTTATAGAAGAAGAAATTGGATCCACTGAGATTATTCTAGCTCCACAAGTTACATCACCATTAAGAGAGACTTCAGATATTGATAGAGGTATCGAGCACTTTGATAATGGTAAATTTGATTCTATGTTTTCATGCAGTACCGCAGATGATTTATTTCTTTGGGAGAGGGTAATTGGTGATAGCTTAAGAGGTGTTAATCACGATTATTTGAATCGAAAACGAAGACAAGATATGCCAAAACAAATAATAGAGAATGGGTCATTTTATTTGTTTAAATCAAGTATTTTAAGAAAATATAAAAATAGGCTTGGCGGGAAAATTGGTTCTGTTGAAATGGATTTTTGGAAAATGTTTGAAATTGATACATTGGACGATATGAGAATGTGCTCCAGCTTAATGAGGGAGTTTTTATTGTAATAGATTAATATTTTTTCTTAAATTTATTGTTTTATATAAAAGTTATTACTTAATTAGATAAATGGTTTTTGGATGATATCAGGTAGAAAAGTATATATAAATGGTAAGTTTGTTCCTGAACATGAGGCAAAGATATCAATATTTGATTCTGCACTTATGTTTGGTGACATGGTGTTTGAAATGACACGTTCTTTCAATAAGAAACAGTTTAAATTAAGAGAGCATCTTGAGAGGCTCTATTTGGGGGCAAAAATCCTCCATATTCCTTTACATATGACTATTGATGAGCTTGAGGTCGCATGTTTAGAAACAATTAAAGAAAATGAGCATGTTTTTGGTGAGCATGATGAGCATCGTTTAATGATTAATGTAAGTCGTGGACCATTAGGTATCTATGAATCAGTGTTCAATGGAAAGATAGGGCCAACTGTAATTATTGCTGATTTTCCGCTGAAATGGACTGTTGCTGCTCTCGCCCCTTTGTATGACTCTGGAATTAACGCTGTAATTCCATCTCAAAGAGCGATTCCTGCATCTTTAATGGAGCCTAAAATAAAAAATAGAAGTCGCCTTTTTTATCAAATGGCAAATATTGAAGTTTCTCAAATGAAAGGTGAAAATAATTGGGCATTATTGCTGGATCCAGATGGTTTTATTACTGAAGGGACAGGTGATAACTTTTTTATTGTAAAAAAAGGTGAAATTCTCACTCCTGAAGGAAGAAATATTTTAAGGGGAATAAGCAGATCGTATATATTTGATCTTGCAAAACAATTAGGACTTCCATGTAGAGAATGCAATATTGAACCTTATGATGTCTATGAGGCTGACGAAGCTTTTATGACAGCAACCCCATTTTGTATTTTGCCAACCATATCGCTTAATGGAATAAAAATTGGTAAGGGGTGTATGGGTGATGTTACAAAATTATTGTTAAGTCAATGGTCAATTAATGTTGGTGTAGATATACAGAAGCAGATACAGACATATGGAGAAGAGGTTGAGCAATTTAATACAAATGTTCCTACTCCATATCAATTTAAGAACTCTGATAAAGAGAGTGATGAGGGATAACTATTTTCACTGTTGTTTTTGATACTATTGATTATGATAATAAATATTCGCTATGTGGGAATTGTAGTTCGAGATTTAAATAAAATGATGAATTTTTATTCTTCAATGGAATTTGTCAAAGAGAAAAACTATGGACATTCAATTAGATATTGTTGCTTTAATACCGGCTAGATCTGGATCTAAAGGGGTAAAAAATAAGAACATTCTTACTCTTGATGGGCACCCTTTAATTGGTTACGCCGCTATTGTAGCTAAACAGTCTGAGTTAATTAATGAAGTATATGTAACTACTGATTCCGAAGAATATCGCTGTGTTTCTAAAAAATATGGGGCTTTGGCGCCATTTTTGAGGCCAACTGAAATTTCTGGTGACTTGAGTACAGATAAAGAGTTCTTTTTTCATTTTATCGAGTGGTGTAGAGAGGTTCGAGGGAAAATTCCAGACATGATTGTTCATTTGAGGCCAACTACACCCCTAAGAAACTTTCATAAAATTGATAGAGCAATTCAGAAGTTAATTGACAACTCAGAGGCAAGTGCTTTACGTTCTTGTCAGGAGACGGAATTAACTCCATATAAAATGTTTTTTGAAAATAATGGTTATATGAATCCTTTTATGAGTGATCCTACTTATGGAGAATTATACAATCAACCTAGACAGACATTTCCAAAAACATACCTGCCAAATGGATATGTGGATATTATTCGCCCAAAGGTTTTGTTAGATACTAACTTACTACATGGGAAAAAAATATTATTATACTTGACGCCGGCAACCGCAGATATCGATGATATTAATGATTATGAGTTTGCTAAACAGGCGTTGAATTATGAGGAATATTTAACATTAAAAGTTTCTTTAGCTGAGCAACTATTGTGAATAATCTATCAATAGGTATTATGCAAGGCCGTATATTGCCTAAATTCATAGACCGCCTCCAAGTCTTTCCAATTAATACATGGCGTGAAGAGTTTAGTGTCGCTAAAGATATTGGGTTTCAGCATGTTGAGTTGTTATGGGATGGTGAACAGGACATAAAAAATGCTAAAGGGCTTACTTGTTTTATGTCTGAGACGCCTCATTTACACACACCTTCTATTTGCGTAGATAGTATTTGTAGTTGTACATCATTGCAAGCTATGTTGAATGAAATTATAGATGTTATTGATACTTTTAAGGAAAACACCCCGAGTATTCTAGTGATACCTTTACTAGGCGAAGCAACAATCAATACTACCCATAAATTGAAAGAGTTTATTGATGAAGTTAATACACATAATATTAAGAATTTGCTTCAAACATATAATGTTAAGCTTGCATTAGAGTTAGATATGCATCCATCAAAAATTATTGAAGCTATGGAATCTACCGATCTAGAATTTATTGGGATTTGTCTTGATAGTGGAAATTTATGGCATTATTCAGCTACACCAATTCAAGATATACGCACATTGTCAAAAAAAATAATTCATGTACATATAAAAGATAGAGACTTGTCGGGAGATAACGTGCTACTTGGCGATGGTATAGTCGACTTTCGCACTTTTTTTGAAGTTTTGAAGGATATTGAATATTCAGGTTTAATGACATTAGAAACCAAGTATTTTAAAAATCCATTGGATGAAGCTAAAAAAAATTTTAAATATATATCAAAGATAGTGCAATGAACATGAAAGTTTTATTTATAGGCATGGGGTCTATTGGGCAACGCCACTTGCAAAACACACAATTCTTATATGGTGAAAAAGTCAAGTGTTTTGCTGTAAGAAGTACACTACATAATAATTACATTAAGGATGGTGTTGCAACTCCTGTTGAAAACTTAGCTAATCATTATCAGATTAATGTATTTAATAACTTAGATGAGGCGTTAGTTAATCATACATATGATGCGGTTTTTATTACCAACCCTTCATCGTTGCACGCTGAGGCAATATTAAAGTGTTTAGATTATAAGATTAACATTTTTGTAGAAAAGCCATTATGTATAAATTTGGAAGAAACTAAAGCAATAAAAGACAAATTGGCGTGCACTGATTCAATTTTATATGTTGGTTATCAAACTCATTTTGACCCTATTTTTCAAAAAGTAAATGATTTGATTGTAAGTGACGAATTAGGGGATGTGGTAAGTGCGAGATTTGAGTGGTGTACTTTTTTGCCAGATCATCATAAATACGAAGACTACCGCATGGGGTATGCTGCTAGAAGTGATCTTGGTGGTGGGGCTCTTCTTGGATTGAGTCATGAAATCGATATTGTGTTAAATTTTTTTGGAATGCCAAAAACGATAAAAGCAGTAGAATCTAGCAATAGAAGACTCGATATAAATGCTGACGATACCGTGATGGCTTTATGCAAATATTCTAAAGATGACAAAAGAATATTCTCTTTGAGTCTTGTCTTGTCTTATTCACAGGTCATTGAAACCAGAGAGTTTAAAATACAATGTGAAAATGGCTTTATTGATTGTGATTGGGTCAACGGCAAAGTAAACATTGTAAATCGAGAATTAAGTAGCACAGAAGTTTTTGAATCGAATATGTCGAGGAATGAAGTATTTATCGCTCAGACTAAAGGTTTTGTTGATGCAGTTTATTGCGAAGATACCTCAATAACGAATATTGATAATTCTTTAAATGTTTTGAAATTTATAGAAGATATAAAAAAAGGAATGCTATAAGGTAACTTATTGTCATAATACAAAAGGAAATTCAATGAAAATTTTAGAGGTTTTATCAAATGGCTAAAAACTATTTATCTGTGGTCTATGATGAAAAATCACATCCTTATAATGATTATCCAAAGAAATTATGCGCTTACTTGTTTCAATCTTTTGGATTGAAGCAAGGAATGAAAATGCTAGAACCTGGTTGTGGTCGAGGTGAAATTTTAAAGAATTTTAAAGAATTGGGGCTTGAGGTTGTTGGTATGGATATCTCTCCAGAAGCAACAAAGTTTGATAATGGCTTAGACGTTAAGCTGTGCGATATTGAGAATGAAGCCCTGCCATTTGACGATAATACTTTTGATGTAATTTATAGCAAGTCTTTTATTGAGCACCTTTATTATCCAGAGCGATATTTAGAGGAGGCGTACAGAGTTTTAAAGCCAAATGGAATATTATTAACCTTGACTCCAGATTGGGAAGTTAATTATAAAAAGTATTTTGATGATTTTACGCATCGCACACCTTTTACACAGACATCATTAATCAATGCTTATAAAATGTATGGCTTTAATAATGTTAATGTCTATAAATTCAGGCAACTTCCTATTGTTTGGAAGTACACAATATTGAATTATTTTTGTGCATTTATCGCCCCTTTTGTGCCAGTAAGAACTAAAGTGCCATTTCTGAGATGGTCTCGTGAACTTATGTTAATTGGAAAGGGTGTAAAACCATTTGAAGACTGATGAATTTAGGATTAAAAAATAAGCGTGTCTTGATTACAGGCGCTTCTAGGGGGATAGGCTCTTCCATTGCAGAATCATTCTTGAAAGAAGGCGCTAGGGTGTTGTTAGTTTCTAGGGGCTCATCTCAATTGTACGAAACAGTAGAGATGTTGCAAAATAGATATGGTGAATCACATGTAGAGTCAGATACTTGTGATTGTACAAACCAAGATTCTCTTTTATTATTGCGTGATAGAGTTAAAAAGAGATGGGGTAGATTAGATATTGTTGTGGCTAATGTGGGCGATGGGCGTAGCGTTCCCGATGCTATTCCAAGTGATAAGCAATGGAAGCAAACATGGGATAATAATTTTGAGTCGGCGCTTTATACTTCGCGTACCTTCTTACCTTTACTGCAAGAATCAAAAGGAACGCTATTGTTCATTTCATCAATTGCGGCAATAGAGGCTTTTGGAGCACCTGTAGATTACTCAACAGCAAAGTCTGCGATTATTGCTCTTGCTAAGAATATATCAAGAAAAATAGCTGCTGAGGTTAGAGTAAATGTGATTGCACCTGGGAATGTTATTTTTCCTGGAAGTTCCTGGGATGTGAAAATAAAAGAAAATCCTGAGAGGGTGGGTGAAATTATTAAATCATCTGTACCTATGAGGCGTTTTGGAACTCCAGAGGAGATAGCAGATGCTGCTGTTTTCTTGTGTTCAGAACGGGCCAAATTCATTACAGGATCATTGTTGGTAGTTGATGGTGGGCAAACTGTAGGGGTCTATTAGTATGAATAAAGCATTAGAAAATCTTTTTCAGTTAGATGGCAAGGTGATTATTGTTACGGGTTCTGCTGGGCTGCTTGGTCAGAAGCATGCTGAAGCAATTGCTGCTTTTGGTGGGACTCCAATTTTAATTGATCTATCCAAAGAAGCTGTGGATGAGCAAGCTACTAAATTAAACGAAAAATATGGCGTGCCGGCTTCTGGGTTTTCGATTGATATTACCAAAGAGATAGAAATTGAGAAAAATGTAATTAAGCTAGTCAGTGAATATGGAAAAATTGATGGTTTGATTAATAATGCTGCCAACAATCCAAAAGTAGAAAATAGTCAAAATAAAAATTTTTCTAGACTGGAGAATTTTCCATCAGATGTATGGAATCAAGATATTGCAGTTGGACTTACTGGAGCATTTCTTTGTGCAAAGCACTACGGGTATCAAATTTCTAAGAATCCAAATGGCGGTTCAATTATTAATATTTCATCTGATCTTGGTCTGATGGCTCCTGATCAAAGATTGTATTCTAAATTAGGATTGTCAGAAGAGCAGCAGCCAGTAAAGCCAGTAACCTATTCAGTAGTGAAGACCGGCATGATAGGTTTGACGAGATATCTTGCAACATACTGGGCTGAAAAAAATGTCCGATGTAATGCGGTATGTCCCGGTGGGGTTGAGAATGGCCAACCAGATGATTTTTTGCAAGAAGTTTATTCTAGAATTCCAATGCATCGATTGGCTAACTCAAGTGAGTATCAAGGAGTATTAGTTTGGATGCTAAGTGATGCCTCGAGTTATCTTAATGGCGCTATTATTCCTGTTGATGGTGGGCGCACAGCATGGTAAAGCGGTATCTGGTTACAACAGCTGATGAGGAGACATGGCCTGCCGATAAGCCAATTGTTTTTATTGGAGAGTGGTGTAAAAGATATTCAAGAAGAGACGTTTGGGAAAATGTTGATAGTAGAACGGTACCGTATCATTGGGATGATAGGAGGAAGTTCGGTGAAGATTATATTTATTTAAATAATTTGTATGAAAGTTCTTTGGTTGAACTTTCTAAATATTTAAATTCAGTTCACCAAACTCATTTTTCAGTTAGGTATTGGAGGACTCTGATTGGGCCATGGTTAGGGATATTTATTCAAATTTTATTTGATAGATGGTACATGTTGAAGGTCTCATTAGAGACATTTGATATTGACTCATGTTATGTGCATAACAAAGAGATAGAAGCTTTTGCACCTAATGATATGCAATCTTTTGTTGATGTAATGGTGACCGACTCATGGAATGAGTTGATTTATGCAAAACTATTGGAGTTAATGCCAAACGAAATTAATGTATGTAGGTTAGAGAATAAAAGCAAAATTTCTCAGGGAGAGAGCGGCGGGGTTTCAATTAGTAACAAAGTAAAGAGGTTGATTAGGGCAACTTTTAATAATCTTATGGGGCTGGTTAGTTGTTTTGATGATGTTTTTATTTTGAATTCGTGTTTTCCAATGACAACGGATTTTTCTATTCAACTTGGTTTTAAAGAAATCCCCAAATTGTGGAGTACTTTCGTGGCTCCAGAAACGGCTGTGAGCATGAATAGTAGGCGTTGGGGCTTAAAAGTTACGAATCAAAAGTCTGAATTTAGTGGAATAGTTGAGAAAATGATACCCTTATGTATTCCAGTGGTTTATCTGGAAGGTTATCAGGAATTAATCAGTTGTCAGACTAAACTGCCTTGGCCTAAAGAACCAAAAGTTATTTATACCAGTGTTTCATATTACACGGATGATGTTTTTAAAGCTTGGGCTGGTGCTAAAGTTGAGAATAAGGCTTCGTTAATAATTGGTCAGCATGGTGGTAATTTTGGGATGACTCAACAGGCTTTTCTTGAAAGTCATCAGATAAAGATTAGTGATGCTTATTTGTCTTGGGGATGGTCTGATGAGAGGAATAAAAAGATTATTCCTGTTGGCAATCTTGTGTCGAGAAGAAAAACTAAAGGCTATGATCCGCAAGGGTTTGTTTTAATGGTTGAGTATGCGTTACCAAGGTTTAGCTATCAATTGTATTCAGTTCCAATTGCAAGCCAATGGCTTGATTATTTTGATGAGCAATGCCGTTTTGTTGAGTCCTTACCGGTTATGCAGCAAGATTTGTTGAGATTAAGGCTTGGTCGAAGCGATTTTGGTTGGGATCAAGAATCACGTTGGAGGAGTTTATTTCCTAATATTGATTTTGATTTGGGCGCTGAACCAATGTCTAAAGTTGTGACAGGGTGCCGAATCTATATTGCAACATACAATGCAACAACTTTTTTGGAGTCTTTGTCTTGGAATATTCCGACAATTATATTTTGGAAGCCAGAGCATTGGGAGCTTAATAATGATGCCTTGGAGTATTTTTATCTCTTAGAAGCTGTTGGTATTTTTCATAGAACTCCTGAAAGTGCCGCGCGGCAATTAATGCAAGTTTGGGATAATGTTGAAGAATGGTGGGAGAAAGAAGAAGTTCAAAAAGCTCGGCAGGTCTTTTGCAATCAATATTCATTTACCTCAGGTGAATCATTTGAAAAGTTACAAGTAGTGTTTAATGAATTTTCAACTTAATGAGTTTTTATGTGTAAGGTATTAATTACAACTGTTCCGTTTGCAAAACAAAATAAATTACCATTAGAGTTATTGGCAGGAATGAATGTCGAATTATTAATTAACCCTCTTCATAAGAAGTTAACTGAAAATGAGTTAGTAAACATGGTGGCGGATTTTGACATAATTATTGCAGGTACAGAACCAATAACGCAAAAAGTTATGGAGGCTGGGCGTAATCTGAAATTAATTTCTCGTGTTGGGATTGGGCTTGATAGTGTTGATCTGTTGGCAGCAGAAAAGATGGGCATAACTGTCGCATATACACCAGAAGCTCCAGCTCCTGCTGTTGCAGAGCTTACGATTGGAGCGATGTTAACGTTACTCCGTTCTACACATCTTTCAAATTCACAGATGCACAAGGGTGTCTGGCATCGCTATTTGGGGCGACGTTTATCTGAGGTTACTATAGGTATTATCGGCGTAGGGCGTATTGGTGAGCGTATTTTGAATCATTTAGAGGGTTTTGGTTGCCGAAGGATCTTAATAAATGACTTGGTCCAGAGAGCAGATATTGAGCAAAAATTTTCTGTGGAATGGGTTAGTAAGGAGGAAATTTATGAAGAGGCAGATATTATTACGTTACATCTACCATTAACTCATATGACTAGAGATCTGATATGTAGTAAACAATTACTTGCTATGAAAAAGGATGCGTTATTAATTAATACGTCTCGTGGTGGAATAGTTAACGAGCAAGATCTTTATGATGTTATGGCCTCTCAGCATCTCGGAGGGGCAGCAATTGATGTTTTTGAGCAGGAGCCATACAATGGACCTTTAAATAAAATTGAGAAGTGTTTATTGACTGCACATATGGGGTCAATGTCAGTTGATTGTCGAAGTAGTATGGAGATTCAAGCAACACAAGAGGTGCAGAGGTTTCTTGCAGGGAATGAATTGAAGAGTAGAGTCCCTAATGAAGAGTACGAAATTCAAAGGCAGAAAGTGAAATGAAAAAGGCGGTAGTAGTCGGAGGAAGTGGTTTTATTGGGTCTCATGTTGCTGATCATTTGAGTGAAGTAGGTTATCAGGTCACTATCTATGACTATCATGAGTCGCCTTGGTGTCGCTCTGATCAGAAGATGGTTGTTGGTGATATTTTGGACCTGGAAAAGTTAAGTCAAACTATTGTGGATACTGATGTTGTTTATAATTTTGCTGCCTTATCAGACCTTAATCAAGCCTTAAAGCAGCCAGTGGACACTGTAAACATTAATATTCTAGGAAATGTTAATGTTTTAGAAGCCTGTCGGTTGTGTAAGGTAAAGCGCTTTATTTATGCCAGTACAGTTTACGTTCACAGCCGTGAAGGAGGATTTTATCGATGCAGTAAACACGCGTCTGAAGCTTACGTTGAGGAATATCAGCGTGTTTTTGGGTTAAGCTATACTATTTTACGTTATGGCTCTCTCTATGGACCAAGAGCTGATGAAACAAATGGTTTGTGGCGTATTGTGCGAAGTGCATTGAAAGATCGTAAATTGCGTTATAAGGGGGATCCAGATGCTATGCGAGAGTATATCCACGTTGAAGATGCCGCTCGTGCAAGTGTTCATGCGCTTAATGATGAGTTTAAGAACGAAAATGTTGTATTAACAGGACAGGAGCCTATGCGCGTTCATGATCTGTTGAAAATGTTGGCAGAAATTCTTGGTATGGAAGAGGACTCAGTGGAATTTATTGATGGTAACTATGCGGGGCACTACGTGAGAACACCTTATGCCTACCAGCCTAATTTGGGTCGTAAATATACGCCAAAGATTCATGTTGACCTTGGTCAGGGTTTGCTCGAATTAATTGGTAATATTCAGGCAGGAAAATAATTTCTTGGGTGGTTATTTGAAAATTTTTAAAGTTTTTTTACATCTAAAAGAAGAGGCGTTGTCTTTATTAAAATTGGCAGTAATTAGTTATCCTAATACAGTTTTGGGGAGCTATTTGAGGCGATATCTATGGGGAAGGTTATTTGACATCTCTAATATAAGGAATATTGGTAAAGGTGCTAATATAATTTCTCGAGATAAAATTAGAATTGGAGATGACCTCATTCTGGGTGACAATGTAATTATTGAAAATGCTAATTCGTATGGGTGCTATATAGGTAACTTCGTTAGTATAGCGCGTGAAACTTATATTAGAACTGCAAATCATAATTTTGATAATCTAACTATTCCTATTAGGAATCAAGGGCACAATGCAAAATCAATTGATTATGGAGGCTCTAAGTATTCAGTGGTAATTGAAGATGATGTTTGGATTGGAGCACGCTCAATTATTTTATCAGGTGCTCATATCGGGAAAGGATCTGTGATAAGTGCTGGTTCAGTAGTTTCTTCAAAACTACCTCCATATTCAATTGCAGGGGGTAACCCAGCAAGAATGATTACTAGTAGAAAGTATCCTATCTAAAATAAGAGTGGGTTCGGCAATAGATATGCCCCAGTTCCATAAAAAAATTTTGTATTCCATCTATTTTTTCAAAGCATATTCGAGATCTATAAGGCCGGATTTTATGGCTTTTCTCTTACCTTCTATTGCATATAATTCTGTTTTATCAATATCCTACTCTAGTAGTTGAAAACCTATAAAAGTCATCCCTTAGACTTTCTATGGCTGAGGGGTATTCATTTTTTATTAGTACTAAGTGAAACTCTTGTTGTAGAATCGCTAATTGAACTTTATGTATTATTACGTATGACATATTTATTCTCGAGGTTATTTTGAAAGATATTGTTTATAGAAAAGCCTTGTTGATAAGGGAAACAGAGAATGCTTTTCTCTCTCTTTTTACGACGGGAAAATTAAACGGCACTGTTCATACTTGCAATGGTCAAGAATTTTCTGCTCTGGCATTCTGCTCTGAGCTTCAGGGTCAAGATGTTATTCATTCTAATCATCGATGTCATGGTCATTACATCGCTCATTCAGGTGATGTTAGAGGCTTAATTGCTGAACTTATGGGTAAAGCATCAGGAGTTTGTGGGGGAATAGGTTCAAGTCAACACTTGTGTAAAGATGGGTTTTTCTCCAATGGTATCCAAGGTGGTATCGTACCAATTGCTACGGGGATGGCATTAGCAGCAAAACGGAGAGGAGGGGGCGCTATCGCTGTGGTTTTTATCGGCGATGGTACGCTTGGGGAGGGTGTTGTATATGAGAGCATGAATTTAGCATCTTTACTTGGACTACCTTTGCATATCGTGTGTGAAAACAATAATTATGCTCAATCCACTCAAATTATCGATAACCTAGCGGGTTCTATTTTGGCGCGCCCAGAATCATTTGGACTAAAGACATATCATTCAAACACATGGGATGTTGAAGCATTATTTGACAATGCCAGAGCCTCTATTGAGGCCGCTCGAAGTAACCACCCGGTATTTCATTTGGTTGATACCTATCGCCTCAATCATCACTCAAAAAGTGACGATAAAAGAGACCCTGAAGAAGTTGCTAAGTTCGTGAAGAAAGATCCGTTAAATGTTTTCCGTGATGCTAATGCCAAATTATATCAATCAATGTTGCAGGAGATTGATTCTCAGATAACTGGTTATATTAGTGAGCTTGAGAATGAAGATGAACTAGAACCTAGTTTATATCTTGAATTATCTCAGCGTGTTGTATCACTAAGAAATGATCAGAACAAGGTTCGTGAGTTAAGTCCTTCAGTCAGGAAAATGATTCTTGACAAGGGAATTAATATTGAGAAAGTAAGAGGGACTGGAAGGAATGATCGAATTATCAAGCGGGACGTGCAGAAGTATTTAAGTACATTGAGCGATCATGCGAGATTTAATGAGAATAATATGACGCAGAAAAAGGAAGCTCTGGAATACATTCCGGTTGAGTATATTAATGAGCGGGTTGCAACCAGAATTAATGCTTTTTTTGATGAAAATATGGCTCACGATAAAAAGCTTTTTTTTGTTGGAGAGGATGTTCTTTCCCCTTATGGAGGTGCTTTTAATGTTGCTGCTGGATTATCAATTAAATATCCTGAAAATGTTATTAGCACCCCTATTAGTGAAGCTGCAATTACTGGGTTGTGTAATGGTCTAGCTTTAAGTGGTTTTAAACCCTATTTGGAAATAATGTTTGGTGATTTTATCACCTTATCATTAGATCAAATCATTAATCATTCTTCAAAATTTCACCACATGTACAATAAGCAAGTTAATTGCCCGATAGTTATACGGACTCCGATGGGCGGCGGAAGAGGCTATGGACCAACACACTCACAAACAATGGATAAGTTCCTAGTTGGAATTCCTAATGTTACAGTTGTTGCCATTAATACTTTTATTGATCCAAAGATCATTTATCAGAATATTTATGATAATGAAAAGCACCCTGTTATTGTGATTGAGAATAAAGTGGATTACGGTAGTTTTGTTGGGTCAGTTAAATTGGATTATTATTTTATTGAGCGTTCTACAGACCGATACCCAACAGTAAAGTGTAGCCCCAAAGTTGATACTCCTACATTGACATTAGTTACTTATGGAGGCATTTCAAGAAATGTTATTAATTGTATTCATGAATTATTTCAAGAGGTTGATTTAATTCCTGAGGTTATTGTGCTTTGTAAACTTTCACCACTTGATATTTCACCTGTGTTAGATTCTGTATCGATAACAAAGCGAGTTGTGATTATTGAAGAAGGTGGGAAAGAGTTTGGGGTTGGGGCTGAAATTATTGCTCAGGCCGTGGAGAAGCTAGGAGGTAAAATAATTTTAGCAAAACGCATAGGGGCTCTGACAGTCCCAATTCCCTCAGCGAGAGGTCTTGAGGATTTTGTTTTGCCAAATACTACATTGATAAAGGATATTGCACAGGAATTGTCTTAATGGCTATTATTAAAGAGATCACTGCACCAAAAGACAATGCAGACAACTTGCTTCTTGTTAGAGAGGTTTTTTTTGACAACAATGATGTAGTAGAAAAAGGTGATAACCTTATAGTGTTGGAAACATCTAAAACTGCTATTGTTTTAGATTCGCCTTGTGATGGGTTTATTGAATATATTGTTGTTTTAGACCAGGAAATATCTATAGGGGAAGTAATCATTCGAATACATGACCAGTTATTTGATGAAACTATTACTAGCTTTTCAACGGAGGTAAATTTAGAAGATATAGGTGGGAAAGATAAAGTTATTTCATTTAAAGCTGAGGCTTATATTAAAGAAAACAAATTAGATGTTTCTGTTATTAAAAAACATTTCATTGCTCTTTCTGATCTTGAAGTCAAAGAAGAACCATTAACAGCTAAAAGTATACTTCCACTATCGATTGACTTAGATGCATTAAAGCACCGAGAAAAAGCCCCTATAAATACGACAGAAGTTAAAATCAGTTTAGCAAAAAAAAATGAGATATTAGCACTGACAGGGGTACAATCATCAGGGCTAGTTAGCACTATTTCTATTAGTGTGGATGTGACGACATTATCTCATGATTATGAGACTGATTTATTCCAAGACTCTGACTCCTACCTGCCTATAATCATTTATGAAGTATCACGCTTGATTAAGGAATATCCACTACTAAATGCTTATTATGACGAGGACGTGATTCGTCTTTATGATGAAATTAATGTTGGGGTAGCTTTTGATATTGATGATGGCTTGAAGGTTTGTACAATTCGCGGTACGGATAGTTTATCAATGCCCAGTATTGAACAGGAGATAACTCAAATTATTGATGATTATCTAAACCGGCGACTTACACATAATCAACTTACTCGCTCAACATTTACCATTACTGATCTTTCCTCGTATGGTGTCAATGGTGTTATTCCGTTGGTTAATTTTAACCAATCTGCTATCTTGGGTATATCAAGTATTGATACACAATTAAACCGTATAAACTTGAGTTTATCCTTCGATCATCGAGTGACAGAAGGTAAAGTTGCTGGATCTTTCTTAATGGAACTCAAACAACGTATTTCTAGTCATATGGGGCTTCGCCAAAGTGAATTTAAAAGGACTACCTCTAGCTTATGTTGTAATAATTGTATGAAAACATTAGAAGAAGACTTTAAGATGAGAGGTATAGGCTTGGTGAAAATAGTTGATCATGAAGAGAACGAGACCCTTTTGTGTCAAACCTGTCTAGATGGGTGGTCATAATTATGGATAAGGTTAAAGAAATAATTTCAGTTTTCCTTAAAGAGTCACCTGAAAACATTACTGAAAAAACTCGTATTGATAAACAAGTAATTCCAGGATCAGTATTAATTCATCGAATGTATTCTGAACTACGTCATCATGGTTTTGAGGTTACTGACATCTCGAGCATTGTAACCTTTGGTGATTTACAGCGATCATTATCTGGTAAAGATAAATCAAAGATATTAGAATCCGTTACCATAACACCTCCAACTTCACGCGCTGATTTTTCTTATGATGTTGATACTGGATTTATAGGTATTGATATGGAATCATCAGAAAATCTTCCTAGCACTAATGATTTTCATTCTCATCAGTTTTACAAAGATAATTTTTCTAAACGTGAGATTGGTTACTGTTCGTCCAAAAAAGATCCTAGATCTTGTTTTTCAGGTCGTTTTGCTGCAAAAGAAGCTATTGTTAAAGCGGATAATACATATAGATGTAAACCTTTTTCAGAATTAGAAATTGAAATTTCGAAAAATGGACGGCCCATTTTTCGCGACTTTAATTTATCCATATCTCATAATAAGTTAGGTGATAATTCTCTTTCTATTGCTATTGCACAGAAGCGTTCAATAATTTGTAAGTATGAAAAAAATAGCAATACTTCTTCAGTAAATCCTACAAGTTTGGAAGATGAGGGGTTACATCAGCCTCCAAAAAAGCGTGATAAAAAAGAATCAATTAGTCATACAATTATTAGTATTGTTTTGGCTTCTGGATTATCAGTAGCTATATTTTATATTATCAGTAATTCTAATTTAAATTAAATAGTATTGTGTTTACAAGTAATTATATTTTTTTTGACTTTGATGGTGTTATTAAAGACTCTGTTGAGGTTAAATCAAGAGCCTTTGAGGAATTGTTTAGAGAGTTTGATAGGAGTACTACTAACAAAATTATAAAACACCATGAAGAAAATGGTGGTATGTCCCGTTTTGATAAATTACCCATTTATCTTAAGTGGACAGGCCAATTCCCCTCAAAGGCTTTGGTGGCTGATTATTCAGAAAAATTTTCTTTATTAGTTAAACAGAATGTCATTGAGTCAGAGTGGGTGCCAGGTGTACTTGACTACATGAGAAATCACATAATGCATCAAACTTTTTTTCTGGTTACGGCAACGCCACAAATAGAGATAGAAGAAATACTGGAGGAACTAAAAATACAAAAGTATTTTAAAAATATTATTGGCACTCCCACTAGAAAAGTTGATGCAATCAAGATGTTGCTTGCTGAGTACTCAATCAGTCCTGATCAAGCTGTTATGGTTGGTGATTCCCGTAGCGATTATGAGGCGGCTACAGAAAATCATGTGCCATTTGTACTGAGGAGAACCAATTTGAATCAGGCTCTACAAGAGAGGCTAACTTGTCCAATGATAGATGATTTCTAAAATGAATAGACTTGAAGTAATCACAGCAATTAGAGTAAAACTCCGTAATGGGGGGTACAGTATTGGTAGCTGGATTCAAATCCCTCACCCCTCGATTGCCGAAATCATGGGGCAGGCAGGCTATGATTGGGTGGCAGTAGATATGGAGCATGGTGCTGTTTCAGTACATCAATTGCCTGATCTTTTTCGTGCATTGGAGTTAGGTAAAACACTTCCATTAGCCAGAGTGGCACAAGGGAATACCAAAGATTGTAAGCAGGCGCTAGATGCGGGTGCTGGTGGTATTATTGTTCCTATGGTCGAGAGTGCTGAACAATTGGAGAAAGTTAAAGATGCCATTTGTTGGCCCCCATCGGGAAAGAGGGGTGTGGCTTTTTCTAGAGCAAATCTATTTGGTAAGTACTTTGATAAATATATTGAGGAAGCGCAACAACCATTATTGATCGCGATGATTGAGCATATCAATGCTATTGATAACTTGGAGGGTATCTTGAACATTAAAGGTCTCGATGCAATCTTGATTGGGCCTTATGATCTGTCTGCTTCAATGGGGTTAACCGCTCAATTTGATCATCCAGATTTTATTGCTGTGATATCTCAAATTAAAGCTGCTTCGGATAAACATAAAGTCCCAAGCGGTGTTCATGTCGTTTCCCCATCTATAGATGAACTGAATAAAAAGCTTAGAGAAGGTCACCGATTTCTTGCGTATTCAATAGATAGTGTGTTTATAAATCAAGCGGTAGAGTTTCCGCATGAATTCATTAGAGGGCAATAAGTATATGAAAGTGATTGCAGTAATTCCTGCGCGTATGGGGTCGTCACGGTTTCCAGGAAAACCAATGGCGCTTATACACGGCACCCCGATGATTGGTCACTGTTACTATAGAACAAATATGTGTAGTGAACTTGTTGCAACTTATGTAGCGACTTGTGATCAGGAGATATATGACTATATTAACTCGATCGGTGGTTGTGCGGTTATGACATCAAATAAGCATGAAAGAGCGACTGACAGAACTGCTGAAGCGATGATCAAGATTGAAGAAGAGCTTGGGGAAAAAGTTGATATTGTAGTTATGGTGCAGGGTGATGAGCCAATGGTGACACCTGAAATGATCACTGAATCACTGTTGCCATTTAATACGGATGCTAGTGTGAATGTTGTTAATTTAATGGCTCATATGAATTCGATTAAAGAGTTTGACGATCCAAATGAAGTGAAAGTGGTTATTAATAAGAATAATGATGCAATTTATTTTTCCAGAGAAGCAATACCCTCTAGGAAAAAAGGTGTAGCGAATGTACCGATGTTAAAACAAGTTTGTATCATTCCTTTTAAAAGAGATTATTTGTTAAAATTTAATGAAATGTCAGAAACGGAACTCGAGAGAATTGAGTCTGTTGATATGATGAGAATTATTGAAAATGGTGAGTTTGTAAGAATGGTGATGACGCAGTTTGAATCATTGAGTGTGGATACTGAGGAAGATAGAGTTCGTGTTGAAAGAAAAATGGAATCTGATGTATTGATGAATAGTTACAAAAAATAATGAGAATTACCGATGCCTGAATGTAGGATTTGTACCGCAAGTAACACATACCAGAGCATTAGGGCACCTTTTGTTTTTGGTGGAAGAGATGAGCATAATTTTTGGAAATGTGAGCAATGTGATGCAATCTATCTCTATCCTGCATTAAGTGAAGAGGAAGAAAAAAAATTCTATCGCCAAGAGTTCGAAAAATTCATGTCAACTCGGGTCGGTGATCATCGTGATTGGAGCAATGCAGAAAATCACAAGGTGACAAATCAAGATCAAGTTAGAAGGCGACTTCCATTTGTCGATAAACACCTTCACAAGGGGGTGGAACTGTTAGAAATAGGGTGTTCGAGTGGCTTTATGTTAGATGCCTTTTGTGATTTAGGTGCAAAATGTATGGGTGTGGAGCCTTCAGGTGCTTTTGGAAAGTTTCTTGAACAATCAGGACATAAATATGTAAGTGACATCGCAGATTTGGGAGATATAAAGTTTGATGTAATTGTTCATTTTTTCGTTTTTGAACATATTTCAGATCCTTTTGTGTTTTTAGCAGCAATGCATGGATTACTTAAAGAAGGTGGGGTGATGATCGCTGAAATACCATGTGCAAATGATCCGCTTACATCAATATACGAAATTGAGGAATTTGAAAAGTTTTATTGGTCAATTGCGCATCATTTTTATTATACCCCTGAATCCTTGAAATATATTATGGACAAGTTAGGTTATAAATATGAACTAAAACCTGAACAAAGGTACGATCTTTCTAATCATATGGTATGGATGAATGAAGGGCGGCCAGGTGGTCAAGGAAGATACAATGATAGATTAGGTGACAATGTTAACAAGGTTTATCGCGAGCATTGTATAAATACTTGGCAGTGTGACACTATGTTTTTGTATATGTGGAAATAAATAATGGCTAATTATTTAGTGACGGGTGCGGCAGGTTTCATTGGAGGAGCAATAGCTAAGAAACTATTGAGTGAGGGGAACAGTGTTGTTTCAATTGATAATTTAAGCACGGGGCGTATTGATAATGTGCCGAAAGGGGTTGTTTTTTTTGAAGGGGACTGCGCAAACATAGATCTCTACAGCAAGATACCTCAAAGAAAATATGATGCAATTTTCCATATAGCAGGTCAAAGCTCGGGTGAAATTAGTTTTGATGATCCAATCTATGATATTCGTACTAATGCTGAGTCAACTTTGATGCTTTTGAAATTTGCCCTAAATAATGGGTGTAAACGATTTGTTTTTGCTAGCACCATGTCGGTTTATGGTAGACAACCTGACGAAGCTATAGCAGAAAAAGCAAGTTGTAAGCCGGAGTCATTTTATGGTGTTGGTAAATTGGCCAGCGAGCACTACATGCGGATTTATCAGCAATATGGGATAAATAGTACTAGTTTACGGTTATTTAATGTTTATGGCCCTGGCCAGAACCTTGATAATCTTAGGCAGGGAATGGTGAGTATTTATCTGGCGCAGATGTTAAAAGGAAGTTGCGTTTTGGTGAAAGGCTCTCCAGATCGATATAGAGATTTTATCAATATTAGAAATGTTGTAGAGGTCTTTATTAAATGTCTTGACTGTCAGGGTAGTTATGGCAAAGAGATAAATGTTGCAACAGGAAGAAGAACTACAGTCCGTGAGGTTATAGAAACTTTAAGTGCTCTATTTGATAAGAAAATAATTGTGGAATATTCTGGTTCAACATCGGGTGATGTTCATGGGATCTATGGTGATAACAGGTTGATGAAATCTTTGTTTAATATAAAAGAAATGATTGAGTTTAAAGATGGGGCAAGGGATATGTATAGTGCTTCGCTGATGAAATACTATTCCAATTAATTGCGTTCTTTTTCCTAACTTTAGCCCCCCTATTTTTTATTTGTAAGGGTTTTAAATAAAATTAGGCGTTTTTTATATAATAATCTGACTAATAGCAGATGGTCATTCCATTAAATTTAATCAAACGTGGCCGAGTAGATTTTCATTCTAGTTAATAATTATTAAGTCAGCACGTATATTTATCATTTGGTTATATGAAAATGGGTTTTATTTCTGATTAGATCTTAGGTGATTTTTTTGAAGGGTTATAACTAAATAAGAGTTGTTGACCTACGATTTCTTGCTCTAAGCGGTATGTTAATGAAAAAAATTGATTTAAGGAAAGATGGTTCCTTATCTGTACCCGATTCTAAGAGAATAACTCTGTTAGCAAAACAGGTAGCATTAGAATATAACGATTATATACTCCAGGTTATAAGGAGTAATGATGTAGAAGGTTTTACAAGTTTACTAAGCGTGGTTTGTAGAAATACTTATGTATCACTGATTTATGATCGAATGTGTCGATTGGCACTATTAGAAGATAGGCTAAAAAGTGGAGAGCTGTTTATATCAGTTACTCTCGATAGTTACACTATGACAGAGCCTGTAGAGCAATTATTAAAACGATATGATAGTAAAGCTGTAATTATTGTTTCTAATGTTCCTTGTTCTAGAAGGTTCGCCTCTATGTATACTTTTTTTTCTCTTTTAAAAACGATGTACAAGTGTGTGAATCTTTGGGGTTGGTCGAGATTGGTTAAATGCAGAAAACATCCTGTAGGAAGTATTTATATATTGGATACTTTTATTTTTAAGAATAGCATTGATAGTACTCTTATGTTTAATGATCGATATTATAATGGCTTAATTGAAAATATTGATATTTCAACTAGAGAAAGGACTTGGTATATACCAACATTATTTGGTTTTCGTTACCCTTGGGAATGGATGCGTCTATTTGCTAGAGTATCGAAATCAGGGCATAATATTTTTCTTAAAGAACACTGGCTAAGGGTTTCTGATTATTTTTTTTCTATTTGGAAATCATTAATATTGGGCCGATCAATAAGACAGTTTCCTTCTTGGAGAGGCTTAGATATATCGTGTTTGGTAAAAGAAGAGGTGACTATTGAGCGAGGAAGCTTTTCGCTTACTCAGTCGTTATTAATATATCGTTTCTTTATGCGTCTTAAAAGCAATGGAGTGGAGATAGACGGAGTGATCGATTGGTTTGAGAACCAAAATGTTGACCGAGCATTATGTTTAGGGATAAGGGCGTTTTATCCAGAAACAAAAATTAAGGGGTATATAGGATTTGTTCCCCAGGAATTTTATTTAGGGATGTTTCCTGTAGGCTATGAATTTACAGGTGGGGTGTTGCCGGATGAAATTATGGTTATTGGTAACGTGTTTGTTCCGCAGATTAAGAAATTCTTTCCAGAGTTAAATGTTTCTGTTGCTCCAGCGTTTCGTTTTCAAAATATTATAAGCGATAGTATAAACAAAAAAAGTGATAACAAAATAATTTTACTTGCAATGCCTATGATTCTTAGTGAGGCGAAGATGATTGTTAGGCTTGCGCGGAATGTTAGGTGTGATACAAACTTTAGGTGGATAATTAAAATACACCCAACAGTATCAAGAAAGGTATTTCAACATATGGTTCCCGATTCGTTAGATATGAAGTTTGAATTTACGGAAGAAGTTATGCCTACTTTATTGCAAAGGACACATTTACTTATTTCATCTGCTTCAAGTGTTACATTGGAAGCTGTTGTTCATAGAGTGCCTGTTGTTATTTTAGGGAGCAGATCTGGTCCAACAAATAATCCCTTAGAAGATATTGTGGATAATGCGTATTGGTCAATTTGTTATACGTGCGAGGATTTGGTTAGTGCAATTCATCAAGATATCATTGGTGGGCCATTAGGCGTTGCGGAATATTTTTCGGAAATTACATCAATGAACGTTAAAAAGATGATGAGTTTTTAAAGGAACAATTGCTATATGGGTTTAATGTTGCATTATAAATGTATAAGGTTGGTAATTTAATGAATGAATTTAGAGAGGTGTTTTCTGGGAAGGTTGTATTAATAACGGGGCATACAGGCTTTAAAGGGGGGTGGTTATCTCTTTGGTTAACCCATTTAGGTGCGAAAGTAGTGGGTGTTTCAAAGGATGTGCCAACTACACCATCTAATTTTATTGCTTCATGCCTTACGGATAAAATTGATGATAGGCGTGTTGATATTTTAGACCTGGAGTCAATGAAGGGGGTGATGCAGGAGATGCAGCCGGATTTCGTATTTCATTTAGCGGCCCAGGCACTAGTTCGTCCAGCATACAGTAATCCTTTAAATACAATTACAACTAATTCTATCGGTACTGCTAACATCTTAGAGTCAGTAAGAATGTTAAAAAAAGAAGTGACCTTGGTAATGATCACTAGTGACAAAGCATACGATAATGTTGAATGGGTTTGGGGGTATCGTGAAACTGATCGATTAGGTGGCAAGGATCCTTATAGTGCTTCAAAGGGGATGGCCGAGTTAGTAATAAGAACTTATGTTGAATCTTTTTTTAGTACAGAAAATAATAACGTTAAAGTAGGTGTTGCTCGTGCAGGCAATGTGATTGGAGGTGGTGATTGGGCTGTAGATAGAATTGTGCCTGATTGTATGGTTGCTTGGGCTAAAGGGGGAACTGTTGATATACGAGCGCCTTGGGCAACTCGTCCGTGGCAGCATGTTCTAGAGCCGTTGAGTGGCTATTTAGTGCTAGCAGTAAATCTAGCTTTGCATAAGGATAAGCATGGGGAGTCGTATAATTTTGGCCCTTCTAATCAGCAGGATTATTCAGTTAGAGAATTAATTGATGAAATGTCTAGTCACTGGAGTAACGTGCGTTGGAATGATGTTTCAACAAGTCAGAAACATTTACATGAGGCTAACTTATTAAAATTAAATTGTGACAAATCTCTTAATGAATTAGGTTGGCAGTCTACGTTACAGTTTAATGAAACTGTTAGCATGACTATCCAATGGTACAAAGAATATTATCAGAGACAAAACCAAACTAATGATTTTTCGATGTACGATTTTTCTATTTCTCAAATTAATGAATATTGTGATTTAGCCAAAAATAGAGGAATATCATGGGCCATAAAAAGAGGCTAGTAAAGGAAATTGAAGGGGTTTTGTTAACGCCATTGAAAATAATTAATGTTGATAATGGAAATGTTTTACATGGATTGAAAATGGGTGGTGATGGGTTTTGTGGTTTTGGTGAAGCTTATTTCTCAATAGTCAAGGGTGGTGCAATTAAAGCATGGAAAAGGCATCGAAAAATGACATTGAATTTGATGGTACCTTTAGGGGCAATTAAATTTGTGGTTTATGACGATCGTATGGGTTCATCAACGTACAGATGTTTCCAAGAGATTTTATTGTCAAGAGATAATAACTATATGAGAATAACTGTGCCACCGTTAGTATGGCTTGGGTTCCAAGGTTGTAATGAGGGTGAGAATATGTTGCTTAACATAGCAGATTTTTTACATGATCCAGATGAGGTTGATAGAAAATTGTTACAACAAATTGATTATGATTGGGGAGTAAATAGATGAAAGTTGTGCTTCTTGCGGGAGGGTTCGGTACTAGGCTATCGGAATATACTGAAAATATACCGAAGCCGATGGTAACAATTGGTGGTAGGCCAATTTTATGGCACATTATGAATACATATGCAAAGTTTGGTCATATGGATTTTAATGTGGCGCTTGGTTATAAAGCTGAATTGATTAAAGAATATTTTTTAAATTATCATAGTCTTAACTCAGATTTTACTATTGATTTAGCGACGGGTTCTATCATCCCTCATCAAGTTAATAAAGTTGACTGGAAGGTTACACTAGTGGATACGGGAGGGGATTCGATGACAGGGGGAAGAGTTAAAAGAATGCAGTCATGTATTGGCTCAGAGGCTTTTCTTCTAACATATGGTGATGGATTAGCTGATATTAATTTAGATGCGTTGGTTGATTTTCATAAAAGTCATGGAAAAATGGTCACTGTTTCAGCCGTTCATCCAGGGGCCCGATTTGGGGAGCTCGAAATGAATGGTGAAAGGGTAACTAAATTTAGTGAAAAACCTCAGATAACAGAAGGTTGGATTAATGGTGGTTATTTTGTTATCGAGCCAGAATTTTTTGATTTAATAGAGGGTGATTCAGTTATTTTAGAGCGAGGACCGCTGGAAAAAGTGGCGCAGTTAGGTGAGTTAATGGCATATAAGCACGAAGGTTTTTGGCAGTGTATGGATACAAAGCGTGATAGAGATTTATTGCAACACTTATGGGATTCTAAACAAAATTTATGGTGAATGATTAGCTTCCTATTTATTAAAGTTATAAGAAATGTCTGAAAAGTTACTTATTGTTGGGGGTACTGGATTTATAGGTAATGCTCTTGCACATGCTGCAGTAGCGTCCGGTTTATTTGTTACGATATTGTCCTTAAATAAACCCTTGGTGGAAATTGATGGTGTTAAGTATATTCAGGCGAATGTTTCGGATGTTTGTCAATTAAAAAGTCATTTGAAATGTTCTTCTTTTGAATTCGTGGTCAATCTTTCAGGGTATGTTGACCATAGAGATTTTTTATTAGGAGGGCGCGAAATTATTGATGTTCATTTTAACGGTGTTGGCAACATTCTAGAAGCAATTGATTGGAGTGTCTTAAAAAGGTTTGTTCAGATTGGAAGCAGTGATGAATATGGGAATATAAAAGCACCACAGACTGAAGGAGTGAGAGAGTTGCCAATTTCTCCTTATTCATTGGCAAAACTTTCTTCAACTCATTTGTTAGAAATGTTGTATAGGGTACATAAGCTCCCAGTAGTTATTTTCCGTTTGTTTCTTGTTTATGGTCCGGCGCAAAAAGAAAATCGGTTTTTACCACAAATAATCAATGGATGTCTGCGTCGAGAAAAAATACTCGCTACAAGTGGGATGCAGATAAGAGATTTTTGCTATATTGATGATGTAATAAGAGGAATTATGCTTTCGTTTACGAATAATAATATTAATGGCGAAGTAATTAATTTAGCAGCTGGAGAGCCTTTGACAGTTAGAAGTATGGTCGAGAAAGTGAGAGATGAAATTGGTCATGGAGAAATAAAATTTGGTGGGCGGGAATATAGGCGTGGGGAGAATATGGAGTTGTATGCGAATATTGCAAAAGCTAATGAATTGTTAGGGTGGAGACCATTAGTGGCAATTGAGGAAGGATTGATAAATACAATTAGTTACTATAAGCATAGTGATTATGGAGAATAGATTTCCTCTCGTTAGCATAATAATGAATTGTCATAATGGTGAAAATTTTTTGCGCGAAGCCATTGATTCTGTATATAGGCAAAGTTATAAAAATTGGGAAATAATATTCTGGGATAATGCCTCGACAGATTCAAGTTCATCAATTGCGCAAAGTTATGACCCAAAAGTAAGATATTTTATTTCAAATAAAAAAACATCATTGGGATTGGCGAGAAACCAAGCCTTAGGGAAAGCTAATGGTAAATATATAGCATTTCTGGATTGTGATGATATATATATGCCGGAGAAGATTAAGGTGCAGGTGTCCAAGATGCAGTTAACAAATGCAGCTTTGAGCTATGGTAGTTGGATTAAAATAAACGGAGAGGGTCAAGAAATAAAGGAATATAAATGTAACGAGCATTTTGGAGATGTTTTTGATAGTTTATTTCTTAAGTATAATGTTAATTTTCAAACCTTAATGATTAATAAACAAGTGGTAGATGCTTCATTGCTGACCTTCGATGCCAGCTTAACTTTTTCTCCAGATTATAAGTTAGTTATGTTAATAACGTATAGTAATAAAAATATATTAGTCATCAGTGATTTTCTTTCAAAGTATAGGGTCCACGATGAGGCTTTATCAAGGCATAGTAAGAAGGAGAAATATATTGAGTTTTCAGAAACCACAAGTATTTTAAGAAAATTAATGAATTGTAGTGATAGTGACAGTGATTTTAATATCATTGTTGATATTAATAAATATAAAATGATGTTCAAGGACTCATTAGAAGAAAATAATTTTTTTATGGTACTAATATATTCCTCTAAGGTAATTTTTTTAACATTTATTAAGTTGTTAAAAAAATTCATTCCGATTCGATTAATTCATTGGTCATGAGGTATTTCAATGTAGTTGTTTTCTTGCTGTCTATTATTTATTCAGCATTAACACTACCCTCTATGATTCCTCAGTATTCAGTTATACTTGCGATATTCTTATCGATGAATATATTAGGTAATATTTTTTTAAGTAAAGTTAATATATACGATAATGCAACGGTGAGCGATCATGGTTATACTGACTTATATTTGCCAGTATTTAGCCTTTTAATACTTTCTCTTTTATTGATTTCACGAAGCTTTTATCCCGAGTCAAATATCTATGCTTATGTAAGTTTATTTGTATTGCATCTATTGTTCTTTATTTTTTGTTTTATTACTAAGGATAATATTAATACTTATGTTAAAGCTTATGTAATTTTTGCATTTATAATGTCATCAGCAGGATTGGCATCATTTTTTCTTCAGGTTTTTGATTTAATAGATACTAGTTCTTATGTGAACTTATCTGAACTGACAAATGGTCGTTTCACTAGAGATTCTGGCCGTGAAGATAGTTATTTATTCCCTTATTATCTTGGTTTTATTCTAAAAGGTGATGGTTTATTTAATATTGCAGGGTTTGAGTTCTACAGGATCAGTGGGTGGGCCCATGAGCCGACAAGTGCAACATTTTTTGTTGTGCCAGCAATTATTATTTTATTTTACTCAAAAATTTTCAGAAAACAATTAACTCGTATTGCATTGTTATTAATAATTTTTGGTTTTTGGATATTTTCAATGGCTGTAGGATCAGTTATTGTTGTTTTGGGTTTATTTGTTATTGTTACTTTTTTAAGCATTTTTAGGAACAATTTTCCGAAAAAGGAATCAATGTTTATTTTTATAAGTATGATTATTGGGTTGCCATTGGTTGTATATTTTTTATATTTTTATCCGAGTGCTTTTGATCTGATATTATCTAAATATACTGGAAGCTCGAAAACGGTAAGTGTGGCAATTAATCAGCTTACATGGTTTGTTCCAGATATTAAAAAAACATTACCTTTTTACCTGAGTCACATATTCATGTGGGTAATTATATTTTCTTTTTTTTATATTTCATTGAAAGAGATATTATCAAGAAGGTTTGTAGATGTTCATTCATTAGTTTTATTGTATTTAGTTCTTCACTCTATGAAAGGATCTCAAGAGAATGTTTTTTTATTATTATTTATTTTTTTCTGGTTTTATGTTGTTTGTTATGGTGTCTCCTCAAGTGAGGATGGATTTAAATTTCACTAAATATTATGATTGAGGTCGTGTAATGAGTGTTCAAGCTACTAAAAGAGATTTTATAGATCTTTTGGTTCAAATGTATCAGCATAAATTTATTTATTTTATAGTGTTGAGCCTTTTATTATCATTAGGGTTTTTTTTTAACTTAAAATATAACCCAAGGTATAAGAGTGAAATTAATATTTCAGTAGCCTTAAATGATAAGTTTCTTAAGACTGATGGATTTCAACGGTTAATGAATGGATACCTTCTCGAGAGTGGCGGTGGGAGAGTTAATTCGCAATCTAATCTTGACTCTACAAAACCTGGAATGTCTAGGCTTGAAGTTAACTTATTACTTCTCAATCTTGATACTAATCAAGATTTTATCAATACGTTAGCCTCCGCTTTTAGAAATATTAATGAAGATGTTTATAATGGTAATATAGAAGATGATATTACTAATGCTCTTAAATTTAAGAATGAATCAGGGAAGTTATTAGTCGTTGAGATCTTAACTAAGGAAAAGAGAATCGCAATGTTTTTAAGTAAATATTATGGGCATTATGTTCATTTATATATTAATAAACGCTTTAATAATTATCTTTTAGAATTGAAAAATATGGTGATTGATTTATATCAACATAAACCAATACCTCGAATTAAAAAAGAAAACATTGAGCACTTGAATAATTATTCCAGTCCATATGCGTCGGGTTTAGGTGATGAAGATGTGGTGCTCGATATAATTAGGTCGCTAAATATTAATGAAATTATTGATACTGATATTATTTCTATTACTTCATCAAGAACAGTTTTTACTAATTTAGTGCATCCTTTATTTGTTTATTTGTTTATCTTTTTCTTTTCCTGCTTCCTTCTTATTGTAATAGTTATTTTTATTGATTTATATCATCAAGTTCGTTCAAGAATAAGTGATAACTCTTAATGGGTTTTCTATATAACTTGTTTTTTATTTTGTATTGCATGAGGTTATAAGTAATTTGGTTTTTTTGCCAATGCCCTTTTCTATTGGAGTTGATTATATTGTGTGGAATTATTGGTTTTGCATCTAATTACAGAATAAAACAAAGAAAAAGTTTGATAATTGGTGCTAATGCTATGCATCATCGCGGCCCGGATGGTTCTGGTGAATGGTGGTCAGAAGATGGGCGAGTCGGTTTTGCTCATAAAAGATTATCTATCATTGATCTTGGTTCTAGTGGGCACCAACCCATGAATGATTATACAAATCGATATACTATTGTATTTAATGGTGAGATTTATAATTACAAAGAGTTGTTTCAAGAACTTTTAGCCAAAGATTTTAAATTCAATTCTAAATCAGATACAGAAGTTATACTTAACTCATACCGAGCTTGGGGTAATGATTGCGTTTTACATTTTAATGGTATGTTTGCTTTTGCTATCTATGATTCCTTATTAGGAACTGTTTTTATTGCTCGTGATAGATCTGGACAAAAGCCACTTTTTTATAGTCACAAAAATGGTTTATTTATTTTTTCTTCAGAGTTAAAAGGATTATTATCTGACACGTCTAGGCCGCAAATGGTTAAGTCTAGTTCGCTTGATTATTATCTAACTATGGGTTATATACCTGGTTCTAAATGTCTCATAGAAGGGGTTAATAAATTATCAGCAGCACATTATTTAGTATTTGACCTTAACAGAAATAATGTCAAAGTTTCAATGTATTGGGAGTTACCCAGTGTAGATACGTCATTAGATAATTATTCACGGAAGGATTCTTGTTTGGTCGATGAATTAGAAGGTTTACTCGAAACCTCCGTTCAACAACACCTTGTGGGTGATGTGCCCATTGGAGTGTTATTAAGTGGTGGAGTTGATTCAAGCCTGATAACTGCGATGGCTGCGCGACATGTTGATCGTTTGAAAACTTTTACTATTCGATTTCCCGGAGATAAAGATTTTGATGAGACAATCCATGCTCGTTTAATTTCTCAATATTTCGAAACCGATCATATTGAGCTTGAGGCTTTGCCTGTTTCGGTCGATGTTTTAACAACGCTCGCTTGTCAATTTGATGAACCAATAATTGATTCCTCTATGATTCCTACTTTTCTTGTTAGCCAATTAGTAAAACCACATTGCAAAGTCGTGCTTGGTGGGGATGGTGCTGATGAATTGTTTGGTGGCTATGAACATTATAGCCGGTTGCTTTGGATGCAAAGATACAGTTTTTTAATTCCACAAGTTTTACGATTATGTGTCGCTAATATTTCTCAAATGATAATGCCTGAGGGTGTCAAAGGTAGGAATTGGTTAAGGGCATTAGGTTCAAACTTCAACAATGAAGTTCCCTTAATTGCTCAGCACTTTGATGCTAAGATGATCCATAATTTATTAAATGCACATAGTCCTCATAGGCCACTAATAGCGAAAAACATTTTCCAAACATGTTTTTTTCAACATCCTGAATTATTGCAAAGAGCAACCCGGACAGATTTTTCTAATTATTTATCTGAGGATATATTAGTAAAGGTTGACAGGGCTAGTATGTTGAGCTCTGTAGAGGTTAGAGCGCCTTTTTTGGATAATAATCTGATTGATTTTGCCTTCAAGAATGTTCCGAGTCATTTGAAAACAACACACAATAAAAGGAAAATATTACTTAAAGAACTGGCAAGTCAAGTTTTACCATCAGATTTTGATATGAATAGAAAGCAAGGTTTTTCTATCCCAATAGATAATTGGCTTAAGGAAGGAGAGTTTCGAGATTTTTTTTATGATGTACTTTTAAGTCCCCAGTGCGTTTTTTCTAAACATTCTGTTCGTGGGTTATTGAAAGGGCAGGATAAGGGGCGGAATAATGGCGAACGTCTATTCGGTCTTGTGATGTTGGAACTTTGGAGAAAGAATTATAATATTTCATTTTGATGGGTGAGAATTGTTAGCGTATGAAGAAAGATATTTTAAAAATACTACGATGCCCAAAAACTAAGCAACAGCTTTTTTTGGAAGATACAGAGAGCCACAATGACGAAGTTTATGATGGTATTTTACTTACTGAAAATGGTGCTAACCGTTATCCGATAGAAAAAGGTGTTCCTCGTTTTGTCCCTCAAGAAAGTTATGCTGATAGCTTTGGTTTTCAATGGAATCTTTATAGTAAAACACAGTTGGATAGTTTTTCAGGTCATACTATTTCATTTGATAGGTTTTGGGAATCTTCTGGCTGGGATAAGGATGAGTTAAAAGACAAGTGGGTATTAGATATTGGTTGTGGTTCTGGAAGGTTTACTGAAGTAGCACTTGAGGCTGGTGCAAATGTTGTTGCTCTAGATTATTCTAGTGCAGTTGATGCTTGTTACAATAATTTTAAAGAGCATCCAAGATTTCATGTTGTGCAAGGTGACATTTATGAGTTGCCTTTAGCTACGGCTTTTTCATTTGTTTATTGTTTGGGTGTTTTACAACATACGCCAGATCCTAGTAAAGCATTCTTGGCAATTCCTAGTGTGCTAAGTACAGGGGGTAAAATTTGTATAGATTTTTATGAAAAAACATGGAAAAGTAATCTGTTGCCCAAATATTGGTTACGTCCTTTAACAAGGCATCTGCCGAAGCGTTTGCTTTTTTCTGTTTTAAAAAAATCAGTGCCGACATTATTAAAGTTGAGTCGCCAACTGGGGCGAGTCTATTTTCTCGGAAGTTTACTTAAAAGGGTGGTTCCTGTAGCTAACTATTATGGTATTTATCCATTAACTGAGAAGCAACATATTGAGTGGTCTTTATTAGATACATTTGATTGGTTCTCTCCTCAGTATGATAAACCACAAACCCAAGAGGTAGCTAGGTTATTGATGGAGAAAGCTAGGCTTCGTGATATAGAGGTTTTTAAATTAGGACATATTGTAGCTCGTGGAACTAAGTAAAGGTCAGTTGAAAGAAAGGGTTATAGGGATTGATGCTTCTAATTTACGACGAGGCGGAGGAGTAACGCATTTAGTTGAAATAATTACTGCTTTAAGTTCTGTAGAAAATACTAGTCTCCGAGTAGTAATTTGGGGGTGCAAGGAAACACTTGATAAAATTGCAGAATACACATGGTTAATTAAGCGTACACCAAATGAATTGAGTAAAGGGTTTATTATTCGAGCAATATGGCAGAGATTTAAATTGCCCCGTGAGGCAATATCTGAAGGATGTGATTTGATTTTTGCCCCGGGAGGAAGTTTTTCATGCTCATTTAGACCTATTGTAACAATGAGTCGTAACATGTTGCCATTTGAATGGTGTGAAGCTAGGCGATATGGCTTTTCATTGGTGACATTAAGATTAATTCTTTTGAGATGGTTGCAGTTAAAAAGTTTTCGATCTGCAAATGGCGTTATTTTTTTGACTAAATATGCAGAAACAAAAGTATTAAGTGTTGCTAAGGATTTATCTGGAATTACATCCATCATTCCGCATGGGTTGAGTTCTCGTTTTTGCCAGAAGCCAAAAAAACAGTTAGATATTGTTCAGTACAGTGATGAAAACCCCTTTAATATTGTTTATGTTTCAATTATTGATCAATATAAACATCAATGGAACGTTGTTGAGGCGGTGGCGCAATTAAGAAAGGAAGGGTACCCTGTTATACTCCATTTTGTGGGGCCTTCTTATCCAGCGGCGCAAAAAAAATTAACTTATGCATTGAATAAGTTTGATAAAAACAATGATTGGGTTAGGTGTCATGGGGAAGTCCCTTATGAAGAACTTCACCATATTTATAAAGCTTCACATCTTGGCATTTTTGCATCCAGTTGTGAGAATATGCCAAATATATTATTAGAAACAATGGCAGCAGGGCTGCCAATTGCTTGTTCAAATCGTGGGCCTATGCCTGAAATAATGGGGAGTTCTGGAGAATATTTTGATCCAGAAATACCGGTTGAAATTTATAATGTATTACAGCATTTGATAAATAATCCTGTATTGAGGCTGAAGAATGCTAACAATAGTTTTTGTAGGGGGCAACAATATTCATGGTCTGATTGTTCCGCTAAAACATTCGCCTTCTTAGAAAGAATTATAGTTGATTATAAAAAGTAATTACGTGTGGAATAGTTGGAGTCATTAGATCCGAAAATAGAAATCTATGTTGGTGATGTTGGTGATGTTGGTGATGTTGGCGATGTTGGCGATGGGTAGAGATTAGATGAAATTATCCTATGTTACTCTGCAAGTAGCTGGCTTATTATTGCGGGCATAAGAGGCTATCCAGCGAAATTTATTGAAGCAGGCACACTTCAGTCAGAGTTTTTTATCCTGGGAATATAGATGATTGTTTGTCATCTCTTAAGGATGCTAAGCTAGTCAATGTTAGTTCTATCGATGTATGATGATTTTTTGGATAAATTTTGTCGCGAATTAATTATAGATGGTATGGCAAGCCATATTCTTTCGATATCCTTGCAAAAGTGATGAAAATTGTTTTTCCTCTCTGAACATTTGTATACTGTTGTATGAACATTATATGTGTGTCATGTTGTGGCGTTGAAAACTAATTTTCGCTTTATTGGGGTGTTTCTTTGAAATAGTGGTGCGCTTTTTTAACTCTTAAGTAAGTGTCACATTGATGGTGTTAAGATTATAATGAGACCTAAACCGGCGTTTTTGCCTTCTCATGTGCATTGGCATTCAGTTAAAAATTCAGATCAATTGGCAAATGTAATAAGTTGTCATGTTACGAAAATATTAACTCAATCTTTACATAACCAATCACGAGTTTCCTTAGCAGTTTCAGGTGGGAATAGCCCTATTGCCACTTTTAAGAAGTTATCGGTTGCATCATTAAAGTGGTCTAATATTGACGTGACCTTAGTTGATGAGCGCTGGGTAAATACTAATCATGCAGATAGTAATGAGGGCTTAGTGCGTCGTTATCTATTAAAGGGTGCTGCAGCCAAAGCGAAATTCATTGGATTAAAGAATGAATCGTTGACTGCTAAAGAAGGGCAGGTGAGTTCTCATCTTGCTTTACAACGATTAGTGCAACCATTAGATGTCGTAATGCTAGGTATGGGATTAGATGGTCATACTGGATCATTATTCCCTGATTGCCCAGAGTTGGCAAAGGCGATGGATGGCTCGCAATCGTTAAGATGCTTAGCAACTACACCTGCAAGTGCAAGCCATGAGCGAATGACACTAAGTTACAATACAATAATGAAGGCAAAACATCGTGTATTGCATGTGAGTGGTGCTCAAAAATTGGCAGTATTAGAAGCAGCAATGATTGCTGGAGACTTTTTTGAAATGCCTATATTTGCATTCTTACAACATCCTCTAACTTTGTTTTGGAGCCCATAATATAATTTAAATTTTATGGTGTTGTAATTTTTAATAGAATATTTTAAATTAATTTAATGTTTGTGTTGGGGCCAGATTACCGACACTTTTTATGATAAAAATGTGCGCAGAATCTTATTTATTTAGGCACAACACCACCTGTTTTTTGTTATTTTTAGTGCTTTAATTTACAAAGAGAACTATTGAGAAGTGATGTTTCTTCCAACATCGTTACTCGTTGAGTAATGAGGGTTTTGAGAATAAGTGGTGTTTGTTCCTGATGATCGAAAGGATATTATATTTAATATGGAATGGTAGAAGGGATTGAATGAAAATATTAGTTACTGGTACAGCAGGGTTTATTGGTAGCCATTTAGCTAATAAATTATTAGCCCGAGGGGATGAGGTCGTTGGGCTTGATTGTCTCAATGACTACTATGATATAAACGTCAAGTATGGGCGATTAGCACGAGCAGGCCTCACAAAAGACAAGATTGAATGCAATGAAATAATTCAATCTAAAAGCCAGGTAAATTACAAGTTCATTAAGCTCAAGCTAGAAGATAAAGAAAATTTGATGGCTTTGTTTAAAGAGCAACAATTTGATGCAGTTTGTAATCTGGCTGCACAAGCAGGAGTAAGATACTCATTGACCAATCCCGATGCCTATATGGATTCCAACATCATTGGTTTTATGAATATATTGGAGTCTTGTCGACGTCATAATGTGAAAAACTTATGTTATGCCTCTTCCTCATCCGTTTACGGGCTTAACGAAGAGTTACCTTTTAGCACTGAACATAATGTAGACCATCCTATATCTCTGTATGCTGCTTCCAAAAAATCAAATGAACTCATGGCGCATACCTATTCGCATTTATTTGATATTTCCACGACTGGTCTACGTTTTTTCACTGTTTATGGTCCATGGGGCAGGCCTGATATGGCGCTGTTCTTATTTGTAAAAGCCGCCCTAGAAGGTAAATGCATTGATGTTTTTAATAATGGGAACATGCTAAGAGATTTCACCTATATAGATGATATTGTAGAAGGTGTTATTCGTGTAATTGATAACCCAGCTAAAAAAGATCCCAATTGGAGTGGGAAAAATGGAAAACTATCTACTTCATCGGCGCCTTATAAAATATACAACATAGGTAATAATAATCCTGTAAAACTTATGGATTTTATTACCGCTATAGAAAATAAACTGGGTAAAACGATCCAAAAAAATATGCTGCCAATACAGCCGGGTGATGTACCTGCAACCTATGCCGATGTTAGTGATTTAGTTGAAGATTTAAAATACCAGCCAGCCACGCCTATTCAACAAGGTATAGATAATTTTGTTGATTGGTATCTCGGGTTTTTTGAAGTGGACGAAAAGTAATGAATAAAATAGGCGTTATAGGTTTAGGTTATGTTGGGTTACCGTTAGCCCATGCCTTTGCAAATAAATATTCCGTTGTAGGTTTTGATGTTGACCAGAAACGTATAGATGAACTGGCCAGAGGCTATGACCGCACTTTAGAACTCAGTAATGAACAAGTTAAAGAAGCAACAGATGACGGGATGCAATTTACCTGCAATCTTGATGATATAGCAGACTGTAATATTTATATTGTTACTGTCCCCACCCCTGTAGATAAAAACAAACGTCCTGATCTAACAGCATTAATTAAGGCGAGTGAAACAATAGCAAAAGTCTTAAAGAAAGACGATATTGTTATCTATGAATCGACTGTTTATCCTGGGGCAACTGAAGAAGATTGCGTGCCGGTGTTAGAAAAGCAATCAGGACTAATCTTTAATAAAGACTTCTTCTGTGGTTATTCGCCTGAACGAATTAATCCGGGTGATAAAGTCCATACCGTAACAAAAATAAAAAAAGTTACATCAGGATCCACGCCTCAAATTGCTCAAAAAGTAGATGAGCTTTATAAGAAGGTGATTACCGCAGGAACCCATTTAGCACCGACAATAAGAGTCGCTGAAGCAGCTAAAGTGATTGAGAATTCTCAACGTGATATTAATATCGCCTTTGTCAATGAGCTTGCGATCATCTTTAATAAAATAGGTATTAATACTAATGATGTGCTTGATGCTGCTGGGAGTAAGTGGAACTTTTTACCCTTCAAGCCAGGTCTGGTTGGTGGGCATTGCATTGGTGTAGATCCTTATTATTTGACACATAAAGCTCAAGAGATTGGCTATAACCCAGAAATAATTTTGGCTGGAAGACGGCTAAATGATGGGATGGGTATCTATGTTGCTAATCAAGTTATAAAGCTGATGATTAAAAAAAACATTCATGTGTTAGGTGCTAAGGTATTAATTATGGGTCTAGCTTTTAAAGAGAATTGTCCTGATTGTCGTAATTCTCGTGTATTTGATTTGGTTTCTGAATTTGAAAGTTTTAAATGTCATGTAGATATTTTCGATCCATGGGTTGATGAAGAAGTGGTGCTTCGTGAATATGGGTACAAGTTAATTGATGAACCAGGTAGCGGGAAATACGATGTTGTTTTGTTGGCTGTTGCGCATGATGTTTTTAAAGAAATTTCATTAGAGAAAATTAGAAAATTCGGGAAGGATAGTCATGTTCTTTATGACATAAAAGATTTGTTCAAATTTGAGGGATCAGATGGCAAGCTATAGATACAAAAAAGTTAATGCATTTTTTATTATCAATAGCTTCAAGTCCTGAATGATCATAAACGCAAGCATTAGCAAAATTGATTAGGTATTAGTGTAATCCCCCAATAAATAATAGGAGTTGAAAGTAGAAAATTCAGATACACTAAATGAAGGAGTTTTCTATGAAAAGGATACGGTACACCGACTGCTAAATACTCAGTATTTTAAAGCAAAGCGAGATGGGTGAATCCGTTCCTAACCTTTGTCGCGAACACAGAATGAGTCAGGCAAGTATTTTATCAAAAAGGTGCTTTGAGTTGGGATTGAAGGTCGGCTGGTTTGTCAGGCATAGTTGCTTGTATATTGCTTAGTCTTGTTATTAGTCGTTGTTTAGTCCTGTTTTTATTCAATATTTTAAGCCTGACTATTAAAAACAACAAAACGAAGCCATTGGGGTGTCTAACTTGTGCGTCTGTTTTTGGGGTGCGATAAACAGTTTTATGGGTTGTTGTATCATCTGGTATTACCAAATCGATTAGATTATTTCTCAGTTTAATTTTAAAGTTGTTATTGTCGTTGGTTTTTTATTTTAAGAATTGTTTTTTAAGAGGGATGAATGCGTTTTAGCGTCAACTTAAATCAGATCTATCAGTTTTTATTTATTGCGTTAGCTTTTTTGTTTCCTTTGACGGTTTCTGGAGGGACAGTTCTAGCTGTAACGCTTATTGTAATTTGGGTCTTTTCGGGAAATTACCGGTCTAAGTTTGAACAGATTGTCAGTAATAAATTGTCATTGGCCTGTATCGCTTTTTTCACCTTACACCTAGTCGGGTTGCTCTGGACGGAAGATCTTGACTGGGGTCTTTATATGGTCAAAAAAATGTCCTGGTTATGCCTAGGGCTACCGATTCTTATGACCATTACCCAAGAAGACAACCGCCAAAAATATTTATCTGCCTTTTTATTGGCGATGACGTTTTCTGAAATTTGTTCGTACTTGATTTGGTTTGAAGTAATTCCGCCCTTTAAGCATGCCTCGGTAGGCAACCCGACGCCATTTATAGATCATATCTCCTACAATCCGCTATTGGCCTTTGCAGTTTATTTATTGTTACATGAATTGTTAATCAATAAAGGGTTAAACACGCTAAGGCGTTATGCCTATGTAATTTTTGCAAGCACCATGAGTGTGAATATGTTTATTACCGGTGGTCGTGCAGGCCATGTGATGTATTTTTCGATGTTGGTGATTGTTATTTTTCAATATTTTGAGGCCCGAAGGGTCGCGGCATTTTTTACAGCGCTTATTGTCATCCCTGTGGTTTTCTTTTCAGCCTATCAGCTCAGCCCTTTATTTAAAATCAGAACCGATAACGCTATATATACCGTTGTGGACTATTGGGAAAAAGAGACCGCCCAAAGCGCTGAGACAAAGAAAGGGTTATCGATTGAAAATAATCCAGTGCAGAAGGCTGAAGCACGCTTTCAAATATTGGGTACTGATTTAGGGGCAAGAATGACCTTTGTGGTGAATTCGTATGAAATAGTTAAGGACAATTGGCTTTATGGTGTGGGTACTGGCGATTTTCCGAGTGCCTATAAGGCGATCAATAAAATTAACACGCCTGGAAAAGTTGATACGGTCAATCCTCATAATATGTATGCTTTAGAGGCCGTACAGTTTGGTGTGTTTGGCTTGGTTGGTTTGCTGGCTATTTTTTATTATCAGTTTAAAATAGCCTTAGCCAGTCAGGACCGCTTTATTAGAGATGTGGGCGTGGCCTTGCCGGCTTTATTTATGATTATTATGTTCGCTGAATCCTATCTCTTAGGGCACAACAGTACTTATTTGTTTGTTATTTGCAGTGCGTTTTTATATAAGAATAACGCAACAACTGTGCTAACCTGATCGCCAATCAATTAACCAATAAATAGCGAGCCTATGGTTTTTAAATGTACGGTTTATGGGCAAAGTCTTGTAGCTTTTGTGACGGCCGCTTGTTTAGCCGATAATGGCAATCAAGTTTTACTCATCGGTGATGGTTTCGATCACTCGCAGGGCGATCTGCTGAATGTTTTTCCTTGGATTGCTGCGGAACCTGGGTTATTAGCCTTAGTACATTTAAATATTAAAGCAGGGCGATTAGTGGTTAGCGGGGATATTGAAAAAGGAGCCTCACAAGGTTACTTTCAATATTTACAATTAAGTGCCCCTGAATTCCCTTTGGCCGAAAAAATAGCGGGCGTTTTGGGCCGCGTTATGACTGGTGACAAGGTCTTGGTAAACCGCTCACTCTTTCCTATAGGGTGTTCAGAACAGTTGCAAGCAGAAGTTCTTAATCAATTAACTAAAAGAAAGGCCGCCTATCAGTGTGCTTTAGTGGTGGAGCCTGATTTTCGTGTGGAAGGGCGGCTCATTGCCGATACTACCCGGCCTGATCGGATTATTTTAGGCAGTACCGATCAACTGGCCATTTCCCAATTGCGAGATTTATACAGCCCTTTTAACCGGCAACGTGATGTGGTGATGGTAATGTCGCCGCGATCGGCTGAGCTGACAAAATACAGTGTCAATGCCATGCTAGCCACACGGATTAGTTTTATGAACGAGGTCGCTGAAGTGGCTGAATACTTTGGCGCCGATGTGGAAGAAGTACGCTTGGGCTTAGGGTCAGATTCTCGTATTGGTTATGAATACCTCTACCCCGGTGCGGGTTTTGGGGGGCCCAATTTTGCCGATGATGTTGAGGCTTTTTCAAAGACGATTCAAGAGGCCGGCTGTGAAGGGCGATTGTTAGAAGCAGTACTGGATATTAATAGCAGCCAACGCGAAGTGGTTTTTAGAAAAGCCTGGCGTCATTTTAATATGAACTTAAAAGGACGTACCTTTGCGGTATGGGGGCTGTCTTATAAACCTAATTCGGAAGGGATTAAAAATAGTCCGGCCATTTTTTTAGTGAGTTTATTGCTTGACCAAGGCTGTACGGTTCGTGTGTATGATCCTGCTGCAATGGTAAAAGCTAAAGCCTACTTTGGCAAGCGTACAAATTTAGTCTTTTGTGAAAATCCGGAAGGTTGTCTTAAAGAAGCCGATGCTTTAGCGGTAATGACCGAATGGAAAACCTTTTGGACCCCGAATTTTGAGGTTATTAAGGCCGAACTTAAACAACCGGTGATCTTTGACGGGAGAAATTTATATGATCCTGCATTAATGGAGCGCTTAGGAATTACTTATTATGGCATTGGCCGCGGCGCTAAAGTCCCTTAAAATTTCTATTCTACTTTATGGCGACTAAGCTAAAAGGTCATCGAAACGATTCAGTTAAGTAAGGTTAAGTCAGGAGTGTGTGTGGACAATAAAACGATGGGTATTGCAGCGCTTATGGTACAAAGCGGCGTTCATTTTGGTACCAGCGGTGTTAGGGGCCGCGTTGTCGATATGACCGATGAAGTGTGTTGGGTTTATGCCGCCGGCTTTATTCAGTATTTACAAGACAACCAACAAATAACACAAGGCGCTACCATCGCCATTGCCGGCGATCTTCGTTCCAGTACCGATCGTATGATGGCCGTATTGGGACAAGCTATTGTTGATCAAGGCTATGTACCGGTTAATTTAGGCGCCATTCCCTCACCTGCAATTGCGCTTTATGGGTTAGAGGAAGGCATAGCCACCATGATGGTGACCGGCAGTCATACCCCTGAAGACAGGAACGGTATTAAGTTTAATACCGCTAGCGGCGAGATCCTAAAAGAAGACGAGGCCGGGATTAGAAATCAGGTAGTTACTTACTCAGAAGACAAATTTACCTCAGCCGGGGTTTTGCCTGAAGTAGCTGATTTACCGGTAGTGAATAGTGCTGCAAATCAGCGTTATATTCAGCGTTATATTGATTTTTTACCGCCTAAATCCCTTGCCGGTTTGTCTATTGGGTTGTATGAACATTCCTCGGTGTCACGAGACTGCCTGTATGATATTTTAACCGGTCTAGGAGCAACGGTGATGCGCCTTGGCCGAACTGATGCCTTTATCTCGGTGGATACTGAAGCGATTCGCCCGGAAGGTGTCGCATTGGCAGCCCAGTGGTCTAAGGAACATGGGTTTGATTGTATTATATCTACCGATGGCGATGGCGATCGGCCGTTAATTAGCGATGAAAAAGGGGTTTGGCTTAGAGGCGATGTGGCTGGGATTCTTTGCGCTCAGTATTTAGCAGCCGATGCCGTTATCACACCGGTTAATTGTAATTCAGCGTTAGAGTTATCGAATTGGTTTACCTACACACAACGCACACAGATAGGTTCGCCCTTTGTTATCGCGGGTATGGTCGAGGTTGCGGCTGAATATCAGAGCGTTATCGGGTATGAAGCTAATGGCGGCGTTTTAGTGGGTTCTGAAATCGTTAAGGGTGAGCGCCGGTTAGCGCCGCTACCAACGCGCGATGCAGCCATTGTACCGCTAGCGATTTTAATGCTGGCTAAAGAGCAGGGGATTACGATTAGCGCGCTACTTAAAACCTTACCGGAGCGCTATACTATCAGTAACCGGTTAAAAGATTTCTCCACCGAACGCAGTACGCAAATTTCAAGTCCTTTTTTAACCTTACCGTTGGAAGAGAGCCTAGAGCGAGCTGAGCAATTAGTCGGTGATCTGGCAGGTGTTCCCGTAGCGCTTAATATCACCGATGGCGTACGGTTAACGTTCGAGTCGGGCGATATTATTCATTTTCGCCCCTCGGGTAATGCGCCGGAACTGCGTTGTTATACCGAGTCTGCAACACAATTAAGAGCGGTGGCATTAAACGCTGCGTGTATAGCGCTCATGGAAAGTTGGCGGGTAGAGTAATCTTTGTGTGTTAGTTAACAACGATCTAGCGACAAGAAGGCTGTATGCGACCGATGCTTCGGTTTATGAAGAGCTTCCCGATTCAGTCGCTTTTCCTAAAAATACCGAAGAGTGTGTGGCTTTAGTCAAAGCGGCGAGAAAAAATAAAACACCGTTGATCTTTCGAGCAGCCGGAACCAGTATTGCCGGGCAATGTGTCGGCGGCGGTCAAGTCGTTGATGTTTCACGATTTTTGACCGGTATTTTAGGCGAACCTAAAGACCATAGCATTAGGGTGCAACCGGGCGTTATTCACAGCGATTTGGACTTGGTTTTAAAACCGTTTAAGCTTAAATTTGCCCCGGAAATTTCGACTTCTAATCGCTGTATGACCGGCGGGATGATCGGTAACAATGCCGCTGGCAGTCATTCAGTTATTTACGGCACCACACGAGAGCATGTGGTTGCCATCGAGGCGTTATTAAGCGATGGCAGTGTGGTCGAATTTGGTCCGTTGACTGATGATGAATTAAGCAACAAATGTCGGCTGAAAACACTCGAGGGGGAAATCTATCGAACCGTTACCGGTGTTATTAATCAACACCGGGGCCAGATTTTAAAGCGCTACCCCAAGTCTGAAATTATTCGCCGTAATACCGGTTATCCGCTAGATGTTTTAGCGAAAGGCCAGCCCTGGGTTAAGAGCGGTCCGCTGTTTAATTTAGCGCCTTTTTTATGCGGCAGTGAAGGTACTCTGGCTTTTACCTTGTCAGCCACGCTTAAGCTGGTTGAAATTCCTAAAGCTAAAGGGCTCGCCTGTATCCATTTTTCATCGCTCGAACAAGCGATGGCGGCAACGCCGGTGATTTTAAAGCATCAGCCGGCAGCGATTGAGTTGTTGGATAAAAGGCTGTTGGCGTTAACCGAAAATCATCTTGCACATCGGTGCAATAGGGAGTGGATTGCGGGCTCGCCCGAGGCGGTTTTGGCGGTTGAATTTTTAGGCGATTCAGAACCTGAAATTACAGCGTGTTTTACAAAATTAATAGCTGGTCTTAAACAACAACAATTAGGCTACGCTTACCCTGTTATTTCAAAGCGGGATGAGTCTAAAGTTTGGGCGATTCGAAAAGCGGGCTTAGGCTTGTTGATGGGGGTTAGCCAGCGAAAAAAACCGGTGGCTGTGATAGAAGATAGCGCTGTTGCACCGAGTGATTTACTGAGCTATACGAAAGCGATTAGCGCCATTATGGCGCGCGAGAAGATCAACTGTGTTTACTACGGCCATGCTTCGGTGGGGTTATTGCATTTACGCCCCGAGTTGGATTTAGCCAAAGTTGAAGATCGGCTGTTGTTTACGGCATTGGCTGAACAAATCGCTGATTTAGTCAAAAGCTTTAATGGTTCTTTATCCGGCGAACACGGCGATGGCCGCCTTCGCGGGCCCTTTTTAGAAAAGATGGTCGGGGCTGAAATTTATAAGACCCATTTGAAAATAAAAAAAGCCTTTGATCCGGAGTCTATTTTTAACCCCGGTAAAATTTTAACAAAAGAGCCGATTGACCAACCCCTTCGGGTTGCAAAGTCTGACAGTCAGTGGCAAGGTGAAACAGGCTTTGATTGGTCTGGCGACTTAGGGTTGCCGGCCGTGGTCGAAAAATGTAATGGCGCAGCGGTTTGCCGAAAAAGCGCCGGTGATGGGGCGCTTTGCCCCTCTTACCACGCGACAGGGGAAGAACTTTATAACACCCGGGGGCGCTCAAATTTACTGCGTTTTTTACTGCGCTCAGGGCGTGATTTTAAACAAGAATTGTTAAACCCTGCCTTAGTAAAATCGATGGACTATTGCTTGTCGTGTAAGGCTTGTCAATCCGAGTGCCCTGCTAGCGTCGATATGGCGCGGCTAAAAGCTGAATATTTATACCAACGCCGCTTGGCGCATGGTTTATCGTTTAAAGACCGGATGGTACGGTTATACCCCTACTATTTACGGTGGGGTTCTGCTTTTCCAGCGTTGGCCAATAAGCTTCAAGACACTGTTTTTTTTAAGTACATAGCCAGCGTGTCACCACAGCGCCAACTGCCACCCTTTGCTCCAGTGCCTTTTACAAAGAGGGCAGAGAAGGGGGTAAAAGTACCAAGCGGCGAGCAAAATGTTATTTTATTGGTCGATATTTTTACCCAAGTCCAAAGCCCAGAGGTAGCCCGCGATGCGGTAACGGTATTAAAAGCCGCATCGTTGAAGGTGCATCCAGTGTTAATGAAAACCTCTCCTCGACAATTAATCAGCCAAGGGTTGTTGGCAGAGGCCAAAATAGCTTGCCAGCATTTGTTGCACCAAATAAAGGCTTACCCCAAAGACTTTTTAATTACCGGGCTTGAGCCTTCAGAGTTGCTAGTCTTACGCGATGAAGCCGTGGATTTGGTTAAGGCTGAAGACAAAGAACAGGCAGTGCAAATTAAGGGCCGCGCATTTCTGTTAGAAGAACTGTTAGCCCAAAAAATGTTGGCACACAGCGCTATGGGCAATGTGTTTAAAACAACGTTGAAAAAAGAGTTGGTTACGGTGGCCATTCATACCCATTGTCACCAAAAAGCACTGATTGGCTTTGAGCCGACAAAAACGTTATTTGAAGCTTTACCGGGGGTGCAGTTTAAACACTTAAATACAGGTTGCTGCGGTATGGCAGGGCAGTTGGGTTATGAGCATCCTGAGTTCTCAGAAAAGGTCGCTAAAACCAGTTTTTTACCCGCATTATCAGGCCTTGAAAAAGAAACCGTTTTAATCGCAGCAGGGTGCAGTTGCCGTTCGCAGGCCGCCGTGTTGGCGAATAGAAAAGCATTGCATCCTGCGACATTTTTAGCGCAGCGATTATCAAGCATTTAGAAATTATAAAAAAGGATACAAACTCAGGTGAGTTTTGTATCATGACGTTTAAACAAATTATGACTCACATTTTTATTTAACTATTTTAATCAATTATTATGACAACCGATAAAAAAGAAATTCCGCCGCAGCAGGCCATGCCTCAAGTATATCCGCAATATGTTGCGCTAGCTGAAGATGAAATTAATCTCTTGGATTTATGGGCCGTTTTGGTCAAACGCTGGCGGCTAATTTTTAGTGTTAGTGTTTTGAGTATGGTTATTGCAATTGTTGTTGCTCTAAGTATTCCTTCTGTTTACGAGTCAAAAACAATTCTTCTTCCTCCGACTGAAAAACAAATAGAATTTTTCGGTGTTACTAGTAATAAGGGTGTTATTAACGATCAGAGTTTTTTTAAAAAGCTGGTCTCAGTAGATAAGGTGTTTGGGGCTTTCAAAGAACAGTTATATACTGCTCAACGTCAAGTTTTTGATGAGATGAAATTAGTAGGAAAATTGAGTGATAATGTGAATGTTGATGATGTTTTTAATAGTTTTCAATCTGTATTTAAATTGGAACAAATAAAAAATGATATGGTCTCGGGAATAACCTTGTCTCGAAAGAGTTCTGATCCAGAGTTAGATGCTGAAATTATTAATCGGTTAGTGCAAATAGCCAGTGATAATGTTAGAAATAATTTATTTGAGAATATATCTGAAAAAGTTAATGCTCAGATATTAGGATTAAGTGAGGAAATTAGACAGCTACGTGATAATTATGTAGCAAATAATCTGGATAAAATTGATCGACTTCGAGTACAAAATAAGATTAAGGAGGAGTCTATTCGTAATCAAATTGAAGCGTTGCGTCATAAGGCGGTTAATGATCGTAAAGACCGAATAAAAATATTGTCTGAACATGCGGTGATTGCACATGACTACGGTATTATGCTGGGAACGGGAACAAAATTGCTTGGAGTTAATATTGAAAGACAATCGCCACTGTATCTTCGTGGAGAGAAAGTTTTATTGACAGAAATAGAACTATTAAAGAATCGTCAGTCTGATGACCCCTTTATACCCGGACTTAGAGAATTAGGTAGGCAATTGGTATTGCTTAAGTTGAAGTTGAAAACGAAGATTGCGGGTTTCACAGTAAAAGATAAAAGTGATATTTTTATTGATGGACTTCAAGAAAGGGAAATTCAATTGCAGAGCCTTCAGGGTTTTGAACTGACTCGATTTCAATTAGGGTCAGTTATGAGGGTGCACCAGGAAGCATTTCCATCTAAGGTACGGATTAAACCAAAACGTAAATTAATTGTTGCTTTAGGGGGCGTGTTAGGTTTGATGCTGGGTGTTTTTGCCGCTTTCTTTTTCAACTTTGTAGAGAATAATCGTAAAGAGGAAGGGGCTGAGGGGTAGTTCGTGCTTTAACAAGAAAATAGGTATAGCTTTTAAACGGCGGGGTGATGCGATGCATTATCCCGTTTTTTTTTTGATCTTAATTTGTTGGAGAAAGGTTTTTAGGTGGGTTGATTAGGGTTTTTTAAAGCGGCCATAGTGCAGCAAAAGTGTGGGGAGCAGCAGTAAATTAAGGATGGTTGATGAGACTAGGCCGCCAATAATAATCGCCGCCATTGGCCCCATGATTTCACGGCCGGCATTGTCGCTGTTAATCGCTAACGGTAACATCGCTAAAATAGTCACTAAAGCGGTCATTAAGATTGAGGGCAGGCGCTGTTGCGCACCTAATAATACTGTCTCAAAATTCCATTGATGATTTTCTTGTTGTACTAAGTGTTGGTAGTGCGAAACCAGCATAATACTGTTTCTAACGGTAATGCCAAACAGGGTAATGAACCCGACAACCGAGCCAATCGATAAGGTTGCACCGGTGATCAATACCGCTACCACACCGCCCACCAGTGAAAAAGGAATATTGGCTAAAGTGAGTAAAGTCAGGCGGGTACTGCCCAGCGC
>ENA-OSET01000283-OSET01000283.1-sediment-metagenome-genome-assembly--contig:-NODE-283-length-57666-cov-6.304676_pt1 | contig 57666 bp, 50 predicted proteins | sample MGYA00237882_ERZ534229 | MGnify/ENA primary metagenome ERZ534229 (study PRJEB26408, sample SAMN06266212) | sediment metagenome | isolation source: Hudson Canyon methane seep mesocosm | place: USA:Hudson...
CATGCATCACGATCGGGTAATTAGCACGAATTTGCTCTAAGTAATAACGCGGTTTTCCACCGGCAACCATATAATTCTCAGAGATGATTTCAAACCAATCTACTTTGGGGTTGTTATCTATTACTTCGGCAAAATGTTGTGTTCTAAGGCCTAGGCCAAAACCAAGAAATTTATCTGACATAAAAGGTTGCTACTGATTAGATTGAAATAATGAAATGTAAGCCAACACAACTTGCGCCGGTTGGCTCACAATACTCTAGCCGACTTTACCACCAACATCCGCACAAGATTTAGCAGGCATAGCGACAAAACCTTGACCTTTACATGAGGCATGCCCAGCACAAGAATTTGTAGCTGTTTTACAATCGTTATGGCCACCGCAAATATTCACATCATTACAGTGCACTAAATCCGCCTTGGCAATTGTGCCAACCCAGCTATCTTTGACACTGCCACCTATATCACCACACGCCTTAGAAGGCATGGCTACAAAACCTTCACCTTTACAAGATGCTTGGCCCGCACAGGCATTGGCTGCTGTTTTACAATCATTATGGCCACCACAAATGTTGGCGTCATAACAATGTACTAAATCTGTTTTTGCGCCACCTAGAGAAGATGCTGCAACATCGGTTGAATTTGTATTAGCGGTCGCACCGCAACCAGCGAATCCGGCAACCATCATTGCCATTGCTGCACCAGTAAGTTTGTTCATGTTTTAATGTCCTGTAAATAAATGTGTTTAATCAAAGGTAATACCAATTAATTATTCTGTTTGGTATACATTGCAGCGTTTTTAAAACTAACCAAACAACATCCTGGAGTTTAGGTTAGTTATTAAAATACTGTGTTGCACTATTCACATGTGAGTACGTAACCAAAGACCACTGGACATCGAATTATCTTTCAAAGGTGAAAATAACGATTGCACAAAATAGCTTTTTAGAGCGTTTCTCTTAATACTATGAAACTTACGTGAAATATTTTAAATACATTGTTTAGGCTATTTAAAATAGGGGGGAGGATTATCAATAGCTATAATGGATTTGCAGAGAATGTCTCCACGAAATATTTAATGCATTATTTTGTAGTGATTAGTGGCCGTACACATAAATAAAACGGTTAGCTTAAAACAAGACATTAATTCCAAACTAATGCTGCAATTGAGAATAATTCCAGCATCAGTTTAGTCAAAAGAAATAGCCATTTAAATACGCTATTTTAAGTATTCATAACAAAGAGCTAGTAACCTATTTTATTCTTTTTCTAACCGCACCTAGACCAAGAAAACCTAACGCCAGTAACGCTAACGAACTAGGTTCTGGAACAGAAGAGACCCTTACATCATCCAGAAAATTACCATAAGTCCAACGATGTTGGTCAATGGATGAAAAAGTTAATGTGGCGGTATTATCATCTGCAATAAAACTATCAGAGTAAGTACTCCAATCACCTACAACATGATCGTCAAGTTCATAATATAAGCCATCAACTTGGACACTAAAACTCTCAAGGCTTCCGCTAGCATTGGCTAACCTTGCACTATAGGCAAAAAACAAATCGTAGCTTTGGCCAGCTATCGTGTTAAATGTTTGGGATATAGTCCAAGTACCACTATTCTGACCATGTGAATTAAGCTCTGCATGATAACTTCCTTCATAAGAGTCTATCCCTAAAGTACCCCATAATTCTAAATTACTGCCATCCCAACCAAGTACGTCATTAGAGTCATAGTATTTCCAGCCTCCGCCACCGCCGAGTGCTGAGTTAGGAGAATTATCTTCAAATCCACCATTTACAATCAAATTGGCGTTAGCCGAAGCAGCATAAAACGCAACTAAGATTGAACCAACTATTACATCTCTTATCAGTCTTAAAATCGTCATTTTTAGTTCCTATTAACTCTGCTAGATTATCAATAGGATAACCAGACGATAAAAATTAAAATATGGCCAAACTGTCCAATCTTAGAATAATGAACAAATTTACATCATCTATATTAAGGCTCAATAAGACAGTATTTAAGCAGGGAAAATTCAAATGGTTTAGTAAAGAGACTTAACTTGACTCTTTAATAAAATTTGTTGTTAAAGAACATCGCTAAATTAAGTGCTTGTGCATTTGTGGTTTGATCACATAATAGTGTTTTCACTATCACTTTGTGCAGATGAATAAACATCAATCATCATTGTTTCTAACGGAAGCCGTTAATCGCTTACTAAGTGATTCTGAGTTACCAGCATCATTGACTATTGAGCAGAGTGCATCTGCTTTGGCCATGAGTATGACCTCGTTTAGGCGCAAACTCACTCAAGAAGAAACAAGTTTTAAACTCATTCAAAGTAAATTTTTAAATGAACTGTGCGTCAAAGTATTACTAACGATGCAAACCAAGATTGATGATCTGGCAATTAAGTTGGGGTATTCGGAACGTGCAACATTTGAGCGAGCATTTCGGAAAAAGTTTGGGATTACACCGTCACAGTTTCGTGAACTATCTTTAATAGGTAGTGTTGAGAGTAGTTATCAGAAACTGACTGAGATAGCTGAAAATATGCCACCGATGCGTGATAGCTGTCAGCAGTTGTTGCGAGAAAAGGACCTAGGCAGCCTAGATCTGAGCCGGGTGATTGAGATTATTGGTAAAGACGTTATTTTTTCTGGTCGAATTATGGGACTTGCGAGTAAAGCCATTTATGGTAGCACTCCGAAAACCCTAGAAGATGCGGTTGGTCGAAAATTAGGCATTGATAACGTTGTTAATTTTGCCATTGTTTATGCGGTTCAAGATGCACTACAAGAACATGTTGAGCAGGTTATTATTGACCGATATAGTCCGGCTTTATTATTGGCTCCAAGGTTGTTTCAATGTGTGAGAAGGCTGTTGGTTCCTGATATTACATTTGATATTGGACTAACAGAACAAGTCTTGGTGTTTTCTCTATTAGGAATATTTTTGTTAAGTCATAAAAGCACATATAAGCATGAGATGATGTTATATGCGTTACAAGGCATAGATGATCTACACTCACTAAATCAGCATATTCGCGAATCAATGGCCATAAGTCTTTATTCAGCCTCCTCATTGATGTTGTCGTTGTGGCATATTGATGCAAGTTTAGTTAAACAGCTTAACCATTTGGATAAAATTAGTAGGCTAAGAGTCAAAGGAAGCCAACAGGATGAATTGGTGTTATTTATGTTGTCGTGTTTGTATTTTGCAGCGGCAGGGCACACTGATTTTAGTGCCTTAGAACAAAAAGCAGAGTTACTAAGTATTCGACATTTTGATGAAATAAAACAGCTTTTGTCTGAATTAAATTGATCCCTATTGGTGTTCTGAAATCTGCCTATTATCAGGGTTGGCAACTGACCAATAAAGCCCTTCAATTGGTTTGTTTTTTATCTTGGTACTCGGCTACTGACATAAACAGTGCTGTTAGGCCCAAGGTTGGAAACCTAATACTTGATTGATTATATGCAGCAGCATCGCTAGGCAAAATTTGTCCAGATACGATATCCATGTAGATAAGTCTTTGTTTCATCTAGGGCAAATTTAGCTTTTTCTGGGCTGGTAAAAGTGGGGGGGGGGAAATAGCTCCATTGGTAATGACTAACCTGACGCCATAAGACATCAGGGGCATTTCATTAGTGTCTGACAATCAGGATAGAGAAAATAAGTCTTTTTAAATTTAGGATGTTTATAAGGGACGAATTGAACGCTTAGCAGAGAAGCGACTTAGGTGTTTAATACCTTGGCTAAGAATATTGGGGTCAACCTGACTAAGGGCTTCGTCACCTGTTTGTAAATCAAAAACACGTACGTTTCCATTATTCATTATCTCAATCCGTTGTTTACTGGTGAGTAACAATACTTTGCTGCCTTGTGTACTGACAATATAGTTAAGATTGCCTTTTTGGGTAAGCGTATTGCCAGTGCTGTATGCCTTAGATTGTGCTGCACAGCCCAATAAATTTAAAGCAGTCGGGGCAATGTCTTCCAGACTAGCCATGGATTTATTAATTGTAATATTGCTTAGTAATGCATTGTTGAGAGTGTCTTGATTAACCAAATTGGTCACTATAACGTGATATTGGGCTAAGACATTTTCAGTTAAAAGCTCATTTAATTGACCAACTTGAACAAAACCAACAGATAAATTACTCGAGGCATTGAAGATATTTTGCTTAAACTGCTGCCAATCTTGCTGATAAGTAGCAAGCCGTTGACTGCTGCTATTGTCTAGATACAAAGATACGCTAAGTCCCATTGAACTGGGTAACTGTAGTAATAATGGCGCGTAGCTTTGTAAGGCTCCGTGATATAGCTCAGGTAACCCGTATAAAATAGTGGTGATGCCATTGTCTAAAGAGGATTGTAATAAATAGTGATGCTCAAATTTAGACAGACCAGTGATGGTATTCGGCATTTCTCCTTCTACTAGAGACAGTAACAATACTCTTTTGCTGCTATCGACCGAACAATAAACGGGTTCCGCTGGATAGGTGATGCCTTTAATTGTTTTATTAAACTGCAAAGCTTTACGTTGTTGATAGTCTTCTATATCAAGCAAACTATATTTAGCCATTAACGTTTTAGCAGTCGCTGGGTAGGACAGGGGAAACATATTGTCTTGTTGAACAATTGGCTGATAGAGGTTGGCATCGGCCCAAACATGTAATGCATGGGTAATAACAAAACAACTGACAAAAAAACTGCTTATAGGTAAACCAAATTTGCGTTTTTGTACTCTACCAATACGTTGCCATAAAGCGTTGGCAACAATTAATTGAAAAGACAACCACACAACAAACAATAGCAGTAAGAATCCCCATTGCTGCCAACCAAACTGAGCCATAGCCGTTTGGGTTTCGTTGCGAATAAGTTCTGCCGAGTTAAGACTAAGGTGCACGCCATATTTGTTATAAAGTAAGGCATCAAAGGCTAACAAGGCCAAACCAGATGCGGCTAACACTGAACTTAGCACTTTTACCACTTTTGCATTAGGCACCAAGTAACAAAGTGGCAAAATAAGTATAACAAAACCAAAAAATGTCAGAAAACCAATATGGCTTATCCAATTGGTGAATAAGTATAATATGCCGATTACTGAGCCAGGAGCTGGGGAGTTGAGAATATAAATTGCAGCAATAGTGACAGCAATAACAATATTAAGCAGCGCAAACCAATGGCCCCAATTAACTAACTGGGTAACTAATTTTCTGCGTGGTGTTTCTGCTAGGATCATTTAACCTGTCGACCTTTTTTTATTTTCCATTGATACTTTTTAATAGCACTTGTGTAAACTGTTCGGCCATTTGTTGGCGCTGGTTTTCTGGAACTTGTTGTTGGAAAATACTAGTTACAACATTACCTAACACCATAAGTGAGAGGTCTCGGGTCGCTTGATTCTTCTCTAACGCAATAATGACGTCATGCATGATGGCTTCAAATTGGCTGTCAGAGTATTTGGATTGTTGTGGCATGTTGCTTAACTCAAAAATAATAGCAATGTGTATTGCTGCGATAGTATCAATGGTCTAGATAAAATGCGAATAAAGCAGCGACCAAATTTAATTGATTTTTGTTAAGGAAAAAATGTGAGTGCGTTAATCCATCACTTTGTTGTACACCAATTAGCTGTTAACCAACAACAAGAGCTTACGCTAGTGCCAAGAGCGAGTTGTTTTGATGTGAGCCCTGAGATTGAAAACTTAGCGCAACAAATCAATCATGCTTTTAATACTAAACCCGGTAAAGGGGTAGGCGCGTTTGTGACTGAACAAGCAGAAATAGTCAGTGTAAGTAGCGAAAGTTCAGATGATGAAGAGCCTAAAGTGTTAACTCCCCACGCTGTGTCATTTAAAACATTGTTAGAAGACATGCAGTCTGAACAGAACGACTTTGTTGAATTTAGTGTTCAAGCCAGTGAGTTGTTGAAAAAGTCTTTAATTGATACAGGTACGCTTGAAACTGGGTTTGTGGTGTTTTGCCATTACCAATTCTTAGCCACAGATTATTTAATGATTGCGATCATTAATACTAAACATCATGTTGAGATTACTGGCGACTTAGAGCTAACCAGTAGTGACCATTTAGATTTAGCCAAAATGCAATTGGCGGTTAGAATTGATATGACTCAATTAGCCGTGAGTGCTGAACAACTGCGTTATATCAGTTTTATTAAAGGGCGAATGGGGCGAAAAGTTTCTGATTTTTTTATGCACTTTATCGGCTGTGAAGAATTGGTTGATATTAAACAACAAAATAAACAGTTGTTGACTACAGTGGATGCGTTTTTAGCATCTGAACAACTAGACCCAACTGAAAAGCACCAAGCACGAGATACTGTGTCTGCGTATTACAAAGAAAAACTTGAGCTGGGTGAAGATATTCAGATTCAGGAATTGGCCGCCAAGTTACCTAGTGACCATATAAGTTTTGAAGAATTTAACCAACAAGCTGAAGCGCCGGTCGAAGAACAATTTCAAGCTGACCGCAGTGCATTGAAAACCCTTGCCAAATTCAGTGGTCAAGGTGGAGGTGTTTCACTTAGCTTTGAACGTAAATTATTGGGTGATAGGGTGAGTTATGATGCAGGTTCGGACACTTTAATGATCAGAGGTATTCCACCTAATTTGAAAGATCAGCTTTTGAAGTCACAAAGCTGACATCTGGCTGCTTATCTATATAATACAGTTAATATAACAACAGACACTTTACACAGAACAGGACACAACTATTCTTTATGCAATTATTCGTTAATGATTTGACCGTGATGGATTTTTCTTACCTTTGCCCTGAGCGCGGTATGGTGGGCGAAAGCTGGATAGTAGACGTGGTCCTAAGTGGTGATTTGAATGAAGAAAGCATGGTTTTGGACTTCGGTAAGGTCAAGAAACAACTTAAACATCTTATTGACGAATACATAGATCATAAGCTTTTAGTGCCTGTTGAGCATGAATACAGTCAAGTTGAGCATGACGAAAAATCAGACAGAGTAAAAGTTGATTTTATTCGCCCGAACAATAAATCTATTCATTTGAACTGCCCGGCTGAAGCCTATGCTTTTGTGTATTCTCAAAATGTCACTATGCCTTCTGTGAGCGATTATCTTAAAGATGTGATTGCCACACACTTACCTGAGAATGTAGCCGGCATTGAGTTGAATTTACGAGCGGAAGTAATCAATACGCCATTTTACCACTACACTCACGGCCTTAAAAAGCATGATGGAAACTGCCAACGCATTGCTCATGGTCATCGTTCTAAAGTTGTGGTGTTCGAAAACCAACATGAAAGTATCAAATGGCAAGAATACTGGGCAAAAAGATGGTGTGACATATACATTGGATCTAATGAAGATATTGTAGACATTAATGAAACCGTTTTTTCGTTGTTGTATACAAAAGCAGAACAACACCATGTATTTGCATATGAATCTTCACAAGGTCGTTTTGAATTGGCTATCCCTAAATCAGAATCAGAAATGATTGATACAGATACCACGGTTGAATGTTTAGCTCAGTATATGGCAGATGAACATAAACGTTTAGACAGTAGTAGCGCGTTCAAAGTGTTGGCTTATGAGGGCGTGGGTAAAGGAGCAATAGCGTTTGCTTAGACTTGTTTTAATTTGTTTAGTGACTGTTTGTTTTTCTACCTTCGCGGCATTCGCTAGTGACATTCAACTCAAAGGCGAAATGACTCAAGGAAGCTTGATCCGTGGCCAAGTGCCAGTCGGAAACCAAGTTTGGTTAAACGATAAGCCAATAAAAGTATCACCCGATGGATATTTTGCTTTTGGATTTGGTCGAGACGAAAAACTATCTCACGAGCTCAAATGGTCAGATAATCAAGGTACAGAACATCTCCAGTTGCTGCAATTACAAGCGAGAACGTACGCGATTCAAAAAATTGAAGGTATTCCTAGTAAATACGTTAGCCCACCCAAAAAAGTAAGTGAACGTATCAAACTCGACAATCGACAAGTCGGTAAAGCTAGAACCTTAAATGATGAACGAACCGACTTTTTTCAAGACTTTATTTGGCCCGCTGCGGGACCCATTAGTGGGGTGTATGGCAGTCAGCGCGTATTTAATGGCACACCCAAACGCCCTCATTTTGGTGTTGATGTGGCTGCACCAACTGGTACGTCCGTATATGCTCCTGCTAACGGCATTGTAACGTTGTTTGTTCCGGATATGTATTATTCAGGTGGCACCATGATCATCGATCATGGGCATGGCGTGTCTTCTACGTTTTTGCATCTAAGTAAGGGGCATGTAGAAGCGGGAACCATAGTAAAACAAGGAGATTTGGTGGCAGAAATTGGTGCCACAGGTCGCGCTACTGGCCCTCATCTAGACTGGCGAATTAACTGGTTTAAAGAAAGATTAGATCCCGCACTTTTGGTACCTAAGCGTTAAACTTAGAGTAAAAGCTTAGTAATAAACAAAAAGCTTAATATTTACCCTCGCGTTTTCCCTTAACTTCTGTATAATTCGCGCCCTGCCCAGTTGCCCCCGCTTGTGGGAAAGCGGATGAATCATACGACTCGAAGGGGTCAAGGTATTGATTTTTAGCGGTTTTGTGTAGCAGTCGGTAGTGAAATATCGAACACAAAATCATGTAACGATTATTTATATATTTCGGGTAATTTTAAATGAAAACTTTTGTTGCAAAGCCAGAAACGGTAAAACGTGAATGGTATGTGGTTGACGCCGCAGACAAAACTCTTGGTCGTTTAGCGACTGAGATTGCTAGCCGTTTACGCGGTAAGCATAAGCCAGAGTACACTCCTCATGTGGACACTGGTGATTATATAGTTGTGATCAACGCTGAGAAAGTCACTGTTACTGGCAATAAAGCTAAGGGCAAGATTTATTATTCTCACTCTGGTTATCCAGGCGGTCTTAAAGATACGACGTTTGAAAAGTTACAAGCTTTCAAACCAGAGATGATCATTGAAAAAGCGGTTAAAGGTATGTTGCCTAAAGGTCCACTTGGACGCGATATGTTCCGCAAAATGAAAGTCTTCGCTGGCCCTGAGCATAAACATGCTGCTCAGCAGCCTCAAGTCTTAGACCTTTAAGGAGCATTACAGATGGCAGATAATCAATATTACGGCACTGGCCGACGCAAAAGTTCTACCGCTCGTGTTTTTCTTCGCGCAGGTAGTGGCAACATTGTAGTTAATCAACGTCCTCTTGACGTTTTCTTTGGTCGTGAGACTGCACGTATGATCGTGCGTCAACCGCTAGAGTTAGTTGAGATGACTGAAAAGTTTGACCTTTACATCACCGTTGCCGGTGGTGGTATTAGTGGTCAAGCTGGTGCAATTCGTCACGGCATTACACGTGCCTTGATGGAATTTGACGAAACACTTCGTCCAGCATTACGTAAAGCGGGCTTTGTTACTCGTGATGCACGTAAAGTTGAGCGTAAGAAAGTGGGTCTTCATAAAGCACGTAAACGTCCACAATTCTCAAAACGTTAATTGTCAGACGACAAAGACTTTTCAAAAACCCAGCTTTTGCTGGGTTTTTTATTGCCTACCTTTTGTACAAATATCCTTTATCCAATCAATATTCTCTTAAAAATCTGTTAAGTATCGGTAATTCTTCATTTTATTAACGATTTCCTTGTCTTTTATGTGGGTTTTCTTTTATCATTTTCGGTTAATAAGAAAACTTTATTTCTTAAGTCTCATATAAGTCATTTGAAATATAAAGTGTGGTCAAATTAACTCTCGGAGATTAGTGGATGAGCAATGTATCTTTAGATGCGCATGATTCGTCTGAAGCCGAAAACCAACCAAGCAATAGTAATAGACGCCGATTTTTAACGGTTGCGACTTCTGTTGTTGGTGGTGTCGGTGTAGTCGGTGCTGCAGTACCCTTTATCGCATCCTGGAACCCCAGTATCAAAGCAAAAGCTGCTGGTGCTGATGTTGAAGCGGATATTAGTAAAATCCAACCAGGTCAGTTGATCAGAGTTATCTGGCGAAGCAAACCCGTTTGGATTGCCCGCAGAACGCCTGAATTACTTGCTTCATTATCTAATGTTGAAGATCAACTGAAAGATCCCAACTCCGATGAAGAGCAGCAGCCAGCATTCGCTAAAAATCAATATCGTTCTTTAAAAGAAGAATATTTGGTATTGGTGGGAATCTGCACTCATTTAGGATGTTCACCACAACATTTGAAAGATGGCGCATTTGAAGAATACGTTGAAGGGGTAGCGGAAGGGTTTTTCTGTCCCTGCCATGGCTCTAAGTTTGATATGGCTGGTCGGGTTTTTCAAAATGTACCAGCAGGTTTGAACTTGGTTGTACCGCCCTATATGTTTATTGACGACAATACTATTTTGATTGGTTCCGAAGAAGGGGCAGCATAACATGTGGAAAAATTTGATGGACTGGGTTGAATATCGTCTTCCCATAATGCGCGTTGCCAATATGCACGCCATTCAATATCCCGCCCCTCGAAACATGAACTTTTGGTACATGTTTGGATTTTTAGCGACCATAGTATTAGTTAACCAAATCGTTACAGGCGTATGGCTAACTATGAGCTATACACCTACTGCTGAAGAAGCATTTGCTTCAGTGGAATACATCATGCGTGATGTCGAATACGGTTACTTACTACGCTATATGCATAGTACGGGAGCGTCGGCGTTCTTTATTGTTGTTTATTTGCACATGTTCAGAGGCATGATTTACGGCTCTTATCAAAAGCCCCGTGAGTTATTGTGGTTGTTCGGTATGTTTATTTACTTAGCGCTTATGGCTGAAGCCTTCATGGGATATGTACTTCCATGGGGACAAATGTCTTATTGGGGTGCTCAAGTTATTGTATCTTTGTTTAGTGCTATTCCAGTGATTGGCCCAGATTTAGTTATTTGGATCCAAGGTGATTATGTTATTTCTGGTGCCACATTAAACCGATTCTTCGCTTTGCATGTTATTGCACTACCTCTAGTGATAGTGATTTTGGTGTTCTTGCACATAGTGGCATTGCATGAAGTAGGCTCTAATAACCCTGATGGAACTGACGTTAAACGTAAGAAAGGTTCTCTAAAGGAAGATGAAAAAACCACTTTCAAAATTCACGAATATTACACCGATAAATACGACATCGTTGACGATATAGTACCGTTCTTCCCGCATATAGTGTTGAAAGACTTAGTTGGTTTCGCTTTCTTCTTGTTGGCATTCTGCTACATCATGTTCTTCAATCCAGAAATGGGTGGATACTTCTTAGAACATCCTAACTTTGAAATCGCTAACCCGTTGAAAACGCCTGAGCATATCTTCCCTGTTTGGTACTTCACGCCTTTCTACGCAATATTGAAAGCCGTACCGCATAAATTGGGTGGTGTTATTGCCATGTTTGCAGCGATTATATTCTTAGCACTATTACCTTGGCTTGATAGAGGTAAAGTGAAGTCGTGGCGTTATCGTTGTGGATTACATAGATGGAACCTGCTTATCTTTGCAGCGGTATTTGTTTTCTTAGGTTATTTAGGTGGTACACCTCAAGAAGCTTGGAAAATTATTGCCTCGCAAATAGCGACCATCATGTATTTTGGTTTCTTTGTATTGTTATTTATCTACAGTAAAAACGAACGCACTATTCCAGTGCCTGCGAGGATTACAGAATGAGAAAGTTAATTTTTGTAGTGTCCTTGTTTTTATCCGCTGGTGTTCTAGCTGCTGGTGGTAATGTACATCTTGATAAAGCAGAGTATGACCTAACCGACAAAGCGTCTTTGCAAAGTGGTGCTCAGTTGTTTATGAATTACTGCTTAGGTTGTCATCAAACTCAGTATCAGCGTTACCAACGTACGTTTGAAGATTTAGATATTCCATTAGAACTAGGAAGTGAAAACTTGCAGTTTACTGGTGAGAAACCTGGCGAGCATATTAAAAATGCCATGCCAGCTGAATCAGGTGCTAAATGGTTTGGTGCGCCTCCTCCAGATTTAACTTTGGTTGCTCGTGTTCGTGGTGCAGATTGGATTTACACTTATCTCAGAACATTTTATGCCGATGAGAGTACCAAGTTTGGTGTGAACAACTTAGTCTTTCCTGATGTTGGAATGCCTCATGCATTACAAGAACTCCAAGGGGTTCCGAGAAAAACTAATGAGAAAATGTTAATCGACGGTGAGATGGTCGACCGTTATGTAGGCATTAAAACTGATGGAAGTGGCGAATTAAGTGCCGCTGAATACGACACTGCAGTGTTGGATTTAGTTAACTACCTAGTTTATATCGGTGAACCTTCACGCTTACAGTCTGAAAGTATCGGCCGTTGGGTAATGATATTTTTACTCGTATTGCTAGTGTTGGTGTATTTGTTGAAGAAAGATTATTGGAGAGATGTACACTAAATCATCACACCTTTTAGATGAATCTAGTGTATAATCCGCAAAAATTTTTGGGAGGGGCTTTATGCCCCTTCTTTTCCGTTTTTAATTAGCTGATTGGCGACGTACTAATCACTAGTAAAAGAACACTGCATAGATGCTTAGGCACGATGCGATTATGTATGAATTTAGGAGAAATATAGATGGCTGTAGCCGCCAATAAACGTTCTATAATGACGTTGTTTTCAGACACAATAGATATATACAGTCACCAAGCACGCATAGTGTTAGCCGAGAAAGGTGTAGGCGTAGAAATCAGTTTTACGGTTCCTAATGAGTTGCCAGAAGATCTTCTTGAACTTAATCCTTATGGCACTGTGCCTACTCTTGTTGATAGAGAATTGGTTTTATATAACTCGCATATCATCATGGAATACTTGGACGAGCGTTTCCCTCATCCACCTTTGATGCCGGTTTATCCCGTTTCTCGTGGCCAAAGTCGTTTGACTATGCATCGAATCCAAAATGATTGGTATGTATTAGCTGAAAAAATTATGGCTAAAAAGGGCGATTTAGAAGCCACTCGTAACGAATTACGTGAAGCCTTTTTGTCTTTGGCTCCATTGTTTGCTGAAACACCTTATTTCATGAGTGAAGAATTCAGTCTAGTTGATTGTTACTTAGCACCATTGTTGTGGCGTTTACCTGCATTGGGTATCGAATTGACAGGTGCTGGTAGTAAAGATGTGAAAGCTTATATGAAGCGCATTTTTGAAAGACCTTCTTTCATCGCATCATTGACTGATCAAGAACGTGAGATACATAACCCACTTTAATGGGTAGAACTGATATGACACCTAATCAGCCATATTTATTACGCGCATTTTACGAGTGGATTGTGGATAACAATCTCACTCCTTACATAGTAGTCGATGCTCATTATGCTGGTACACAAGTACCGCAAGAGTTTGTCCAAGATGGGCAGATAGTGCTAAACGTGTCTCCTTCCTCTACTGGTAACTTTCAGTTAGGTATGAGTGACATTATGTTTGATGCACGTTTTGGTGGTGTGCCAAGAAATATCGTTGTACCTTGCCCCGCCGTTTTAGCTATTTATGCTAAAGAAAATGGCGCAGGTACGGTATTTACTGTAGAAGAAAATATTGGTTCAGGCGAAGTGGAAGAGCAATCTGTTGCTCATGATGCAGAACAAAAACCTAAAAAGGGCAAGCCTACTTTAACGGTTGTAAAATAACCGTACGATAAAAAGTGAGCTCCCAAAAAAAAGCGCCCTTTCGGCGCTTTTTTCATTTTTAGAAACGATATTGGAATAGGTATTAAGTATATTCAAACGCCTTGATGACTTGTTTAACACCTACAATATTACGCGTGATATTGACGGCAATATTCGATTCTTGTTCACTGACCAATCCCATTAGAAACACTTCGCCATTTTCGACCTCTATCTCAATGTGAAGACCATCAATTTGTTTATCAGCAATCAGTTTGGCTTTTACTTTAGAGGCAAGCCAAGCATCATTCGCCACGATACTTGCTGGAATAGGTGCACCTAAACGAATTTGGTTGTGCAACTTTTTGATGTTTTTTACTGATGAGGCTAACGTTTGGGCTTTTTGAATCAGCTCCTGAGTGGGTGCTTGACCTACTAATAAGGCTGTACCGTTAAACACCTGAATTGAGATACTGGTTTGTTCTTGTATTGCTAGGTCATTTGCCAGTGCATTAGAGATCCGACCGGCTGTAGTTGTATCGTCAACCTGCGTACCTATTGTACGTCTATCATGTGCAACGGCGGCAGCACCCATACCCGCACCGATCAATAATCCCGCACAGCCCTGCACTAATAATGTGGTTGAGAGTAGTAATGGTAAAAATATTATTTTTGATTTAAGCAATGTATTACTCCTGGAAATTTTCAGGGAACAAAGAATTGTCTATTCCCTCACAAAGACTATGTGCCACTAAATAGTGGACCTCTTGAATACGAGCGGTTCGATTAGAAGGGACGCGTATTTCTACATCATGTTGACTGACTAGGCCTGCCATCTTACCCCCGTCCATACCTGTTAAAGCCACAATTGTCATATCACGGCTAAGCGCTGCTTCCATTGCTTTAATCACATTTTGTGAGTTGCCACTGGTGGACACTACAAACAAAATATCTCCCGCTTGGCCTAAGGCGCTAACTTGTTTTGAATACACTTCTTCAAATGAAAAGTCATTGGCAATTGAGGATAACGTTGCGCCATCAGCAGTCAGTGCAAGCGCCGGTAAACTAGGTCTTTCACGTTCAAATTTATTCAACAAAAGTGACGAAAAGTGTTGAGCGATCATCGCTGAACCACCATTACCGCAACATAATATTTTGTTGCCATTAATCAGTGCGTTAACCATCATATAAGTGGCATTGGAAATGGGCTCTGGTAATAGCTCAATTGAGGCAATTTTAATTTGAATACTCTCAGTGAAATTTGCCTTAATGTTTTCTAACATAACTCTCCTAAGAAATTAATTACTGCTGCTCGCAGCCATTGATTAAACACTTTTTAACCAATTGATATTTTGTTGTTGGCCTGTTCCCTCAATACCCACCAGATCAACTCTATGTGGGATAACGCTGGGATTGAAACCTTTTTCTTGCATGTAATGTAAAACAGCAGACTCAAATTTACGTTTTTTACTGGCATGAAAAAATTCTATCGCAGAGCCGTGTTGACTCTTACTCCGGTATTTCACTTCTACAAACACCAGTTCGTCAGCGTCTTGCATGATTAAGTCTATTTCACCTGTACGGCACCGATAATTTTGCATAATAAATGTAAGACCATTCTGTTCTAAGAAGGTTCTAGCATAACGCTCCGCCTCACCGCCAATTACCGAGGAGAGTGCTTGCTTAATCCATTGCAAGTAACTTTACTCGGTCTTGGGCTACTTGGGCCAAAGGTAAACGTCTGTGCAATACTCCCTTATCATCTATATTAATTTCTCCGGTAAGCCCTTGTTTGACTGTTTGTGGCAATGTTTTTAAAACGCGCAAATTTGGCAGTAAATTGTACGCGTCAAAACCCATAGCAAATAACCGTATTAGGGTATCTTGTCTTTGTGGCCAAAGTTGTTTGGTTTGATTGGCCAAGGGTTGCCAACTATGTTCAGGTAACATCCAAGGCATATCTGTGAATGTAAGGTTGCGCAAATCTCTAAGACTGTTGCTGTTCAAATCTGAGCTATAACTACGGGAAGATGCAAATACTGATAATGATTGTCTGGCAAAGGGGCTCAAGCTTGCTTCTATAATAGGATTGAGCAACTTAGTTTGTTCAGGGTTGGCAAACAACACCATGGCATCGATATCTCGACGATTTCTCTCCATTCCAAACACTTCTACATCAGACATTACTTCCATTTGCCTAATACGCTTTTTACTTTGCGCTACATCTAACATTTCAGACACACGAGTACGCATATCTTTGTTGTCAGTGAATATGGTTAAGTCAGGTTGAATGGCATTAGGTGTTTCTAACCACTGGGCAATAAATGCTTCGGCCATTCTTTTTGTTGTAGGATTGTCTGCCGCAAAAATAATTGGTCTAACTAATTGTTTTTGTTGAATATGTAGGGCCAGTTGTTGCGCTTCGTCTTCAGGTGCTAACGAAAAGTAATAATGCTCAGCTGCGGTTAAATTTGACTCTGTGACCCTATCTAATTGTTCAATAGTGGAGGTATTTGTTTTTAATTCCACTCGATTTAACGCTAAAAGTATTTTATCTGTGGGCAAAACCGCAGTCAGGTCAATAATTTGTTCTTTGACCAAAGGCCCTAAAATTACGTCAAACTCAGCCACTGTTTCATTTAGTTGCTGTGCTGTTTTTAAGGCAGAATCAAAAAAACGTATTTCACGGTATTGTTGAATACGGCTTAAAGGTGATTTATCTAGTGACTCGTCACCTTCGGATTGGGCAATTAGGTTAAGTTCTGCCCCCGTTAAATCTTCCAAATAAGCGGCGAGTATTCCTTCTTTAATCGCTAAGCCTTGATTCGCTAGTCTGCCGGTTAATGGCAATAAAACCGCAATACGTTTTGCCTGAATAGGGGATTGCAGTAACGACTGTTCTATTTCCTCAGGAAGGCTTGTCACCAAAGGGTGGCCCAGATGTCTACTCTGCCAACTGACGAGTTGTTGTTTAAATTGTTCTGGTGCTAATGCAAAACGTTTTACAATAATGGCTAGCTGTAACCAAGGTTGCAGTGCCGACTCAGATAGTCGCGCTTGTTCCAATTCAGCCAAGTCTAGTTTTTTAATCCATTGCCAAGTGGTATTGGACTTCTGCAGTTCGTCAATATCAGCATTTTGCAATGCAGTAGCCGCTTTCAGCCATTGTTTTCTATTCACTTGTAATTGAGCTTGTAAAGCCGCAATTCGGGTCTGGAAACCATATGTATTGTCAAAACTAGTCAGTATGCTTTCTACACTATCAAATGCTTGGTCAGACAAAATCAAATAACACTCTGCTAAAATTAAATTGCTATGTGTCTTATGGCGGTTGTCTTGTAACTCTGCTTGCAGCACCTTAAGCATTCTTATGCTTTTGGCACATTGCTGTTCTGCTTGAAGTGCTTCGGCGGCTTGTAAAAGGTCATTGTTACGTTGGTATACGTCATTATTCTGTGCGTAGTTTTGTTTAGCTTGGTTCAGATAGAAATTACTGTCTTTTGTCTCTTCGATGTTTGTTTCTAATGATTGCACTGGGGCTATTTTTGTTGGGCGAGTTGGGTCACTCGAGCAAGAAAATAAACATAAGGTAGCGATACTAAATACAATAAACGCTGGAAAACTCATCGCTGATACTCATTAAATAATGTGTTTAATAGTTTATAGTATTGCCTATAAATATCTAATGCTTTGTGACGAGGTTGAGTGATAAAACTCATACTTAGTCAAAGCTTAGATTGTTGTTTTAATTTGGAGAGTTATCCTTGACTGAATCAGGTACGTTGTATGTTGTTGCCACACCTATTGGCAATCTGGAAGATATTACTCACAGGGCTTTACGTATATTGGCCGAAGTCGATTTAATTGCGGCCGAAGATACTCGGCATAGTCAACGTTTGTTGCAACACTACGATATATCCACGCGACTTACCTCTTTGCATGATCATAATGAATCTCAGCGCGCTATTCAGCTAATCGAAAAGTTGCGACTGGGTCAAAATATTGCCTTGATATCAGATGCAGGTACCCCCCTTATCAGCGACCCAGGTTATGGATTGGTCAATCAATGCCGAGATGCAGGTTTGACGGTTGTGCCATTACCGGGACCATGTGCCGCAATCACCGCATTATGTGCCGCTGGCTTAGCCACTGATAGATTTAAATTTGAGGGTTTTTTACCGGTCAAAGCTATGGCTAAACAGCAGGCACTTCAGCGCTTGCTTACCGAAACCAGTACCAGTGTTTTTTATGAGTCACCTCGAAGAGTCGCCGATACGGTCAAACTGATTGTTGCCGAGTTAGGAGAAAACCGCCAAATGGTGGTGGCAAAGGAGCTTACCAAGGCTTTTGAAACATTTTACTCAGGTAGTGCAATAGCTTGTTTAACTTGGCTTGAGGCCGATGCCAATCACCAAAGAGGTGAGTTTGTATTAATGATTGCCGGTGAAAAACAAGTTCAAACAGAGGTATCAGCCGATGCACTCAACTTACTTAAACTATTAGTCAAAGAGTTACCCCTTAAAAAAGCGGCGGCTGTGACGGCTGAACAATATGGTTTAAAGAAAAACCATCTTTATCAACTTGGTTTAGAACTGAAGTTATGAGAGTCCAAGGTTTAATCTCTCCCGCTTTGTTGCTAGGACTGTTGATTTATTCAGGACTCTGCGGTGCAACTTGGTTTGAAGATAACCAAGGGATAATGGGCACCAATATTCACGTAGAGCTTTGGAGTGAATCGACCCAACAAGGTGAAGAAGCAGTACAAGCTGTGATGTTTGAAATGGAGCGTATTAATCAGCTAATGAGTCCATATATTAAAAACAGCGAGCTGAGTCAACTTAATACACATGCTGCTGAAGGAGCGGTACCCGTTTCCAAGGAATTATTCAGGCTTATTGCACTTTCGGTTGAATTAGCAAAGGAGACAGACGGTGCCTTTGATATTACTTTTGCCAGCGTAGGGTACTTGTACAACTACCGAGAGGGTCAAAAGCCCGAACAAGGCAAAATTGAAGAATTATTAAAAGCCATTGATTATCGGCATATTAAATTTGATCGAGCCCAGCACAGTATTTTTTTCGCTCATCCTAATGTAAAGATTGATCTAGGCGGCATCGCTAAAGGGCATGCGGTAGACAATGCTGTTGATATACTAAAAAAGCGTGGCATTAAACATGCTTTGGTGACGGCTGGAGGGGATACTAAATTGCTAGGTGATAGACTTGGCAAACCGTGGATGGTGGGTATTCGTGATCCTCGTAACCAAGATAAACAGGCGGTAGTTTTGCCATTAGCGGATACTGCATTATCCACTTCAGGTGATTATGAACGTTATTTTGAACAAGACGGGGTACGCTATCATCATATTCTGTCACCAAAAACAGGTTCCTCGGCCTATGAAGTACAAAGTGTGTCGATTATTGGCCAGCGCAGCACATTAAATGATGCTTTATCAACCGCAGTCTTTGTATTGGGTGTGAACAAAGGCATGGATCTATTGAATCGTACGCCGGGCTACGATGGTATTATCGTTGATAACCAACGTAAATTGCATTATTCAAATGCCTTGAAGGAATGACTTTCGTTTACCTTTAATACAAAACCTTTTTAGTGAACTGCGTGAAATTACGCTGGCATATTAAAGACCAACAGAGGTAAGTTTCTCCATTTTTTGCTATTCAACACTAGTATTTACTCAGACAATTGGTTACTTTGGGTAACGTATTGAAAGCAATGTAATTGTTTTCAATTTGCGAAAAAAATAACCGATTATAAAACAGTGAAATAATGCAACAAAACACTTTTATCAACACACAATTTAACGTCAATACTCTCTGGCTGCTACTTATCTAAGCGGTTAGCGTTGTGCTGGCTGCTTATATGAGTAGTCAGACAAGTCTTTCATAAAACTCCCATCTGACTCCATATAGCAACTCACAGCAGTTTTGCGTTTTTACCATGGATAAAGGCTCACAAGCCAAAATTAAAATTATGTTTACACAGCAACAAAAAGGTATTTTTTATGTAGTCATGGGGACTTTGTTGTTTTCCAGCAAAGCTATTATCGTAAAAATGTTATTTCAAATTGGATTAGGTGCACTTGAATTGCAGACGTTAAGGATGCTGTTTATTTTGCCATTTTATCTAGTCATTCTTTATTGGGCTGTGTCGCGTCGGGGGTGGGGGATATCGAATAGAGATCTAATTGGTGCAGTGTTGGCTGGAGTGGCTTGTTATCACATTGCTAGTTATCTCGATTTACAAGGGCTGTTGTACATCAGCGCGGGTTTAGAACGGATGATATTGTTTTGTTACCCTGCAATTTCCATGTTATTTGCTTGGGTTTTTCTGAAGGAAACCGTATCACGTCGTTTATGGTTAGCTTTGGTAGTGGCTTATAGCGGTATAGGTTTATTCTTTTTTGCTGATTTAAGTTTTGGTGGAGAAAACCTTTGGTTGGGTAGTGTATTGGTGTTTATCGCCAGTGTTTTTACTGCTTGGTATATGGTGGCTAATCAAATTTATTCTCGGCGTATTGGCAGTCAACGTTTTACTTGTATTGCTATGATTGGAGCTGCAGTTACTATGTTAATGCACGCTACAGCTGTGGGTGTGCAGGACCTGAGTACCTTTACTGGAACCATGTATGCAGGAGCAGCAACCATTGCCATTTTTTGTACGCTTATCCCTTCATTTTTAGTCAGCGCAGGCGTCAAAATCGTAGGGGCGAGTAAAGCTGGGATTGTCGGCGCTGTTGGGCCTTTAATGACTACCATTTTATCGAATTATTTGTTGCAAGAACCACTAGGTTGGATGCACTTTGTTGGATTAACGCTGGTTATAGTGGGGATGCGCTTGTTAAAATAACAAGGTTAATAAATTGAAGATGAAAACACCTGTGACTGAAAATATTTGTTTGAGTGAATTGTTGATAGATGAAATAGCGGATGCGCTACAACAGCACGGCTATATTCAGTTAACAGAATTCTTACCTGCTTGGCTTGCGACTCAATTGCAACAAGAGGCAGAGCGATTGTCTTCCATTAGTTTTAAACCCGCAGGCATTGGTCGGCAAAATAACTTGCAGCTTGATACACAAATAAGAACCGATACAACCTTGTGGCTTGATGGTGAGTCACTGCAACAACATGCTTATTTGCAATGTATGGAGCAGTTGCGAGTAGGTTTAAATAGACGTTTGTTTATGGGCCTATTTGATTTTGAATGTCATTTTTCTCATTATGCAGAAGGTGACTTTTATCGGCGTCACTTAGATGCATTTAAAGGGCGCAGTAATCGCATTTTAAGTACTGTGTTCTATTTGAATATAAACTGGCATAAGAATGATGGCGGAGAATTACTTTTGTATGCAGATGATCAACAGTCACCTTTGCTTGTTGTACCGCCATTGTTTAATAGCTGCATCATATTTCTAAGTGATGTTTTTCCTCACGAGGTGCTGACTAGTCATGGTGAACGATACAGTATTGCAGGTTGGTATAGGCTGAACAACAACTCCCAAGTTCATCTTGACCCCAGCCAATAAGCTAGCCTTATAAACTTCCCTTCAAATTGCTGAGTTGTGTCTATTTACCGAAATAGGCTAAATGTAGCGCGTTTGTGATTCGAGACATATATGAGATCCCTTAAGAAATTTGTTTATTGGTTTGTATTGCCAGTTGTGGCTTTGCTTATCATTTTGATTTTGTTTGGCCGCCAATGGGTATTCAGTTATCTTTCTCCCCCTGAAAACTTTGTATTGGCTGATGCACCTGCTGCTCCAGATTACAACAATGCCTATTTCTGGGTTGCACATCCAGATAAAAGTGATACCTCTGATTTGGTGCCAACCACTTTGGATATCAGTGACGACTTAGCCGATAAAACAGTGGATGTGTTTTTTGTACATTCAACGGGTTTTGTAGGGCCTGGAGGTTGGAATTCGACTATGCAAATTGAGAATTCTGAATCCCAGTCAATTGAATACATGTTATCCAGCATGGCCAGTATTTTTAATGGATGTTGTAATATTTATGCACCCCATTACCGCGAGGCAAACATTCAATCTTTTATGCCAGAGAAGTTTGAACCTGGCACCCAAGCATTAGAATTGGCCTATCAGGATGTAGCAGCAGCCTTTGATTACTACTTACAACACTTCAATCAAGGTCGGCCTTTTATTTTAGTCGGGCATAGTCAAGGCACCACCCATGCATTACGTCTATTAGAAGAAAAAGTCGACAACACGCCTTTATTCCAACAATTAGTGGCGGCTTATGTTGTGGGGTATTGGTTGCCTAAGGATAAATTTAGCCGAGGTTTTGAACAGATAACTCCTTGCATCGAAGCTAGTCAGACGGGTTGTATTGTCAGTTACGATACCTATGGTCAAGACGGTCAACTAGACACTAAGGTACCCCATTGGTACAAAACAGGCTGGGAATCGAGTGAATTAGAGGATGGTTCAACAAAACCTACATTGTGTGTAAATCCATTAAGTTGGACAGATACCTTAGTTAAGGTGGGCAAAACAGCACATTTAGGGGCCATGCCTGTAGAGTTTAAACGCACACCCGTTAATATGTTATTAGCCAATAATCCTGGGTTTGTTTTTCAAGAATTACCAGCATTAACAAATGAATTGACCTGGGCAAAATGTTCAGAGGATGGCATGCTAGAAGTGATGCAGCAGGCAGATAACGCTTTTTCAAACCACTTATCTCAACCCAATAAAAGTTATCACATACTCGACTATAGTTTGTTTTACGGCAACATTCGTCAAAACGCCATTCAGCGTGTTAGTCAATTTATGCTGACAAATAACGTGTCTCAATCAGAATAATAATCCCAAGGAATATAGAATGACTGCTTTTAAAACCGTGTTTCAACAAACACTCAAAGCCTCTTTTTTGCTGATTTGTAGTGGCGTGGCGTGCAGCAGTTCTGCAGCCGATAGCGCGCAACAATTGTATACATCGCAACCTGATGTCACGCCCGAATTAGGTAAGCGTGGTGCTTACTCTGTTGGCGTTAGGACAATACAGGCAACTAACCCACAACAATTAAGTGCCACAGATTATCAAAGCCTAGAAGACAGGACTTTGACCCTAGAAGTATGGTATCCAGCAGTCACTCAAGAAACGGATGCGCGCGCGACCTATAAGAATGTCACTCGCACCCATAAAGCGTTTTCACTTCAAGGCAACAGTGTAAGAGACGCCAAAACTAATCCAGAAAAAACCTACCCGCTGGTGGTGTTATCCCATGGCTATACTGGTTACCGTACTATTATGTTTTATCTTGGTGAGCATTTAGCGAGCCACGGTTATGTAGTTGTAGGCATTGATCATACTGACTCCACCACAGGTGAAGTTGATTTTAAAAATGCGCCTTTTGCTGGTTTTCCCAGTACCTTAATCAATCGCGCCCGTGACCAACAATTTGTATTGGATTATTTCACCTCAGCCAAGTCTGACTTGGCAAAAGTGGTGAACCCTAACCTAGCTTCTGTGATTGGTTATTCTATGGGTGGTTATGGCGCGGTGAATACAGTAGGCGGCTGCTACAACTTTAATCAGCAAGGTCTACAAGCTTTCGGTTTTCCTGAACCCGCTGCAAAAGCCTTGCTACCCGTATTTAACATTTGTAATGCGGGACGAGAGCAGGTCGATAGCCGTTGGAAAGCGATGGTGGCATATGCACCTTGGGGGCAAGAAAATAACTTACATAAATTGGATGCGATCCAAGTGCCAAGTTTATACGTTACCGGCTCACTTGATGATGTCTCTGGTTACGAGCAAGGAGTGAAAAAGTTATTTGAACAGTCGCCAGCAAAAGATAGTTTTATGTTGGTGTATGAGAATGCCCGTCATAATATTGCCCCACATCCAGCGCCAGAAATTGCCTACGCAGCAGATGCAGACCTAGGCCATTATTACGAACCTACTTGGAGTAGTGAAACTTTTAACCGTATTAATCAACATATGACCTTGGCCTTTTTAGATTGTTATGTAAAACAACAAACATCATCTTGTGATTATCTGCCTAAAAGAGAAAATGCGACCCAATCTAAACAAGCAGACGGCAAGTTGAATGAACCTTGGCCTGGTTTTGCAAATAGATGGGGTGTGGGTATGAAGTTTATCCGAAAATAGCCAGCTGCATGGGCAGCTCTTTGGAGTGAAAGGCCAAATGTACATAGATATTTATCAAGTTGATGCTTTTGCAGAACGAGTCTTTGAGGGTAATCCAGCCGCAGTTTACCCTTTAGATGCTTGGATAGCTGACGAGTTATTGCAAAATATTGCTCAGGCAAACAATTTGTCTGAGACGGCTTTTTTTGTGCCTTATCAAGACAAATTTCAATTGCGTTGGTTCACTTCCTCACATGAAGTGAACTTATGTGGTCACGCCACTTTGGCCGCTGCTCATGTGTTGTTTACACATTTAAACTATCAAAAATCTGAAATATGTTTCACTACAAAAAGTGGTGATTTATTGGTAACAAAAAGATCTAAAGGTCTAGAAATGGACTTTCCAGCATCAATGCCAAAACCCATTATTGCTCCTGATAATCTATTGTTGGGTCTAGGTATCAAACCTAAAGCAGTACTCGCTGCTTTTGACTACATTATTGAGCTAGAGGATGAACTAGCTGTGGCCGCACTGTCGCCTGATTTAGCCTTATGGAAAAGCCTTGATCTAAGAGGTGTGGTGGTCACTGCTCCAGGGCGAAACGTTGATTTTGTTAGCCGCTGTTTTTTCCCAAAACTTGATGTGGATGAAGATGTGGTGACTGGCTCTGCCCATTGTGAATTCGCTCCGTATTGGGCACACAAGCGAGCAAAACACAAGCTGAAAGCTAAGCAGTTATCATCAAGAACGGGCTTTATTAGCTGCCAATTACAAGGCGACCGAGTGTTAATAACTGGGAAGGCGGTGGATAATATGCACGGAAAAATCACGCTTTAAAAGTAGATCCCCAATTCACATTTATTAAGAATGACGTTTTACTTTACTTACTCTAAAGCTAAATTTAGAACGAGGAATAGATCAACAAGATTATCAATATAGTAATTGGATTGTAATGTATTCAGCAGTGCACATTGATTATGAACGAACAAAGGCCCTCCTAAATCGATTATGGTTCACGCTTGTTTGTTGGCATTGAAGTGCTTTACAATCGAAATATTTAAACGTGCTATCTACTACAGCTATTAATATCAGAGCTTACCGCCCTCCTCAAGCCAGAAGTTAGATATTTATTGCATTAGGGAATTATATGTTAACTAAACTTGCTCAAGCTCAGCAGCTAGCAACGAATAAAAAGTTTAAGAAGGCCTTACAGATTGTTAAAAAAATCACACCAAAAACCACATTAGAAAAATATCACGTGTTAGAGATTGAAGCTTTGTGCCACTTTAATACTAAAAATTATCAAATCGCCTTACTGAAAACAGAATTGGCACTCAGTTGCACAGACAGCACCGAGAAAAAGCTGTATTCCCTAAACAATTTGGCGACCTTATCAGAAAAGTTGAATCAACAACCCAATGCTATTGAATACTTCAAGCAATACCTAGCAATCGACAATTCTCTTAACTCAGCCAAACAGCGTTATAAGTTAATTGCCTTAGCTTTCTCAGAAGCGGATTATGCCACAGTAGAAAAATATGCTCCGCTATTAAGTAATGTTATGGAATATGCCTCTGAAGCGACCATCATACTTGCCCAAGCAGCAATAATTAACGGCCACTATGATGAGGCATTAACTTATTTATCAAAAGTATCTGCGGATATTAAAACTGAAGGAGTATTAGCTTTTAGTCAAAAACAGATCACCACAGTTTTAAACGGATTTCACAAAGTGGAGGCCTTTGTAGAAGAGGCTAGTTTGTTAAAGACATTGGAAAGTAACTATAAACATGAGTCCTGGTACGAAAATGTACAATCGCGAATTGCCAATATCGGAAAAGTAACGAAAAAAGGTGTTGAATGCCGCTATTCAGAGATTGAACCGCCCCCCCAAAATGGTCGCGTCATTGGCAATACTTCTGAAGTGGTTCATTTGGTAAAAAAATTAATAGTTGAAATGGAATCAATGGGCGCATTTTTTCATGAAAACCTTCAAATTACTGAAAATAAGGGTGAAATTAGCGTTTGTTTTATGAAAGAAAGTCGCACTGAAGAGCTTTTAATGGAGGCTCCGATTAAATGTATGCCTTTTCTAGAAGATTATAAATTTTCCCTAGATAAAAACTACAATATTTCTTTTGCAGCAAAAAAGAATATGCTTAATCCTTATGCGAAAAAGATTTTATCTTTAGTCTTGGACCTATTTAACGCATGTAACAAAATTGAAAATTGGAAATCCAGTTACCCCTTATTTGCTCTCGCAGGGCATGAGGAATTAATCGACAATATACTTTTTGCCCGCGCAAATCGTACCGCATACGCCAATTACAAAGCGGACAAAATAGAAAACATTAGTGATGAGGCAGTGATACAAAGCTTTTTTGGTTCCAGAACGATGTCTTTTTCGGATGCATGTTTACGACAAATTGGCTCTAAGACCAAAAATGTGTCTGAGCAGGCGATAATTCCGGTAATCGAACTTATCAATCATCATATGAGTGCACCCGCTTTTCAAAGAGATTATAAAACTAACAACCTACAAACATACTCTGGCTCAGGTAAAGCAGGGCGTGAAGTGTTTGCTCGTTATAATCTGGATGACCCATTACTTACGTTTTTAGTTTATGGTTTTGTCGATCAATCAGCACAATGGATATATTCGGTGCCAGTGTCACTTAAAACCAAAATGGGTATTAACATTACAATCAACAATTATGTAAAAGCATTGAGCGTTGAGCTGACTCCTAATCACTTGTTAGGGGTTAATGATTACTTGCCCGCAAGTATCACTCGCAAAGGTAAATATGCGATTGTATCCAAGTTAATTATCCCGGCGGCTGGCGAAGCCAGCATTATGCATGCTGTACTCACCCATCTATTGCAATCCATTGATTTAGAGGAAGCTTACAATAATCCTAAAAACCTAGAGCTAGAAATTCAAAACCTTGAGGAGCAATTAGTAAAACTAAATAGAATATATTGGACCAATCTAAAAGCCATGACCTTATCCAAAATGCAATCAACTAATCCTCCTCCAAAATTCGCCACCGAACAATTGGTCGAGTTAAGCGAGTTTTGCCTCAATCATATTAACCAATACTATGCCTCGACGGGGCACATAATAACGACTCGCAAATAGCGAATTTAGCTTTCATTCTTTTCTCTATGTTTTTTGAACCGAAATTGTTGACTTGTTTGCGTTTCATCTAATTTACGTACTTTAAAGTATCGCCAATTCAATATATGATCTTGATACCCTCGTATCATGGATTGAATGTATGCGTATCGTCCTTTATTAAAAGTTGAAGGATCAAGTGAAGTACGCCATGCCTTCAGTGAGCCTAATTAAAATGTTAAATATTAGATTAATATTACTGCTTATTCTTACTCTCATGTCTCGTTCATTGTTTGCGCAATCGGCGGTTGACTACGAAAAGGCTTTAGTTAGCTATAACCAACAAAACTATGACGAGGCCTATATTCACCTCAAGAATGCATTGCAAGACACTCCGTCTCACTTGCAATCAAAGTTAATGATGGGTGATATATTACTTCGAAGAAAATTCCCTCATTCTGCAATAGTCGAATATGAAGAATCACTATTATTAGGCGCAGACAAAAATATTGCTTACCTTCCCCTCGCACGTGCATATATCTGGATCAATGATTACAACAAGGTAATAAAATTAAATACATCAGAGCTTAACGAAAACAACACCTTTGAAGTAACCCTATTACAGGCCATCGCCTACGAAAATTTGAATAATATTGCAAAAGCCAAAGATAAACATATAGAGGCTTACCAGCTGTCTCCTCAAAAAGTCACTGCTATTAACGGTTTAGCCAGGTATTACCTTAGGCAAGGTGATGACCAAAAAGCACAAGAATCGGTCACCAAAGCCTTGTCTTTACAGCCACAAGATGCCCAATCGTTGCATATTCAAGGACAGATATATGAACGACAAGATGATATCAAAAACGCCCTGAAATATTTTAAAATGTCCTATCAGCAAGCCCCCGCTGAAGCATTTATTACCCGCTCTTTAGCGAATGCTCACGTTAAGTTGAAACAATTTGATGAAGCAAGAGAGCTAGTTAATAAAATTCTGGCTATTTCCCCAGATGAACCTTTCATCATGCTTTTAAGCGCCCGCTTATATAGTATGGATAACAACAATGAATTGGCAGTAAAAGCTTATGAAGAAATAAATGACAAGTTAGCCCTCATCCCTAACGAACGATTATTAAGACAAATTGAATTGCTATTTCTGTCGGGTTTAGCCTCGTATATGACGGAAAATTATGAAGTCGCTCGTAACAAGTTGATCAATTATGTAAATCAAAACCCTGATAATTTATATGCATTAGAGCTATTAATCGATACCCATACTCGATTAGATGAAACTAAAATTGCCCTTAAATTAATGGAAACCCATTATGATGTGGTTAAAGAGAGCCTGTCATTATCCATGACCTTATGTGATTTGTACTTAAAAACACATAAAATACTTAAATGCCAAATCTTAGTATCTGAACTGAGACCAACTTATCCTAAAGCCAATCGTTTATTGGATTTAATGGAAGTCAAAACATTACAGGCTCGAGGAAAATACGTTGAGGCACTGGCGTTTTTTAATCAACACTTCTCGGATACTAAAGGGTTAGAAATTAAGAAAACGGCAGCGATCTTATATTTGCAAAATGGACAGGCACAGAAGGCATTAAATACAGTAGATGAATTGATTGATTTAGAGCCGGCGAATATCGCCCATATGTTATTGAAGATTGAAACCCTCATCGTATTGCAACGATACGACGAAGCCCTAAACGTAAACAATAAAGTATTAGAAGCAAAATTAAACATACTTGCACCTAAATATAATCAGGCTAACTTACATTTTTTAAAAGCTGATAATGAAAGCGCTCTTTCTTACGCAGAAATATTATTACCTACCTATAGTAAAGTTTTTCGCGTGCAAGTATTGCTAGGTAATATTAAAATGGCGCTAGGACAATTTGAAGACGCTAAAAATCACTTTAGAACAGCCAAGTTTTTTGAAAGAGACAATACGATTCCCTATGAAAAAACAATAAGTATTCACAGACAATTAAACGACCTACCAGCGGCACTGGCTGAATTAGACAAATTGCAAAGAACTCATATATTAGAAGCTAAATATATTCAAATTAGAGCGGAAATATACCTTAAACAAAATGAACTAGAGCTGGCGGGCGAGCAATTTCGTCAACTCTACAGCCTATGGCGTGACGACAAACAACAATTATTATATTTAGGTCAACAACAGCGTATTGCAAGGTTGTATATAGATTCAGAAACCACTTTATTACGAGCGTTACAGGTGTCTCCCAACTACCTCTTCGCAAAAATAGAATTAATGCGTCTTTACATAAAAATGAACAATATAGTTAAAGCCGAAACTATCATTGCAACACTGTCACAAAAGACAATTGATCACTCCAATATCCAGATGGTATTAGGTGATATCTCTTTAGCGAAAAGCCAGTACGAGAAAGCTAAACGCCATTACTATAGAGCTATCGAATTGAACAATAATTATCAAATTGCCATCATAAAAGCCTATCGATTAGCCACCATACAAAAAGTAGGACAAGAAAAATTTTCTAGTACCTTAAATGTAATCCTAACAGCATTTCCTGATTCACATTTTCACAGACATATACTAGCCGATTTTTTATACGCCCAAGGTGACATAGAAGACGCTACTCAGCATTATTTAACACTAGAGAAAATTGAGACCTTACCTAGGTTAGAATTTGTATATAACAACCTAGCCAATATTTCATTAGCTGAAGATCCCCAAGCAGCTATTCGATACATAGACAAAGCGTTGGATATCGAACAATCCAATGCCACTTTTATTGATACCAAAGGTTGGATTTTAACTCAGCAAGGAAAATACGTTGCTGGCTTAGATCTACTCAGAGAAGCAATATCCATGAGTGCTGACAATCCATCTATTTATTATCATATTGCTTATAACCTGGCTAAAACCGGTCAAACTACAGCGGCTAAAAAAGCGTTACAAAAGGCTTTCTCTGCGAACTCGAACTTTCCAGAAAAAGCCCTTGCAGATGCGTTATTTAATTCTATTTAGAGGGAATCGTCTAAGTTAAAAAGAATGACAACACGATTGAAATACTGTCAAGATATTTTACAATTCTATGGGTTAAAATCATTACCGTTAAATATAGGTCTATGAAATAAAACATAAAAAACAACCTGGATCGATTTTTGCTTATACTCAAGATATTGTTTAAAGAACCAAGCAAACACCTTTTGGGCGCGTTTCAAAACGGATTATTAAATTATGTTAAAGAAAAAATTACTTGTTACCGCTATAGCGGGATTATGCAGTTTACCTGCACACGCTTCAGACAGTTTTACTTACGATGGCCATTATGTTGAAGAGGAATATGACATTGCCTTTGCCATCGACTATGACCTTGGCGAAGGCAAAACAGCAACGGGCGGGACACTTGCTTTTTCTAGTTATGGTGGCAAGCAATACATGTATATTGCCCATCCGTTAGGTTTTAAGGATTTGTCTTATGCAGAAGGCTCTAGTTCAAAAGACAGCTGTGATAAAACCTGTAAAAATGAAGCCAAAGCCGCAGAAAAAGAAGCTAAAGTCGCTTATGAAAATTTAAATGGGGCCTGTGGTAAAGATAAGGCATGTAAAAATGCAAGAGATGCGGCAGGAAAAGCAGCTAAGCAATCAGTAATTGATAGTTATTCCCCCGCTGTTTCTAGTGAAGCCGATGACTATTTAGTCGGCTGGGAAGGGTCTGAACAAAAGGACGCAGGTAATGCAATCGGAAGTGAATATTTTACACTTTCTTTTGACGATGGCACAGGTGTCAACACGTTTGTCTTTGACCCAGAAGTACTTGAGGACAAAGGTAGAAAGAACGGAGTTGGAGACGACAAAGACGCTGACAATATTGATATTGTGCATGATGCTGTCGAGGGTACCTACACTCCACAAGCTGTCGAAGTAAATGGGTTTGGGATTAGTTTCTTATCAACACTGAACTACAATGCCAGCTTGCTTAATGATGGTGATTTTTATGGTGATTTGGATGGTTTTTATGATAAATCTCCAGAAACTGTGGACTGCGGTGACGAATCAAGCAGTGCTGAAGCTTGTTATAAGCTAGCAGACACAACTAGAAATAATATTTTTACTCCTGAAAAAACGTGGGATTTCGATTTTGGCATTGAAGTAGAAATTACAGGTAATTTATTTGGTGCTGGATTTGATATTAAATCTTTATTACCTGCTAACTTCGGTGTGAAAAATGCTGGAACTACCGTAAATAATAATAAAATACTGGTATCTTTAGATGACCTACATGCTTCAAAACCAAAAGTGCCTTGTGATGGAGAAGGTATAAATGGTAAAAATACCCCCTGTGATGTCACCATTACAGAAAAGCCACCTGAAAAGCCAGAACCAGTATCTGCCCCATCTGCCCTAAGTATCTTGGGTATTGGCATAGTGGCTATGTGGCACAGACGCAGAAAATCTGCTTAGTCAGACAATAACATTTAGAAGCAAAAACTCGCCTAAAGGCGAGTTTTTTGTTTAGAGCTCACACCCAACATCTTTAAATGTCTGTAAAGACTCAGTACATGCAAGTTCTTCGATTATAACGCTTATGCGGCATCCACAATCCTTTAAAACACTGAACATCGGTTTGAATGTATCGATACAAAATATCATGAATTAACTAGACACCCGTGATACTGACAGGAGTAGCAACTCATTTAACCGATTTGTTATCTTGGGTGAGGAGCACCATAAAACCATTTTTCCGAGCGCTACAACAGTAAATGGCACAAACTGCTCTATCAAGTTAGAACGGCGTTCATGCTTGTATTTAATTATTCCAGTGACTCGAATTAGTGGGCTTGTAAGTCATACTAAGCCCACCGCTAAAGCTTATTCCTGTGTAAATGTTAACCCTGCATTATCAACTAGGCGTTTGATCAACTTGTCACCCATTGCAGGCGCAGATGTCCAAATACCACCTTGGGTATCTTTTGCGTCGTTTACTAAACAGATAGCTGCTTCGGCAATGACTTTAGAGGTTGAACCGTAACCAGGATCTCTGTCGCCTGTTACCGCAACTTTGATAGTGTTACCTTCGGCGTCTGAGCCAACATAAAGTAAATCGTAAAAGCCATTCTCGCGTTCTTCTTTGCTTGGGCCTTCACCAGGTTTAGGTCCGCCATCGCCGCCCATGCTTTTGTCATTGGCCATAGCATTGGCAATGGCTTCGCCTTTTTCACCAGGGCCGGTCATAAACATTTCGTCATAGACAAAATCGTCGCCATATTCACTTTCTAATAAAAAGTTTGAACGTTGAACGTTGCGTGTATTAATAGCTGCCATTACAAAAGGGGTAACCCAAGTGCCCAAATCTTCCTCGTAGTATGGTTTATTGCCATAAGGTTGATCGGCGCCGGTAAATCCTGGTGTGAGAGAAAATGGGTTAAGTAACGCCTGCATTTTTGCTGGATCTTTTTTGGCCGCTACTAAGGTTGCTTTTAAACTGGCAGCTGTACCACCAGAAAATGTGCCTTTCATTTTTCGAACGCGACATCTCACTCTGGGCATAGGATGACCAAATTGTTCTTTAGCCAATTGTTGTAGTCGATACACACCTAAGTCTGAAGGAATCGAGTCAAAACCACATGAGAATACAATGCGAGCACCACTGGCTTTAGCCGCTTCGTGATGAGCAGGGATCATTTCGCTCATCCATACTGGCTCACCACATAAGTCTACGTAATCTACTCCAGATTTGGCGCACATTGCCACCAGGTCAGAGCCATATAATTGATAGGGACCTACAGTTGTTAATACCAGCTTTGTGTCGTCTACCATTGCTTGGATTGTGCTTAAGTCTTCGGAGTCGGCCACCACTAAAGGTGTATCTGCAGGTGCACCTATTTCGTCGCGCACTTGTGCAAGTTTTTTATTGCTTCTTCCTGCCATCGCCCATTTTACTGAACTATCACCGGCATATTGCTTTACCAAATACTCGGCAACTAATCGCCCTGTAAAACCAGTAGCACCATAAATAACAATATCGAATTTTTTATTTGTACTCATTACACACTCCAATTATTTTGTGCGTTGAGTGTAATAGGGATTATCTATAATTTTAATTTATTTTTGTAATGGCGAACTATATTCTTTATTAATAAAGCGTTGTATGTCGCGCAAAAAAAAACGAGTCAAAAGACTCGTTTTATATTTTGAATATGGACTAGAGGGCTCTAGTCACTAATTTTCTTAAGCTGTAACAATCTTACAGGCGTTGGTGCCACCAACAGTTTCCATTACATCACCATAAGTCATGATGAACTGGTCGCCAGATTCCAAAATACCTTTTTCTAATAAAGCGGCTACTACGTCGTCTTTAAGTTTACCCGGATCACTGCCTCGAGAGTCAAAAAAGACAGGTTTAACACCGCGGTATAAGGCCATTTTATTTAATGTGCTTTCGTGTCTAGACATCGCATAAATAGACAGTGATGTAGTGATACGTGACATTAATAATGGTGTACTACCACTTTCGGTTAAAGCCACGATAGCCTTAATTGTACTTAAGTGATTAGCTGAATAAACTGCGCTTAATGCAACCGTTTCACTGACTGAATGAAATTTCTCGTCCATTCTATGTTTTGAAATAGTGACACTTGGATGTGTTTCTGCGCCTACGCAAACTCGGGCCATGGCTTCAACAGTTTCGACTGGGAATTCTCCAGCAGCCGTTTCAGCTGATAGCATAACGGCATCAGTACCGTCCAATACTGCGTTGGCTACGTCCATCACTTCAGCACGAGTTGGCATTGGGCTGGTGATCATCGATTCCATCATCTGCGTGGCAGTGATAACAACTTTGTTTAGCTGACGTGAACGAGCAATCAGTTTTTTCTGAACACCTACTAGTTCGGCATCACCAATTTCGACACCTAAATCACCACGTGCAACCATTACCGCATCAGATGCTTCAATAATATCGTCAATGGCTGCATCAGATGCAACGGTTTCAGCACGCTCTACTTTAGCGCAGATCATCGCATTACAGCCGGCTTTTTCAGCAAGTTGACGTGCATAACGTAAATCATCACCTGAACGCGGGAAAGACACGGCTAAATAGTCCACGCCAATTTTTGCAGCGGTAATGATATCTTCTTTATCTTTTGCCGTTAGTGCTTCAGCTGACAAACCACCACCTTGGCGGTTAATGCCTTTGTTATTCGACAATTTTCCGGCTACTGTCACTTCTGTATGTACTTTGTTGCCTTCAACACTTGTCACTACTAACTGAATACGTCCATCATCTAACAACAGTAAGTCGTCTTTTTTCACATCTTGAGGCAATGCTTTATAGTCGATACCTACTGCTTGCTGGTTTCCGTCATCTTTGCCCATGTCAGCATCTAGAATAAAGTGGTCACCAATTTTCAATATGATAGAACCGTCAACGAATTTAGATACGCGAATTTTAGGACCTTGCAAATCACCTAAAATGGCTACGTATTTACCTAGTTTTTTCGCTGCTGCACGAACTTTTTCCGCTCGTTTAATATGATCTTCGGCCGTACCATGAGAAAAATTCATTCGAACCACATTGGTTCCGGCTTTAATAATCGCTTCAATTTGCTCCACTGTATCTGTGGATGGACCTAAGGTAGCGAGTATTTTTGTTCGTCTTAACATAGTTTGGGTGCTCTGTTGTTATGGCGCAAATGTTACCTATCTTCGCAGTACACACTGCTTAGATTTGGAGGAGTTCAATAGTTTAAGCGTAGCTCGACCTCTTACTAAGGTAATCATTCCCTTAATAGAGGTTTATATAAGCAAAATAGTTGTTAATTAACAAATCTGTAATTTTATTACGAAAATAGTAGTGCAAAACGACCAAAAAGTGAAATTATTCTAATAAAAAAGAGCCTATTGGCTCTATTTTACTAAAAAAAGTTAGGCTATTACGCTAATCATTACGTTTATCAAACCTTGAACCACGCAAAGTATCTTTCACTCGTTTAAGGTTTTCTCTGAATTTATTACCTCGTCTGAGGGTGAAACCTGTAGCCAATATATCTATCAGTATCAGTTGTGCAATCCTTGAAGCCATCGGCATATACATATCCGTATCTTCTGGGACTTCAAGGGATAACACTAGGTTACATTCTTTAGCTAACGGGCTGTCCTTGGAAGTAATCCCCATTACCGTTGCATCATTGCCTCGGGCGATTTGAGCTATTTCCACCAAACTTTTTGTTCTTCCGGTGTGTGAAATTAGAACGACCACATCGCCTTCGCCAGAATTCATGCAACTCATACGTTGCATAATAATATCTTCAAAATAGATAACAGGAACGTTAAAGCGAAAGAACTTATTTAATGCATCATGAGCAACAGAGGCGGAAGCACCTAATCCAAAAAACGAAATTTTTTGCGCTTGGGTTAACAAGTCTACCGCTCGGTTAATCGTGGCTATATCTACTGATTGGCGTGCCACCTCAAGTGAAGCCATAGTGGATTCAAATATTTTATGGGTGTATTCCTCAGGCCCGTCATCTTCTTCAACATGGCGGTTTACATAAGGCGTGCCGTTAGCAAGGCTTTGAGCCAAATGTAATTTAAAATCTGGGTAACCTTTAGTATCCAACCTACGACAAAAGCGATTGACGGTAGGTTCACTTACGCCCGACATTTTTGCTAGGGTTGCAATACTGCTATGTATAGCCGTTTGCGGATTCGCCAGTATGACCTCTGCAACCTTACGTTCAGACTTACTAAAGAGGGAGTTATGTTGAGTTATTTTTTCTAGAATATTCATGTGCGCATCAAAAACTTCATTATAATGGTTCCACTAAAAGAGCAGTATTAACTTTGGCTCATTCCTAGCAGAGTACTATAATTGTAATTTTTTAACAGGAAATCTTTCGGTTTAATGGACTAAAAACCTTCAAAAGGACATTTTTACCGGCAAAAACGTAGTGAAAAGTTGTAAAATTACTACATATAATGTTAAATTTTACGTCATGCGTTGTCGATTGGCATATAACTTTACTGTTTATGGCAATTTACACTATCAATATAAAAAATAAGTAGGCAGAAAAAATGGTTTTGGAAAATTCATTCGAACCTTGTGATTTCGTATTGTTTGGCACACAAGGTGATTTGGCCAGACGCAAACTATTACCTTCTCTATATCAACTCGAAAAAGCTGATCTGATGCACGCCGAGACAAAAGTGATCGGTGTGGCGCGTCAAGACATCAGCACAGAAGAGTATGTTGCACTTGTAAAAGAAAACATTGAAAAATTTACTAAAGAAGAGCTTTGCCAAGAGACTTGGAAACGTTTCTCTGAAAAATTAGATTATGTACAAGTCGATATGAAAAATGTTGCTAGCTACAAAGCTTTTAAAGATCATGTCGATCCCAAACGTATGATGGTTTGTTACTTTGCTACGCCTCCTTCCATTTTCGGTGATATATGTCTTGGGCTTAAAGCAGCTAAAATAATCGATAAAAGTATGCGAGTGGTGTTAGAAAAGCCAATTGGACATGACTTAGCATCATCTAAAGTGATCAATGATCAAGTAGCAGAGTTTTTTGATGAAAGTCAGATTTACCGGATTGACCATTATTTGGGTAAAGAAACTGTTTTAAACCTTATCGCTTTACGTTTTGCTAATTCAATTTTTGCGACGAATTGGGATCACAACTGCATCGACCATGTGCAAATTAGTGTTGCTGAGTCAGTAGGGATTGAAGGTCGTTGGGGATACTTCGACGAAGCCGGTCAGATGCGTGACATGGTGCAAAACCACTTGTTGCAAATTTTGACTCTGATTGCGATGGAACCACCTGCTAACCTTGATGCTGACAGTATTCGCGATGAAAAACTCAAAGTACTTAAATCATTACGTCCCATTGATGCGAGTAATGTACGTCAGAATACCGTTCGTGGTCAGTATGTTGGTGGATTTGTTAAAGGCCAAGAAGTACCAGGGTATTTAGACGAAGATGATGCAAACACCTCGAGTCAAACAGAAACCTTTATTGCTTTAAAAGTTGAATTGGACAATTGGCGTTGGGCGGGTGTGCCATTCTATTTGCGTACAGGTAAAAGACTACCCAATAAAACCAGTGAGGTAGTTATCTATTTTAAACGTCAACCTCATAACTTGTTTAAAGACAGTTTTCCGCAGTTACCACCGAATAAACTAACCATTCGATTACAACCTGATGAAGGGGTTGAGGTTACGGTTATGAATAAAGTGCCCGGTTTGACAGGTACGGGTTCGATGGACTTGCAAAAATCTAAGTTAAACCTGAGTTTCTCTGATACGTTCAAAGACGAACGTATCGCTGATGCGTATGAAAAACTGCTGTTAGAAGTCATGTTGGGTAATCAAGCCTTGTTCGTACGTCGTGACGAAGTTGAGGCCGCATGGACTTGGGTTGATGGTATTCTAGCTGCTTGGAAAAACAGCAACGAGCCACCTGAACCCTATCAGGCAGGTACATGGGGGCCAGTAGCGTCAATTGCGTTACTCGCTCGTGAAGATAGAGCTTGGTATGAAAGCAGAATAGGTAAAAAATAATGGCATTAACACAATCTAAATTTAGAACAACTGAACAACTGAATACGGCGTTTGCTCGTAAAATCACTAAGTTACTTAGAGATGGTATTGAGGAAAATGGTCGAGCAAGCTTAGTGGTTTCAGGTGGACGTACCCCTGCTGACCTTTTTAATACGTTGTCAAAGTCTAGCCTTGACTGGACCAAGGTTGATATCAGTTTGGCTGATGAACGTTGGGTCGATAACTCTGACGATGCATCTAATGAAAAAATGCTGCGTACTAAATTACTTATTAATAACGCTGCAAATGCTAATTTTGTGCCTTTGAAAACTCAACATGGTGATGCCGAAGATGCGGTTTTGACCTGCACTGAGAATCTGCAAAAAATGCGTACCCCTTTTGACGTGTTGATTTTAGGCATGGGTGAAGATGGCCATACTGCGTCTTTGTTTCCTTGTTCAAAGCAAATTGCTGAAGGATTGGATCTTGAGTCTGGTAATGCATTTATTGCAGTTCAGCCTACAACCGCTCCGAATCAGCGCATGTCATTAACATTGCCAGCGTTATTAAATAGCAATCAAATATTTTTGCATCTCACCGGAGAAAGCAAAAAAGAAGTGTTAGATAAGGTTCTGTCAGATGACGACGCCATGGTTATGCCAATTAGAGCTGTCATCAACAACGCTGATGTTGAGCTTGTTTGGGCGCCCTGATTAAATTTAAGTTATAGGAAAATCGATGAACCCCGTTATCCAAGAAGTGACAGACAGAATTATTCAGCGAAGCCAGGATTCGCGTAAAAGTTATTTAGAAAAAATTGAAAGTGCGCGTTTGCAAGGTCCACATCGTGGTGTGTTGTCTTGCGGTAACTTGGCTCATGGGTTTGCAGCTTGTGGCACAGAAGATAAATCCGATTTGCGTAGTATGACTAAAGCAAACATTGCGATAGTTTCCTCTTACAACGATATGTTATCCGCTCATCAACCTTATGAAGCATACCCAGCCCAGCTTAAAAAGGCGATAAATGCGGTTGGAAGTGTTGCGCAATTTGCGGGTGGCGTACCCGCTATGTGTGACGGTGTGACGCAAGGAACACCGGGCATGGATTTAAGTCTGATGAGCCGAGATATTATTGCAATGTCTGCTGCTGTTGCACTGTCACATAATATGTTTGACGGTACTTTGATGTTAGGTATTTGCGACAAAATTGTCCCCGGGTTATTGATTGGTGGGCTTAGTTTTGGTCATTTGCCGACAATATTTGTCCCGGCAGGACCTATGCCTTCAGGTATTCCAAATAAAGAAAAAGCCCGTATTCGTCAATTGTATGCACAAGGTAAAGTAGGTCGAGAAGAGTTACTTGATGCTGAATCAAAATCTTATCATTCAGCTGGTACTTGTACTTTTTATGGTACCGCCAATAGTAATCAGTTGGTTGTTGAAATCATGGGGTTACATTTGCCAGGTTCGTCATTTGTTAATCCAGGCACACCACTGCGCGATGCATTAACTGATGCTGCAGCAAGGCAAGTGACTCGTATTACAGATTTAGGTAGCGAGTATCGCCCAATTGGTCACATAGTTGATGCTAAAGCCATTGTGAATGGTTTGGTGGGATTGTTGGCTACTGGTGGTTCAACTAACCACACTATGCACTTGGTCGCTGTAGCAAAAGCGGCAGGTTACATCATTAACTGGGATGACTTTGCAGATATCTCCAAAGCAGTACCCTTATTAACCCGAATTTATCCTAACGGTTCAGCTGATATTAACCATTTTACCGCAGCCGGTGGTATGGCTTTGTTGATTAAAGAATTGTTAGAAGGTGGCTTGTTGCATAACGATGTGCAAACCATCTGTGGTGAAGGTTTAGAGCAATATACTAAAGAGCCTATATTAGAACATGGCGAACTTGTATGGCGTGACGGGCCAACAGAATCATTTGATAAACAAGTGGTCGCTAGTGTGAGTGAACCCTTCAAAGCCGATGGTGGTTTATCAGTGTTGTGCGGTAATTTGGGCCGAGCAGTTATGAAAACTTCTGCCTTGCGTGAACCCCATTGTAAAATTAAAGCACCTGCTGTGGTATTTGAAGACCAGTTTGAGTTGCATGCAGCATTTCAGGCCGGTGAGTTAGATAAAGATTGTGTGGTAGTAGTGCGCTTTCAAGGCCCTTCTGCTATCGGTATGCCAGAACTACACAGCTTGACCCCACCTCTAGCAGTATTGCAAGACCGAGGGTTTCATGTGGCACTAGTTACCGATGGGCGTATGTCCGGTGCGTCAGGTAAAGTACCTGCGGCCATTCATGTAACTCCAGAGGCCACTAAAGGTGGGATATTATCTAAAATACAAACCGGTGACTTGATTGAGTTAAACACTGAAACAGGCGCGATGGACGTATTAATTAGCGATGAAATATTAGCCAATAGAGAAGCAAAAGTAACAGACGTTGCTAAACACCAAGTTGGCATGGGCCGAGAGATGTTTGCCGGTATGCGCACAACGTTAACCGGTGCAGAGCAGGGCGCTTGCTCGTTATTTTTTGGTCAGGAATAATACAATGGCTAAATTTGTTGCAGATGTAGGTGGCACTAATATTCGTTTGGCCGTCCTTAAAGATGGTTCGCTAAGCCATATTAAAAAATATTTGTGTAGTGATTATAAAACTATAGATGTTGTTATTGGGGCATATCTTGCTGAATTTCCAGATTTGAAATTTACAGCAGGTTGTTTAGGTGTCGCTTGCCCAGTAAATGGTGATGTGATTGCTATGACCAACAACAAATGGCAGTTTTCTATTTCTCAATTACAAAGTGAACTTGGTTTGCAATGGTTGGGGGTGATTAATGATTTCACTGCTGTTGCCCATGCCGTCACTGTTTTGTCCATTCAACAGAAAGAACAAGTTGGCCAAGGTCAAGCAAACGCTTTAGACAATATTGCTGTATTTGGGCCAGGTACTGGCCTAGGCGTAAAACATTTAACTCATATCAGTGAAGGCTGGCTAGCGTTGGATGGTGAAGGTGGCCATGTAGATTTTGCACCAGTTGATGATGTTGATATCGCTATTTGGCAGTTTTTAACCGATAAGTTTGGTCACGCTTCTGCTGAAGAAGTGCTTTCTGGTCGTGGTTTAGTACATATTTATCAGGCAATTGCTAAATATAAAAATCTATCAGCCGTGTTGGATGATCCTGCTGATATTACTGAACGAGCTCTTGATGGTAGTTGCGTATTAAGCGTGGCTACATTAAATCAATTCTGCAAAATATTGGGTAGTTTTGCAGGAAACCTTGCCCTTAATTTAGGGACACGTGGTGGCGTGTATATTGGAGGTGGCATTGCCCCCCGTTTCACCAATTTTATTAAACAAAGTGAATTTCGGGCTCGTTTTGAGGCCAAAGGTCGATTTCGTGATTACGTAGCTGGCATCCCGACTTTCATTATTACCGAGCCCGATCATGGTTTGATTGGTGCTATGGCTTATTTAAATCAAAATTGTAAAGGTTAAATGCAATGACAAAGAATTGGAAAATGACATCAGAAGAAATATTCAGCCAAGGGCCTGTTGTGCCAGTATTGGTAATAAAAGATGTTGAACATGCGGTGCCTTTAGCTAAAGCGCTAATCGCTGGTGGTATTCGTGTTTTAGAAGTGACTTTACGCACAGAAGCTGCGTTAGAAGTCATCGCTAAGATTGCTAAAGAAGTGCCTGAAGCTATCATCGGTGCGGGTACAGTGACTAATCGTAAGCAACTACAACAAGTCATTGATGCGGGTGCAAAATTCGCTATCAGTCCCGGTATGACTACTGATCTTTTGAAAGCAGGTAATGAAGGCTCTATTGCACTTATTCCGGGCATATCATCGATTTCAGAACTGATGACGGCTGTTGATCATGGTTATACCCATTTGAAATTTTTCCCCGCTGAAGCGTCTGGTGGTGTAAAAGCCCTTAAAGCTATTGGTGGTCCATTCCCTGATATCAAATTTTGCCCAACAGGTGGCATTAGCCCAAGCAACTACAACGACTATTTGGCGTTGCCTAGTGTGCGTTGTGCTGGCGGTTCATGGTTAGCGCCAGAAGAAGCCATGATTAATGGTGATTGGGATAAAATTACCGAACTTGCTAAGCAGGCTGTAGCAGGCGCTAAATAAGTTTAGTTTTTGCAGTTTTATAAAAAGTCGCTTAGGCGACTTTTTTATTGTCTATGAAAAAGTGCTAACGCTTCAAGTGCCAATAAAAAAACATCGGCACTATATTCACCATCCACATTTTTCACTACGGTAATGCTGCGCTGGTGATCGCGGCACAGTATCATCATAGTGGTGCCACCATTACTGCCTCCGGAGTGCATAACAGCATTGTCGAAACTGGCCATTAGATTTTGTGCATGCAGATTATCTTTATAATAAGAACGATCTTTATGATTATCAAAATCTATCATCCAGCCTATGCCAAAACCCAAAGAATTGCCGTTATCTAGTTTGGCTCGGCTAAACATAGAGTCCAAACTAGACTGCTTTAAATAACCCTCAATCGAATGTGCGACTGCAAATCTTGAGATGTCCGCTGGACTGGCAATGAACCCTCCACCCGCGTATTTATAAGAATGATCCGATTGCGGGGCATTGAGTAGTTTCCCATCTCTTACAATGTAAGGGCGTTGGCGTAGAGCAATAATATCGGCTTGATCGTCAAATACGCTGTCTTGCATGTTCAGTGGATTAAATACTTCTTGCTGAATAATTTGTTTGAAATTCCGTTTTTTATCAGCCCCTTCCATTGCTGCTGCAATTAAAGAGTATGCAAAAGTAGAATATTTCGAATCCGTACCTGGTTGAAATAATAAGGGGTCATCTTTGAATAAACTTAAGCTAGATGAGGTGTCGCTAAAGTGTTGGTTGAGTATGAATTCCGCATTGTCTTTGTAGCTTCTGACACCGGCTGTATGGGCAGCTAATTGCCTAAGGGTAACAGGTGCATGGCTTTTGGGCCAAGTATCAACATACTGAGTGACCGCTTTGTCTAATTGCAATTTTTCCTGTTCATACAAACGCATCATGCCGGCAACCGTAATTAGCTTAGCAATGCTACCAATGCGCATTTTATGTTTGTTGGTCATGCTGACTTGGTTTTCTATATCAGCATAGCCATAACCTTTGGACCAAACTAAACCTTCTGCGTCTGCAATCGCTGCGCTAATCCCGGGTACCATTTCCCCTGAAACAGCTTTAGTAAACATTTGATCGATTGTTTGTATATTTTCTGAGGATTTTGCAAAGCACAAAGTCGTAAAGAAAAGAAAGCTTAAGGTTAAAAGGGGTTGGGGTAAGACAGAAAACATGGCAAGTATCCGCATAGGTTTAACAAAGTTCAATGTAAGGCTTTTTGATGGGCAATACCAATCGCTAAAAGTGATTGGTATCAATCTAAGTTATTCGTGGTAGGGCTTAGTTAACCGTGAATGTGGCTTTTATTAGTTGTACTTCTTCGCTGGTTTTACCATGTCTTGAACCAAGTTTTTCGATACGTTCAAGCACATCCATGCCCTCAACAACTTGACCAAATATAGTATGTTTACCATCTAACCAAGGTGTGGCTGTAAAGGTTAAGAAAAATTGGCTGCCATCAGTGTTGGGCCCAGAGTTAGCCATACTTAAAAGACCGCCTTGTGTATGTTTGATGGTATCGCTGAATTCACCGGCGTATTTATATCCGGGATCCCCTCTACCTGTTCCTGTTGGGTCGCCACCTTGGGCCATGAATCCTGGAATGACCCGATGGAATATAGTGTTGTCGTAGTAGCCTAAAGTCGTTAAATATAGGGAGCTAGATACATGTTTAGGTGCAATGTCAGGCATTAGTTTAATGCTGATTTCACCTTGACTAGTGGTCAAATTCCACAGGTAGGATTTGTCTTGGCTAAACGTAAATTCTGCCGGTTGTGGCAAAGATGTTTTCCAGTCGCTTTTTGTTTTATCGACGTTTTGTTGGGCGATAAATTGGTTTGCTTGTTTGATGGCTTGGTCTTGAAATAAGTCGCAACCAGACAGCATTAGGCAAATAAAAAGTGGGAGTAAAAGGTGTAAAGGTCGAAATAGTGATGGACGCATTTGTGGCCTATTTTTTAAATTACTATACCACTAGCTTAAACACTTTGGATTTACGTTGAAAGTTGTAAAGTTGTTTTTTCTTAGTGGGTAGTTCGTCTAGGCTTACTTCAACAAAACCTTGCTCTTGAAACCAATGGGCTGTCACGGTTGTGAGCACAAAGATAGATTGCAAACCTTGTTCTCGTGCCTGTCGTTTTATGGACTCTAATAACCGTTCGCCACGATTACCGCCACGATAATCGTTATGCGTGGCAACACAAGCTAGTTCACCCATCTTATCTTCTGTATAAGGGTAAAGCGCGGCACAGGCTATAGTCATACCGTCACGTTCAATCAGGGCAAATTGAGTAATTTCTTGTTCTAAGTGTTCTCTTGAACGTTTGACCAGAATACCTTTTTCTTCTAATGGTTTGATTAGTTTAAGAATACCACCCACATCTTCAATGTTAGCTTGGCGTAGCTGCTCGTAGGATGTTTGGGATATGAGTGAGCCTGCCCCATCACGGGTAAATAATTCTTGAAGCAATGCCCCATCTTGACGAAAGCTGACAGTGTGACAACGACTAATACCTGCTTCCAAGCTAGAAACTATGGCCTGCAATGATTGTTTTTCACTGGCGTAAAAAGGTTCATCTAACATACCGTAGAGTTCGTCTAATTCTAAATTTCTTAGCAGCCGACCTTCCTTGCTCAAAATGCCGTCTTGATAATTAAATAATATGAGTTTGTCAGCATTGAGTGCAATCGCTGCGTTGGTAGCCACGTCCTCATGAGACAAGTTAAATACTTCGCCTGTTGAGGAGTATCCCATAGGTGATAATAACACTATGGATCCGTCATTAAGATGGTCGTTAATACCATCAACATCGATACGGCGTACTACGCCAGTATTTTCAAAATCAACACCTTCACGCACGCCTACAGGCATAGCCACAACCAAATTGCCTGAACATACTCTGATATGTGAGCCATGCATAGGTGAGTTGGCAAGTCCCATAGTCAATAATGCTTCTACTTGGGCACGTACTGAACCCGCAGCGTCTTTCACGCATTCGAGAGTTTGTTTGTCTGTAATACGAATGTTTTGGTGAAAGCGTGGCGGTAAATTACGTAGCGCAACGCGCTGATCAATTTGTGGTCTTGCACCATGCACTAAAACCAAACGCACGCCTAAGCTATTTAACAAAGCAATATCATGGATGATATTGGCAAAGTTGGCTTCTTCTATGGCTTCGCCACCAAACATCAATACAAAGGTTTTACCCCTGTGAGCGTTGATGTAAGGCGCCGAATTACGAATGATTTTAACGCTGTCGATATGTGAGACGACCACAAATATTTCCTTATTTACTTTGAGCGAGTTCAGCGTTTAACGCTGCGGTAACGGGAGCGATGCCGGTACCACCTAAAATGCTACGTTTATCCACTAAATATTCGAGCTGTAATATTTCATACACATCATCTTCAATTAGATTTGAGTATTGCTGTAACTCAGCAACACTCATTTCTTCGATGGCTTTTTTCTGCTCTAACGCAGCTAAAACAACCTGACCGGATATATCGTGTGCGGTTCTAAATGGAATGCCTTTCGCTACTAAGTAGTCGGCTAATTCGGTGGCGTTGGCGTAACCTTCGCGAGCGGCCTTGGCACAACGTTCTGAGTCTAACTTAATGCTATCTATTACTTCACAGGCAATACACAAACAGATATGCCACTGAGTCACAGCATCAAGCAAACCTTCTTTGTCTTCCTGCATATCTTTGTTATACGCAAGTGGCAAACCTTTCATTGTGACTAACATGCCCTGCAAGCTGCCGAACACACGGCCACATTTACCACGCATAAGTTCTAAGGCATCAGGGTTTTTCTTTTGTGGCATTAACGAAGAACCAGAGGTCACTTCATCACCTAAGGTAATAAAGCCAGCTTCACCAGAGTTGAAGAAAATCAAGTCTTCGGCCATACGTGACATGTGCATCATGCTGGTACTGGCTACAAATAAAAGCTCTAGTACAAAATCACGATCCGACACTGCATCTAAACTATTTAAGCAGGGGCTATCAAAACCTAACTCACTGGCAATCTCATGACGATCAATAGGATAAGTCGTACCTGCTAGCGCCCCACAACCAAGAGGTGACTGATTTAAGCGCACCCTCAAGTCTTGTAAACGGCTAATGTCACGTTTAAACATTTCTACATAAGCCAAACACCAGTGAGGGTAACGCACCGGTTGTGCACGTTGTAAGTGGGTATAGCCCGGTAAGATAACCGTTTTGTTGTTGCTTGCGGTGCCCACTAGAGAGGCTTTCACATTTTCTAAATCGCCAAGCAATAGGTCAATATGTTCACGAGTCCAAAGTTTAAAATCTGTGGCTACCTGATCATTTCGACTACGGCCAGTGTGCAACTTTCGAGCAATATCACCGAGCTGTTCAATTAGCGTGGCTTCGACAAAACTATGAATGTCTTCTTCGCTACTGGCGTCAAAGTCTAAGGTGCCTGCTTCCGCTTTTACCAATAAAGCTTGTAATGCTTGTTCAAGCTGCTGTTGTTCGTCTTGGGTTAACACTCCAGCTTTAAAAATAGCTTTAGACCACGCAATAGAACCACGAATATCTTGACTAGCGAGTGCGCGGTCGAAAGGTAACGAATCGTTGACCTTTCGAAACATGGCACTGCTGCCGTCTTGGAAACGCCCGCCCCACAAGCTCATTATTCGATACCTGTGTTTTTAAAGGCCATACCTTTTTTGTTCATCGCTTCAATACGGCTAGATAAACTGTATAAACGGATGAAACCTTCGGCGTGGCTTTGGTCGTAAACATCATCTGCACCAAATGTGGCAAAGTCTTCAGAATACAAACTGTTTGGAGATTTTCTTTGGGTAACTGTGGCTTGCCCTTTGTACAATTTAACCATTATTTCGCCAGTGACTTTTTGGGCGAAACTTGCAGCACCAGCCAATAGTGAATCGTTTAAGGCTGTGAACCAACGGCCATCATACATAACATGTGAATACTCAAGACCGATTTGCTCACGGTATTTAAGTGATGCTTTGTCTAATACCAAACACTCTAGCGCCTTATAAGCTTTCATCATCACAGTTCCACCTGGCGTTTCGTAACAGCCACGAGACTTCATGCCAACTAAACGGTTTTCAACTATGTCGATACGGCCAACACCATGAGCTGCGGCAATTTCGTTCAACTTCATCAATACGCCGTAAGGCGTTAATTCTTCGCCATTAACCTTAGTTAATTTTCCTTCTTCGAAGCTAAGTTGAACTCGTTCTGGCTTATCTGGAGCGTCTTCCGGATCAACTGTTAATGTCCAGATCCCTTTAGTAGGTTCACACCAAGGATCTTCTAGTTCGCCACCTTCATGAGAAATATGCCAAGCATTGGCGTCACGGCTATAAATTTTAGTTAAAGAAGCAGTACATTCAATGTCACGTTCGGCTAGGTAATCAAGTAGATCTTCACGAGACACCATGTCCCACTCACGCCAAGGGGCTATCACTGCCAATTGTGGTGCAAGAGCAGCAAAGGTGCCTTCAAAACGAACTTGGTCGTTACCCTTACCAGTACAACCATGACAAAGCGCATCAGCACCGACTTTAAGGGCAATTTCTACTTGCGCTTTAGCAATGATAGGACGAGCCATAGAGGTGCCAAGTAAGTACTCACCTTCGTATACGGCCCCAGTAGTAATAGTTGGGTAGATATAGTCAGAGACAAACTCTTCTTTTAAGTCGACGATGTAACATTCGCTTGCGCCAGTGGCGAGCGCTTTTTCACGAAGACCAATTAACTCTTCGTCGCCTTGACCTACATCTGCTGCAAAGGCGATAACTTCACAGTTATAGGTTTCGATTAACCAAGGAATGATAGCGGATGTGTCTAAGCCACCTGAATATGCCAATACTACTTTCTTGAATTCTTTTTTTGCCTGAATAGCCATGTTTTTTCCTATCTCTTAATTTTTTAATAAAACGCGATATATTTAGCGCTTTACTCAATATTTGTTCTTGATACTTTGCTACCAAATTCGTAGCCGTTTGGTTAATTTCTTGGTTCGAAATCGCTAGCTAGCAATTGTACCAAAATAGCGTTTTGTCCATGCATACGATTTTCAGCTTGTTGCATTAATAACGATGCTTCGCTGTCTATTAAACTGCCGCTGATTTCTAAATCTCTGTGAGCTGGTTGGCAATGTAATACATATTTTGCACCGGTTTTTTCCATCAAAGCTTCGTTAATTTCGTAACCAGCGAAGGTGTCTTTGATATCGGCCAATGGCGTTTCATCACCCATAGAAAGCCAAGTGTCTGTATATAAAACTTGTGAACCATTTGCGGCGTTAATGTCAGTGCTAACCGTTAGCTTTCCGCCGAACTGCTGTGCACGAGCTTGAGTCAGTTTTATGATGTTTTCGTCAACTTCATAACCTTCTGGTGTAATAACCACTACTTCACAGCCCAGTGCAACGCCCACTAACATAAGTGAATGGGTGACGTTATTACCGTCTCCGATGTAAGCCAGTTTTACTTTGCTTAGATCGTCGTAGTTTTCGCTGATAGTTAAGTAGTCAGCGACCGCCTGACAAGGGTGATACATATCACACAAAGCATTGATGACTGGTACTTTGGCTGATTCAGCTAGTTGCTCTAACGTACTATGCGCAAAGACCCGAGATACAATGGCATCTGCCCAGCAAGCTAAATTGGCGCCCATATCTTTTACGTCTTCTCTGCCAGCCAGTTTATTTGATTGGCTATCAAGGTACACCATATGGCCCCCTAACTTATTGATACCAATGTCAAAACTGACTCGGGTGCGCAACGAAGGCTTTTCAAATAAGGCCACAATTGACTTGCCATCTAAAGCAGTGCGATAACCCGCAGGGTTGTTTTTAATGGTTTTAGCCAAGGCTAACAAATTGTGTAATTGGTCTGCGGTCCAATCTTTAAATGAAAGAAGATCTTGTTTCATAATCAAGCCTTATGACTAAGTATGTTTATTTGGGATGAGATTTTGCTGCCTATTGCTTGGTGTTGCAACAAACCTAACAACTTTTCTGCATCTTTCCAGCTAGCAATAGTGACACTTCGTCCTAAGCTGTTGGCTGCTTCCAATGCTGCTTGTACTTTAACTATCATGCCATCACGGATCACATTTTCTGCGATTAGAGTGTCAATCTGTTGTGCATCTAATTGGTTAATTAAATTTTTGTTGGCATCTAACACACCAGGAACATCAGACAAAAGTAATAACTGGGCATCTAATAATTGGGCAATCACGGTGGCTGCTTGGTCAGCATTTACATTGAGTAGGTTGCCTTCACTATCCGCTCCAATTGAGCTGATAATGGGCAACATTTGTGTGGCAGCCAAAGCTTTCAACAAAGTAGCATCACCAGGTTCAACTGAACCTACCGCGCCTAACTCTTCACGCATAACGGTTGCCTTACACATTTTTCCATCTAATAAACTAAGCCCTACTGGACTAATGCCTGCTTTGATGGCTAATCCGCAAAGCTGTTTATTCGCGGTACCAGCAAGCGCTCCTGTGATGAATGGCATATGTTCTTTAGGAGTAACACGCAAACCGTCTATTTTTTGACTGGTAAGATTAAGGGCAGACAATAAATCTTCAACCATTGCGCCGCCTCCATGGACTAAGACCACAATATAACTTTTCTGTAATTCGCTAATGGTTGTTAGTAATGCCAAAGCGGCATCTTCGGCTTGCATAAATGCGCCGCCAACTTTAATAACCAGTATGTTTTTATTGCTCATAGTTAGTTGACTAATCCCATATGAGAGGCAAAACCAAAACGCAAGTTAGCGCATTGTAGTGCTTGAGAGGCTGCGCCTTTTAATAAGTTATCAATGGCACTGGTAACAACAAGGTAGCCGGTTTTTTCATCCAGTTTCCAGAATAGATCGCAGTAAGGTGTACCCACTACATCGTCTATTTTAGGCCAACTTTTTCTGAGCCTAACAATAGGGTTGCCTTGGTATGCCTGTTGATAAGCATCGGCAACTTGTTGAGCTGAAACATCGGTGGCTAGTTTTACGGTAATTGTTGCCAAGATCCCGCGTTTAAAATTACCCAAATGTGGGGTGAAAATCACATCAGTGCCTAAATAATCTGCAATTTCTGGTTGGTGTCTGTGCCCCAACACTCCGTATGCCTGCAAGCTGACTTCAGTAAAACTACTATTTAATGCTGCCTTTCTACCTGCTCCCGATACACCTGATACCGCGTTGATAATAGGAAAGTGCGTAGAGTCAATTAAGCCATTTTGTTGAAGTGGTTTAAGGGCAGTTAAAGAGGCTGTTGGGTAACAACCTGGCACCGCAACCAAGTTGGCGCTACTGATCTGATCTTGATGCCAATCCGCTAGACCGTACACAGCTTGTGCTAGTAACTTATCTGCATGATGCTCAAAGCCGTAATACTCTGCGAATTTGTTTTTATCTTTGATCCTAAAGGCACCTGACAAGTCCATTATCACTGCTTTGTTACCACATAGTTCGTTCATCCATTTGTGGCTTGCTTCATGTGGTGTGGCTAAAAATATTAGATCGAAGCTTTCAGATAAGGTTGATAAGTTATCTTCATCTATTGGCTGAAGAGGCAAATCAATGGCGTTAAAAAACTTAGGATGTATTTCGCCCAAAGACTTCCACGCATCAACACTATTTGTAGAAACATACAATGCTGCTAATTCAAATTGGTTATGGCCGTGAACTAAAGCGGCCAACTCAGCGCCGGTATAACCACTGGCACCAATAATACAGGTTTTGATCATAGGAAATTTCTCTGTTAGCTCATGGTGAGCGGTGTACTAATAATTGAGGTAAAAATAAAAAGCACTCTTTGTTCAAACTATATAGCTTAAAACAAAGAGTGAGCTATACGCTACAGCGTCGACTATCGTCGATAAAACATGCTGGCGAAGCTAGGCAGGGAAACAAACTGGAAAAAAAATAAGTACATATACGTTATCGAACCAAAACAAGTTAAAATAAAAAGTTATTACACTGAATCGACTATTTGATTTATTAGTCGTTTCTTATTGGTCTATAGAATGCCATGTGTTATATATTTATGCAATAATAGTGAATAATTATTTAATTGGATGGTTATGCCAAATTTATCTTTCTTAGAACACTACGAAACTATCATTAATAGCCCGTCTATTAGCGCTTTTGATGAAAAAATAGATCAGACCAATAGGCCACTTATTGACATACTATCAGGCTGGTTTAGCGATCTTGGATTTACAATAACTATTCAGAAAGTGCCCGAGACTCGAAACAAATTTAATATGTTAGCCAAAATGGGTAGCGGAGAAGGGGGATTGTTGCTTTGCGGTCACTCGGACACAGTGCCCTTTGATGAGGGCAGTTGGCAATCTGATCCTTTTAAGGTGAAACAAGAAGATGGAAAACTCTTTGGTTTGGGCAGTTGTGATATGAAAGGTTTTTTTGCTTTTATTCTTGAAGCATTAAAAACTATTCCCCTAAATAAATTGAACAAACCTTTGTATATATTGGCCACGGCAGATGAAGAAACGTCTATGGCAGGCGCTCGCTTTTTTGCTCAACAACAATTGATAAAACCCAATATGGCGATTATTGGTGAACCGACTGAGCTCATACCTATCTATAAACATAAAGGGCATATCGCTCAAAGTTTAAATATTCAGGGTAAGGCAGGGCATTCTAGTGATCCTGATAAAGGTGTGAATGCCATCGAAATTATGTATCAGGCCATTGGTCAACTGATGGACTTGCAGACTAATTTAAAAACTAAGTTTCATGACGATGCTTTTAGTGTGCCCCATGTGACCATGAATTTAGGCCATATTCATGGTGGAGATGGTGAAAACCGGATCTGTGGACATTGTAAATTAAACTTTGATATGCGCGCTGTACCTGAGCTAAACGATGAACAGGCCCTTGCCATGATTGATGAGGCTTTGGCGCCAGTATTTGCTAAATATCCCAACCGTTTAAGTTTGGATTTGATGTACCCCACTGCGCCCGCTTTTGCCTGTCGCGATGAGCAAAATATTTTAGCGTTGGCTGAACAACTTACAGGTAAAAAATACCAAAGTGCCAACTACGCCACTGAAGCACCTTTTATCAATCAATTAGGTTGCGATACTATTGTTTTGGGGCCTGGCAGTATAGAACAAGCTCATCAACCTGATGAGTATATTTCTTTGGATTACGTTAATCCTACCGTTGTCATTTTGCAGCAAATGATCAACAAGGTGTGTTTTTAATTTAACTGATTGTTAGGCTAATTATTTTTCAAATATCGTCATAAGGTTTCATTCAAGATGCAAAAAACTATAGCATTGGTTGCTCACGACCATAAAAAACCAGATTTAGTGAAATGGTCATTGGCGCACAAAACTGAATTAACTAAACATAAATTAGTCGCAACAGGTACAACCGGTGGCATATTACAAAAAGAGTTAGATTTAGACATTCACTGTTTCAAAAGTGGTCCGTTAGGTGGGGATCAACAAATAGGCGCGTTAATAGCAGAGGGTAAACTAGATTGTTTGATATTTTTCTGGGATCCGTTAAACCCCGCTCCTCATGATCCTGATGTCAAAGCGTTACTTAGGTTATGTTCTGTATGGAATCTACCGGTTGCTTGCAATGTCTCTACAGCTGACATGTTGCTCACTTCGCCGCTATTTATAAATAACGACTACCAACGAGATATCCCTGACTTATAAAACTACAGGGCATAATTAATTTATGCCCTGTGTTGTTAATTGCATGACTAGTTATGCTCTACTGGCCTGACAGTTAATAAGTGATTTAACGCTGAAATGATAAAGGTTGTACTACGAGCTGGCGATTGTTGGTAAAAACGCTCCCAAGCATGACTTTTATGTTCATCGTAGTGTGATTGCCTTTCTGGAAATTCTTCGATATATGCCAGATTAACGGCATGACCTATAGTCACGTCAATGACGATCGCTTCTTCCACTATTAAGCTAGGATTTTGTTCGAAGAAACTGGCTAAGGCGATAAGAGTTTCAATAGTAAGTTGACGATATTCGGCTGAGTGAATATTGTTAAACATATGTTCGATTAATAACGCGAAAGCTTTTTCTCCTTCGGTCATATCACTCAACACTAAGTCACTACTGATACGGTTCCGCTTATCCATTTTATTGCCAATAACAAGGCCACTAGTGTGTTTCAATACACTCCAAATTTGGGCTAAAAACTCTGCCGAACGACGATCGAGTATACCTTGATGTTGTCGCCAATCCAGCCAACCATCTTCCGGCGTTTCTAGCTGCTCTAAGCCCAGGTTTTGCTGCCAGTTTAGGTGTTCAGTATTACCCTGTGCATGTAATGTTTCGAGTTTTTGTGGCAGGTCGGATAAGCTTTGATAATTTTCCAGCACTGCTTCTAAACGTGATTGAATTTCTGATGGCGGCATGTCCATCAAAATTTCGTAGGCATCATCAGTTGTGGTGTTGTGTTCTCGAGTAATTTGACTGGTTAGCAGAATGATCAACAGACTGACGCGTAAGGTTAATAATTCGCTAAATAACGCAGGCTTGGCTTTAATCAATAGACCCAGGTAAAGTAGAACTTCTTGGGTTAGGACTTGATCACGCACATCTTCACGGCAATATAGCACAATACGTTGCATCAGCTCTTCGTCTGCTAAAGGGCGCGTGATCAGCGATTCGTCATGATAAGAACGGCCTACCTGAATAAACTTTTGTGCGACTAATAAGTCGCTAACCGCTAGGCCTATATCGCCATCAATTTTGCCCTGTAATCCAGATGCTTGTCGCAACACTGACCACAGTCTTAGTCGTCCAGCTTGGGTATACACTTCTTCAATTAAGTCGTGCAAGCTTCGCTGTTGATTATGGATGTGAATTTTAGTGTCAATCGATTGAAGCTCAACGAGTTTAGTCAGAAGCGCTATTTGTTCATAAAGATTCGTCGCTTGGCCCAGCCCAGCTTCTAATATGTTAGTTTCTTTTTGCAAGGCGATTTCAAGTTCTTCACTTGGTGATAATTGTTTGTGCTCACCCGCTAAGGTCAAAACACAAGATTGAGATAACAAACTAGCTAATGGCTGTTCGGGTAAAATTAGGTCTTTTAGGTGCTCGACATGTTCAACCGCTGCGGTATTGATTAATTGAGCCATAATGTCGTGCCTAACAGGAATGCCGTCAACTTCACCGCTGGCAATCTCTTTCATTAAGGCATAAAAGGTAGTGCGATCGGTATCCAACAAATTGTGAGTGAGTAGTACAGTGACAGTTGGTCGACCCAACTCAGTCCAATTGCGGTGTAAATAACTCAGTTCTGATTTAAAGCGACGCACCAAAAATTCAATATCATAACCTAGAAAAAAGTCTCTTTGGATGAAACACGGAGTCAGGCATATTGCCCTTTGTTTGCCCATCATATACACACGGCTGGTGGTTAAGCTTTTTAGCTTTCTGGGCGTTCGTCCAGAAAGACCCAAGGCATCACATTTACCAATTTGTGCGTGAATGCTGGCAATATCTTCAGGACGATAAACCTGTACAGGAGAAATATCTTCAAGAGTTTGAGTTTGCACGCCATAAGCTTCTAACTCTTGTTGCAATATTTGATCTTCAGCCAAAAACATAAGCTGTACCACAGGTTTTTTAGGTATTTTATGCTGCCTGCGCCCAAGTGGATCCAAATCCCCCGGACGTAACAAACCGTCTTCGAGTAGACAGCCTAGCAAATATAAACTCTGTGCCCATACAAGTGGCACGTTGTCGTTGGGGATACGCTTTTGTGAGCCTGGTTCAAGACGTTCTTGTTCAACACACTCTTCGGCGACAAAATACAACTCTGGCAGCAACTTTTGACCATTTTGCTCGACTAAAACAGCATCAAGACGTGCGCGGTAATGACTTATTTGTTGTGTATCATCGCGAAAAATCGCGTCTAAATATAGATAGGTGTAAAACAGTGGCCATTCTGATTCGATATGTTCAAACTGCTTTAGCTCTTGTTCTTCGTAATGCAAGCGGCCTTCATCTTCGAGAGATGTTTGATGGCCATCACGTAAAAAACGTTTCAGTCCGTAGTTGCCCTCTAGTTTCGTAATGATATCGTTGCGTACTTTATCTGCCAGTGCTGGGTCATCGACAGCAAAAGCTGGATAACCCACTATGCTCAGCAGCGCTGCATCTGTCTCTTTGGTATTAGACTCACGCGGCAACATAGTGGTTAAAGTAATATTAGATTGAGCTATGTTATCGGGAATGACATGGATAACACTCGACTGTGAGCCTTTGGCGCCAAAAAGGTTAAAACCAGACAGTGCCTCAAGTGCCGCTTTGGCCATACCTAGCGAGCTGGCATTAAGCTCAACGTTACCACTGTTGCTTTTAGCGCCTCGTTCCCAAATACCAAAATCTGGCGTGCGATACGCTCGTTCAATGTAATACACTAAATTTTGTACGAAACTGACTTCTTCATCAGTCCATATAATTTCTAATCCTGAAGCAATCATTTGCGCTAACGTCAATAAAAATACCGAGGTCGCATCAACTTGTAAATGCCCCCATTCATCATCACCTACAACACTTTCACCGGTAGCAGTGTCATATTTGGCATGTAACGCGTCTATTGGCTGACGGCTTTTCTTAAACTTTTCGACTTTACTTGATTGCGCCATCATCGAACGTAATAAAGCGCGCATTAATTTAACGGTACGTTGCTGGAGCTCGAAACCTCGCCCTCCATCATCGTCTAAGTTGCGATAGGCTAGTGCAAGCCCCCATACAGCCAAAATACTGTATACATTGTCGCGCACCCAAGCGTCTTGGTAATTGCCATGCACAGTGACAGCCGTGCTGGCGGGAAGTAATCCAGAGATTGGATGTTGTTTGTCCAGAATGACCGATTGAATTTGGCCATAGTATTGGTCAAGACGACTACGTAATTCGATGTCTTGCATAATGGCTCCTAGTGGCCCGAATAAATAAAAAAGGTAAAGCCAAAGGTCAACAGACCTTTGGCTTTACCTAAATTATTGATCGCTAATGGTGTTATTAGCTAGGATTTTTTGTTTTTTCAATCCAATTGTTGACCATTCTTTCTAATACTTGCAAAGGCACAGACCCACCGCCTAACACAACATCATGAAAGTCTTTTATATCAAACTTTTCACCTAGTGCTTGTTGGGCTTTAGCACGTAATTTCAATATTTCTAACATGCCAATTTTATAACCTGTAGCTTGACTCGGCCAAACAAAATAACGCTGAACTTCAGAAATGATTTGTCCTTCTGAAATAGGTGAATTTTGTTTGAAATAGTCAATGGCTTGTTGTTCTGTCCAGCCTTTTGAGTGAATACCAGTATCGACCACTAATCGGATGGCTCGCCACATCTCCGTAACTAAGCGACCAAAGTCAGAATAAGGGGTGTTATACGCGCCCATTTCCTTGGCGAGCAATTCAGAATATAAAGCCCAGCCTTCTACGTAGGCATTGAAAAAAGCTTGTGTACGAAATTGCGGCACACCTTCTAACTCTTGCATGATAGATATTTGCATATGGTGACCTGGATTGCCTTCATGATAAGCAATGGCTTCCATTTCGTTTTTGGGCATGGCAGTCATATCAGACAAGTGGGCGTAATAAACACCTGAACGTGAACCGTCTGGTGTGCCAGGGTTGTAGTGTTGTGCTGCGCCGGGTTGTTCTCTAAAAGATTCAACTCGTTTCACTTCTAAGTCAGCTTTAGGTAACAATCCAAAGTATTCTGGTAATTTATTCTTGATGTAATCGAGGTAGGCTGTTGAGTCATCGAGATAACCTTGACGTCCCTCGTCTGTATCTGGATAGTAAAATAACTCGTTCTTAACATCGCTTTTAATGTAAGCAAAAAAGTCTTGTAAGCTCCCTTTAAATTCTACAGCTGTTTTAATTTCTTGCATTAAAGCTAATATGCGGGCTACTTCACTTAGGCCAATTTGATGGATTTCATCTGCTTTCAGATTTGTAGTAGTTGCGTTGAGTAATGCCGCATTGTAAAAGGCTTCGCCATCGGGCAGAGCTCCTGCACCAGTCGCTTGTTTTGGTACATTAACCAAGTCTTGTTCAAACCAAGCGATCAGATTTTCATAAGCTGGTTTAAAGTGTGTGAGTAATGCTTGTTGGGCTTGAGTTTGTATATCTGCCGCTTGTGTCGCATCAATTTTTTCAGCGTCGACTAAACCTTGAATTTCCTTTTTTAAGTCAGCGAACAAGGGAGAATCGACTTCACTTTGCTCAAATGGTTGGCCTTGCAGCAAGTTTTTAGATTGCTGAATCACTCCCTCATAGGCAAATAATGGAGGGCGCACACCTTCGCTGGCATGAATTTTTGCTCGTTCTAGTAATTGAGTCATAGCTCTACCTAGTGCAGCAATACGTTTGATATATGCATGCATATCTGGCAATTCATCAACCTGGTGTAAATTAATCAAGAAATTTGGCGTACTAGCATGTGGTCCATGCATTTGAGTAAATACGTAACCTCTTCTGCGATAAGGCACTTGGGCTTTTGCGGCTTCGTATTGAAACACCCAGAGGTCATAAGAAATTTTGGCATCTTCATTTAAAGCGGCGTAATCAAAAGAGTTCTTTAACTCAGCAACAGAATCAGCCTGCCATTTTAAACTTTTATCTTCAGCTGCTTCACTGAAATCATCTAATTCATCATAACGTTCTTTACGACCTAAGGTGGTCAGGGTCATGGGGGATTGTAAAAGTTTTTCTTCGTACTTGGTCTCAAACCATTGGTTGAGACGTTGGCTTTCTGTTAGTGCCTTTTCTTGTGTAATGCTAACTTCAGAGGGGGTGTTGTTCTCACCCTCTTTTGCCGCCTGACCGCAAGCGGTCAACATGAGAAATGTAATAATACCAAGGGATTTTTTCACGTGGATTCCTTATTAACCTTAAGCTGAATATTCGATTCGAAAGTACTAGGGGCTGTTGATCTTTCATATGTCACCGAGATTTTCCTCAAAATGTGCTTAATCAAGGCGAAATCTGTGAAGTTTGGTCATCCAAATAAACAGGTTTCAACGCCGAGTAAGTGCGTTTTGAGGA
>ENA-OSET01000284-OSET01000284.1-sediment-metagenome-genome-assembly--contig:-NODE-284-length-57522-cov-5.914788_pt1 | contig 57522 bp, 54 predicted proteins | sample MGYA00237882_ERZ534229 | MGnify/ENA primary metagenome ERZ534229 (study PRJEB26408, sample SAMN06266212) | sediment metagenome | isolation source: Hudson Canyon methane seep mesocosm | place: USA:Hudson...
ATGATGTGCATTATATTGATAGATTTATTCAAGAAGAGTGGATAGGCAAACGTATACAAAGTCCATATGTTGTAAACATAATCACTCAAAATAGAAACCGCAGTAGCCTGTATTATTTGATGGAGTATGTGCCAGGAATTTCGCTAGATAAATGGATGCAGCAATATCCTCTGCCTACGCCCAAACAAGCGATAGGCATTGTAAAAAAAATAGCGCTAGCCCTAAAAGCTTTTCACGTTACTGAAACAATTCATCAAGACCTAAAACCAGCCAACATTATTATTGACGACCAAATGCAAATTAAGGTCATTGATTTTGGTTCGGTATTTGTAGCCGGCATTGCAGAAATATTTATTCCTCTGGAACATGAGGGGGCACTAGGTACCGCCAGCTATTCAGATCCTCATTATTTACAAGGTAATAATACCGGTGTGCAAGGTGATATTTATGCCCTTGCGACTATCACCTATGAATTATTTACTGGGCATTTACCTTATACCGACAAAATAGAGCAATGTGTGCATACACACGATTTCGACAAATTACGCTATGTATCGAGTAGTGAGCACAATCCACTGATCCCCTTGTGGTTTGACCGGGCCCTTGAAAAAGCCGTGAGTCTAGATTTATCAGTGCGTTATTACCGACTACAAGACTTTGTTGATGACATAAGTCAGCCGAATCCGATTTTTTTGCAAGATGATCCAAAAGTATCCAACAGTCGTGGCTTGGTATTCTGGCAATTAATGTCTGGTTTTTGGATTTTAATGCTGGTGATAGTCGTTTTGCTTTTTTCCGCTTCATAAAGTTGGGAAATTGACATGGCGAAGCATTATACAAAGAAATGGATGATGATTAGATTACCATTTTGATCCTACAAACTATGTAACCAGCACATGTTATCAAACCTGCTAAAGCCTAATCGCCACTGACGATTAGGCTGTATACCATCAAAAAATAGCCTTTGGGATTGTGCTAGGCCCCTGATTTCACCAGCTTAGCTGGCGGATAACTCTATTGGGTTTTCTTGCCTATCAAATACCACATAACGATTGATATTGTTGCCGCTGGTAATGTCGGTGGTCATGGTGTCTAAGAACGGTTCGGCGTGTTCGCTGGAAGGTGCGGTATTGTGATCACCACTTAGGCTGGCAATAAATACAAAATTCCACTCTTTGTTAATACTATCAGCCTCATTGACTAAGGTTGTAAAGTCAGTTAATTCTGAGGGTAATTTGTCTACTACCATTGTAGGGGTGATCGTACCCTTTTTGTCGTCGCGTTTTTTGCTTTTGTTAGACTCTTCAGTAGCCGCAAATAAAAACAGCAAACGTTGTGGCGCAGTTTGTTCATTGGCCATCTCTAACAAATCACTAAACATTGAAATCATAGTCTTTACCTATTTCGCTTAATTTCTATATATCTATTCTATGATATTGACGAGTGTGGGAGATAAGTTAAAGGGAGTAAAAGCCTACTCCTTAAGTGGTAGGCTTTTGTTGGTTTTTGCGAACTTTAGAAATTATGCGCGCTTTCTATGGTAGTGGCGCACCTCGTGTTCATCTCTTCTGCCCTTACTGAACGACGACACACGTTTTAGATAACCAATCACTCTGGTGCCATAATCGATATCATTTGAGCCGCAAGATGAGCAGGTTTGTAGAGTGCGTTTGTCTATGTGCTGACAGTCGTTGCAGATAGTGATTTTGACGTTAATACAAAAGTAATTACAGCCATTTTGTGCTGCAATATTTAATAATTTATAGGCATTTTTAGGGCTCAGTGTTTCATCAAGATTGAGGTGCAACGCCGAGCCACCGTCTAAATATTGGGTCATTTGTTTTCCGTGTAACATAAATTTATCTAGATGATTAATCTCCTTATCTTCAACCAAGTAAAAATATGAGTTGTAACACTCTCGGTTAACCATATAACCATCCTGTTTGTCCCATCTGGCATTTTTAACCCCTAGATTCTCAGCCGGCACAAATTCAGTGTTAAACATATATCCGTACTTTTTCGCAGCGAGGCGATTGGCCTGATAGATGATTTTCAGATTCTTATCTACAAAATCCTGATAACCCTGGTTGTTGCCCACCGTAAGCCCTTTAAATTCTGCTGCCTCAGCTAAGCCGTTAATACCAATCGTTAGAAACTGTTTGTTCAGGCTAATAAAGCCAGCATCGTAAACGGGTAAAGCACCAACAGCCACGTAGTCATCCATTAAACCGCGGTACGCCACCTGATACTTTTGTACTTTCTCTATCTCTGTTTTTAGATCGCGGCCATCTTGGATTAGGCGATTCATGTTAAGCGTGATCACGTTTATAGAACCCGTTGCGACCCCACCGGCACCTAAACTATAGGAGAAGCTGTTGTCGGTAATTTCGCTACGTAAGCGACAACAGGAAGCTAAGGAATCAGGACTATCAGATTGATAGACAAAAAACGAACTACCTTGGCTAATCGATTCGGCACAAAACTGCGCAAAGTTTTCATCTTTCACTCGACCATACTGCGTCAGCATTGCGGCGGTCACTACAGGAAAGGTCAGAACAGCTTTGCTTCGTTCCTGATTAAACCAGTTCAGAAAAAAACGCTGCAGAGCTTCGATACTTGGCCAAGAGGGTGCTGTCATGTCGGGAAATACAAATTCTTCAAAAATAGAAGCAAAGTAATATTGATCGTAAACAGAGATATTCCAAAAAACGCTTTGATAACCTCTAGCTGCGGCTGGTTGATTTAGCGCATATACCACATGCTGTAGGTGATTCTCGATTTGTTTACTATGGGTAGATAGGTAATCGTCGCCATAGTCTTTTCTGGCAAAATAATCGAAGTAAGTCAAAAACTCCACAGTAGCAATTGCCCCAGCAAACTGGGCGCTTATGGCAAATATTAAATTGACGAAACTGCCACAAAAAGACTCTAGATGCTGTGGTGCCTTAGATTCTCCGCCTAGTTTAGTTAAACCATCCAATAAAAAGGGATACATGGTAATGGAGGTACAGTAAGGCTTTAGACTCGTCTCATCATGTACATAAATTTCATGTTGATGAACTTGCCTTTGATACTCCTTTGCAAGATCTTCATCGAATAGTTCAGCAATTTTATTGGCTACTTGAGCACGGTTAATCTGAATAAAATAATCTTTCATCAGTTCAGCTTCCAAGGTGGCCACATTTTTGTGAGTCACATTTGCATTGGCATCTAATTTTGCTCCGTCTGCGGCATTTCCTGCCTGTAAATACTGTTCGATAAATGTCAGTTTTTCTTGTAAATGTTCGGCATTAAGCTGCAACATGAGTGTGGTCCTTTTTAAATCGATAGTTAAGTAAATTGCCTGTTGATAGTTCTAAAAAGCGTTGATTGGTGGTTGTACTTTCCAAGCCTCCTAGTGCTTTGCGCCAAGGGCCTGTCTTTAGGTAGTTAAGGTGCTGATAAATATGCCTAGGAACATAATCTAGTCCGGTATAAAGACAGGTTTTTAGTCCCATTTTTTTGGAGATAAGTAATTTTTCTATCAGTGCTTTTTGCTGCCATTCGCCACCAAAAAATAGTACGCAACTGATCATTTTTTTGTAGCGGTTTAGATAGTCCATATATAAATTGTTTGATAAAAAGATGCCTTTATTTTGATCCCAAGTGTCAGTGCTATGGCAGCCCTGGCATTTGAGTGGGCATCCGGTAATAGTGAAGGCCAAGCTAATTTCATCAGGTATTTCTTGAAAGAGCACCTGAGGAGGAAAACTGTTAAACGGTAAATAGTTCATTAAATACGCCGAAAGCACTATATGTTGTGTTTGGCATATACTCCGAATGCAGCATGTAGTGTCATTGATCTAGATCAATAAAAGTTCTTCTGGCAAATTTTTGCTGTAGGTAGAGGTACTGACTGTTGTAGGTATGCAGGGCTACAGGAACAATGGAAGAATACCAATGCGAATTAATCTGTATTTAGTGTTCAAGTCATTGTTAGGTTGGCTTTAACATGTGGGTAGGGGTTTAGAAGGTAACGAGTTGATGATAAGTGATTCAAAATTCACCGAAGTGAAATGTTCACTTCGGTGAAACTTGGTAGATTTTGTGGTTACATAAATGGCCTGATATTTTTCGATTTAATTATCGATATCTTCTTGGGTTATTTCGTCAAGGCTTAAGCTAAAACTAGGCACATAGGCTTTAATAAAATAATCGACTTCCTTTGAATGGTAATCTTTGAGCATTTTGTCTAAACGTTTTTTGGCGAGTTCAAATTCTTTGTTTCCGGCAGACAATTCTTCTAGCGTTTTAAGGTAGGCGCAAATGACATCGGCGGCTTTGACGATAAACGCAATGTCTTCATTGTGATGGTGGTGATCTATGAGCTGAGCATAGTCTTCTTTGAATTCATTGGGCGCCATGTTAATCAGTTTTTGTTCTGCTAGCTTTTCAATTTTTTTATATTCGTCTCGTATAATGGGGTTTGAATATTTTACCGGTGTGGGTAAATCCCCAGTGATGACTTCGGATACGTCATGAAACATAGCAATAGTGGCGACTTGATTAGGGTCTAAATCGCCTTCAAAATATTTATTACGGATAAGCGCCAAGGCATGTGCCACCATAGCCACTTGTAAGCTATGTTCTTGCACATTTTCTGTTCTTACGTTGCGCATGAGTGGCCATCTATTAATCAGTTTCATGCGTGATAAATGGGCAAAAAAGTGACTTTGATTGGGGGATATATTGTTCATTTATCTAACTTACCTGCCTATAACTTTTAAAGAAGTTTGCTATACCTTCAAGTGCTGGTTTTAACATATCAACATGGGGAAGAAAAACGAGTCTAAAGTAACAACCTTCTTTAAGGTTAAACGCAGAGCCGTGCACTAATAATATTTTTTCTGTACGTAGTAAATCAAAGATCATTTGTTCATCGTTGCTGATATTGAATTTTTTAGCATCTACTTTAACAAAACAATACATGGCTCCTTTGGGCATTACACATTCAAGGCCTTCTACTGCATTTAACATCTCAAAGGCCATATCTCTTTGGATTTTCAGCCGGCCATCATCACCAATAAGTTCGTTAATGCTTTGATATCCACCTAAGGCCGTTTGTATGGCGTGTTGACTTGGCACATTGGCGCACATACGCATGGATGACAGAATGTTTAAGCCTTCTATATAGCTTTGAGCGATTAATTTATTGCCGCTCACCACTAGCCAACCAGCTCGAAAACCCGCAATGCGATAATTTTTTGACAAGCCGCCCATTGTGATACAAAAAATATCTGTGGCCATTGAGGCAATACAGGTGTGTTTTGCGTCGTCATATAATATTTTATCGTAGATTTCGTCGCTTATAACAACCAAGGAAAACTCACGTGCTAAATCAATCACTTGTTGCAATAGTTCTGAGCTATACACCGCACCTGTAGGATTATTAGGGTTTATTAAGACTATTGCTTTGGTCTTATCTGTGATTTTACTACGAATGTCTTGAATATCTGGCTGCCATTCATTGGTTTCGTCACAGCGATAATGCACAGGCACACCAGATGCGAGACTCACTGCTGCTGTCCAAAGAGGGTAATCAGGGGCTGGGATCAATACTTCATCATCATTATTAACCAGTCCTTGCATGGCCATCACTATTAGTTCACTGACTCCATTTCCAATAAACACGTCTTCTACTTTGACGTTTTTGAGGTTCATCTGTTGATAGTATTGCATGACCGCTACTCGGGCAGAATAAATACCATTTGAGTCTGAATAACCTTGAGACTTAGGTAAATTATGGATCACATCTTTTAATATGTCGTCGGGGGCTTCAAAACCAAAAGGGGCAGGGTTGCCTATATTTAGTTTAAGAATTCGATGCCCTTCATCTTCCATTTTTTTGGCTTCGGTCAGAATGGGTCCACGTATTTCGTAACAGACGTTTTCTAATTTGTTCGACTTATAAATTTGTTTCATTAAATCTGAATATTCTCCTAAACGGGGCGACAGATTAAACCAACAAGGGTAAGACTGTTAAGTATTAAATTAACTAAGCAATATAAAAACCTAAAATTGGCTATCAGGTAAAACATGTTTTCACATCCCATTACATTCCAAATTTGATTTTCGGTCTGATTTCAACTTAGCTAGAGATCTGTCTGTAATTTAGGGAAATCATATGCCTGCTCCGTTTTTGTGGCTTGGTGCTGGAGCCATCGCTATGTTGGCTAGTGTTAAATATTCGAATGATAAAGAGTTAGAAAAATCTGTTGGTCATTTGCCAGGGCATTCAGATGTTAAGGTTAAACCTGTTAACGGCGGCATAGTGACCTGCGGTATTTATGGGTTTTTCGAACACACAGGTATATGGGTAGATGGGAATATATTGGAACTTAAAGGCAATGGCCTAATTAGAGGTATCTCTCCAAACCGATTTTTACAAGAGCGTAGTGGTGAAAATATTTATATTGCTTGTGATGAATCAAATCAGCCTTTAATACAACTTGATACAGCTGATAGAGCGGTATCTCAACTTTTTAGTTATTCGGAATACGACGTTATTAAAAATAATTGCCACAAGTTCGTATGGCAATGTATATCAGGCGAAGACTTTACACTGACTCGGTTTTCCGAGTTAAACCAAAAGATAGCACAACACTTTACGACCACTGTTAATTGGCACCCAATCGATTATTGATCCTAAATCCACATAATCTCATAGAAATTAAAACATCTGTTGATCTAGGTATTTACACTTAAGTTATTCTATAACTTAAGTGTAATGTACTTTTTTTATTGTTTGGGTAAACTGATATTGTTGCTTATACAAACAATCCTTTCTTTCGATTTTTTTTGGAGTAAAGCCATGTCTCAACATTTTAAAGAAACTCCTCATAATGCTATTGTTGATAGTGAAATCGCCCGCGTTATTCCCTGCAAGCAACTATCAATGAGCGATCCGTTTAAGTGGTTGGTGCTTGGTTTAAAAGATGCGAGTAGGGCACCGGTATTAACGCTTTTCTTTGGTTTGATATTTACTGCTATACCCTGGTTTATTACGTACTTAGTGCAATTAACAGGCTGGCATTTGGTGATCATGCCTGCCATCGTTTGTTTTATGTTGATTGGTCCATTTTTGGCGGCAGGCATGTACGACGTAAGTTGGGAGCTTGAAAAAAATCACAAACCATCTTTATGGCATAGCGTTAAAGCTATAAAGCGAAATGCGGTTAATGAATGGGGACTAGGAATACTACTCATGGTATTAATGATTTTTTGGTTACGAGTCGCCTCTATGGTTCATGCTTTGTATCCACCTTACTTGGATGAAAACTTTGAAAACCTTTTCCCCTTTCTAGCAGTTGGTACTGTTGTAGGAGCTGGTTTTACAATGTTAGTTTTTTTCATCAGTGCTTTTACGCAGCCAATTTTAATGGAACGTAAAGTAGACTTAGCCACTGCGTTGTTAACCAATATGAACGCAGTGTGGGCTAACAAAGGACCTATGATGTTGTGGGCTTTTATCATTTTGCTAGCTGTATTAATTGGTTTTGCTACTTGGTTTGTAGGTTTCGTTTTCTTTATGCCACTGATTGGATACGCTACTTGGCATGGCTACATAGATACCATTGAAACCAAAAGAGAACGTCAATTCGAATAGTTTACCCATTATTTAAGTTTCACAAAAAAAGCCACATGATGTAAACATCATGTGGCTTTTCAATTTAATGCGAGTTATCGAGGTGGTTTAGAACCTGAATTTTGTTCTGCTATCTTCTCTGCCCAAAAACCTTTGACTGAAAAGCCTGATTTTTTAGCTTTCTTTTTAGCTGGTGCTTTTTTCGCTGCCGCAGGCTTTTTCTCTGCTACAGATTTTTTCTCAGCTGCAGGTTTTTCAACCTCTGCTTTCTTAGGTTTTGCTGCTGCTTTGGTTTTCTTAGCAGGGCTTGAAGAACCTAGTTCAGCGGTCATTGCTTCTAAATCTGCTAAACGCATATTTTTTCCACCGTCAACACTGTACCAGCCACCTTTGGCTTCGATTGCCGGAGCTTTACCATTAGCTGCAGTGTAAGCTTCGGTAAAAGCCGCTATTACTTGCTCTTTATCCAATTTACTCATAATCAGGTCTTTGCCTTTAATATGTTTATTTTCAGAATATGGGCGCGTTTTATACCTTTTTTTAATTATAATGTCTAATTTTGCAAAGTTAGTTCTATGTTTTTAATGACTAAGTTCTGCACTAGTGTTGTTGAGGAATATTAATGTCAGTATCAAATACCCAATTATTACAGTTACTTAACTCAATATTATTGCCCGAGAAGGTAAACGATTATTGTCCAAATGGTTTGCAGGTAGAGGGCAAAAAAGAGGTAACTAAAATAGTCACAGGCGTGACTGCGTCTCAAGCTCTAATTGATCATGCTGTTTCGATTAATGCCGATGCAATTTTGGTGCACCATGGATACTTTTGGAAAGGAGAGTCGCCATGTATAACCGGTATGAAAAAGAAACGAATACAAGAACTATTGAAGCATGACATTAATCTTTACGCCTACCATTTGCCATTGGATATTCATCCAACACTGGGCAATAACGCTCAACTGGCTAAATTATTGGGTATTGTTAACGTTTCACCATTAGAAGAAAATAATCCTCAATCAGTAGTGATGCAAGGTAGATTTGACGGAGGTATTAGTCCCATAGAGTTAAGTGAATTGTTAAGTACTGTACTTAATAGAACGTCACTTTTGGAGCCAGCAAATAAAACCAAAATTGAAACGGTAGCTTGGTGTACTGGTGGTGGGCAAGGGTACATTGAATTGGCCGCTGAGAAAGGAATTGATGCTTACATTACTGGTGAGGTCTCAGAACAAACCATTCATGTTGCACGGGAAATGAATATCCATTTTTATGCTGCTGGGCATCACGCAACTGAGCGTTATGGGGTAAAAGCCTTAGGTGACTATGTTCAGCAAGAATTAGCGATTGAAGTTGTGTTTGTTGATATCGATAACCCTGCTTAAGGCAAATGAAAGAAATGACTATTAATAAGCAAGATCAAAGTTTTGATAAGTTCGCAGATAAGTTTGAAAAAAATATTTATGGTTCCACTAAAGGACGCTTACGGCATGAATTATTAGTCCATCACTTGCGCGATTATACCTCAGCAGACGTTATGCCATTGAACGTTTTGGATGCAGGTGGTGGTACTGGGGTAATGACTGAGTTACTTCTCAATTTAGGCCATAGGGTGACGTTATCTGACATTTCTAATGAAGCATTAGCGTTAGCAAAACAGAAGTTAGGTAATAATTCTAATCTAGATATTCAACATATTGATATTTTGTCGCTAAACTCGGAGAAAAAGTATGACTTGGTCGTTTGTCATGCCGTTCTAGAGTGGTTACAAGATCCGTTTAAAGTCATAACTAAATTAGTGAGTTTGGTTAAACCCGGTGGACATCTTTCACTCAGTTTTTTCAATTATGATGCCCAGTTGTTTGGCAATATGTTGTATGGCAATTTTGACTATGTTGAACAAGGCATGAGGAGTAAAAACATTGTACGCTTAAGCCCGAATAATCCACAAAAACCCAAAGAGATTTTAGCTCAACTTGAGACATTGCCTATTCAAGTTAGAAAAAAAGCGGGTGTTCGCTGTTTTCACGACTATTTAAAGCAGCCCGAGAAACAAACCAGCGAGTATGAGCAACTCAAACAGTTAGAAATCGAATATGGCTCGACTGAGCCATATTTATGGTTGGGCAAATATTTTTTAATTATTGCCCAAAAAGAGTTTTAGGCTTGAATTATTCAGCTAGTAATTTTTCGATATCTTTAATCATCTCACTAGGTTTAGTTGTGGAAGCATAACGTTTAGTCACTTTGCCTTGTTTATTCACTAAAAACTTGGTGAAGTTCCATTTGACACTTTTGCTTCCCATCACCCCAGGGGCCGCTTCTTTCAAATATTTGTAAACTGGGGCAGTGCCTGCACCATTTACTTCAATTTTCTTAAATAAAGGAAAATTGACATTGAAATTTAAACTACAAAACTCCTGGATCTCAGCATCAGCGCCAGGCTCTTGATGACCGAATTGATCACAAGGAAAACCCAATACTTCCAGGCCTTGGTCTTTAAATTGTGAATAGGCACTCTGTAAACCTTCATATTGAGGAGTAAAACCACATTTACTGGCTGTGTTCACAATTAATAAAACTTTGCCTTGGTAGTCTTCAAAATTTATACTTTCGCCATTATTTAATATGGCATCAAACTGATATATGGTGTCTGACATAACATTCTCTTTAAAACAACGTGTGAGTGTATATTGTCATTATCTAGTCACGTTTCAACTATTTAAAGTGAATAATTTCAAATTAACATGAGCTTAAATTAAGGATAGTAAATTGGCACAAAAAATAGCATTTATTGGTTTAGGAGTAATGGGTTATCCGATGGCGGGACACTGTCAAAAAGCAGGCCATAAAGTGACAGTGTTTAACCGAACGACACAAAAGGCCAACGCTTGGGCCGACGAATTTTCTGGCGATATGGCGTTAACCCCTAAACTTGCAGCAAGACAAGCGAATGTGATTTTGTTATGTGTTGGCAACGATGATGATTTACGTTCTGTTATGTTAGGAGAACATGGAGTGTTAGCCGGGGTTAATTCTGGGGACATCATAGTTGACCATACTACTGCATCAGCAGAAGTGGCTAGAGAGATGGCCTTGCTATGTGAAAAGATTGGAGTGGGGTTTTTAGATGCACCTGTATCAGGTGGTCAAGCAGGCGCTGAGAATGGCCAATTGACAGTGATGTTGGGCGGAGGTCAAACACATTATGACATCGTTGAACCAGTTATAAATTGTTATGCAAAATTTAGCCAGTTGCTAGGGGATGTTGGAAGTGGCCAATTAGCAAAAATGATGAACCAAATTTGTATCGCGGGCACAGTACAAGGCTTAGCGGAAGCAATTAGTTTTGGACAAAATGCTGGTTTAGATTGTCATGCTGTTATTGATGTTATTTCAAAAGGGGCTGCCCAGTCTTGGCAAATGGAAAATCGTTTTGACACTATGTTAGCGGGTAAGTTTGATTTTGGATTTGCTGTTGATTGGATGCGTAAAGACCTAGATATTGCCTTAAATGAAGCAAAAAGAAATGGCTCTACGTTGCCGTTAACCGCTTTAGTGGATCAGTTTTATGCTGACGTACAGAAAAGCGGAGGAGGACGTTGGGATACCTCTAGTCTGTTAACTAGGTTGAAGAAATAACTTAATTAAATACTAGGTTGATAATTACATCAGTGGTTCGAAATGCCACTGATGTCCATGAAAACAAATTTTTGCTCGATCGTATTCTCTTTCCGCTCGCCAAGTACGGTTATTCAGTTTAACTACTACGCCAGGGTAGACGCGTTTGTTAGCGATGAGCTGGATGTCTTCTTGGTATTTATCTTTGCTCCTTTGCATTTCTTTAGCTTTGCTTTCAAGCCATTGCAGTAACTGTGTTTCGTTTTGAAACAATTGATTAGCTTCGTCAACGCGTCCCTGCATATCTTGTGGGATGAATTTAGAATTGATGATATTCATACGCTCAAAATGTCTGGTGTTATTTTGTTTTATTTGTTTAAAAAGTTCGTCTAGCGTGTCTTTACGCTCTAATAAAGTATTAAAACCTTCACTGAAATCAACACTCAAGTTACTACCAGAAACTGCACCTAAGGTGCCTGCAGTGACTTGATCTTGGCATTTAATCATACAAGCAAAGATGTTCCCATTCGGTTTATCTATAGCGCCGACAGTCACTTTCCCTCGACAATTAATACGGCTATAGGCGAGTTGTCTTCCAACCGTGACACTACCATTACAATTAATATCCAAGCCTTGACCGTGTTGCACGTGCACACTGCCTTTACAGGTTAAACTAGTGCTATATTCAGTGGCACTATCATTAACTTTACCCATTGCACCTTCTGTAATGATGATATCTCCACCTGCATGGATAGTGGCAGACTCAACGAAACCATTTACAGTGACATCACCAGTGGCATGAATTTCCATTTTTTCGGTTACGTCACCATTAACTAAGACAGACCCATCATAATTAACATTGCCACTACCTACATTCACACCTTTACATGTAAATATGTTGTCAACCCACATTTTTTGATCTTTAAATTTGGGCATGCCAGTGATTTCTGCAACTAATAAATTTTCATCGCTATCACTTATAACTGTGCCATCGCCAGGTCTAAATTTGATCCACTCACCTGCTTTAGCACTGATAACTTCTCCGCCGACTGTAAATCCACTTCTGCCCTCAGTTGGCGGCATTCTACGTAAAAGTTCTGTGCCTTTTTGAACACATATAATTGCCCCCAAATTACGCATATCAACCCGTGCGGTTCCCATAGTTTGCGGTTTTAGAATTCTATCTAAGGCGTTCTGTACCAGAGGTTTCAATTTGGAGGATTTTCCGACTCTAGGTGGCAAGCCTTTAGCGATCATTTCTTCAAAAATTTCACCTGGCTGTGCATTTGCACATTGTTTAACTAATGATTTTAAACGCTTATTGCTGATCCCACGTTTTATACCAGACGAGTCTAATTCTATACGTAAGGATTTGAGTGAGGGGAGTTTTCCTGCAAAACCAGTTGTTATGGTCATGTAAGCAGATAGTTGATCTTCCACGATTCTACACTTTACTTGGGAGTCCCTACGTTCGCCGATTCGATGTTCAATGACAGCCGAGACATTATCTTTTTCTGCAGATTTATAAGTACTAATTGCATCAATTATATTTTCATCAAATATAAAGAAATGTTTATACTCACTTTTTTGAATAAGTTCATGAATAGCGCTCGTCTCAATCTTCTTTTGCACAAGATCGGGAGTAATATTTAAATCTAAATATTGGTCTGTGACATCTACTTCTACCGTTATACCAAGCATTCAATCGCCTTTGATTATTACGCCACATACTTAAACGTGGATTTATGTCTGACTAGCAAATTACTATTTTGTATCGGTTTGTATCGGCTAATCACTAACTTACATTAATAGTTGCACTTCTTAAACACACTTAATTTAAAATTTTAGGGCTAAGCTAACAATACGTGCGACTCATGGACTGTTTATAAGCTTTGTGAATAATTATATAGCGCTTTCAGTATTGCCAGTTTATCTGGGTAACGCGCATATTCAGTACTTAATTGTTCGAGTTGCATCAGAAACTCTGGCATTTTAATACTGGCAGACGATTCATCATCAAAAAACTTAAAATGTCGATAACGTTGCCACCTTTCTATTTCTTGAGCTGATAAGGACTGAGGCACATTCCGAGCGCGGTACCTAAATAATAGAGTGTTTAACCGCTCATCTTCAAAGGGTAAAGACAGCTCTGTCAAACTTTGTACGTCAGCCCCAATAACTTGATTCATTAACTCTTTATCAGAAGACGAAAAGAAACCTCCTGAATACAGAGCATGTTCAGGATCTAGAGGTGCGTGATCCTGGGTTTGAGTGTAAACCTCTTGTAATTTCTCTAAGTTATTTACGTTAGCCTTTATTTTCTGCAAATTTTGTAGGCAAATTTTCCTATCAATTCCTAAGCGTTCGGCGTTTTCACTACTAAGTGTTTTAGCAGGTGCCAATACTGGGCATTTATTAATATGTAGAAGTTTAATGGGTAATCGCTGTTCACCTTCTTCTAACATGGCATTGGGTGTATACAGTTTTTCCCTTATTTCTTCAACTGTGAGTGTAAAAAGTGGAGTTGGATCTAACGCCAAATTAAGCACAATCACTGCATTTTTATTGGTTGGATGCATTCCTATCGGCACTATCCAAGTGCAGCAACCGTGAATAGAAGGAATTTTTGAGGATACGTGTACTAATGGTGTTAATTGCTCACAATCAATGTGCTCGAGTACTTTTCTTTTATTGCGTAATTTAAACAAATAATCAAAAAGTTTGGGTTGGCGCTCCTTAATCAACTTAGCTACTGCAATTGTGGCATATACATCAGACATCGCATCATGGGCATCTTGATGCTGAATATCGTTAGCTTGTGTTAAATCTTGTAATTTAAAGCTAGGTAAACCTTCCTCATTCAGCGGCCAATTTATGCCTTCAGGTCTAAGGGCATAACAAGCTCTGGCTAAATCAATTATGTCCCAGCGGCTATTGCCATGTTGCCATTCTCTTGCATAGGGGTCATAGAAATTTCGATATAATGTGTAGCGAGTAATTTCATCATCAAAGCGAATGCTGTTGAATCCAGCCACACATGTGTTGGGCTGTGAAAACTCATTAAGGACTTTAGCGATAAAATCTCTTTCTGGCATTCCCTCTTTTAAAGAGCGCTGTGGAGTGATCCCAGTGACTAAACAAGCTTGAGGAACGGGTAGGCAATCATTAGCGATTTGGCTAAAAATCATCATAGGTTCGCTGATAATGTTCAAGTCTAAATCGGTGCGGATACCGGCAAACTGGCACGGAAAATCTTTTTGCGGATTTGCTCCCCAAGTTTCATAATCGTGCCAATAAATACTTGCTGAATTCACGCTGCTTCCTTCCATAAGATGTTCTGATAATTACAAATTAGATGAACTTGCCTGTTTTAGGGACCCAAAAATAGCAATCTGCTCGTAATACTTATTACAATAGATTAATCTAAATTAAAATTATTAGGCATTGTTAAGACTTAAGTCTATCTTTATCTGAGACGATATAGAATTATAATTATTAGAAAACCAAGGAGTTACAGTGGAATCTCTAAAAGTTAGCGACCATATGAATCACAGACCAGTCACCTTTACTAGTAATATGCCAGTGGCTGAAGCCGTGGAGCGATTATTAGAAGGTAAACAAACCGGTGGTCCGGTTATTGATACTCATAATAAAGTCGTAGGTTTCTTATCAGAACAAGACTGCTTAGTACAAATGATTGAGTCTAGTTATTACAGAGAGCAAGTGGCACTCGTCAAAGATATTATGAGAACTGAAGTGTTAGCCATCAAACCCTATACTTCAGTAATTGAGTTGGCGCAACAAATGACGACTGCTAAACCTAAAGTGTATCCAGTTGTGGATGACGACGGTTATTTGCTCGGTACTATCAATCGTTCAAACTTATTGCATGCAATAGATCTTCAACTACGTGATGGTTACAAAACACAAGCAGGTAAATAAAGGCTTGTTGAGTATGATTTGTGTTGAATAACACTGGTATTTGCTCGGTGCATCTTCTAGGATCCTTGGTTCGATTTTATAGATGCAATAGAGCAGCCGTTTTTGTCACCAGAAAAACCCATTCCAGAAATTAGCGTAAAACAACTTTCCAGTGATATCGCCACCTGTATGTCTAAAGATAAATTTAGACTTATCTCCCGGCTGCGAAAAATTCCTAGTCTTTCCTCTGATAAAAAAGTGGCTTTTTTAGGTAAATTACAAAGTGATATCGCTAAATCTACTCAGACTTTTCTTTTAAGACAATCTCAAGTTCCAGAGATTGATTATCCTGCTCTACCTGTATCTGAAAGAAAAGATGAAATTGCTGAGGCAATTAGCAACAATCAAGTGGTTATTATTGCAGGTGAAACTGGCTCAGGTAAAACCACACAGATCCCTAAAATATGTTTAGAGCTAGGACGAGGTATTGGTGGATTGATTGGCCATACTCAACCAAGGCGTTTGGCGGCAAGGACTGTAGCCAACCGTATAGCCGAAGAGTTAAAAAGTCCGCTAGGTCAAACTGTTGGGTTTAAAATCAGATTTTCAGACCAAGTTTCAGATAACACTTACATTAAATTGATGACAGACGGTATTTTGTTGGCAGAGATCCAACAAGATAAATTTTTGAGTCAATACGACACTATCATCATAGATGAGGCTCACGAACGTAGTCTAAATATAGATTTTATTTTGGGTTATTTAAAACAACTATTACCCAGGCGCCCAGAACTTAAACTAATCATTACTTCAGCCACTATTGATCCACTGCGTTTTTCTAAACACTTTAACGATGCTCCAGTGATTGAGGTGAGTGGCAGAGCTTATCCTGTGGAAATGCGCTATCGAGAGATTGAAAGCAACGATTATGATCAGACTCAGGGCATTATCGAGGCCGTTAATGAACTGATGGCGGAACCTAACGGTGATATTCTGGTTTTTCTCAGTGGTGAGCGAGAAATTCGTGATACGGCAGATGTGTTAAACAAACAAAAATATCGGCATACAGAAGTTTTGCCCTTGTATGCAAGGTTAAGTAACAGCGAACAAAATAAAGTGTTTTCTGCATATTCTGCCAGGCGAATTGTTCTCGCCACTAATGTAGCCGAAACGTCATTGACAGTACCGGGAATTAAGTACGTTATCGACCCAGGCACTGCGCGAATATCTCGCTACAGTGTGCGCAGCAAAGTGCAACGTTTGCCTATTGAAGCTATTTCGCAAGCATCAGCCAATCAAAGGGCAGGGCGCTGTGGTCGTGTCTCTAACGGCATTTGTATTCGTCTATATTCCGAAGATGATTATTTATCTAGAGATGTATTTACTGATCCGGAGATATTACGCACCAATTTGGCGTCTGTTATTTTGCAAATGATGTCGTTGGGGCTGGGTAAAGTCGATGATTTCCCTTTTGTGCAACCCCCAGATTCCAGAAGTATCAATGATGGTTTTAAACTGCTTGAAGAATTAGGTGCGATCGATAATAAACTTGGTCGCCAAGGGTTAACCCATCAAGGTAGACAACTCGCTCGATTACCGATCGATCCTAGATATGCACGAATGGTAGTTGAAGCGGCTAAACAAAATTGTCTAAGTGAAGTGCTAATTATTGCTGCTGGTTTAAGTATTCAAGATCCTAAAGAACGTCCACAAGACAAAAAGCAACAAGCCGACCAAATGCATGAGGATTTTACTAATAAAGAGTCAGATTTTCTCGGGTACTTTCAGTTATGGCAGGGCTTTAAAGAACAACAACAAGCTTTATCATCAAGCCAATTACGCAATTGGTGTAAAAAGCATTTCATCAATTTCATGCGAATGCGTGAATGGCAAGATATCGTCAGCCAACTAAAAAAATCAGTGGCAGAGTTGGGTTTTGGTATTTCTTCACAGCAAGCAGAATACCAAGCTATTCACCAAGCAATCGCTTCAGGATTGTTATCCCATTTAGGTAATAAAGATAAAGATCGTGAATATTTAGGAGCACGTAATAGTCGCTTTATGATCTTTCCAGGATCAGGATTAGCTAAATCCCAACCTAAGTGGACAATGGTCGCTGAGTTAGTTGAAACCGCGCATTTATTTGGTCGGGTAGCGGCTAAAATTGAACCTGAATGGATTGAACCATTAGCTTCGCACCTAATTAAAACTGAATATTCAGAGCCACATTGGTCGAAGAAACAAGGTGTAGTACAAGCCTTTGAGAAAGTCAGTTTGTATGGACTAGTGCTCGTTAACCAAAGACGAAAAAACTATAGTCAAATTGATCCTGAGGTAAGCAGAGATATATTCGTACGCGAAGCGTTAGTGAATATGGAAACCAAATTAAATTTTGCCTTTTTGTCACTTAATCAAAAACTGATAGAAGGCATTGAAGATCTAGAAGATAAAAGTCGTAGGCGAGACTTACTGGTAGATGAAGATACGTTAGTTAATTTCTACTCAGAGAAAATTCCAAGTCATATATGCTCGGAAGTTAATTTTAAGAAATGGTGGAAAAAGCAGTCTGTAGAAAATTCAAACATTCTTAATTTTGACCCAGAAGTTTTACTTAAAAAAGATACCCAACACATAGATGCGTTATCGTTCCCTGAGACTTTTAGGCAAAACAATCTTACCTTAGGGCTGGATTATCATTTTGATCCAAAGGATGAAGATGATGGTGTGAGTTTGATGGTGCCTTTGGCGTTACTTAATCAAGTTACAACTGTTGGGTTAGATTGGCTTATTCCGGGATTACGGCATGAACTTATAGTGGCCCTGATCAAAGCTTTACCAAAATCCCTAAGGCGAAACTTTGTGCCAGCCCCAAGTTACGCAGATGCCTGTTTATCTGATATGCAACAAGTGGATAAGCAAGGTAATCCAATTGAATTTTTAACTGCATTGTCTTTAAAATTAAAACGTATGACGGGCCGTGAACTGGAAAGAACAGAGTGGCAACTAGATAAATTGCCAAAACATTTAAAGTTTAATATCAAGGTAATTGATCAAAATAAACAAGTCATTGCCCAAGGACGTGATTTATTTGCTTTGCAACAAAAATTACAAGGCAAAGTAAAACAAAACCTGCAGGCAGTAGCCACACCTGAGCTTGAGAAAACAGGTTTAGTCAGTTGGGATATTGATAATTTGCCTGTTGAGTTTATAAATAAGACGGGGGGGTATGAAATTAAGGCCTACCCAGCTTTAGTTAACGAAGGTAAAACCGTTGCCGTTAAGTTATTTGACCAGCCGCACATCGCTCAAGCATCACACAAACAAGGTCTACGTAGATTGGTAATATTGGGTATTCCATCACCAGTCAAATATTTACAAGACAAACTACCGAATAAAGCTAAGTTGGGATTATATTTTAATCCGTTTGGTCAAATAAATGCGCTAATCGATGATTGTATCGATGCCGGAGTTGATCATCTTATCAATCAATATGTTGAAAAGAATACAGGGGATATTAGGGAGAAAATACATTTCGAATCATGTTGTGACTTTGTCAGGCAAGAAATTAACGATTGTGTTTTGAGTATTGCACAGCAAGTAGAAGTGGGGCTGACTGTTGCCCATGAAATAAAGAAAAAGATGAAAGGAAACGTGCCACTGAATTTGATTTATGCCCATGGACATATTAAAGGTCAACTCGATTCATTGGTTTACAAGGGGTTTGTGGCTGATGTTGGAGCACAGAAATTGCTTGATTGGCAACGCTATATTAAAGGCATTCAAAAACGGCTGGAAAAAGTCGCTATTGATCCCACCAAGGACAAGTTGCATCAGCTTAATTTGGAAAAAGCTGAGCAGGCTTATCAGGCTAAATTGAATAAGATTTCTGCTAATCAACCCATACCAGAAGAATTAAAAGAGGTGCGATGGTTATTACATGAATTGCACGTATCATTTTTTGCCCAGCAGTTAGGGACATCTGCCCCTATTTCGGTGAAACGAATACTCAATCATTTGGAATCTATTTAAGCAATAGTATTACTTAATTTTCGTTGACTTTGGTTACTCTGCACCCTATAAACAACAGGGTAGTATTTAAACAGCAAGAGGTATTGGATGTTAGGTTACGATGACAAACGCAATTTTTTCCGAATGATGGTTAATTCTGTATGTGAACTAAAAATAATGGACGATGAATCTACACGTAGCCTTCAGGCTGTTTGTAAGGACATAAGCGCTACTGGTATGTCTTTTGAAATAGAGGAAAGCTCTATTGAGATGGGGACCAAGGTTAACGTGTATATAGAATCAACTAATTCACAAATTCCCTCGCTAACCGCAGATACTAAAGTCGTGCGCTGTGAAGCTATTGATGACAACTCATGTACTGTTGGCGTTGAAATTCTTGAAATGAAATAAGCGACATAAAGTCGCTTTTTTTTATTATCAAACAAGCAATTAAGTTGGACTTTTAAGGTCAGCTTATAGCACCTTACAGACTAAACCTTTTAGGTAAAATCCTTCTGGATAATTAGTCGAGACAGGGTGATCAGCTGCTTGACCTAATCTTTCTATAATTTGTACTGTCCTGCCAGCATCTAACGCGGCGTCAGCCACTACTTTTTGAAACAGATCAAAAGACAATAATCCAGAACAACTAAAAGTACATAAAATACCGCCTGGTTGCATAATTTGCATAGCTAACATATTGATGTCTTTATAACCGCGACACGCGCGTACTAAAGATGATTTTGAATCGACAAATTTTGGAGGATCAAGAATGATTTCATCAAAATGCCTTCCTTGTTGTTTGAAGTCTCGTAAAGCTTGAAACACATCAGCGTTTAAGAATTCACATTTATCTGTGTCTAAATCATTTATCTCAACATTTCTCTTGGCTGTGGTTAAAGCCAAATCAGATACGTCTATGCTAGTCACTGATGTAGCACCATTGGCTAATGCATAACTGCCAAAGGTACCGGTGTAACAAAAACAATTGAGTAAGGTCTTATCCTTGGCGTATTTTGCGGCAATGGCGCGGTTGTCTCGTTGATCTAAATAAAATCCGGTTTTATGTCCAGCTTTGACATTAACAATGATTTTTACACCATTTTCTTCAATTACAACTTCTTCGGGCACATCACCATGTAATGTCTGGGTAATTTGTTCTAAGCCTTCCTTTTTTCGAATGGCCACATCACTGCGTTCATAAATTGAACACTCAGGAAATTGTTTTTTTAGTGCCCAAACAATCTTGTCGCGGTGTTTCTCAGCGCCAGCCGATAATAATTGGCAAACTAATACATCAGCGTACCTATCTATTGTGATACCAGGTAAGCCATCAGATTCTGCAGCGATAAGTCGGTAGCCAGTTAAACCATGACGTGCGATTAAATCTTCTCTTGACGCTTGGGCTGTGGCTATACGTCTTTGAAAGAAACCATTGTCGATACTTTCATCTTCTTCAAATGTCCATATTCGAACCTGAATTTGCGACTCTGGCGACCAAGCACCTCTGCCTAAAAATTTACCATCATGAGATATCACATCGACTGTTTCTCCCATATTGGTTCTGCCAATGGTTTTCTCTATCGCACGGGAAAATATCCAAGGGTGTCGACGTAATAAAGACTTTTCACGACCAGGCTGTAAAATAACGCTAGATGACATAGGATAACTTAGATGTAAAATTTGACGCAATTGTACATGAGGCAAAGGGTTTGCTAAATAGAATTTCCCACACAAAAAGAGATATTATGCGATGAAAGGTTCCATGCGGTTTATAAAACACGAAAACGGTTGCGCACCTGAGGCACTCGAAATTAGCCAGGCTACGATCCCTGAGTTGAAACCTGGCCAGGCTTTGGTCAAAGTCAGTTGTTTTGGGGTAAATCGAGCCGATACGTTACAAAGGCAAGGAAAATATCCAGCTCCTTCAGGCGAAAGTACTATTTTAGGTTTGGAAATGAGCGGTGAAATTGTGCAAATCCATGCTCAACCAATTAAGCAGCAACCTTTTAAACTTGGTGACAAAGTATTTGGATTGGTGGCCGGGGGTGGTTACGCCGAATATGTAGCAGTGAATACTGAGCACCTCATGCCAGTGCCTTCTAATATTAGTTTGCTGGAAGCTGCGGGTATTGCTGAATGTTTTCTAACTGCATACCAAGCAATGTTCATAGAAAATAATCTACAACCAAAACAACATGTATTGATCCATGCAGGGGCCAGTGGAGTGGGGCTTGCGGCTATTCAATTAGCCAAACTAAAAGGATGTTATGTAGCAGTAACCGCGTCCAATCAAGCTAAGTTAGATCTTTGTCAGCAGTTAGGTGCTGATCTGCTCATTAATTATCAACAACAAGATTTTGCGGTTGAAGTAGCCAAACACTGGCAAGGCTGTGATTTGATTATTGACTTTGTTGCAGGTGATTACCTAAATCGAAACCTAAAGCTTCTTAATATTGATGGTAACGTACTTTATTTAGCGATGTTGGCAGGTCGGTATGCAGATAATCTCGATATGGGATTGATGTTGGGTAAACGCGCTACAGTGAAAGGTTCCACTTTGAGAAGTCGTAGTGATCAATATAAAACCCATCTAATTGAAAAGTTTAGTCAGGCTTGTTTAGCGGACTTTGCGAAACACACATTAATCGCCAATGTCGACAGTGAATTTGCAGCAGAAGACACGGGCAAAGCACATCAACGAATAGAGAATAACGATACCATGGGTAAGTTAATCGGTTGGTGGTAGTAACATTTGATAAACGTTTTTAATGGCTATACTTTTAAACACTTTTTAATTGATCTTTACCATTCATAACATCAATCTAATCCCTGTTTTTATTTTTTATCAAGCTATGCAGGGCTTAGCTATTCGATTACAATAATTACCTGACAGTTGTGTCAGGTTTTCTGCAGTGAAAACTTTTGCAACTCCCCCTTTTTAATGACAACTCTAATTGAAGATCATCAAGTGAGTGAAATAGGACATGTTACATGATTGAGAATACTCAAGAGCAAACCAAACTAGCAGGTCAAAGTGCTGAGCAGGAGTTGAAGTTAAAAACTTATTTTGTTGATTTAGCCAGTGAGCGAGTAGGCGGTGAAACGTTGTCTTGTAGTGATGATTTTTTTGCTGAAATGGAAAACTTACTTAAAACCGGTCGTGGTATTTTTATTGATGATAAATACACTGAACGTGGTAAATGGATGGACGGTTGGGAATCTCGCCGTAGTTATGGCAGAGATAATGGTCGCGAATTTGATTGGTGTATTATTCGTCTTGGGATCAGTGGTGTCATACGTGGGTTTGATATCGATACCAATTATTTCCGTGGAAATGCGCCGCAAACTGTTTCAGTCGAAGCCTGTGTCAGTTCACAGCAACCCAATGAAGATACCGTTTGGCATACCGTTTTAGATAAAAGTGAAGTGGCCGCACATAGTCAAAACATATTCGAAATATCTAACTCTCAGTCCTGTACCCATGTACGTTTGAATATGTTTCCAGATGGTGGCATAGCGCGTTTACGTGTTTACGGTGAAGCTGATGTTAACTGGGAACAATTCGTTGACGGCGAACTTATTGATTTAGCATCGATTAAAAATGGTGCAAAAGCATTGTTAGTCAGTGACATGTTTTTCAGCGATAAAAATAATCTGATTATGCCAGGGCGTGGTAAAGATATGGGGGATGGCTGGGAAACTAAACGTCGCCGAGATCCCGGCCCTGATTGGTCAATTGTAAAATTGGCAGCACAGGGCAGTGTCGAGAAAGTCATAATCGATACTTGTCATTTTAAAGGTAACTTTCCAGACACCTTTAAATTAGAAGGCATTAACAGCGAGAGTGATAATTTTAACGATGCTAACGCCGAGTTAGATTGGCAGACCCTGATTCCTCAAACTAAGTTACATGCTCATCGCGAACATTTGTTTATTAGTGAAATAGTAGCCAATAAATTACAGACATTTACACATGTAAAATTAAGTATTTACCCAGACGGCGGTATTTCTAGAATGCGCGTATTTGGCAAACGTAAGTAGCGTCTAAGTAAAATGGGAATGACGATTTGATGATTAACAACAAACAGTTAATACCTAAACCACTCACCCGAGAAGGTTTTTCGCGATTTGGGGATGTGATTGAGGTCAATGATAAAGCCAAAAACTTCAGCATTAATGACGGGTTTACTCAACGCTATCATGATTTAGCCGATGTAGACGTGACTGAAGAAAACGGCCGAACCTTAATTAATATCTTTCGCTCAACGCCACTAGAACAGCCGGTTAGAATAAAAATGATGGAGCGTCACCCATTATCTAGCCAAGCATTTATTCCTATGGGGCAACAACCTTATTTAGTGGTAGTTGCACCTAAAGGTGAATTTGATATCACAAAAATTAAAGTGTTCTTGGCTTCAGAAAATCAAGGGGTGAATTATCATAAAGGCACGTGGCATCACTACTGTTTAGCATTGCATCAAGTTAGTGACTTTATCGTGGTTGACCGCGGTGGCGCAGGTGAAAATTGCGATGTGATAAATTTGGATGGTTCACTGGTTATAGCTCAAAGTGAAGATTAACAACAATTGAAAATATACACCGAATAAAGCTACTCTCTGGTTATATTAAAAGTTATAGGAAACACAATGAATAAACGAATTAATCAACACGGCTATAAAATAGCCGATTGCTTGTACAGCTTAGTCAACCTCGATGTGCTGCCTGGATTGCATATTAACCAAGATGAGTTTTGGCGCGCTGTTGCTGATGTACTTAATGAGTTTATTCCGATTAATAAGGCCTTGTTGGCTACTCGGGACGAGCTACAAGCCAAAATTGATAATTGGCATTTAGGCAAGCTGAATGTACCTTTTTCACAAAAAGAATATCAGCAGTTTTTAACCGATATTGATTACTTGGTGCCTGAGCAAGACGATTTTGAAATCACTACTCAAAATGTCGACTCAGAAGTAGCGTTAATTGCAGGGCCGCAGTTAGTTGTGCCACTAATGAACGCTCGATTTGCGCTAAATGCAGCGAACGCTCGCTGGGGTAGTTTGTACGATGCGCTTTACGGTTCAGATGTGATTGTTGCTGATCAAAACAGCGAAAATAAATCAGGCGAATACGATCCTATTCGAGGCCGGAAAGTCCAAGTTTTCGTGCGTAATTTCCTAGATGGGTCTTTGCCCTTAGCGCAAGGTAGTCATCATGATGCAGTCAAGTATAAGGTTGATAATAAAAGGCTTATTGTAGAATTAAATACCGGCAGTCGCGTGAACTTAAAAGACGATAGTCAATTTGTTGGATTTAATGGTTCTCTAGATAATCCGACTGCAATTTTGTGTATTAATAATGGCTTACATGTGTCAATCCTAATTGACAAAAACAATCCCATTGGAAACACCGATGCGGCCGGAATAAAAGATGTCGTATTAGAGTCCGCTTTGAGCACCATACAAGATTGCGAAGACTCCATTGCGGCCGTTGATGCCCGAGACAAAACTGCTGTATACAAAAATTGGTTAGGCCTGATGAAAGGCGATCTTGCAGAAACCATAAGTAAAGGTGGTAAACAAATAACCAGAACCCTGAATCCTGATCGGACTTACCTAACGCCGTCAGGCGACGCCATGAGTTTGCCTGGGAGAAGCTTACAGTTTATCCGTAATGTAGGTCATCTAATGACCACTGACGCGATTTTAACGAATAGTAATGAAGAAGTGCCAGAAGGTATTGTAGATGCCCTAATAACGTCATTGATTGCTTTGCATGATTTAAATGGTTCATCCAAGTATGTGAATTCAAAACAGGGCAGCATTTATATTGTTAAACCCAAAATGCATGGACCCCAAGAAGTACAGTTCACCGATGATCTGTTTAGCCGAATAGAACAAAAATTTGGACTTTCCGATAATACTATAAAGATGGGGATTATGGATGAAGAACGTAGAACCTCAGCCAATCTCAAAGAATGTATTCGAGCCGCGAGTACTCGTGTAGCGTTTATTAATACCGGATTTTTAGATAGAACCGGTGATGAAATTCATACCAGTATGATGGCAGGTCCTATGGCGCGTAAAGAGCTGATGAAGAATGAAAAATGGATTTCAGCTTATGAAAATAGAAACGTTATAATTGGATTAAAAGCAGGCCTTAAAGGTAAAGCGCAAATAGGTAAGGGCATGTGGGCTACTCCCGATGAAATGGCGGCGATGCTTAAAACAAAAATAGGTCACCCAAAATCCGGGGCTTCGTGTGCTTGGGTGCCTTCACCCACCGCCGCAACATTACATGTGATGCATTATCACCAAGTGTGTGTGTCAGATGTCCAAGAGCAAATGATCAAAGAAACTAAAGTAAGTGATGGTAATACTCAACTAGATGCATTGTTAACTATTCCGTTACTCGAAAACATTGATGATTTAACTGAACAAGAGCGACAAGAAGAATTAGATAATAATGTGCAAGGGTTATTGGGTTATGTGGTGCGCTGGGTTAATCAGGGGGTAGGGTGTTCTAAAGTGCCTGACATTAACAATGTAGGACGTATGGAAGACAGAGCAACCTTGCGTATTTCCAGTCAACATATCTGCAACTGGTTACATCATGGTTTATTGAGTGCCGAGCAAGTCATGCAAACACTTAAACGCATGGCAGTGGTAGTAGACACTCAAAATGAGCAGGACAATTCTTATATTGCCATGGCGCCTAACTTCGATTCCAGTTTAGCGTTTCAGGCGGCGGTTGACCTTATCTTTAAGGGTCAAGAACAACCAAGTGGTTATACCGAACCCCTGTTACATAAAATGCGTAATGAGTTGAAACGCAGCTTAGCTAACTAAACTTAGTTATTGTCATGCTAAATAAAAAGAACGAGGTGGGCGATATTCGAAAGAAGAATAAAGCGCTGATCCTCAATGCGGCTAAAAAAGAATTTGTTGCCTTTGGTTTTAAAGGTGCCTCTATCAAACGTATAGCCGAAAGAGCAAATATCCCTCGGGCAAATATACATTACTATTTTGCGAATAAGATGGAGTTGTACCAAGAATTACTCAGTAATATTGTGAGTATTTGGAACTCAAAATTTGACTCCCTAAGTATTGATGATGATCCCAAAACGGCGTTATCTGCATACATTCGCTCAAAGGTAATGTATTCCCGAGATGATCCCGATGCCTCTCGTATTTTTGCTAGTGAGATCATTCATGCTGCGCCTGTTTTAACCGAGTACCTCTCAACAGACTTTAAAATATGGGTACAGACTAAGGTTGATGTCATTCAATATTGGATCAAGCAAGAATTGATAGACGACATCAACCCTTATCACCTACTGTTTTTAATTTGGGGCGCGACGCAACATTATGCCGATTTTAATGTGCAGGTACTTGCCGCTATGGATAAGAAGAAAATGGATACCTCGAGTTTTGAGGCGGTGGTAGATTCCATCACCACAATAGTTTTAAAAGGCTGTGGAGTAAAAAACCTATAACCAACAGGTGAGCTAAATAAATAATTGCGCAAACATACGCAAGCCAGTAACCAGAAGTAATATGGCAAATAGTCTTTTGAGCAAGGTGCCGTCTATGATGTTGGCTAATTTAGCGCCTATTGGTGCAAACAAAACAGTCAGTGGCACAATACAAACAAAACCTACAAGGTTAACCAAACCATAAGTGCCAAAGGGTGCATCATTAGGTGTGTTACCAAGTATCAGCATAGTCATGGCTGCAGGAAGAGAAATGATTAGACCTATACCAGCCGCAGTGCCTACTGCTTTACGGGCAGGATAACTAAACGCGGTAAGAATAGGCACACTCAATGTACCGCCACCTATACCTACCATAGCGCTAATAAATCCAATACAACTAGCGAATAGTCGCTGCCAATATTTATTTGGTAGTGACTCGGCAACGTTTGATTTACCTTGGCCAAACATCATATTGAGTGCTGCTAAGCTGGCAATTATGCCAAACAAAACACCTAACCATTTGCCACCAAATTGTGTGACCAATAGACTCCCAACTATCACACCTAACAGGATATACAAGCACCAAGTTTTAAGTAGGACTAAATCAACGTTTCCTAATTTGTGATGGGATCGAATAGAACTAAGTGAAGTAGGAACAATAGTCGCTAACGAGGTGGCAGTCGCAATCAATATGGCACTTTGCGCTGATACACCAAAACGTTGAAATAAAAAAAACAACACAGGCACTATTACAATGCCACCACCTACACCCAATAATCCCGCTAACAATCCAGCAAAAACACCAGTTGCCAATAAAGCTAAAATCGTTGGCAGGTTGTTTAGAACAACATCCATAATATTCTCTTAAATTATTTGTACTCAAAAACGCTTCAAAGTCTCACTTCACTATTGTCGCGCCTAACTTGGTTATGTTTAACATCTATCCCATAACAATATGCATTCAATAATATCAGTATTAATACCAAGCTTTATTAAAAAGTAGAGTGATTAACTTCGATCGTGAGGATAATTCTGAAATTGATTGAGACAAAATAGACAAATGAGTAGCGATAATTTTGTTAGCATAATGCTCAACTTATATTCTTTAAATGAACTTTAAATACTCTGATGTATGTAATCAATTTCGTTTCTTATACTTGTTTGGTTTTCAATGTTAGGTGATTTCCCAGATTATAACCTTACCCAATTGAAAGTCGTTGTATTAACTGGTGCGGGTATTTCTGCTGAGTCTGGTTTAAAAACCTTTAGGGATAATAATGGTTTATGGGAACAGCATAGTATTGAGGATGTCGCCACGCCAGAGGGGTTTGAGCGTGATCCAGAACTGGTTTATCGATTCTATAATCAAAGAAGGAGCCAGCTACTTAGTACTGAAGTACAACCGAATAAAGCCCATCTAGCATTGGCAAAATTGGAAAATGTATTAGGCAACAGCTTCACCCTTGTTACCCAAAATGTTGATAATTTACATCAAAGAGCTGGCAGCAAAAACGTACTAAATATGCACGGCAGTTTGTTATCAGCTAGATGTTTAGGATCCGGCATTTGTAGCGATATTTTCAGCCATTTAGATCACACTAATCAGTGTGAGTGCTGTCAACCTAAATGTAGTTTACGACCAGATATAGTCTGGTTTGGGGAAATGCCAAAATATATGCAACAAATTGAAGACCTTTTGTATACTGCAGATGTTTTTATTTCTATCGGTACGTCTGGAACAGTTTATCCCGCTGCAGGTTTTGTTAGTCAGGCTAATTATAATGGTGCTTACAGTGTAGAATTAAATCTAGAGCCAAGCGCAGGACAATCTGAGTTTGCAGAAAAACACTATGGGCCGGCAAGCGAATTAGTCGGTCAATTTGTCGACATATTATTACAAGGCCTCAAAATTGACTGAATACGTACAACAATATTGGTTGGAGTTTATAACTATTGCTAGCGTACATTTATTAGCTGTCGCTAGTCCGGGGCCAGATTTTGCTATTGTTTTAAAACACAGCATTAGTTTTGGCCGAAGAGCCGCTATTATCAGTAGCATTGGTGTTGGCGTCGCTATTTTAATTCATGTCGCTTATTCGTTGTTAGGTATTGGTATTCTCATCAAAACCACACCAATGTTATTTCAAATGTTTAGTTATGCCGCTGCGACCTATTTGCTTTATTTAGGGTGGGGAGCCATAAGAAGCCCTGCACCTGCCAGCCTAGAACAGGGAGACATTAGAAAAGAAATCCAAACTATCTCTGATAAGAAGGCTTTTGTGGTGGGTTTTTTAACCAATGGTCTTAATCCTAAAGCAACGTTATTCTTTTTATCAGTATTTGCGGTAGCAGTATCACCAGACACGCCAAATATGATTAAACTTGGTTATGGTTTGTACTTAGCTATTGCGACCGGTATCTGGTTTTGTGTGTTGTCGATGTTTTTAAGCTCTAAAAAAGTAAGTCAGTTCATTGGTCAAAAGGGTTATTGGTTTGATCGGGTTATGGGTGTTGTTTTGATTTTGTTGGCGATCAAACTGGTAATGCCTGTATAGTGCGCCTGTATTGAGTAATAGGATTGATATTTAAGTGGAAGAAGAACAACATAAATTTGTAATTCAGGGTGGAAGCCTTGAAAAATCGCTAAAGCGTGAAACCCAATTAGATCTAAAGGCGATAGCCAAAGAAGCCTGGAATTTGTCAAAAAATGATAAAACCCCAGTGTTACATGGGATGTTGCTGTTAGTGTTTATTGCCATTTTATTTGCTTGGGTATTGCAGTCACTTTTTGGGATTACCGATTTGAATGTTTTGCCGCAGCGCATGATGATTGGTCTTAAGTTCGCTGGCGTGATTGTCACTACTCCCATTATAGCCGCTATGTTTTTAGTCGGTATTTCACATAGTGTTGGGATCAAACCCAAATTTATATCCATTTTAAAAAATGTAATGGGGTCTGTATTAGTCATTCTACTGGCATTGTTATTAGCAGCTATGTCAGATGTAGGCTCGTTTGTTGGCGCACAAGTTAGTGTTTTATTAGGTTTGCTAGTGCTATTTTATATAAACTTAGCAACGGGTTTTTCAATTATGTTGTTGGTTGAAAAAAGGTTAGCTCCGAGCCAATGCGTGATCCAGTCTTTCAAAGTATTCCACAAATATTGGATGCCACTTTCCATCTTTTATGTAGTTTACTATTGTTGTTTGTTTTTAGGGCTTATGTCTCTAGGTTTTGCCTATATCTGGATTATTCCATTTTTTATTAATATGAAAGGCATCCTATATAGAGAACTATTTGGGGTTAAAGTGCGTAGTGTTAAGAATGATACAAATAAAGATGAGGCGGTATTTCATGCTTAATATTGTTAAAGCATCTGTTGTCACTATTGTCGTTGTTATTAGCACCTTAACGTTAATCGTTTTGCTACAAAAACATAGTACTAAAGATGTGTCTGAAGACATTATTAGTCTTGAAAATATGCATATAGCTCCGTTAGAAATTAGTAAACAACCAGTACCTAACTTTTCTAATTATGCTGATATCACCGATAAAAAGCGGGCTTTCTTCGCCTACTTACAACCTGAAATACATAGACAGAATGAAATCGTTTTAAAAGAGCGAGAAATGGTGTTTGCATTGCAAGAAACATTTTTACAACAGCAAGTGTTTAATAAACATCAACAAGAAACATTCAACATGTTGGTGAAGAAATATAAATTCACAGGTGACAAACCCTTGTCTGTTGAGCAAATGCTAGAAACCTTAATAAGACGAGTTGATATCATTCCGGAGGCGCTGGTATTAGTTCAAGCAGCGAACGAATCGGGTTGGGGGGCGTCAAGGTTTGCTCAAAAGGGGTACAACTTTTTTGGTCTTTGGTGTTTTAAAAAGGGCTGTGGTTTTGTGCCTAAACAACGGGACGGCGATGCAGTTCATGAAGTAGCAAAGTTTAGAGATTTATCACATGCGGTCATGACTTATATACGTAACCTTAATCGTCACTATGCGTACAAAGACTTGCGAGTTATTAGACAGAATTTAAGACAAGAAGATAAACCTATCACTGCAAGAGCATTAGCAGAAGGTTTGTCTAGCTATTCTGAGCGAGGTCAGGAATATATTGATGAGTTGTTAAGCATGTTACGGGTTAATAAAAAACATATGGATACAACGATTTGAAAATAATTTTGTTTATTTTGGGTTATCTAGTTGTCAGTGTTAACGCGGTCGCAGATACTTTAGAAGTTGAATATGCAAGTTTCTATAGCCACGTTAAAAAACTAGATGATCCAGAGACTAATGCACTAAGGTTCACTTTTGGCTTCCAGCATATTGCTCACAAACGGCTATGTCATATTAGTAGCGGACAAATCACCACACAAAAACAAACACTTCCTTTGATTGTTGAAAACAATAGTCGCTTCACTGTGCCGACGGATAAAATTCTTAAAATGGCTAAGGCTAAGGTAGTCATTGAATTAGATGATCAAGCAAACCAATGTGATATGTCAGTGCAGTTAGAAACGTTACCTAGCTTTTTAAAAATTCAATATAGTCACGACGAACTGTTATTACTGTTCAATCAATATCAGGCGTTTTTTGATGAGATGGGAGGTTTTTTATCCTTTATGATGCCGTTACCGCAAGGCTTAGTTTTACAGTTTGATAATGCAACCGCTCCACTCAAAGAGGGAAAGATATTGTTGGATGAAAATGGGAATGTACGCTTAAGTGAGGACTGGTTGATATTGGGAAAAGGCTTGGAATTAACAACTCCACCGTTACGCATAACCGCTATCATTGAAAACTAACGGCCTCTATTTTCCTAAAGGAAAACTATGCAGGAACATGCAGGAAGAGTCAGACTCCCTGCATTCATTAAGGCTTGTCGTTATCTTCTTGAGAATAAACGTCTACTTCCGCCTGTACTGCGGTTGCGACGCATATTAGAACGTAATTCTGTTCTCTTACTATCTAACCAGCTATCTCGGTTGATATTGGCTTCAGAGCCTCTACGATTTTCTTCCGTTTTTCTAAAACTACAGAATTGTCTGTACGCAGACAAATCTTGAGATAATTCCTGAATAACCAATTCGATCATGATGGCATCATCAACGTACCCTAAACCTGGAATATTGTCAGGAACCAGATCTTCCGGCTCGGTAAAGTAAGCCAGTGATGTCAAAATTTCATTTTTTTCATCTTCAGGCATCTGCCACTCTGCATCTTCTAAGGCAGATATAAGGGTTTCGAGAGAATCCAATCTTTGTTTTACAAAATCAGGCAAATTAGCCTGTTCCATTTCTGCGCACACGGCACGTGCTTTTATTAATACTTCTGCCGGAGGATACTCGCTAGCTTTCTTCATAGCGGCTTTCATCATTGTACGAAAATGATCTAAGTCACTGTCAGAGAGTTCGAAACTAATTTGAATGGGCATTGTTCACAATCCTTATTTTATTTTAGCTGCCTACCTTAAAGAGCAGTCGAGAGTCTGTCAATTGTACTGTTAAAATAACACACTTATTCTGCACCTAATTGAAACTTAATTTGTTTGGCAATTCTTTCAACGCTGGCTCGGCCATGTTCAATAAGTTCTGTTGCTCGATAAAACTCCATCATGCCAAAATCGCGAAGCTGCGGCTCAATTAATATATCCGGTGGATCGCCAGCTAATCGAGAACGGGTAACCCTTGCTGATAGAATATCTAATGAGCCCGTCATTGCATTGATGATAGAGGGGGCAGGGGGAACAATAATCTGTTCTTTACTAGCCAATCCTTCAGATTTTAATTGATCTATATTCGCTGGCTCCAATATCTCAAGACATTCTTCAGTTAAAAATCCTTCTTCTGCTGCTAGCGCTTCTTCTGATGGCTCTGGATCCTTGTTTCCGGTTTTTTTAAACCATTGCTGGATCTGTTGCTGGCTGCGCTTAAAAAACTCAGATGTCTTTTTTTGGTTATTGCCATGATCAATTGGATTTGCGTCTAAAGATTGGGGTCTAAAGTCTGCGCTTAAGTTTACCGCAATGACAATATCAGCCCCTAACATTCTGCACATGTTAACCGGCACAGGGTTTACCACTCCGCCGTCAACCAACCACCTATTTTTAAACAACAGCGGCGGGAATAAGCCGGGAATAGCGCAGGACGCTTTTACTGCTTCAATTACAGAACCAGTTGTAAAGTCTACTTCGCGACCACTACGCGACCACTATATAAATCAGTGGCGACAGCTGCAAAAGATTTGTTTAACTCTTCAAAATATTGGAAACTAAACTTATCTTGCAGCGCTTTAAATACTTTTAGACCGCTTACTAAACCGCCTTTATGGAAACCTACACCCATCAAAGCAAACACTTGCCATTCTGTTAGGCTTTCGACCCATTCAGCCAACTCTGGTAATTTACCAGAAGCATATGCAGCCCCCACATAAGAACCAATAGAACATCCAGATACCACATCTATCTGAATACCCATTTCTTCTAAAGCTTGGATTACACCAATATGCGCCCATCCTCGGGATGCGCCACTGCCTAATGCTAATCCGATTTTCATGTGTTATTCCTTTGATCCTAGATATTGGTAATGACCAGTGGTGCAGCCAGTATTGTGTTTGGCGTTACTTGAGAAGTTATTTCTGGTGGATCAAAGCCAATATCACCATTTTCAAATGGCATGTTTTGGGTTTTTAAACCGACAAAATCAAACTGGCTACTGTCTGCTAAATGCGAAGGCACTACATTTTGTAGCGCTTTAGACATGGATTCAATTCTTCCAGGAAAACGTAGGTGCCAGTCCTGCAACATGCCCTTAATGACTTTTCTTTGTAGGTTTTCTTGAGAGCCGCAGAGGTTACAAGGAATTATGGGAAACCCTTGATGTAGCGAATAATCGGCAATATCCTTCTCAGCACAATAAGCCAGAGGGCGTATAACCATTTGTTTGCCATCATCACTGACTAGTTTTGGAGGCATAGATTTTAATTGGCCACCATTAAACATATTCAGAAAAAGAGTCTCTAACATGTCATCTCGGTGATGACCCAAGGCAATTTTGGTCGCCTTTAAACGAGTAGCCGTTTTGTATAAAATTCCACGGCGTAATCGAGAACAAAGGGAGCAGGTGGTTTTTCCTTCAGGGATTTTATCTATGACAATTGAATAGGTGTCTTCTTCTACCACTTCAAATTCCACACCAAGTTGAGTCAGGTATTCCGGCAAAACATGTTCTGGAAATCCAGGTTGTTTCTGATCGAGATTAACCGCAATAATTGAAAAAGTAATGGGTGCTACTTTTTGCATGTGCAGAAGTACGTCCAACATAGTGTAACTATCTTTTCCGCCAGATAGACAAACCATCACTTTGTCACCCTCTTCAATCATATTAAAATCAGCTATGGCTTTACCCGTGTTATGTCTGATGCGCTTTTGTAACTTACTGAATAATTTGTTGTTTGGATTGGTGTTGGGCAATTGATTCATGAATATGGCTTATGTTTTATCGGCTAAAAAAGGTTGTAACCCGCAAGTTGTTAAGCAATTATACTGAAAAAACTCTCCTTTATTAACTAAACCTTCGTTTAATGGATAGCTTGCTTATATGCCACACAGTTTATCAATTAAAAATTTGCTTTTCACATGGCCTAAGAAAAGTGATTTTTCCCTAGAAATACCCAATTGGCAGGTAGAAACAGGAAAAAAAGTGTTTCTGTATGGCCGCTCAGGGCAGGGCAAATCTACCTTGTTAAACTTGATATCTGGCATTGAAAATCGTTATTCGGGGCATATCCAAGTGTTAGGTCAAGACTTGGCTTCACTTAGTCAAAGACAGAAAGACACTTTTAGAGCCAATAATATTGGCATCATATTTCAACAATTTAATTTGTTGCCATATTTGTCTGCAGAGCAGAACATACTTCTCGCTCAGAGATTCAAAAGTTCTGATAAAAAACTGCAACCTGAAAACTTGGCTTCAATATGCGACCGATTAGAATTAACTCGTAGCTTACTTAAACAAAAAGCTAATGAACTCAGTGTGGGTCAGCAACAACGTGTGGCAGTGGCAAGGGCGTTATATGGTTCACCTAGATTAATTATTGCTGACGAGCCTACTTCGGCACTAGATACCCAAACCAGAGAACAATTTATCCAGCTACTACTAGACAGTGCGCAATCTTCAACCGTAATATTTGTCAGTCATGATATGTCTTTGGCGCCACACTTTGATCAACAACTGGATTTAGCAAGATTACAGCAGCAAAGGAGTGACCTTGATGTTGCTTAAATTGGTATTGGCTAGTTTATGGTCTAGGCGAGTTATGGCAATTCTTACATGTACGTCAATTGCCATTAGTATGTTGGTGTTGATTGGCGTAGAACATTTGCGTGCTGAGATTAAAAGCAACTTTGAACGAACGGTTTCCGGCGTTGATTTAATAGTGGGTGGCCGCACCAGTGGCATTAATTTATTACTGTTTTCGGTGTTCAAAATAGGCAACCCGAGTAACAACATTCTGTGGAAAAGTTACCAAGATATTATCAATATTAATCAAGTGGCATGGTCAGTGCCAATTTCGATGGGAGATTCGCATAAAGGGTTTTCGGTAATTGGTACTACTAACGATTATTTTGAATATTTTAAATACGCAGATAAACAAAAGATTAGCTTTGTTCAAGGTAAGTCGTTTACACGCTTATATGAGGTCGTATTAGGCGCTGATGTAGCTAAAAAATTAGGTTACAGTTTAGACCAATCTTTGGTCATGTCCCATGGCACAGCCAAAGTCAGTTTCACTCATCATGACGACCATTCTTTTAAGGTTGTGGGTATCTTAAAGCCTACAGGCACACCTGCTGATCAGTCTTTGTACATCCCGTTACAAGGCATTGATATTCTTCACAACAAACAAGAAATCCAGAATAAATTGTTAGTGGATGTGCCTTTAGGAAAAAACTATCAGCCTCAATTAAGTGCATTTTTTGTTGGCAGTAAAAGTAAGATAGCCATTCTACGATTGCAGAGAAATATTAATCAGTATGTGCAAGAACCTCTTAGCGCGATTTTACCTACTTTGGCGCTACGTGAACTGTGGCAAATTGTCGGTACTGTTGAAATTAGTTTAATGATAATTTCATGGCTGATCTTAGCTACTGCGCTAATTTGTATGACGACTATGTTATTGGCTTCAATGAAAGAGCGAGAGCGGGAGTTAGCAGTGTTAAGGGCATTGGGTGCCAATGAATATATCATTATTCTACTCATTGGCGCCGAGGCGCTTGTACTCACTCTTATTGGTGCATTAGTAGGTTATGTATTAGTGACTGTTGGCTTATTATTTGGGCAAGCCCTTCTAGAACAGCATTTTGCTTTGTACATCCAACCCTATGCTGATTTAACAACAGTCGGATATTATTTTCTAATTGCGGCATCTGCGGCTATTTTATTGTCTTTTGTCCCAGCTTTAATAGCCTATAAAAAATCACTGATGGCGAGCCTAAATTATTAAATGTCTAGTGTGCTTAGTCAGTAAAAACTAGCCAATTGATAATATACTGCGCAGTTGATCTCCCAATAGCCCTGGTAATATACCAAGTAAGAGCAAACTAGCTGCAATAAGGCCAATCCATATTTTGCTGAGATAAGCCGCCTGTGCTTGAGGCATATCACTTTTGGCTGGCGCAAACAGAGTGAAAATCACCCGTAAATAATAATATAGGCCTACAGCACTGCCTACTAACATGGTCGTTACTAACCACCACGCTGAAAGCTTAACCGCTAAGGTAAGTAGATAAAACTTACCAATGAACCCGATTGTAATAGGCATGCCTGCCAACGACAAAAACGCAATAGTCATAATAGTTGCAAGCCAAGGATGCTGCCAAAATAATCCCTGCAATTGGGGTAACTCTTCTAAATCTTGTTGATCATCGAGTCTGGATAACAATGTTAGTACCGCAAAGATTAGTATTGAGGCGACGAGATAGGCTAATAAATAATAACTGACACCCTCCAGCACTAAACTGTGATCTATGCCCATGGCAATAACCCCCGCAACTAACACATAACCCATATGTGCTATTGCCGAGTAAGCCATTAATCGTTTCAGACTTTGTTGTTGTAAGGCCAACCAATTGCCTAAAAGCATACTGGCAATCGCCATCCAGCTAAGCATACGTACCATGTCTGCTTCAAAATCAGTTGGAACAAGTAGGATTAATTTGATAAATAGAGCAAAGACCGCGGCCTTAGATAAAGTGGTGAGCAATAATGTGGAATTAACCGGTGCGCCCTGATAGACATCTGGCGTCCAAAAATGCAAAGGAACCAGAGATAATTTGAAGGCTAGTCCGGCTAAGACTAGAACAAAACCACTTTTAGCCATTAAACCCATGGGAGATTGCAGCATATCAACTAGCATCATCTGCCCACTGCTAGCATACAGCAGGGCAAAACCCATGAGTAATACACTAGTCGCAGCACCTGACAATAACAAGTACTTCATGGCGCCTTCCAGTGCCAGTTTTCGCTCTCTGTTATAGGCAAGAATGGCTAACATCGACAAACTCATTAATTCAATACTTAGGATCACACTACCTATATGGCGAGACATCACTAGCAACATTGCACCCAAGCAAGATAACAACAGTAATAAATAAAATTCCTCTGCGACTTCTTTACTATTGGCTCCCATATAGGGGCCTTGCAACAGGGCGACAGAAATCCCCACCATCAATAATAGTAGGCTAAAAAATCCGCCAATGGGTTCATACTCAAACAAGATCGTAATGGTTTTTAGATCTGTAGGGTAGTTGTTAATTAGTGCTGCTAACGCTAGAAACAGGGTGACGAGACAAATACCTTGAGCTAAGTAACAACTGCGCTTCCAGCTAGCCTGAAGCATTAATGCCAGAATACCTGCACTGATGATCAAAACCGGCAGTAACAACCATAGTTCTTGAATACTCATGGACGTAACTCCCTAGCGGTTTGCATTAAACTACCAATGGTATCGCTACTCAATTCCAACACTATATGTGGTTGTAATCCGAAATAGATTAATGCGGCCACTAAAATACTGGTGAATACTAATTCGCGCATATGTAAGTCGACTACATCCACATTGGGTGGGCCCTGAAAAGCTCGTTGAAATAAATGTAAACCATAAATTGCTGAGCCAATTATGCCTAAGGACGCTACTATGGTTTGCACAGGAAATTGTTGATAGCTGCCCAGCAAAGTAAATAGCTCTCCGTTGAAGTTAGCCATGCCTGGCATGCCAATACCGGCCATCACAAAAATTAAGGTTACGGTTGCCATTTTAGGCGCGCTTTTCCACATGCCACCCATATTGCCAAGTTCTCGACTGTGAATACGATGTTGTATCATGCCGGCCATACTAAATAGTGCCGCACTACTTATCCCATGGGCCACAATAGTTAAAATGGCGCCTTGTAGTGCCACTTCATTCCAACTAAACAGTGCCAGTAATACAAAACCCATATGGCTAATACTTGAATAAGCCACCAGTCTCTTAAAGTCTGTTTGGCTGTAGGCCATTAGCGCCCCATAAATTATACTGACTACTCCGAGAGTCACAGCTACTGGCGCAAATTCCATTGTGGCGCTGGGAAATAACGGCAACACAATTCGAATTAAGCCATAGGCACCTGTTTTGAGTAATATTCCCGCCAACAAAACGCTACCAGCAGTAGGCGCCTGCGTATGGGCATCTGGTAACCAGCTATGGAATGGCACCATGGGTAATTTAACTGCGAAGGCAATAAAGAAACCTAACATAAGCCAAAATTGCATAGTGTCGGGGATCACTAATTGCTGTAATTCTCCAAGATTAAAACTAAGTTGCCCTGTTTGATTTTGATGGTATAGAGCCAGGGCGATAATAGCGATTAACATTAATAAACTGCTTACTTGGGTAAAGATAAAAAATTTGAACGCTGCATAGCGGCGACCCTCATGTCCCCAAATAAGAATCAACGCGGTCATGGGTAATAACATGACTTCCCAGAATAAGAAAAACAAGAATAGGTCTGCGGCTAAAAACACTCCTATAATTCCAGCCACGCTAAACATTAAATTGAAGTGGAAGAAACCTCGATGTTTCTCGATATCGTTCCAAGAAACCAATACCGCCAATATTGCTAATGCAATAGTTAACGAAATAAGTAATAAAGAAAGACCATCAAACAACAACGCAAAATGAATATTAAAGCGTGCAAACCACTGCCAGCTAAGACTACTAGAGCCACTGTTGCCTAAGTAGAGGGTGAAAATCAATAGACCGATTAAGCTAATCAGGGTGATCCAGTTGCCCAAACCACTGTATTTCTTTTCACTTAACCAAGCACATATGCCAAATAACAATGGAAGCCAAATCAGAAAACTTAACGCCACAATATCAACCCTCCTAACATCAGGGCACAGCCAGCGAGAGTGCCGAATAAGTACCAGCGCAACTTACCGTTTTGACTGATAACTAATACTTCATTTAGGCTGAAATTAAACCAACCTACAAAGTGATAGAAATGGTCTATCACGTCACCTTTATTGATACGCGCAAACAGTTGCAAGGGTTTGGTAAAAAGCTGCTCGTAGAGCCAGTCAAAGCCCAAACCATCACGGCAGAAGTTATTGATAACACTACTGCTAGCCTGCATGGATTGACGAGGAAAATACAAAAACCAAGCAAGGATAAAGCCTAATAAAGCGACAGCTACGGGCATCCATTCAATCCACAATGGTAAGTGTGGGTGATTAGCTGGACCAAATACCAGGCTAAAATCTAAACTAATAAACCCGCCAATCACGGCTAATGTCACTAGAGGTAATAAGGGCACAACTAATTGGCTAGTCGGTTTGTAATCCGCTTCTTTTAGATCATGATTCGCAGGGCCAAAACAAACAATAAATAGTAGGCGAAAACTGTAAAGGCTAGTTAGAAATGCGCCAAGTACCCCAATCCACCATAGAGTTGGACCAGCAGTATGCGCTTGGTAAGTGGCCGCCAATATGGCTTCCTTACTGAAAAATCCTGAGCTGCCAGGGAAAGCTACCAATGCTAATAAGCCAATTAACAAAAATGTAGAGGTTAAAGGTAAACTTCGAAATAAACCGCCCATCTTGAAAATGTCTTGTTGATGGTGCATTTTCAAAATAATGCTACCGGCAGTTAAAAACAATAACGCCTTAAAAAATGCATGGGTCATCAGATGAAAAATAGCAGCATCAAATGCCAACGCGCCTAATCCCAAAAACATATAGCCAATTTGACTCATAGTAGAGTAGGCAAGAATACGTTTAATATCTGATTGGGCGAGGGCGGCTACTCCCGCTAATACTAGGGTAAGGACGCCTATCCACGCGACCAAATTGAGTATGCCTTCTACTTGTAAAAACAGCGGATGCATTCGGGCAATGAGGTACACACCGGCGGTTACCATTGTAGCTGCATGTATTAACGCGCTGACTGGAGTAGGGCCGGCCATGGCATCAGGTAACCATGTCTGCAAAGGCAGTTGTGCTGATTTACCTACTGCGCCTCCCACCAGTAATATGCAGGCTAACCATAGATTGGATTGAGATACATGAGTTGTTGATTCAACAATTGTATTGATGTGCAAACTGCCGTATTCACTGAATAGGATCAACAAACCGATCATCATGGCGGTATCGCCAACTCGGGTCACAATAAACGCCTTTTTAGAGGCAACAACGTTATCTGCTTTATGTTGCCAGAAACCAATAAGTAAGAAACTGCACAATCCCACGCCTTCCCAGCCTAAATACAACAGCACCAAACTATCGCCTAATACCAGCATCAACATGGCAAACACAAACAAGTTCATATACACAAAAAAGCGTTGTACATCTTTGTCTTCGAACATATAGGCCGCGGCGTACCAATGGATCATCCAGCCTACACCGGTAATCACACTCATCATCACAAGGGATAACTGATCTAGGTGTAACCCAAAGTTAATCGGTGCTCCAGCAATTGGTAACCAATTGAATAACACTTGCTGGAAGGACTCTCCTCCCAAACCAATAAATTCGATGCCAATAAGTAAAGTCAGTATGGCAGCTAAACCCATTGAGCCAACACCCAGCAGAGCTACCAATAAGGGGGACAGTCGTCCAGCAAGTAGCAACAATATTAACGACGATAAAAGAGGCAATAACGGAACTAGGACAAGTAAATTTTGCATGTTCATCCTTTCATCTCATCTAGTTTATCGATATCCAAGTCACCAATATGTTGTCTTAAGCGAATAAGTAAGGCCAAGCCCAGTCCTACTTCAGCCGCGGCAATGCTCAAGATCAATATATAAATTACCTGCCCGTCAGCCTGTTGCCAAAGACTACCAGCCAGAATGAATGCAAGGGCACCCGCATTCAGCATGATTTCCATCGACATCAACATAAACAAAGTGTTTTTCCGGCTTAACAAACCCACTAGCCCGATAGCCCAAAGCAAAGCAACTAACACAAAGCCGTGTTCAATAGGAACAGTCATGATTAGCGTCCCCCATCTTTAGTGGTTCTTTTAGGCAGTTCCTTGGCCAAATGATAGCCACCGACTAGTCCCGCTAATAGTAAAAAGGAGGCGATTTCAACCGCAAGTAAATAAGGACCAAATAACAAGGTGCCCACAGCTCTAGCATCGACTAATTCTATTTGCACCGCTGAAGAGGGATTTGTTGACCAGTTTTGGTTTGAAAGTATTACAAATACAATTTCAGCAAGCAAAACCATGACTAATAAACTAGGTCCAACCCAGCTCTGCCAAGTTAGCCAGTGTTTTTCTCGATCAATGTCGGTTTGATTAATATTAAAAATCATCACAGCAAAAACAAACAACACCATAATTGCACCGGCATAAACGATAATTTGCAAGGCCGCCGCGAAGGGCGCTCCAAGTAAGTAAAAACACATGGCCAGCGCAAGTAAACTAACAACCAAATACAGCAATGCATGTACTGCATTTTTATTTGTTACAACAAACAAGCTTGCGAGTATGGCTATGCTGCCACTTATGTAGAATAAAATTTGTGCACTCACGGCATTAAACTCCTTACATCTACTGGAGGTTTTTCGTTATCAGCTTGTCCTTTGCCCTTGCCTTTAACTTTGATGCCGGCTTTGTGATAAAAGTTATAATCAGGGTATTTTCCAGAACCGTCTATCAGCAAATGTTCTTTTTCATAAACCATGCTTTGTCTTGTATATTCCGACATTTCAACATCAGGTGTCAGTTGGATTGCGTATGTAGGGCAGGCTTCTTCACACATACCACACATAATGCAGCGAGAAAAATTGATGCGAAAAAAGTCAGCGCGCCAACGACCGTGATCGTCCTCTGTTTTTTGTAGTGAAATACAATCTACTGGGCAAGCTACTGCACACAGGTTGCACGCGACACAACGCTCTTCACCATCAGGATCACGGGTTAAAACGATTCTGCCGCGGTAGCGAGGTGCCAAATAGGGTTTTTCTTCTGGGTATTGAACCGTGTCTGTTCTATCAAATAAATGTTTGAAAACAGTCCACATGGTTCTAATTTGAGTATGCATAATTAAAAACTCCCCCATAGTTTAACCACAGCAGTACCCACTAGATTAAGTAACGCCAGAGGTAACATCCATTTCCAGCCAAATTCCAAGAGTTGATCAAAGCGGGGCCTAGGCAAAGCAGCTCTTAGAAGAATAAAGAAGCAAATTAGGCTCATGGTCTTCAATACAAACCACACAAAAGGCGGTAACCAGGGGCCAAGCCAACCGCCGAGGAAAAGGGTGGTGATCATCATCGAAATTAACATCATGCCGAGGTATTCACCGAGAAAGAATAGGGCAAACTTAATGCCTGAATATTCTGTATGAAATCCCGCGGTTAATTCAGTTTCAGCTTCAGGCAAATCAAAAGGTAATCTATGGCTTTCGGCTACCCCAGCAATGATAAAAACGACAAATCCTATAAATTGGGGGACCACAAACCATATGTCTTGTTGTGCCAACACAATATCGCTCAATCTAAAGCTACCACTTAAGATCACTACGCCGAGTAATGACACACCCATAAATACTTCATAACTAATGGTTTGCGCGGCCGCTCGCATTCCGCCTAGAACTGCATATTTATTGTTGGATGCCCAACCAGCCAAAACCACGGAATAAACCGCCATTGAGGTCATGGCTAGGAAAAACAGTAAACCGATATTGCTATCAGAAACCACTAAACCTGGTGCCATGGGCACTACGGCAAAACTCATCAGTATTGCCATTGCGCCAATTAACGGTGCTAATACAAAAACTGGCCGGTCAGCAAATGGTGGGATCCAGTCGTGTTTGAATAATATTTTTATGAGGTCGGCAAGAGATTGTAATATGCCAAAATAGCCAACACGATTTGGTCCATAACGTTGCTGGAAGAACCCTAACAAGCGTCGTTCAAACCAAACCAACATAGCCGCAATGGGAACCAGTGTAGCCACCATAAGTACGATCATTATCATCAATTCTAATTCTGGCATTAGATTACTCCATCAATAAAATGGATAGGTATGGTTTGATCTTGAGCTAACAGCTTGTCTCGATGCTGCTGTTTTACCGTTTGTTGTGTTGTCTGTAAGTGCTTAATTTGCTGACTATATTCATCAATTTGTTTCCCAGTTGCCGCTGTAAGTTGTTCACAGTGTTGTAATTCGAATAGTTGATCAGCGGGTACATAAATTAATAAACAACTGGCTGGAACTTGTGTACTAATAATTAATTGTAGAGCAGTTGAATTGTCATCACAGTAAAGTAATTGACCTGCAACATACCCCCCTTTCTTAGCATCCAGCGGACTCATTACAATTTGAGCCTGTATCTTTAGTTGGGCAATAGGCAGGGCATGTAAACTTAAATTATCGCTACCAAACACTTTTTGCAGCGGTAGTATTTGCCATTGAGCTTTGTTCTTTTGCGACCAATTGGCTTGCCATTTGAACCACTGATCACTCTGTCCGAGTTTTATACAGCGTACGCCCTCTTGTTTTTCAAGCTCAGTTCCACGATATTCATCGCGAAACTTATGGTTTGACTGATTGGAGTTCCAACCTGGTGACCAACTGTAGGCTAACGGAAATTCGTTTTTCTGGCCGACTTGTGTTCCTTCCATACTTTGTTTATACGGGGCACCTAATTCACTGAAAGGTTTTGGTTCATGCACTGTTTGATTAGCTAACATCGCGGTTCGACCGCTCACTCTTGGCGTTTGCAAAGCCAGTTGGGTCTGATGATGCTGATTAAAATGTTCACAGAGCTGAGGGAAGTCTTGGTTAAGTAAACCTCGAAGTTGTCCCAAATCGCTGATTTCACCCAGTGAATGCTGGCGAAGTTTGGCGATGTTTACTAGCCATTGCCAGCCAGGCATACATTGTCCAGATGGTTTAGTGGCGGGAAGGTGAGATTGAATTAAACCCTGATAGTTAAGTAGTGAACCACTGCATTCACTAAAAGTAGACACCGGCAGGTTTACCTCGTCCGCGTCGGGAATTCCAAGTTGACTTAAACGTACTATATTGTCTGCACACTTTCGCCATTTACTCAGTCGGTTAACAAAGGCTGGTGAACAATGGTCTAGAACCAGTAAATTGGATTTTTCTGTGGTGCTGTTTTCCACATCTAAACTGTCGATGCTCAGATAACCATTTTGGGTTAATAAACCTAGACCTAAGGTGTTCGCCTCGGGTGGCACAATACACAACATGGCGTCATCTTGGCCGTTTTCTGTTGCAGTACTGTGTACTTTCAATGCATTGCGTATATTACTGGCAGCGGCCAATAGCGCAGGGTTATTGGCTGACCAGCCTGTTAAAATTAACGGACGTTTTGCTTTTCGTAAGACTTCAAGCAAGGCGAGTGTTTCTGAAGACGCTTTACTGACTTTAGGTGTGGGAGCTCTGTCACTGAGCATACTAGCCAATAAAAATCCTTGCTCAGCAGCTTGTTTAGGCGAGCAAACTAAGTTGATTGTTGCTTGTTTAGCAAGGTCACTTTCTCCAAAACCAAATATTGCTAAGGGAACAGGATGATGAGGTTGAATAGCCCTGACCGCGGCATCTTGCCAGCTAGGCACTCTGAGCTTTTCTGCTTGCACTTTGGCATTGTTTAGCAGCGCCTGACGAATAGATAAAGCTATGCGAGGTGCACTGTTGTTAACGTCTTCAGCGAAAATAACTATGGCGTCGGCTTGCTCCATTTGGGCTAAACTTGGCGCTTGCCACTGATTCAGTATAGCCATGTGAGTGGCCAACAAAACTTCCTGTTGCGCATCTAGTCCAGGGTTGAAATTCTCACTTCCGACTAGTTGTTGAAGGGCAAAATTGTCTTCTAAACTCGCCTGACTACTGCCAATGCCAATCCATCGCCCTTTGTTTTTTAATCTGACATTGAGAGCCGTATCTGCCCAATTGTTTTGTTGCCCGTCTAAAGTGATATTCAGGCGGCGGGTATCATGATCAACAAAGGAAAATCCGAAGCGGCCACGATCACACAAAAAATAACCATTTAAATGATCGTTAAAGCGATTGGTAACACGTCGCACTGAACCATAACGTTCTGACAGGCTTGTATTGCACCCAACAGAACAGTGTTGGCAAATGGATGGAGCGGTTTGCAAATCCCACTTTCGGCTGTAGTGATCGCCAAATGGTTTGTCGGTAAATACACCTGTTGGGCAAACTTCAACTAGATTACCAGCAAACTCACTTTCTAAGGTGCCATCACTCTGACGGCCGAAATATACGTTATTCCGTGATGCTTGAGCGGCTAAATCAGTACCTCCAGCATAATCTTTGTAAAATCGTTCACAGCGATAACAAGTAATGCAGCGATTCATTTCATGTTTGACTAACGGGCCAAGATCTTGGTTGGTAAATGTTGTTTTCTTACCCTTGTAATGCCTTTCATTATGGCCAGTCATTACAGTCATATCTTGTAAATGACACTCACCACCCTCAGCACAAACTGGACAATCATGAGGATGATGAGTCATTAATGCTGCTATATTCTGTTCGCGAAATTCTTTCTCTGCAGGTTGTTGCATACTGACTCGCATGCCCTCAGTTACAGGTGTCATACAGGCAACTATCATTCTCCCTCGGGTGTCATTTTCGTCTTGGTATTGAGTCATTGCGCATTGCCGACAAGCGCCAACAGAACCCATGGCTGGGTGCCAGCAAAAATAGGGCAGGTCCAGTTTTAACGATAAGCTAGCCTGCAATAGGTTTTGCCCATCCTTAACGGTATATTGTTGGTCATCAATAAAAATTTTGGCCATAATCTAATGCCCGTGAGGGCACCCCTTGTGATCAATGTGCTGTTGAAAATCATCGGCGAAATATTTCATTCCACTACGCAGTGGTTCGACTGCACCCGGTGCGAGTGCACAGAAGGTTTTCCCTATCCACATAAATCCGCAGAGTTGTTGTAATGCGTCCAGATCGTCTTGTGTTCCCTGACCATCTTCAATACGACTCAAAATTTCCACTGCCCAGGGCAAACCATCTCGGCAAGGTGTACACCAGCCGCAAGACTCTTGAGCAAAGAATTTAAGCAAATTTAAGATCATGCCCACTGGACAATGTTTATCATCAAGAACAATCATCACTCCAGTACCCATTCGGCTTCCGACTTTGGATATAGCGTCATATTCCATGCGAGTATCGAGATGTTCGGGTAATAAGAAGTCGGTAGATGCGCCTCCAGGCAACCAGCCTCGGAGGGTTAAGTTGTCTTGCATGCTGCCGGATAATTCCAGAATGTGTCTGGCAGTAGTACCCATTGGTAGTTCCCACAATCCAGCGTTTTTTACTCGTCCACTGATACCGTAAATTTTAGTACCAGCGTCTGGGCCACCTGATAGCTCGGCATACCACTGTGAGCCATTTTTCAAAATGCCTGGTAAATTGCACAGGGTTTCACAGTTGTTAACTATCGTCGGACGGCCAAATAAACCGACAACTTGCGGAAAAGGTGGTTTGGCTCGAGGATTGGCACGTTTACCTTCCAGAGCATTAATCAGCGCCGTTTCTTCGCCGCAAATATAACGTCCGGCACTAGTATGTAGATGTAATTTAAGTGAATACTGCGTGCCATTGATGTTATTACCAAGCAAACCTGCGGCTTCAGCTTCATCGATAGCTTGCTGTAGACGGGTCGCACAGAGGCGATATTCTCCCCGCAAGAAAATATAAGCAACGTCTGCACCTATCGCGTAGGCTGCGATCATCATGCCTTCGATGAGTAAATGTGGAGCCCCTTCCATCAACCAGCGATCTTTGAAGGTGCCTGGCTCCATTTCATCTGCATTACACACCAAGTATTTATTTTTTGGCGCATCTTTTCCCATCGGCACAAAGCTCCACTTAATGCCTGTCATAAAACCAGCACCACCTCGACCTTTAAGTTGAGAATCGGAAACTTGTTTTTGAACCTCTTGAGGTTGCATATTCAAAGCGGTTTCAAATCCTTGGTAACCGCCGGTGGTTTTATAGGCATCAAGGTTTTGTGGATTGTCCAGATCAAGATACTGGCTAAGTGGCTTATCCATTTTGGCCTCTACTTAATCCCTGCATGAGATTATCCAGAGTTTCTATATTTAGGCTTTCAACTAGCTCGCCATCTAACATTAGGGCTGGCGCCTTATCACAACAGCCTAAACATACATTTGGCAGCAAAGTGATTTTTCCATCCTTTGTGGTTTGACCAAATTCAATATTGAGAGTGTTACGCAGATGGTTGGCAATAATTTGGTAATCATGTAACCAGCAGCTAATGCTGTCGCATAAGTGGATCACATGTTCTCCTACAGGTTGACGATAGATTAGATTGTAAAAAGTGGCGATCCCTTCTAATTCTGTGGCTGACATACCTAACATATTGGCTATGGCATACAGGCTTTCGTCACTTATCCAGCGGCGTTGTTTCTGAACAATTTGCAGGGCATCGATAGCCGCAGCGTGCCGACTTTCATACAAAGAACATTCATGTTCTATCGCATCGATTTCTGTTTGGCTAAGCACGTCGCGGTAATTAACCACTTGTTGCTTTGCAAGGTCGATTTGTAAAATTGGAATTTCGTTGCTCATCTGTCTACGTCCGCCATAACAAAATCTATACTGCCGATGGTTGCAATTAAATCCGCAATCATTTGGCCTTTTGCCATGACTGGGATCATTTGCAAGTGTGGAAAGGAAGGGGTACGAATGTGGGTGCGATAGCTGATAGTGCTGGCGTCACTCGTGATGTAATAGGCGTTACTGCCTTTGGTGGCTTCTACTTCCATCATCGCTTCACCAGCCGGTATAACGGGCCCCCAACTCACTCCTAAAAAGTGCGGGATTAGCGTGTCTATATCCTGCATAGTGTGTTCTTTGGGAGGTGGTGTGGTTAACACATGATCCGCTTTGTATGGGCCTTCTGGCATGTTGTTTACACACTGACGTATAATGCGCATGCTTTGACGGATCTCTTCTACCCGCACCGCACATCTATCGTAACTATCGCCTCGTGTACCAACAGGTACATCAAACTCAAAGTTTTCATAACCACTATAAGGTCGTTTTTTACGTAGATCCCAATCAAATCCTGTTGCGCGAAGTCCTGGCCCTGTTACACCCCAGTCAATAGCTGTGGCTGTGTCGTAAGCGCCTATTCCAACGGCTCGTTTTTTAATAAGGCTGTTTCGCATTACCATTTGGTCGTAATCGGCCATACGTGCAGGCATATAATCTAGCCATTCAGTGACCATCTTGTCCCACCCTTTAGGCAAGTCAGCGGCAAGTCCACCAATTCTGAACCAAGCTGGATGCATTCTCGCGCCAGTAATAGCTTCAACGATGCCGAACAACTTTTCGCGGTCAACAAACATGTAAAAAATAGGTGATAACGAACCGATATCCTGAGCGAAGGTGCCGTAAAATAGAAGATGACTTAGAATGCGATACATCTCACACATCATCACTCTAACGACCTTGACCCTTTCTGGCACAACGATGCCCGCTAGTTTCTCCACGGCCATGACGTAGGGTAAGTTATTCATCACCCCACCCAAATAATCAATTCGGTCTGTGTAAGGAATATACGAATGCCAGCTTTGACGTTCGGCCATTTTTTCCGCACCACGATGGTGGTAGCCGATATCGGGTATGGCTTCAACGATTTCTTCGCCATCTAGTTGCAACATGATCCTAAATACACCATGCACACTAGGATGATTTGGACCTAAATTCAGCCACATGAATTCTTCAGAATTACCCTGTGGTTTTAGCCCCCAGTCAGCTGGATTAAATTTTAATGCTTCCTGTTCAAGATCTCGAATGTCATCGGGTAAGCTGTATTCACCCATTTCAGTCGCTCTTGCTGGGTGGGTTTTACACAGTGGATGACCTTGCCAAGTGGTAGGCATCATAATCCGGCGTAAACAAGGATGATCTGTAAATTTTACTCCGAATAAATCCCACACCTCACGTTCATACCAATTTGCATTTGGCCAAATAGAACTGATACTGGATACTTCCTTTGCATCCATTGTTAGAGCAACCTTGATGCGTAAATCTTGGTTACGGGCGTAGGAGCGCAATAAATACACCACGGTAAAATCCCGTCGATGGGGGATGACATTATGTTGGCGAGTAGTTTCGTCGATGGCTGTTAAATCAAACAGAAAATCAAAAGGTTTTTCTAGTTTGAAACGTAATACTTCACATAAGGTTTTTAGATCTGCTGCGGTTGCCCATATCGTTGGGATATCATCTGCAGTCTTTTCTTCATGCAATGCTGCACTCGTTAACCAAGGTTGGATTTCACCAAGTAAATCAGGCGTTGAATTTGCTGGCATGATTAAACTCTATCCGGTGGCGTTAAATCCCGAGTTCGCATACGCTGGGCGTTATGTATGTCTCGTTGGCTGGGTTTCTCTATTTGGCTGACACTCTGTTCCCCAACCACCCAACTTAATGGCCGCTGTTCACGACCAATTGATTCTTGTAATAACATCAAGCCTTGCATCAAAGCTTCTGGTCGGGGAGGGCATCCAGGTACGTACACATCAACAGGTAATATTTTATCAACGCCTTGTACAACTGAATAAATGTCATACATACCGCCTGAATTAGCGCAGGAACCCATAGAAATAACCCATTTAGGTTCGAGTAATTGATCGTATAAATGTTTTACTACCGGCGCCATTTTACGAAATACTGTGCCAGAAATAACAATAAGGTCTGCTTCACGAGGCGTAGCTCTTATTACTTCTGCACCAAAGCGGGCTATATCATGGCGGGCGGTAAAACTGGTGGCCATTTCTACGTAACAGCATGATAAACCGAAGTTAAATGGCCAGACAGAATTTTTTCTGCCCCAATTAACCATGTTGCTAAGAGTGGTAAAAATAACGTTTTTCTTGATGTCTTCTTGTACACTTTCATCTATAACGGGGATTTTTTGTGGCACTATATTGGGGTCCGAGAGATTCCAATCCATTAACGTTGCTCCGGTAGATGTCTTTTTAGAATGTTAAGGGCGCCAATACGCCACAAGTAAATGAGGGCGACTAACAGGATAATCATAAACACTAATGCCTCTATAAAGCCGGTCACACCAACCTGTTCAAAGGATATTGCCCAAGCAAAAAGATATAATGTTTCAAGGTCGAATATGACGAAAAAAATTGCGTATAAAAAGAAGTGATTAGCAAACTTAACCCTAGCGTTTCCTAAGGATAAAATGCCTGATTCATAGGGGAGATGAGTTGAATGGCCCTTTGTTCTTGGACCTAATAGAGACGATACAAACATAACTCCTACTAATAACAACAGAGTAAAAGTGAAGTACAGTATTATAGGCCATAGTTCGGCCAACGCTTGAATCATGTTAATTACCCCAAAATCGTTTTATGTCTTTTCGATAGTTATTTTCGAAATTTACACTTTTTTGGACTCACCATTTACAACGCCTAAAAGTGTTGGTCTACATGTTTTAATTCTGAAACGTTTCTTTTACACATCCATCATTGAATAGATATCGATGGATAACTTCTTTTTCTCTTCCATCATGTGCTGATGTAGGTTTTCGAATAATTCCTGCACTAGTTCACAGTCAACGATCTCTTGCATCTCTGTGTAAAGATGACAAAAATAATCGTCAAAAGCCGTAGCCATTATTTCTACGTTATCAGTACTGATTTGAGCTGCATTAAACTGAGTTACAAACAATTCCTCAACACTGTGCTCGTGGTCAAATTGAAAATAAGTATTCAGTATTTTGTCTGGCGCTTTCTCAATGTAAGCTTGCAAAGAGTGTGACTGTTCTGACTCATGTTTGACCAAAGTGTTGAGTAACATCTTGACTCGTTCACTTTTAGCTTCATGGGATAATGCGGCGTAAAACTCACCAGTGCGGGCATGCAATTGTTGATTATGCAGGAGCAATTCATGTACCTGAGAAAAGTTACTCATCAATCTCTTTCCTATTGCAAAACACATGTTTTTAACAAGCTTAAAAAACTTACAAGAAACAACATAAATTTTTACATTAAATTTACATTAGCCTAATATTTAATCAGAAGATACTGATAATTGTATATATTTTGCACTAAATATATTTGGTATGAATTTTGATTATGTTTGTTTTGATAGATTTTCAACCCTTTTCTTCACTTAACTTTATGTGTCACGGGACTTCCGCTATGGGTTCCAGTTTGGCTCTATTTTAGATTGTTGGTGTTTTTAAAGAGGATTTATTGAGAAGTTTAATGAAGCATAAAATAATTGTTTTACAGAAAATTACATTAGCTGTTCTTATCAAAAACTTTACGCATCATCATTAAAATACTTTATGTTATTTAGATGAAATTTTACTATGGCTTGAACAAAAATATAATGACTAGAAGCAACTGATTTAAATTTTGCTCCTTCTAGGCCTTCAATATTAATCGCTATTTTTGAAAGTGGGAGATACAAAAACCTGCAGTCTGCAAAGCAAGTTAATTTACAATTATATTGCCCTCACTTATGGTCTTAACATTTCACAGGTGATACAAATCCATGGGGTTTAATCGCCAAAACATCGCAATTGAGTTTATCGATTACATGTTCTGCAGTATTTCCAATTAATGCGGCTGAAATACCTTGTCTGCCAACTGTACCTAGTACCACTAATTCTGCGTCTAAGCGGTTAGCATACTTAGGGATCACGTCCTCTGGTAAACCTATATCTACATGACAGTGTTCTTTACTTATATGATGTTTTTCACTGTGAATATGCATACATTGTTCATGATGCTGTTTGGCTGATTCATCGTAAGTAGTGGGATCAAACTCTGGTATTTCGATGACAATATTAGCTGGTGTGCCAGGATATGAATTAACTAAATGTACATTTGATGATAATAACTTAGCAAAATGTAAAGCTTGTTTAGTTATTTCTTCGTTCAACGAAATGTGCTCTTCAACATCCACTCCTACATTTACTGCTGCAATAATTTGACCACCAATAGGCCAGTCATGCTCCTTTACCAGTAACACTGGTACAGGTGCTTTACGCATAATATGCCAGTCGGTGGGAGTGAAAATAACAGATTTTAATGTATCGTGTTGCTGTGTACCTTTAACAATTAAATCGTAGCCTTTGTCTATCACTTCATAAATAATGCTTTCATATGGGCGATTATGCCAGACGATTTTCACGTCAATACTTACTCCTTGAGTACTAAATTGTTCTGATACTAAGTTAACCAACCAATCAGTTCTATCATCGATCACTGCTTGGCGCATATTCTCTCGTTCATCCATCGACAACATGGTGGTCATTTCATACGAAAAATCATAAATAGTTAAAAATGCAGTAACACTTGCACCATTAATATTGGCGATTTCGATTGCTCTAGCTAATGACTTTTGAGTGGACAGTTCTGGCTCGATTACAGCTAATATTTTCTGATAATTCATATGTAATTCCGATCTAAAATTAATAATCAAGAAGATAACTAAGCTTATGAAACTATTTAATATTTTACCAGTTGTTATACTGATTAGTATTATTCATTAAAAAGGATGTGAGATTATTGAATAGAACCGGAGATGGCTTGAAATAGTTGGAAGGAAGCGAATATCATCAATAATAAACCCATCAAAGTTTTTGATTTGGGATTTTGGATCACTTGTTGAATTTTGTTAAAACCAGTAGCCATTAAGATCATTATTGGTAATGTGCCTAAACCAAAACCAGCCATAATAACCCCACCGTTAAGCGCCGAACCACTTGCTAAAGACCAAGTTAGCACTGAATAAACCAATCCACAGGGTAACCATCCCCAAATCATGCCGTAGGGTAGGGCGTGTAAGGGACTTCTAAACGGCAATAACTTTTTTGAGTAAGGATGAATAAGTTGCCAAAACCTACTGCCAAGTTTTTCAATTTTACTTAGCCCTTGCCACAAGCCCGCAATGTATAACCCCAAAACAAACAGAAATATACCGCTAACAAATTGTAGAATAACAATACCTTGAGCTATTTGTTGTGCAAACAATTTCCCAGCCCAGCCAGTGATAGCTCCGGCTAAAACATAACTGAATATTCGCCCAAAATTATAGGCTAGGGTGTAAGGTAACATCGAGGAATTTTTTGGTACGGCGTAAGCAAAAGCACCTACAATACCGCCGCACATACCCACGCAATGTACGCCGCCAGCTAAGCCAATTAACAACGCCGAAATAAAGCTTAAATCAGTCATGCTTTCCAGGTGTTTTTGTATTTTGATTGTTTGCTTTTTTAGGAAGATCATCATCAAACAAAATACTGCTACCGTGTCGTTCTAGGTCTTCAAATTGATTTGATTTAACAGCCCAAAAAAACACACCTATTGCAATACACACCAATAAAATTGCAATAGGGATCAACACGTAAATAATACTCAAAATTAAATCGTCCTACTTTAAAAGCCTAATAGAATTAGCTACTACAATTAGAGAGCTTAATGACATACCAACTACTGCCATCCAAGGGCTTAAAAAGCCTGTCACTGCGAGGGGCAACACTAATAGATTATAGCCTAGTGCCCAACCCATATTTTGGATGATTTTAGCTCTACAACGTTTTGCTATCGCGAAGACTACACTGATTTTTTCTAAAGAATTATCTAATAAAATGACATCAGCCGATGATTTAGCAAGGTCAGAACTTGCACCTAATGTGACTGATACATCTGCTTGGGCTAAAACAGGTCCATCATTAATACCATCACCTACCATAAGCACAACATGGTTATTGTTTTGGGCTTTTTGAACCACATGTAGTTTATCTTCAGGTGTTTGTTGTGCTAACCAGTTGGGTATATTAAGTGAATTAGCTACAGTTTTTACCACAGACGGTATATCACCGCTGAGTAAGGTAAGATGATTAACCTTAATTTTTTTAATCATCTGTGCACTTCCGGTGCGAACTTTATCAGTTAACAAAAATCCACAGAGTAACTTATCATTTGTGCTCAGAAACACGTTACAACCAAGTATATCTTTTGGTACGGCGAGGCCAACAAAGCTAACTGAGCCTAATTTGAAGTGTATTCCATCTATTTTACCTTCTACACCTTGGCCTATTTTTGAGGAGAAATCTGATACTTGGAGTGTGTTAGTGATGTCACTAAAAGCTTTAGCTATCGGGTGTGATGAATATTGTTCTAAACTAGCTGCAAGTTGCAAACATCGATTTTTGTTCTGGCCTGGTACGCTAATACAATCTGCTAGTGTAAATTTGCCTTCCGTCAAAGTGCCTGTTTTATCTAAGGCAACCCAATCCACTTTTGATATTTTCTCTAAGGCATCAGCACGCTTTAGCAAAACTCCTTTGCTGTTTAAATGAGCGACTGCGCAAGACAGGGCTGAGGGGGTGGCCAATCCTAGGGCACAGGGGCAGGTAGCAATTAGTATTGAAATGGTCACCCACAATGCTTGAGAGGGATTTATTTGCAACCAAATAATATAGCTGCTCAAGGAAATTACCAGCACTGCTAAAACAAAGTATTGAGAAAATTGGTCAGCTAAACTGGCTATTTTGGGCTTACTCAATAATGCTTGGTTTTGTAATAGACTAATTTGATTAAGCATTGAGCCTTTCAGTGATTTTGTTACTTTTATTGTAAGGGTGCCTAATTGATTCACAGAACCAGCAAAAACTGTTTGTCCTGATGATTTACTGACTAATTTAAACTCCCCAGTTAACATCGCTTCATCTAATTGGCCTGCGCCTTCTATAATGATTCCATCCACTGGTACCATTTCCCCGGATTTAACTAATACAAGCTGTTCTACCATCAAAGATTTTGCTAGGACAGGCGTGATTTGTTTGCCTTCTACTAAATTGGCGGTTGTAGGCATGTATTCCAACATATTGGCAGACAGCTGAGAGGCTTTGTACCTCGCACTGTGCTCCAAATATCGGCTAATCAGTAGGAGAAATACAAACATACACAAGGATTCAAAATAGGTTTGGCCGTTATTTTGTACTGTGGCAAATACCCCTGAAACGTAGGTTAAACTTAACGCCAGAACAATAGGAACATCCATGTTGACGACTTTTGCACGAAGTGCTCGCCAAGCACTAGAATAGAATTCTGCAGCTGAATAGAGAATAACTGGGGTGGTTAACAGCAAACTAATCCAATTAAAGTATTGTTTAGTTTGTGCATCAATATGCCCAAACAAGTCAAAAAACACGCCTATATTTAACATCATGACTTGCATAGTCATTAAACCAGCTAAGCCTAAGCGTTTTAGAAATGCCTTGTTTTCTTGCCTAAATGACGCTTCATGTTGTTCCGGTTGAAATGGTTTTGCATGGTAACCAATTTTTTCTATATGGCTTAGGATTTGGCTGAGTTTTAAGTGCTCATTATTCCAAGTGATACTTGCTCGTCTGGCGGATACATTAACACCAACCTTCATAATACCAGTTAATTTAGCTAGTTGCTTTTCGATTAGCCAGCCACAAGCAGCACAGTTAATACCACTAATAGTTAATTGTATTTCGCTTGCATCATCTTGAATTTCAACAAATTCTTGCAAAATACTATCATCATCAAATACCTTGAGCGTCTGTAGCATTTCATATTCGTTCTCTTGCGCTTTTTCGGCAAACTCGCTTCGATAATGATAATAATCTTCCAAACCATTATTAACGATTGCCTCAGCGACTGCGCAACACCCAGGACAACAAAAAGATTGTTGATTGCCAAATACATTAGTGTGGTAGTTAAGTTGTGGGGCTATAACTAGATCACAATGAAAACACTTAGTCTGCATTCTGCTTAGGGCTTTAAGTCAAATGGACTTGTTTGCGGCAGAGAAATTACTTTTTGAATTTTCCAATTTTCATCAAACGGATGTAAACTTAATTTCCATTTACCCGTAACATCAGTCACTAAAGGAGCACGATATAGGCCTTTTGCGTCACGTAATAAAGTGACTGAAAAATCTTTGAATTTTTGTGTCGAATGAAAAAAATCTAATGTTAGGGCACCATCATTGTCTGGAATACCGCTTGTAAACGATACTTCAACATAATCTGAAAACACTTGAACTTTAGTTGATATACCAAGAACTTTGGCCTGTTGTAATTTTTTGATCTTAAGGTTGATAGATCTACCTTCTTTATAGTAATCGTCAATAACCATGCTGTCTTCGCTATTAAAAGCGAAATTCATCATAGTAAAACTAAGCACCATGGATGAAAGCGGCACAACTATAAGAAACCAAGGCCAGAATTGTTTGTACCAAATTTTTGGGGTGTTAGATTGCATGAAAAAAAACTACTCAAAGTTAAAAGAAACCTAAAAAAGCCCCGTAAATACGGGGCTTTCAGTATAACACTTGGTTACTACTTGTCTTGTGACAAACTGTAAACGTATGCACTCACTAAATGGATTTTCTTTTCACCTAGTGTTGTTTTAAATGAAGGCATTACACCATTGCGACCATGTCTAAGGGTTTCTGTCAGCACTTTTTCAGTGCCGCCATATAACCAAATTTGATCGGTTAGGTTAGGCGCGCCTAATAATTGATTGCCCTTACCATCTTGGCCATGACAGGCCGCACAGATAGCAAATTTAGCTTGGCCAGCGTCTACCTTTGTTTGTTGCAAATCAGGTCTATTACTTAGGCTTAATACATAAGCAACTAATTCTTCTATGCCTGTCTCACCCATAGAATCTAATTGAGCTGGCATCATACCTTGGCGACCATTAATTAAAGTCTCAGTGATTTTTTCAGGTGTTCCACCATACAACCAATCATCGTCGGTTAAATTTGGAAAACCCCTTTGACCACGGGCATCAGAACCATGACATTGTGAACAATTTTGACTAAACAAACGTTGACCTATTTTTAATGCTTCCGGATCTTGGGCTAATTCAGTAATAGGTTGTTGGTAATATCCATCAAAGATAGGTGCAAAAAGTTCATTTGCAAATTCTACTTCTCTATCATATTGATTAATTACGCCGTTGGTTTTATTTGCTTCTACAGCAGCCCTAGATTCAGCCAATGATTTGATAGTTTGGTTAGAACTTTGCCAATTCCAAAGACCTTTATAGTTACCCAAACCAGGGTATAAGACTAAATAAATAAGACCCCAAACGATACAAATGTAGAATAATATCGTCCACCAACGGGGTAGCTGGTTGTTGAGTTCGATGATGCCATCAAACTCATGGTGCATGTCGTCACCTTCTTCTACGCCAGTTTTATTCTGTAAACACCAACGTAGTAATAAATAACAACCTAATATTGACCCCAGTGTAATCACAGAGATCCAGAT